>Ga0315537_1002372_pt1 | contig 14411 bp, 16 predicted proteins | sample SalMarSW160270MG_FD_203091 | JGI IMG/M metagenome (GOLD analysis project Ga0315537, IMG submission 203091) | Salt marsh sediment microbial communities from the Plum Island Ecosystem LTER, Massachusetts, United States - Salt Marsh Sediment SW1602-70 ... | reverse complement strand
GGCACTTCCCGCTCAGCAGCGGCTTCTATCTCGAAGAAATCGCGTTTACTGAAATTGAACGTATTCGCAACAACATTGGAAGGAAACATCTGGATTTTGTTATTAAAGAACAAGACCTGGTCGTTGTAGCTCTGCCGGGCAAAAGATATCTTATTCTCCGTACTGGTAAGCTCCTCCTGAAGAGCAAGAAAGTTCTGATTGGCCTTCAAGTCAGGGTAATTCTCAACAACCAGCATAAATTTGCTCAGTGCCTCGCCGAGGGCACCTTCGGCCTTCGACGCCTCGGACACGGACTTTGCCCCCATTGCCTGGCTTCGGGCCTTTGTTATCTCTTCAAAGGTCCCTCGCTCATGTTTCATATAGCCCTTAGCCGTCTCAACAAGATTGGGAATCAAGTCGTGCCTGCGCTTTAACTGAACGTCTATCTGCGACCACGCATTATCAACCTGATTGCGAAGCCGAATTAAGGCGTTGTAAACTCCGATTACAAAAATAACCAATAGAACAAGAACGACAGCAACAATAATCAGTGCTATCATAATTCCTCTCCTTTATTAAAAGAATTTTGTTGTTTTAGAACTTGTACCTGCATTATCCTTTCTTTTTAAGGATAATTACCCCTACAATAGCTATGACAGCAACAATTAGTGACACCATGGTCAGTGTAGAGATAGCTGCGGTTGGCGATATTAAAGTCATCATAACTTTCTCCTTTCATTAAATTACGCCTTGTAGAACTTGTATTCTACCGGTTTCCTTACAAAGTGGCCAGGCCTCTTTTCCCCCATTTATTCTACGGCCCAGCTCCCGACTTTAACTCTGCTGACTTTGGCCAAATATATCCGCCAGTAATTTTTTAATTTTATTATCTTTGTCCAGCTCTGCTCTGTCCATAATATCCTGCAATTCACCTTTATCGAACCACAGACCATCGCCTCTTTGGCATCTATCTACAAGCAGAGCCGGTTCGGAAGAACCAACGATTATTTTCTGCATTCTTCTATCACAAATGGGACACTTTCTTAACCTCTCAGAAGATTTAGAGTCCACCTTGAACGAACCAAGAAGCTGTTCGGCCTTTTTCGGCTCGCCCAGGAGCAGTTCCAGTTCGCCGGCGTCAAGCCATATTCCGCCACAATCGGGGCAAAAATCGATTTCAACGTCGGCAAGCTCGAGGGTAATCATCGCATTTTTACAAACCGGACAATCCATACCATACTCCACTTATAAAATTGCAATGCTGCGACATATTATACAACCTGCTTTTTAATGTCAACAAAAGCTTTTTGCCGATTTCATTATTATATGGGCAAATTGCCTGATGTTTCAACGTTTATAGAGTCGAAATTATTCTTGACGGCCTCAACATAATCGATTATTGATTGCTTACTAAGAATGTCTTAAAACAATAAAATTAAGGACATAGGAATATGATAGTTGACTGCCATACCCACATAAACTATGCACCCGATAAAGATATTGAAACATCCGAGCATCTGGAGGCAATGCAAACTGTTGATGCCTGCATAGTGTTGGCTGCACCGGGCGAACCAAGTGACCAAGTCAATAAGAAGCTATCCGAGTACATAAATAAACATAAAGAAAAAATGGTCGGTTTTGCAATTATAGAACCCACCAAAGACAATATAGGCATCAAAAATTTAACCTCCATCAAGGACAAGCTTCAGTTAATGGGTGCAGTTTTGTATTGCTGTCGCTGTGGTTTTCACCCTGCTCACAGCAAAGCTATGTGCTTTTACGAATCGGCACAACAACTCGGTCTGCCTATCTTTTTCCACAACAGCGGCATATTAGAATCAAATGACATTCTTGAATACGCCCAGCCATACTTATTGGATGAGGTTGCCAGAACATTCCCGGAGCTGAAAATTATCATCGGCACAATGGGCGTGCCTTTTGTTGAGCAGACATTGTCGATGGTGGCCAAACACGAAAACGTCTTTGCAGATTTGACAATAAAGCCGGGCAATGTCTGGCAGATTTACAATATCGTGGTGGCGGCACACGAGCGCAGCGTGATGAATAAACTATTGTTCGGCAGCGGCTTTCCGTCCGGCAGCGCAGGCGAATGTATAGAAACACTGCTCGGCCTTAATATGCTCCTGGCCGATACAAACCTGCCTACAGTCCCACGAGGCAACATTCGAAATATCATCGAACGCGATACCCTGGAACTGCTTGGGATAAAGAAGTATTTGCCGCAGTATTCCTTAAAGGAAGATAATTAGCAATGCCTGAGCTTTTAGAAGAGCAAAGGGAAAGCTGGGGAACAAGGGGCGGATTTATCCTCGCAGCGATTGGTTCTGCGGTAGGATTGGGCAACCTGTGGGGCTTTCCTTATAAACTTTACAGCTACGGCGGCGGAGCATTTTTAATTCCATACATCGTTGCGTTGTTCCTCATTGGTATTCCTTTGATGGTTCTCGAGTTCAGTTTCGGCCATTACACACAACGAGCTGCACCGTATGCATTTAAGCAGGCACATAAGCGATTCGAGCTTATCGGCTGGTGGGGAACCCTTATGGGCTTTATCGTCATCGTCTATTACGCGGTCCTTCTGGCATATTGTTTCAGCTTTTTATGGTACAGCATTGTCGGGATATTCAACGGAGGAAAGCTGCCCTGGGCCGGAGTAGGGATTGAAGGAGTTGAAAACGCAAAGAATTTCTTTTTTCAAGAGTATCTAAATTATCAGGATGGACCTGGACTTGGTCCTATCCAATGGAAGATTGTCTGGCCTCTGTTCATCACATGGGCAACAATGTATCTTTGCATCTTTAGAGGTGTGAGGCTTGTCGGCAAAATCGTATGGCTGACCGTCCCCCTGCCCTGGTTAATGCTGCTCATATTGGCTGTGCGAGGTCTGACACTCGAAGGAAGCATGCAGGGGCTGGCTTATTACCTCGACCCGGTGTGGTCAGAGCTTACCAAACCTGCAACCTGGCGTTATGCCTTCGGACAGGTCTTCTTTTCTTTAAGTTTGGCTTGGGGTATAATGATTACCTATGCCAGCTTTTTACACAGAAAAAGTGATATAAACAACAATGCAGCGATAGTAAGTCTCGCCGACTTCGCAACGAGTTTTATTTGCGGATTAGCAGTATTCGCCACATTGGGAGGAATGGCCTTCGTTACTCAGCAGACAGGCCATTATATACCTGTTGAAAAAGTGGCAGAGAAAGGCCCTTCGCTTGCTTTCATAGCGTTTCCCTATGCCCTGGCACAGTTGCCCTATTCTGCATGGTTCAGCTTCATTTTCTTTTTCGCACTCGTGACATTAGGGATTGACTCGGCCTTTTCGATTACCGAATCGATACTGGCAAGCATCGTCGATAAAACCGGATGGCGAAGAGATATCGTATTGCCGGGCATCAGCATAATCGGCCTTTTTTGCGGGCTGTTCTTCGTTACGAGAGGAGGATTAAACTGGCTTGGGACTATTGACGGCTTTGCCAACGGGACCTGGGGCATTGCATTTATGGGGCTGCTGGAGTGCCTGGTTCTCGGCTGGCTCTGGAGAATTGGAATTCTAAGACGTCACGCAAACAGCCGAAGCGACTGGAATCTTGGAAAATGGTGGGATTATCTGATACGGCTCGTAATCCCGGTATTTCTCGGCACTCTTTTCTTCTGGCAGCTCTTTGACGACTTAACTACCGAAGGGGGATTTTTAAGAAATCCGCAAGGACAATGGATAATTCCGAATTGCGTCGGGCTTGGCGTTATATTAGCGGTTCCTGTCGTTGCGGTCTTTTTCACCCTGGCCAAAGGCCGTAAAGATATCCAAATCCCACAGGATGAACAGCAGAATGTGCAAATTAGGGCCGGATTCGGCGGACTGATAGTACTTTTACTGGCATTGCTTCCGGCAGCAGGCCTGTTAATTATGCTTTATAAAAGCTCCATTCCGGAGCTGGCCGAAAATGCCGTCAGAAATCCCCTGCTCTGGTCGATACTATCTGCCGGTTTCATCCTGATATTACTCAGTAATCTCATTCTGGACAAATATAATACCATTAGCAGTCAGGCCTCCTGGTTCGCAAGATGGGCTGGGATAATTGCAATAATGGACGTAAGCGCATCTATCGCGATAATCCTAATCGGCATAACTCATACCGTGAAACTTAAGCAATCACAGGCATCTATTCACCACGAGTTAAGTGGTATTTCATATATAATCCTTGCTGTAGTATTTTTGATTATAGTAGGCGGTTTGGGATGGTGCTTTTATCGCGCAATTGCAGCAGTGACCAGGGGCGATGAGGAACAGCAACCTGACGAAGTTGGCGATGAACAAAAAGTAGGAAACTAAAACTATCCACTATTTGGGTTTGAATCCTTTGACCTTATTGCCGGTGTATTTGGCACAGGCCTTTTCCAAATCCACATCACTTATGTTGGCCAGTGTGCAAAGCCAGGCAAACACATCGGCAAATTCTTCCTTTTTGTTTTTGTCATCCTTCGACGCCAGTGCGGTAGCAAGCTCACCGACCTCTTCAATAAACCACATAAATGTGGCTGGGACGCCTCTTTGCTCATCTCGCTTCTTGTATTTTTGTGAAATTATCTGTTGAAATTCGCTAATATGCATTTGCCGACTATATAAACCACAATCACATAAATAACAAGTGCCTTTTTGTATGCCCTTAAGCTATTGTGATTCTCTTTTTACCCTTCAATCAGGTCTGAAAGTTTCGTCTTTTCAAAAACATTCCTGGCCTCAGTAATTGCTTTTATATAGACCTTCTCGGCTCGAACGCCGAATTTTTCTCCATGTGCCTGTTCAGTCAGGCTCAATTGATTGATAATAGGCCCGTCAACGGCTTCAATTATCTGAAGCATTGTAATTTTTTTCGCCGGTCCAGCAAGTGAGAATCCGCCGCGAGGACCTCTTTTGCTGCGCAACACATTTACTCTGACTAACTGCTGGAGTATCTTGAGCAGATATTCTAAGGGTATGTCATATTTCTTAGATATGTCCTGAGACAAAATAATCTTTTGGTCTTTATGCTGTGCAATATAACCAACCGCTAAAAGTGCGTATCCTGTTGATCTACTTATTTTCACTTTAATCTCCTTTAAAAAATATTAAAATTATCGAAAATGCGATTTACACTATATGAGGGGGCAAATAATCAATGGTCTCCATCGCAAAGTTAAGCCTTTCCTGACACTCCTTGATTGTCTAAATCAATAACCCCATTACTCTATAGAACCTCAGTAAATTCATTATTACTATATATTCCAATATTTCAACAATTTTTATCTATGAAATACGTAAAATCTGAAAAATTTGACGAAATATTGCCGAATTATAAGAGTTCTTTAAAAAAATAATCAAAGAATCCCAAAAATTGTTTCCAGTTATGCAAAAAACTTGACAGATAAGGTATTCTAACATAGGATTTCGCACAACTTTACTTTTCTTAAGGAGATTACTATGGCTGAGATTAAGCCAAGGATAAGCGTGGAATATTCCGAAAACGCCACAATAATCACTTTTACCGACGAAAAAATCCTCGAAGAGACGGACATTCAGGCAATTCTGAAGTCGATTATGTCTGTCGTTGAGCAAACCGAACGCATAAATCTTATCCTGGACTTCCAAAATGTCAGATTTTTATCCTCCGCTGTTTTAGGTCTCTTAATTAGAATTAGTAAAAGGATTTACGAGCACGATGGGCAATTAAAACTCTGTAATATAAATCCGAAAATCTACGAAATCTTCAAAATAACCCGGCTGAACAAAGTCTTCGATATTTACCAGGATATCGAAAGTGCAACTGAAAACACATCCAAAGCAAATGACTGAAAGCTCGTTCTGTTATAACCATAAGGGCAAGAGTTGGCCAGCAAACCGCCAACAGCTCACTAATTTGGAAAATAACTCCTGATTATCCGGACCAGACAGGATATACCGGTTAAAATAAGATTATGGCATCAGATACACCTATCAGTGATTCAATAGTTGTTGAAAGCACACCATCCGCTATTGTCGAAGTGTGCAGGGCAATTCTGCCCGCCCTTGAGGGTAACAGCTATGACCAGGAGGATGTTTTTGCCATCCATCTCGCCCTGGAGGAGGCCTTTATCAACGCCATCAAGCATGGCAATAAAATGGACCCAACCAAGAATGTCAAAATTGAATACTCCGTGGACCCGGATAAAATTGAAATCTCTATCTCAGACGAAGGTAACGGCTTTGACCCGCAAAACGTCCCGGACCCAAGACAGAGAGAAAACCTCTACAAAGCCGAAGGCAGGGGTCTGTTCCTTATGCGTTCGTATATGGATGTGATTAAATACAACGAAAGCGGTAACAATGTACATATGATAAGATACAAAGAAAAGCCGTCCATTATGAAACACGGAAACCAAACACAAACATAACAAAACTTAAAAAAAGTCCTGTATAACGATATACTGAAAAGCAGTAAAATAATGATTAAAAGAATCGTCATCTTCTACGGTTGTTTGCTTGTTCTGGGTGGTTGCGTGTATAACGATGAACCAATGCCGGAGATTGTGCACAGTTACCAGCCAGAGCCGAAACTTATCCAGCCGACGGTCATAAAACCGGCAAATAATACAAAGTATAGTAACAAAACCACACACGGATACTGGCTCCCTCCTTCGCATCTGGAAAAGAGTTGGTCGGCTATAGTAATACATCATTCGGGAACAACAAATGGAAATGCAGACATATTTGACAAATGGCACAGGCAAGGCAACCATTGGGAAGGGGTTGGTTACGATTTCGTTATTGGCAACGGAACCGACAGCACCGATGGCCAGGTCGAGGTTACCTTCCGCTGGCGACAGCAAATGACAGGTGCTCATTGCAAAACACCCAACAACTGGGCCAACGAGGACGCAGTCGGAATTTGCCTCGTAGGTAATTTCAATGATACCTCACCTACGGATAGTCAGATGCGGTCGCTTCTGGAGCTCATCCGCTTCCTGCAGAACCGCTATCGGATTCCCAGAAGCCGTATATATGGCCATAACACCGCTCCTGGAGCAAGAGCGACCGACTGCCCGGGGAAAAATTTCCCGATGTCAAAACTCAAGTCAATGCTTGATTACTGACCCGCTTTTAATAAGATATATTTAGGCATCTCTTAATAAAACGCGTCCTATAAACCTACCTTAAAATCAGGCGATATCGCTTTTTCGCCTGAATTGACTCATAATATTGCAGATAAGAAAGTAGCAGTGCGATTATACCGAAGATTGATGATTGGTAAATGGTAATTGGTAATTATTTAACCATTTAACCAGTTACCATTTAACCAAGTGAGTAAGGAGCCGGTCAAATGGATATGTATGATTCATTATTTTATCCCGGATGCGTCCTAAACGAACAAATTGCCCGGCAGATTTTCGACATCCTGCCTGAGCAGAGTCTTATTATGACAATTATAGACAGGGACGGCAACTGCTGGCCGAGCAACTCCGAAAAATTTGCCGAGTTAAATATCAGCGACTTTGTCCTGAAGGAGCTCTGTGCTAAAATTGATGACGGCGCTGAGCCGGTCGTAACTCAGATTAATAACTGTAGTATAATTGCCTCACAATTAGCCACCGAACGAACTAATTGCGGCTACGTGATTCTCGCCCTTCCTCAATACAGCCCGGAATCAACCCTGGCAAATATCGGCCTGATTGAATTACTACTCAACCAGCTCAGCCTTATAGCCAATCTTATCGAGAAGAACAACCTTCTTCACGAACTTCAAATGAAGCGCTTCAGCATATACGGCCAAAACGAACTGGCGTCGAACTGATACACGTATCACTCACCTCACATCTGTATAATAATCAGAAACAGCCGAAGTTTGGCTTGCATCGCAGCAGCCAATTGATATAATTAGCGCTTAATCGATGATAAAGGACTAAACGCTGCTGTCCAATTGACAATTTGAGGGAAAATTGAAATTCCAGATTTTCAAAAACGGCGAAGTTGTTAACAAATTCATACTATCCGGCACCTATCTTCTCGGAGCTGACGGAATAGGAATTCGTCGGACGAAGATTACGTTCAAAAATTCATTTCTTGAGTGCAAGAAACCAAACCTGGAAACAGCAGGACTGGCTTTACTGTGGGCCATTGACGGCTTTGGAAAAGTGCTTTTGCCCACAACCTGCCTGCCGGAAAGGTCAAGCCCATATATCCTGAACCTCGAGATAGCACGGGCAAAACTGATGCAAATAATTAACAAGCGGGAGGACTGGTCATTCTTCAACCAATTAGAAGGCCTGGAAGACATCTCTAAACAGGCCCAGCACCTGTTTATTCAAGCAATCCAAAACATTAAGGAGCCGTCACTGGCATCAAAATTGGCGGACGAATCGCTGAAAAAAGCCATTGTTTTTTCTGAAAAGCTAACGGTAAAACAGGCGGAAACGCTTTTTAATGCAAGGAGTAGAAGTCACGGCTTTGGGCGAGGCTGCCTCGGCTGCAAAATAGACCCTGCGCAAGTTAATAATCCTGAATATATTAAGAAGCTGCTCGAGTTCTTTGGCTCTGTAACAATACCAATAAACTGGGCACAAATAGAAACTTATAAAGGCCAATACGATTTCTCAGCGATTGATGTCTGTATCGAGGCCCTTGGCAAAAAGAAATTGAAATTCAGTGCGGGCCCGTTGCTTTGTTTCTCGAATCAATATCTGCCCCAATGGCTGCGCAGCAGCAAAGTCAGCTTTGAAAAGATTCGGGATACCGCATATCAATTTGCCTTCAGGGTAGCTACTCGCTATTCGGGCGTTATTCATACATGGTGTGTAATAAGCGGCCTTAACGCCTTCAATCATTTCGGATTTAACTTCGAGCAGGTCCTCGAAATGACCCGTGCCGCCAATATGGCTGTAAAAGCTGCCAGCGACAGAGCCCTGAAAATAATAGAAATCAGCAATCCCTGGGGAGAATACTATGCAACAACTCCAAACAGCATCCCGCCATTAGTTTATATGGATATGGTCGTTCAAAGCGGGATTAATTTTGATGCGTTCGGATTGCCAATGCGCTTCGGTAAAAATCAAGCCGGCATGCACATCAGGGATATGATGCAAATATCGGCAATCCTGGATTACTTCACCCCCATAGCAAAGCCGTTGTATATCACGGACGTGGCAGTCCCGAGTCGAAATGGCGACGGGTTAGACAACCCGGAAACTGCCGGGATATGGCACGAGGAATGGGACCAATCTCGCCAGGCACAATGGATAGAACAGCTTTACAAAATAGCTCTCAGCAAGCCGATTGTTGACACAGTAACGTATTCGAACCTGACCGATACTGCCGATAGCGTTATCGCCCATAGCGGCTTATTGACGAAACAACACGAACCTAAAAAATCGTTTAGGGTCCTGAAGAAACTTCACGATATTATCTTCTCTCGTTAAATAAACCTTTATTCGTAAATCCTGAATCGAAACTACACAATAGTAATACGAGATATGATATGACGGAAACCAGACAAAAAAGGATTCAATCATTTGCTTTCGTCATTAGTATAATCACAGCTGTATGCCTTTCCTGGGCTTTCGTTGCGAATCCTGGAGGATTTGAACAAACATACAAAGTCGCATTAGACGAGAAAATAAATCCAAACAATGCTCCGGTAGTTTCGCTGGTGAGATTACCTGGGATAGGTGTTTCGCGAGCTGAGGCGATAGCGGCTTACCGAAAGCAGTTCGTCACAGAAAATGAAAACGAACCCGCTTTTCGAAATTGCGAAGACTTGCAGAAAGTCAAAGGCATAGGCCCAAAAACAATCGAAAATATCAGCCAATGGCTAACGTTTGAATAAGAACAGGATATTTGAAAATCCAATCAGGAGAAAATTTATGAAAGGTTTAAAGAAACTTATTGTCTGGCTGCTTTCGATAATTGGAGCGTTAACTTTGGTAGCAGTCATAATCGTGGTCATCGGCGCCGCGGTTATACCCTTTGCCCACAAATCAATGCCTGGCCGTGTGATTCTGGAGGTTGACCTTGAAAAAGAGATAGTCGAATACGTGCCGATGGACCCCCTTGCACAGGCATTTATGCGCAAGCAAACAACCGTTCGTGATGTTGTCGAGGCCTTGGAGCGTGCATCGGAAGATGAACGTGTTACCGGATTAGTAGCAAGGGTCGGGGCGGCACCGATGGACCTGCCTGTAATTCAGGAAATACGCGATGCAGTCATAAAATTCGGCAAAAGCGGCAAATTTACGGTCGCCTATGCTGAAACATTCGGTGAGGTCGGCCCGGGCAACGGCGCCTACTATCTTGCAACAGCCTTCGATGAAATCTATTTGCAGCCGTCCGGCAATATAGGCCTGACTGGCTTGATGTATCAAAGCACCTTTTTCCGTGGCACACTCGATAAATTACACATCACGCCGCGAATGGACCATCGCAAGGAGTTTAAGAACGCAAAGAACATACTCACTGAGACAGAATTCACAGAAGCACACGAAGAAGCAGTGAAGAAGGTAATGGACTCCCATTTCAGCCAGATTGTGCAGGGAATTGTCGAGAGCCGCGGGATAAGCAAAGAACAATTGACAACGCTAATCGACAACGCACCGTTATTGGGTGATGAGGCCATCAAAGCAAAACTGGTTGACGAGCTTCTATATCGTGATGAAGTATATGAAAAGGTCAAGGCAAAAGCTGAAGGTGCGAAACTGCTTTACCTCGGAAAATATCTCGAAAGGGCCGGCAGACCACATAAAAAAGGCCCAACAATTGCGTTGATATATGGCGTTGGTGGGGTGCATCGCGGCCGGAGTGAATACAGCGTTTTCTCCGGGTCACAATCAATGGGCAGCGACACCATTACTGCTGCTTTTCGAGATGCAGTGGCGGACAAGAAAGTCAAGGCCATTGTATTTCGCGTCAATTCGCCCGGCGGCTCGTATGTGGCCTCGGATACCATCTGGCGTGAAGTCGTAAAAGCAAGGGATGCAAATAAGCCGGTTATTGTCTCAATGGGCAACGTCGCCGGTTCAGGGGGCTACTTCGTTTCTATGCCGGCAAATAAAATCGTTGCTCAGCCGGCTACTATTACCGGCTCAATTGGTGTAGTTAGCGGCAAGCTGCTGACGCGTGAATTCTGGAAGGAGTACATAGGTATCACCTTCGACGAGGTTCAAACCAGCAAAAACGCAAACTTCTCGTCCGGCACTTATGACTTCTCGCCCGAACAGTGGCAAAAGCTACAGGATTTTCTGGACCGTGTTTATGACGATTTTACAACGAAGGTTGCCCAGGGACGGCAAATGGAAAAAGAAAAGGTTCTTTCCATCGCGAAGGGACGTATCTGGACCGGCGAGGATGCGAAAGAACTCGGCCTCGTCGATGAGTTAGGCGGATTTGATGTTGCCCTGCGGTTAGCAAGAGAACAAGCCGGTATAGAACCTGATGCTGCGATTACCCTAAAGGTATTTCCGCGTCCGAAGCCAATGATTGAGCAATTCCTGCAGCGCGGGCCAGACAACAGCGAACCTCGTGCAGAGGTGGCTATAGCTGAGCAACTCCTGAAGGAAATACGGCCGCTGTATAAAATGGCAAGGCAAATAGGATTGATTGAAGAAAAAGATATTCTGCGTATGCCGGAGCTTGATACAAGTTGGTAGTCGCATTACTAACTCATGTGTTAGTATCGCAGGCAAAATAATAAAGGAAAACAAACAGTGGGCGAATGGGAAATTGATAAGTCGCTTGGCCAATGTTACGGAACAAACAGAACTATCGAGCCCGGTGAAGAATATGTCAGCACGCTTATAGAAACCGAGCAGGGGCTCGAACGGCGGGATTTTTGCATCGACTACTGGGACAGCGAAAAACCACCAGTATTTTGCTATTGGAAGACAAAACTGCCGCACCCTGACCAGAAAAAGCACATATTCGTTAATGATGAAATGTTGATGACCTTCTTCGAACGGCTCGAAAAAGAAACTGAACAGGAAAAAATAAATTTTCGTTTTGTCCTGGCCCTGATTTTGATGAGAAAAAGACGCTTGAAATACGACGGCTCAAAAACAGAAAACGGCAAAGAAATCTGGCAGTTGAGAATAACAGGCGAAAAGGATACTGTCCAAGTCATAAATCCCAATCTTGACGACGAGCAAATTGAGCAATTGACCTCACAGATAGGCAAAATTCTGCAAACGGATTTGTAAAAAAGTGAATTATCGATATTGTAACCAACGATTGAATATCTGCCTTGTCGCAGCAGCATTAATTCTAACCGGCTGCGCGCCTGAGATACAAAAGCCGGTACTTCTCCTTCCCGGGAAGGAATCCGCAGCCGAGGCGATATCTATTTTACGGTCACGCTCAAAAAATGCTCCGCCTCTCAAAGCCAGCGGCGGAGGTAATATAACTAACTATATCGACGGCAAAAAAAAGAAGCAAAGCGTTCCTTTAAAACTCTGGGTCAGCCCCCCTGCTGAAATTTACGTCCAAGGCGATATTGCCTTCGACCCGAAGGCCCTTACTGCCGGTTCAAATGAAAAGGATTTCTGGCTGGCCGTATCATTGAAAGAGGTCAGCAGCTACTGGTGGGGCCAATGGGCCGATGAAACTTTCCCCCAGGAGCTGATACTAAGCCCAAACATCTTACTTGAGGCCCTCGGAATCGCTCAAATCGATAGTGACCAAAACTGGTCCCTGTCAAATAAAGACGCCTTCGACATACTCGCAAAACAAAACGAACAGGGAGTAGTAGTAAAAAAGATATATATCCTTAATAGTCGAAACTATCACATTAAGAGAATCGAATATTTCAATAACGACGGCAAACCTGTCATTGTTACGAAACTTGATAAATATAAGCAGCTCACCGATGACATTTCTGTCCCAACTGTTATGGAAATCACCAATGTCAACGAGGGCGATGAAAATGACTCTGTCGAGATTAAACTCGGCTCAATAAAACCAACAGACCTGACCGATAAACAACGCACGCGATTGTTTACTCGTCCCCAGCCGCGAGGTTTCAAACATATTTACAAAATCATTAACGGCGATATAATTGAACAACCGCAGTAAATAATGCGTATGCCTTTTGAAACTGTCATTCCTGCGCAAGCAGGAATCTATTTTTTGGGAGCGCGTTCAATGAGCCGGACTAATCTAAAAGATAAAATTAAACAGGGCCTGCTGATATTAGATGGTGCTATGGGAACTCAGCTAATCGCAAGCGGTATTGGAGTGGGCAAGTGTAACGATTATCTAAATATCGAGTCGCCCGACATCATTTCTAATATTCATCGGGCCTATCTGAGGGCAGGCAGCAATGCGATTCTTACCAACACATTCGGGGCCAACAAATTCGCTCTAGCCCGGCACGGCCTTGCCGAAAAAGTTGAAGAGATAAATTCTGCCGGAGCACAAATAGCACGACAGGCAGCGGGTGAACAAAAATATATCCTCGGAGACATTGGCCCGACCGGTGACTTCCTGAAACCTCTGGGAAATTTAGAGCCGCAGGATTTAAAAGACGCCTTCGTCCGGCAAGCAAAGTCACTTTTGGCAGGAGGAGCGGATGGTTTTATAATCGAGACAATGACCGCCCTTGATGAAGCCGAGATTGCAATCGAAGCTGTTAAATCGGTCTGCAATAATTTGCCTGTATTTATCTCTTTTGCCTTTGACGGTGTGGGAAGCGATTTCAGGACTATGATGGGAGTCAATGTCGAATCGGCTGCCTCGAAAGCCCTTTCATTAGGAGTCGATGCCGCTGGCTTTAACTGCGGCTCAGCGACACTTGATGAATATGTAAAGCTGGCAGAAAAATTTGTCTCAGCCGTAAAAGCTTCGGGGCAGGATGCTTTAATTTTTGCCGAGCCGAATGCAGGAAAGCCGGAACTGATTGATGGAAAAGCGGTTTACAAGGTATCGCCTGAAGATTTCGCCTCGGCTGCGGAGAAAATATACTCGCTCGGCGTGAATATCATCGGCGGCTGCTGCGGAACAACTCCGGAACACATTGAAGCTATGGTTAAAAAATTAAAAAGTAATATACTCAAGTAGTGTTTAAAAAATTTGCAATTTGTTCTATCGTTCTCGTAGTTGCCCCCTGATTTTTTCTGATAACCTCCTGGCCGTTGCGGGCGGTTCTTTCGGCACAACCTGCATCAGCAAGACACTTTCGCATCGCATCCAACAACTCCTGCTCATCTTTGACCATAATAGCACCTTCGTCAGCCAAAAGTGCATCAACAGTTTGTTTGAAATTAAAGGTATGCGGGCCGAATATCGTGCACTTACCCAAAGCCGCTGCCTCGGCCATATCCGAGCCGCCCATCGGAACCAGCGACCTGCCCACAAAAATTATCGTCGCCAGCGAATAAAATTTCCGCAAATCACCCATTGTGTCACCGAGAATAAC
>Ga0315537_1002371_pt1 | contig 14415 bp, 10 predicted proteins | sample SalMarSW160270MG_FD_203091 | JGI IMG/M metagenome (GOLD analysis project Ga0315537, IMG submission 203091) | Salt marsh sediment microbial communities from the Plum Island Ecosystem LTER, Massachusetts, United States - Salt Marsh Sediment SW1602-70 ... | reverse complement strand
TCCGGTTCCGCCGGAGTAGAGGGTGTAGTAATGAACGGTCTGCCGGATAATCCGACTACCGGCGTGAACGGCATTTACAGCGCCACGGTTGAATACGGCTGGAGCGGGACGGTCAGACCGAGCAAGGATGGTTATACCTTTGAGCCGGCTGAACTGCCATACAGTGACCTTATCAGCGCTCAAGCCAATCAGGATTACACTGCGAATGTGATGACCTTTACGATATCCGGCACGGCTGGTATGGACGGTGTGGAAATGAAGGGTCTGCCGGGCACTGCTGTTTTTACCGATGTGAGCGGCTATTACAGCACCAGCATCGAGTACGGCTGGAGCGGGACGGTCACGCCGGAGAAAGCAGGTTGGACTTTTGAACCGGCCACGATGAACTACACTAAACTTACCAGTGAACGGACCAATCAGGATTACACTGCGAAAGTGATTACATTAACCATTTCCGGTTCCGTTGGTATGGACGGCGTAACAATGGATGGCCTGCCGGGTAATCCGGTTACCAGCGGGGGCGGTTTGTACAGTGCCACTGTTGACTATGGCTGGAGCGGAACGGTCACGCCTATGAAGGAAGGTTACGAGCTCACGCCGCCCAGTAACGTATACAGTCTCATTAGCAAAGACCAGAAGAGCCAGAACTACACTGCTAAAGAGATTACCTTTACGATTAGCGGTTCTGCTGGAACAGGCTCTGCGGTAATAACAGGTTTTCCGGGTAAAGCCGTTATTAGTAATGAGGACGGCACTTACAGCGCCGTCGTTAATTACGGCTGGAGCGGCACGGTTAAACCGACAAAGGCAGGTTATATCTTTAACCCGCCTGAGATAGAATACCATGAACTTTTCGGTCCTGAGTTTGATCAGAGCTACACCGCAACGTTATCGAAGCAAACCATCTCTGGTACGATACGCTCTGACAAGGGCGAAACTGTCGAAGATGTATTTGTATTAGCAGACGCCGGCGGAGGTTCCGCGACAACCAATACTAATGGCGTGTACGAATTGACGGTGGATTACGGCTGGCGCGGCAAAATAACGCCGACAAAGGTGGGGTATACCTTCAGACCGACTAATAAAGGGTACCCTGTTGTTACCAAGGACCAAACGAATCAGGACTATAATGCGATACTGCAAATGTTCACCATTTCCAATGCGGTGATGGTCGGCGGAACACCTATCGAAGGTGTAGAGGTCTCAGCCAATAATGGTGGAGGCACCGCTACCACCAACACCAGGGGCAGATTCAGTGTTGAAGTGCCATACGATTGGAGCGGTGAGATTACGCTGACAAGAGAAGGTTTCGAGTTCCCAAGTAAGTCATACACTAACATCACGGAGAACTACAGGGATGATATACCGGAATCGGCAAGGCGTCTTGCGCCGACACCTACTGCGCCGAGACCTACTGCGCCGACACCTACTACAACGACGCCTCTTGCGCCCACACCCATTGTGCCGGAAGCCCCTGAGTGGAAGATGCCTCCCGGGGCGGAGGCCCCCGTTGCGCCTGCTCCAGCACCTGGTTTTGAGGAGGAGCCGCAAACACCTTTAGAGAGAGATATAGCCAAGATACGAGCACAACTGGAAAACCTTCTGCTCAAGAAGGAAGCTCCGGTAGAAGCAAACCTGCCTGCCGGTCCACAAATACCGCTTGTCAGCAATGTCTTTGTTGACGCGGAACTCACCTCGGTGCTTCAGGATATTGCATCAACATCCGGCGTTACTATTATCCCCGATGAGACCGTAGTGGGAGTAGTAAACGCCACACTTGAAAATGTGCCGCTTGACAGGGCCCTCCAGATAGTCCTGGCCGGCACTCCTTATGTTGTCAAGAAGACACCGTATTATTATCTGGTTTGTTCAGGTGCCCCGGACAGTGTGATGTTCCCGGTTGTGAGCGAAACACGCCGGATAAAACTGAACTACATCCCGGCTCCGGCAGCACTGGGACTTTTATCCACTCCTTTCAAGGCTTACGTCCAGGCCGAAGTTGGCCGGCCCGGCGCCGACACCTACACAGTGGTTGTTACCGCACCGCCGGTTTTGATGGAACGTATCATCTCGGACCTGGAGAAAATCGACCGAATCCGACAACAGGTCCTCCTGGATGCCCGCATTGTGGTAATGGAACGCGGCGACCTGCTGAACTTGGGTGTCGAGTGGGGTTGGCCCACGATTAGCGCCGGTCTTTTTAGCAATGACCTCCTTGGGCGCGGGACCGCGGTGGGGATGGCTGACTTCGGCGGAAAAATGGCGACAGGTCTCCAAATCGGCTATACGCCCGGTGCAACATTCACCAATTCTCTGACCTTAGCGCTGAACCTGCTCGAACAGAATGACGAGGCGACCATACTGGCCAAACCTCAGTTGTTGGCTCAAGACGGCAAAGTGGCGGAAATCAATGTCATGACAGAAGAGTACTATATGATGACCTCGCAGGCAACCGATTTCTTCTACACCCGTTCTGAACTACAACAAATCGAGTCCGGCACCAAGTTAAGTATCACACCCCACATAGGTGACAATAATAATATTACACTTGAAATGGCCGTCGAGGTCAGTGACAGCATACCTCGCGGCAGAGGAAGTGAACTTCCGGTTGTTACAAGGCGAACATCCGTTAACACCGTACGCATTCAAAACGGCGGAACAGTTGCCCTGGCCGGCCTGACAGAAAACCGAACACGTTTGGAGAAGAGGCGCACCCCGGGCCTCAGCAAACTTCCGCTATTGGGAGGGCTGTTTAAGAGTACAAACGATGAAGAGGCCAGCAGGGAAATCGCTGTTTTCGTCACGGCCCACATAATACCGGAGGAAAGCCAAGCCCCCGATTTCACCCAACCTCAGAGGCCCGCAATTCAGCCTTCGATCAGATCGGTTGGTGGAGATTTTAAGACGAATCTTCGGGAAAGTTTATCACGTTCGACCAGATGAAAACCGTATTAAAAGGAGACAAAAGAGCTGTGAAGCCGATTAGTCGCAAAACAAGAATTAGCGGCAGTGGCGTGATTATTGTGTCATTGCTGCTGGCGCTTCTGGCTTTTGGTGTGGTTAGCTGTGCACAAAAAGGCTTTGAGGTCATACCGTTGAACTACCAGGAGGTACTTACCCTAAGCTCCGATGACATTGTACGAGTGATGCGACGAGCGGGCTTTTCCGATAATCAGATTCTGGAGTATGGAACAGACCTTCACGATGCACTATCCCGCTCAGGAGCAGCACAAGTCAAGATAAGCAACAAACTGCAAGCTGTTTTTGCCATCAACGGTGATAGTGTGTACATCAGTACTCGTCTGAGAGGTAACTTCATTTACAATGTGAAAACAGGTTGGGTTGGTGTTGAGTAACCTCTGGCAGCACTGTCGCAGTTAAGCCGAGCACTTTTGCCAAACGCCGTCCGGTAGCATTCCCGTCCGGCTTTGCAGACTGTCCTTGATAAGAAACCCCAAATCGCAAGTCAATTACTGACACTTCACTATATGAAATATTTGCCCCCTGCTATGTGAGAATGCGGACAAACACCTGCCAAATTGGCACACAGGCAGAAGAACAAGAAAGCTGTAATTGCTTATTATAACGGCAATTACAATTTTGGTTTGTTTGGGCACGCTGTTTGCTTAGTTTATTTAAGGTTAGAGTATGTATATAATTGGAACTCAGTTTGCGATAAAAAGGTTTAGAAATGAAATTTGATAAATTCACACTAAAAGCCCAGGAGGCATTGGCAACCGCTCAGCAGATTGCGATGGCTAAATCGCATACTGTTATGTCAGGATTGCATTTATTAGACGCTGTTTGCGGCGAGGACAGCGGCATTGCGGTTGAGATTTTGAAAAAGATAGGCGCCAATGTCCCGCGAATTAGAGAGATGACCGAGAGCGAGCTTGGGCGGCTGCCGCAGGGCAGCAGCGGTAATCAGCTTATGCCCGACCCGGCCTTTAGCCAGGTTGTTCTGGATGCCCAAAACCGTGCTGATGCGATGGGCGACGAATACTTGAGTGTGGAGCATCTGCTCATCGCGCTGGCCTCGGTGCAAAGCGATGCGAAAGAGATTCTCCGGCTCAACTCCATTACGCCGGAACAGATTGAGAGCGCCCTAAAAGAGATTCGTGGGCCCCAAAAGATAACGGACCAAAATCCGGAGGACAAATACAAAGCACTGGAGCGCTACGGGATCGACCTTTTGGAGATGGCCCGCAAGGGAAAGCTCGACCCGGTCATCGGCAGGGATGAAGAAATTCGGCGATGTATGCAGGTCCTCAACCGGCGAACGAAAAATAATCCTGTACTAATCGGCGAGCCGGGCGTGGGCAAAACCGCAATCGTCGAAGGCCTCGCTCAACGAATAATTGCCGGCGATGTCCCTACTGGTTTGAAGAACAAAAGAATCATCGCCCTGGATATGGGGGCACTGATAGCGGGAACGAAATTCAGGGGTGAATTCGAGGACCGGCTCAAGGCTGTGCTCAAGGAGGTCATCGCCGCTGAAGGGCAAATAATACTTTTCATTGACGAGTTACATACCGTAGTAGGGGCAGGCAAAGCTGAAGGCGCCGTTGATGCGGGCAACCTGCTAAAGCCATCGCTTGCACGGGGCGATCTGCGTTGTATTGGAGCGACTACCATCGACGATTATCGAAAGTATGTCGAAAAAGACGCTGCGCTCGAGAGGCGTTTTCAGCCGATTCTAATTGACCCGCCGAGTGTTGAAGAAACCATAGCCATCCTTCGAGGGCTAAAAGGCCGTTATGACACCCATCACGGGGTTCGCATTACCGACTCGGCGCTTGTTGCGGCTGCGACTTTGTCAAACCGCTACATAACAGACCGATGGCTGCCTGACAAGGCGATAGATTTGATTGACGAGTCGGCCTCGAAACTGCGGATTGAAAATGACTCGCTGCCGGCGGAGCTGGATAGTATTCGCAGAAAAATTGTTCAGCTTCAAATCGAACGTGAAGCGTTAAAAAAAGAAAGCGATAAGGCAAGTAAAGAACGATTAAAAAATGCCGAAAAACAATTGGCCGAGCTGCAAGAGCAGGACAAAAATTTAACCGCACAATGGGAAAGTGAAAGAGGTGACATCGACCAGATAAAAACCCTGAAGGAAAAACTTGAAGATGCTCAAAACCAGTTCGAAGATGCCCAGCGCAAAGGCGACCTGGAGACCGCCGCCCGCCTGAAGTATGAAACCATTACGAATTTGAAGAAAGAGCTTGAAGAAAGAGAAGCTCAGCTTTCCAAAGACGACAAAACTATAATCCGCAACGAGGTAACCGAAGAGCACATCGCCGGGGTTGTTTCCAAATGGACGGGGATACCGGTTGCGAAATTATTGTCCGGAGAGCGCGAAAGATTAATGAAGATGGAGGATGCGATCCAGCAGCGCGTAGTCGGGCAGGATGAAGCGGTCGCGGCACTCTGCAATGCGGTTCGCAGGAGCCGGTCGGGATTAGGGGACCCGAATCGGCCGATAGGGACATTGTTATTCCTCGGGCCGACGGGCGTCGGCAAAACTGAGCTTTCCAAAGCACTTGCGGATTTTCTGTTTAACGACCCGCACGCTATGGTACGGATTGATATGAGCGAATTTATGGAGCAGCATTCGGTTGCCCGGCTTATCGGCTCACCGCCGGGCTATGTCGGCTACGAAGAGGGCGGACGATTGACCGAAGCCATTCGGCGTAAGCCATACTCGGTGATTTTGTTGGATGAGATTGAAAAGGCCCACCCGGACGTTTTCAATGTGCTGCTGCAGGTCTTCGACGATGGCCGATTGACCGATGGAAAAGGCCGAACCGTCGATTTCAAAAACACCGTTATAATTATGACCAGCAACATCGCCAGCCACCAGATACAACAAATCTCCGAGGAATCCGGCGCCGACTGGGAAATCGAGGCCCACGTCAAAGATGCGCTCAAGCAGCTCTTTAAGCCGGAGTTTTTGAACCGTGTCGATGAGATAATCGTTTTCCACATGCTCGGCAAAGACGATTTGCGAAAGATTGTCAATATCCAGCTGAATTACTTAGCTGAGCGTCTGAACGTCCGCCACATAAAGCTCGAATTCACCGATAGTGCCCGCGATTTGATTATGGATGAAGGTTACGACCCTGCCTTTGGCGCAAGGCCCTTGAAGCGAACAATTCAGCAGCGGTTGGAGAACCCGTTAGCCACCGAGCTTTTAGCCGGAAAATTCTCCGACGGCGACAAAATAAAAATCAACGCCGACAGCCACAAATTTATGTTTGAAAGAGTGTAATTCATTCTACTCTATTGAAAAAATGCGAAAGTGGTCATTTCACCTTTCATTAAAACTCTTGCACTAAATCAAGTCAAAGGTTTGCCAAAGCAGAAGAATTGTTGTAGAATTTTGGGCCGGTTGACAAGATAGAGTGAATATAAGCTGCGTTTAACACATGTTCGTAGAGACTTATGAATATTGGACTATTTTTTAAGGGTTTGGTTGTCGGCTTTCTGATCTCGACTCCCGTAGGACCAATCGGGGTGCTATGCATACAGCGAACCCTGAATAAGGGCAGGCTTCACGGCATAGTCTCAGGGTTGGGAGCGGCTACTGCGGACGCTATTTACGGCTTCATTGCCGCTTTCGGGCTAACGTTTATCTCAAACTTTCTGGTCAAAGAACAACTGTGGCTTCGTCTCGTTGGGGGCATCTTTCTTTGTTATATGGGTGTAAGGGTTTTCCTGTCCAAACCGGAACAGCGAACAGCCCCAGGAGAAAATACGAGTTATGTTGGAGATTATATGTCCGTGTTCTTTCTTACACTCACAAATCCGATAACATTTTTAGCTTTCGCAGCATCATTTGCCGGCTTGGGATTGGTAAACCTAATTGAGCATCACATCGCTGCTCTATTATTGGTTGCCGGCGTATTTGTCGGCGCCGGACTTTGGTGGTTGATATTGAGCGGCATTACCGCCACATTTCTGAGGAAACTACTTTATAGCAGACCAGCCTGGCTGAACAAAATCTCCGGCATAGTAATCGTAGTTTTCGGCTTATTTGTACTTTTAACTCTAATAACATAAAATCGAAGACGAAAATGTGTGATTCAGAAACAGCACTATCGATTTCAGTATCATAGCGGAGACTTTGCGAGCAGCTATCAGCGGCGATTGGAGAACCACCTTACCGCCGGGTTTTTGGGCGGCAAATCCATCGACGGCGACAATATAAAAATCAACGCCGACGCCCACAAATTCACTTTCGAGAAGGTCTGATAATAAAATTTACAACTATATTGGCAACACCGAAAAAGCAGGCAGGATACAAAAGCATACGTCAGGGAGAAGTCGGCCCGACGGCTCGCACCAGCCGAAGACCCTGGTTGTAGCTGAACCTGTTGCCCGGGTTGTTCCTCATGTGGTTTGCGGACCGCAGCCACCACGGAGGATTAACGAAAGAACCGCCGCGCATCACCGGCTCAAAAGTCTTCGCTTCCATCCAGGCACTGCCATTGTTTGGCGCCCCCTCGTAGCCCTGATGCCACATATCCAGGCACCATTCCCATACATTGCCGTGCACATCGTATAGCCCCCGGGCATTGGGCTTTTTCTGCCCTACCGGGTGAGTCCGAAGTCCGGAGTTGGCGCGGTACCATGCCATCTCGTCCACATCCCCCGCGAACCGGCCTGTGGTACCGGCCCGGCAGGCATACTCCCATTCCGCCTCGCTCGGCAGACGGATTTGCATGCCCGTTTCACCAGAAAGCCATTTGCAGAACTCTATCGCATCATACCAGCTCACACATGTCACCGGGTCGTTATCGGATTGTTCAAACGGAAGGTTCCACCAGCAGACAGCCGACGCGGGATCCCAGTCCTGCCGGCCTGTGCGAGTCCATGCCCATCGCTCCTTCTCGGCATCCGTTTGATATTCCGCAGCCTCGGTGAAGAGGCGGAACTGCCGGACCGTCACCTCCGTTTTGCCGATATCAAAGCTATACCCGATTCGCACCCGATGCACCGGCTTTTCCGGGTCGTCCTCGTCCGAACCCATAAGGAACTCCCCGGCTGGAATTCTCACAAATTCAAACGCCACACCATCGACGCTCAAGGGCAATTTGGAGCCGGTGACGCTTTGTCTATTTGGGTATTCATAGGCTGGTTTGCTGATTTCAGGTTTTTCTTTCCTGGTGGTTGTGGAACTCGCAACTCTAAAGCCGGTGCCGTCGCTCCGAAAGTCCGGAGTGCCGCGGTAGCGATATGTAGTACTCAGCTCAAAATCAAGTCTGCACCATGCGCCTCCCCGCAGCACACGCCGAATTGCAGCGCGAGGCAAAGAATCTTCTTTTAACCACGGATCGCCGTCGTCCGGGGCACCCTTATAATTACAGTGCCATACATCCAGGCACCATTCCCACGCGTTGCCGTGCATATCATACAGCCCCCAGGCATTCGGCTTTTTCTGTGCTACCGGATGAGTTGCACCTCCGGAGTTATCGCGATACCACCCAATCTCTTTCGGCTCCGACATATCATCACTGTCACTTCCGGCCCGGCAGGCGTACTCCCATTCAGCTTCACTGGGCAGCCGATAGTGCTCGCCAGTTTCTTTGGAAAGCCACTTGCAAAAAGCAACAGCGTCGTTCCAGCTTATACATACGGCCGGGTCGTCTTCGGATTGTGTGAATCCAGGCTTACGCCAGCTAATGTCATGAGCTGGAATAATTGGAAATCCCCAGGCGTAGTTCCACGCCCATCGCCCTTTCTCGGCCTCGGTTTTATATCCCGTTGCCTGGGTGAAGTCCCGGAATTGACGTACAGTCACCTCTGTCCTGCCCATATAGAAACTTTCATTGATGCGAACCCGGTGCACCGGTTTTTCGTCAGTATCGCCCTTCCGGGAGCCCATCTGGAACCGCCCAGCGGGGATTCGCACAAACTCAAAATTCACACCACGAACGTGAAGACTCAGCAATTTTGGGTCCACAACCGAAGCGGAGGCTTGGTGAGCCGCTACAATCATCATTGCCATTGAACCCAAACATAACCGAACATAGGGCTTGTGGTGTTTTGTCATCATGGCTTCCTTTTTATTTAGAGTCATTGATATTATAAGATATGAGTTCTGCAAAATTGAGGTTAGGCATACTTTGAAAAGAAAAAATTGTTTTTTGATTTTTTCTTTTCGAACAGTAAATTATTGTGTAATAAAAAGTTAGCTGATTATTTAAGAAAATTAAAAAAACAGATTTTCTTAAATAATATATGCCTAACCTCAATTTTGCAGGAGCCTTATTATAAGATAGTTACGGAGAACACAATGAAACCCATTAGAAATTTCAACAGAGGTAAGAATATGAGACAAAAAGAAAAAATTTCTAACGGGGTGAATCACGGAGAATTTATCAAATCAATGTGTTTCGCAGCCTCAACGTTGGCATTGGACAATAACTCAAATTTTTGAAATTTATCTTGCAGTTTTTTCCATAAAGGCCAGAATAACTCGGTACGAAATACGATACCTGCAATTCGACATATAAGAAAGGAGTCCATATGTCAAAGGTAAAGCGATTGAAGCGAAAACGGGCCTTGCAGAAGAAGGCCAATATCCGGCAGATGGCTTCGCAAAAAAAGTTCGGTACAACACTTAGGCCCCGAAAATCGATGAAACGCATGGCCAGAGACCACCTCGATGTACTCCAAAACATCGAGTTCGTCCTCGTCTCGGGATATCGCAGCGACCGGAGTATCGACGATCGCATTGTTGCCGATGCCTTGAGAGCAGCCATTCTTGATGCCGAACCGGAGGACAGCCGCGCTCGATCGTTAAATGAGAGCTTGGAGAGCATCCGCATGCTTCGTTCCGATGTCCCGGATGATATATGGCGGGATGGGCTGCGAACTGTTCTTGAATCCGTTCACAGGCACTCCAGCTTAAAACCAGGCTCGAGGGGTTATCTTGACTTTGTTTCTGGTTTTCCCTTTTGATTACTACTGAAGGAATTGAATTTGTGAAATTTTTTTTGCAGTTTTCAGCATAAAAGCCAGAATAATACGATATGAAATACGAAAACACAGATTAAACAGATTAACACAGATTACGAAATACACAATACGAGATACGAGAAAGGGAGCCAAATGGAAGTTCGGAAGGTTCTGGAGCAGGTAGAAAAAGACGATATAAAATTTATCACCCTGCAATTTACCGATTTATTAGGGGTTATTAAAGAGCTCATCTTACCGGTTGAAGAATTAGAGGATGCATCACGCGACGGTGTCTGGTTCGACGGCTCTTCGGTCGAAGGCTTTGCCCGAATACAGGAAAGCGACCTGTTTTTGAAGCCGGATATGACAACTTACGCCGTCGTGCCCTGGCTGACCGAAGACGGCAGAACCGCACGGTTGATATGTGATATTTACCGCGCAGACGGCAACCCCTTCGAGGGAGACCCGAGATTTATTCTCAAACAGGCAGCGGCCGAAGCTGTAATAGAGGGCTTCGAATATAACGTCGGGCCTGAGCCGGAATTCTATTTGTTCAGAACCGACGGCCAAAACAGGACCACGCCCATAGATTACGGCCGCTATTTCGACCTCACTTCTCACGAAGGATACAGGGCCATAAAAAAGATAATAGCGGCACTGGAGAGTTTTGGGATTAAGGTTGAAACGTCTCATCACGAGGTCGGCTACGGTCAATATGAAATCGATTTCAATTACGGACAATGTCTGGATGTGGCCGACAAGGTGCTCACATTAAAATACACGGCCAAGAGAATCGCCCAAATGCACGATTTGCATGCGACCTTTATGCCGAAGCCGAGGATGGGCAAGCCCGGCTCCGGAATGCACGTTCATCAAAGCCTGTTTGACACCAAGTCAAAAACGAACGCCTTTTATGACAAGGACCATAAATACAATTTATCGAAAATCGCTTTTAGTTTTATTGCCGGCCAGATCAAACACATAAACGCAATGTGCGCTATTCTTTGTCCTACCGTCAACTCCTATAAGAGACTGGTTTCCGGATTCGAGGCACCTGTTTACGTTACCTGGGCTGCCATGAACCGCTCAGCACTTTTGAGAGTGCCGAAGTGGTTCAAGGCCAAAAGCGAAGCCGCTCGCATCGAGCTGCGATGTCCGGACCCTGCCTGCAATCCATATCTGGCATTTGCTGTTATGCTAAGGGCGGGGCTGGATGGAATTAAAAACAACCTGACACCACCTGAGCCGGTTGAAGAAGATATATACAGTCTCGATGGTGAAAGTCTGGTTCAGAAAAATATTGACGTCCTGCCAACATCATTACAGGAGGCTCTGGATGCGTTAAAAAAGGACAAAGTTTTGCAGGAGGTTCTCGGAGAGCACCTGTTTGAAAGATATATTGACGTAAAGACAAAAGAGTGGGATGAGTTTAAGAAACAGGTTACCACCTGGGAAATAGATACGTATTTAGACACCTTCTAAGTTTTTCGGCCAGGATAGTATGCGAGAACGACTAATTATTGTTGCTCTGTAGAAAACCTTTGCAAAATGTCATTGCTAAGCCCGAAGGGCCGTGGCAATCACTTGCGTGATAGGCAGAAAAAGCCATCGTTATATTTGAGATTGCTTCGCTGCGCTCGCAATGACGACCTCTGGCCTTATGTTTTCTACAAAGCAATTATTGTCAAATAACAGGCACGCCGGGATGATCGAGATTCGCAAAGGAAAGTTGAGTGACACCGAACGTATCGTCGAGCTGCAAGTGCGAATGGCACAGGAGACGGAGGGGCTTGGTCTGGATAAAACCGTGGTGGGCAGAGGAGTGCACGGCGTTTTCCAGGAACCGGCACGAGGGACCTATTGGGTGGCGGAGGAAAAAGGCAAGGTCGTGGGTGTGCTTTTGGCAATACCGGAATGGAGCGACTGGCGGAACGCAACCGTGCTGTGGATACATTCACTTTATGTCATCCCCGAGGCGCGCGGACAAGGGGTGTTCAAAAAGCTGTACTTGAATTTGGAAAAGCAGGTGGAGCAGTCGCCGGAGCTGGCAGGGATACGTCTGTACGTGGACAAGCAAAACAAGTCGGCACAAGAAGTATATGAAAAACTGGGTATGAACAAACATCACTACGAGCTTTACGAATGGCTCAAGTAATCAACAAGCGATAAAAGCAGAAAAATAGAACAAGCAACAATTACCTTTACCTGTGCAGGCTATGCGTTAGACATTCACGCAGATATTGCTCATCGCAGGCTTAGCTCCGCATTAAACCAAGAAAATCCGGGAAAAGCTCTACGTCATCCCAAACGAAATAGACGAATTACTGCGACGGTATCACCGAGACTTCGAAACCAAACCGGGTGATTGATTATTTATCTCCCTGTTTTTCCAGGACCGTTGAACCCTTTATAGATTTACGGATATGCCCCGGTCCCTCAGGTATTCTTTCATTTGTTGTCTGGATTAGTTTTCAACGTTTTGTTAAAAGTCTTGTTCAGGAGGTTCAGGTATTAGTGGCTTGAGGAGCTTGATAAGCTCCGAGATATGAACTGTTGCAACTGACCAGATGCGTTCGTGTTTAACCTCACCGTATTCATGTGCAAGGACGTGACGCTGGGCGATAATCTTGATCCAAGGAATCTGGGGATGCTTGGATCGGAAGTCAGCGGAGACGTTTCGGGCGGCTTCTCCGATAATCTCAATGTGGCGTTCGACAGCGCCACGCAGAAGACGGTCAGTGTTATAGTCATTAAAGGTCTTGTCGACAAGAAACTGTTGGATAGCCATTGATGCATCAAGCATATCCCACAGGTATGAGATGTCACTGCTTTCAGGACGCATAGACCACCTTATGTTTTCGAAGTATCTCCTGTTTCCGGAAGGGATTGCGCAGAGCACCTTTTTCTACTATGTCCACATCTCGACCGAAGAGGTCCTGCAATTCCTTGCGCATATCAAGTAGGTCCCACATACTCCAGGGAGCATCGTCCTGAAAAGTGACGAGGACATCGATATCGCTATCTGGGCCGAAATCCTCCCGCAGAACAGAACCAAACAAAGCAAATTCGGTTATCTTCCACTGCCGACAAAAATCGGCGATTTTCTCTTTCGGCAGGTTAATTCTCTGAAACTTCACTATTATTCTCCTGCTTACATTAGTTCCTGCTTTATTTCTATAGCACAATTGCTTTCTGGCGTCAAGTCTGCTGGGCAACTTCTGTCTGTATGCGGCATTTTATAAATTTACGGGTATGCCTCGGTCTTTAAGGTATTCTTTCATTTGTTTTATGGTGTAGTTTCCAAAGTGTGTGATTGAAGCCATAAGGACTGCGTCTGCACCGCCGTCAACGATGGCATCGTAAAGGTGTTCGAGTATTCCCGCGCCGCCGGAGGCGATTACAGGGATATTGACCGCATCGGTAACAGCTTTGTTCAGCTCGTTATCATAACCTGCCTTAGTGCCGTCGGCGTCCATACTGGTCAGCAATATTTCGCCCGCCCCCAGCTCTTCGCCTTTAACAGCCCATTCAATCACGTCAATATCGGTCGGTTCCGAGCCGGCCTTTACACAGACCTGCCATTTACCGGGGCGCTTTTTCGAGCGGCGGGCATCAATAGCAAGGACAACACACTGATTTCCAAAACGCTGTGCAGCTTCGGCAAGCAGCTCCGGATTCTGAACTGCGGCGGTGTTAACCGAAACCTTTTCCGCCCCGCTTCGCAGAAGCTCGTCGATTTGCTCGACTGTTTGTATGCCGCCGCCCACGGTAAACGGGATGAAAACGTTTTCGGCAACCTTTTCCACAAGCTCGACAATCGTTTTGCGAGAGCGAATGGTCGCGGTAATATCGAGGAATACCAGCTCATCGGCGCCGGTGTCACTATATCGCGCACCTAATTCCACGGGGTCACCCGCATCGCGAAGATTCAGAAAATTGACGCCCTTAACCACCCGGTTGTCTTTAACATCGAGGCAGGGAATGATTCTTTTGGTCAGCATAAGAACTTTCTTAAATCCTAAACAATAAGTGAACTAAAGTGACACGTAAGTGTCATTCTGAGCTCTTCGCTGTGCTCAAGGATAAACTCCGTGAAGAATCCGGCCAACGAAAAAGAGATTCTTCACTTCGCTGCGCTGCGTTCAGAATGACAGCAAAGCTGTCACTTTAGGCACTTTACACTTTAGGCACTCTAAACTTGTTTGTTTAGGATTTAGAGTTTATTTTTTTACAAATGTTATAGAAATTCTGCAAAACCTTCAATCCGGTTTTACCACTTTTTTCGGGGTGAAACTGCGTGCCGCATATATTTGCCTTTTGGACTGCAGCGGGCAAGTCAAAGCCGTAATCGGTAAAAGCGACCTTGGCCTGGTCGTCCGCAACCTCGGCATAGAAAGAGTGTGCGAAATAAAAATGTTTTTCACTTCCGAGCCCGGCAAATAAATCCATATC
>Ga0315537_1002369_pt1 | contig 14417 bp, 15 predicted proteins | sample SalMarSW160270MG_FD_203091 | JGI IMG/M metagenome (GOLD analysis project Ga0315537, IMG submission 203091) | Salt marsh sediment microbial communities from the Plum Island Ecosystem LTER, Massachusetts, United States - Salt Marsh Sediment SW1602-70 ... | reverse complement strand
AGTTCCAACCTAGAGACCGAGATCGTTCGTAGACCGCGATCGGTATACTGCGGAACCTAGACTCATACCGGGCACCAGAAAGGATCAAACACAAAACGGCGTACCCTTCCCTCATGTGAGTTGGGCACGCCGTCGAGCCAAACCGCTCAGAGGATACTGAGCACACTCTTCAGTTTGATGGACGGATTATAGCAGACAGAAAGATGCTTGTCAAACCAATTGCCGGCGAAATCACAGCTTGAGCCGAAGTTCTGCTCCCTGCGCCAGTAGAGCTGCCTGAAGGCTCCTCACATCGAGCGCCCGGGGACGGACGTGCCCCCGGCAGGCCAGTGCAGCCGCCGTCCCGGCAGACTGGCCGATCGCCATGACCGGGACCATCGCCCGGTGAGACTCGTACGGTTGCTGCTCGCTCGAGATGCAGCGACCGGCCACGAGCAGACCCTCTACCTCAAGCGGCACCAGGCAGCGATAGGGAATATCGTAGCCCTCGTGCTTCAGATACCGCCGATAGCCATAGTAGTGGATGATCGGGCACGAGCTGATCGCCACCACGTCGTCAAATCGGCGCCCCTCGATCGCGTCGTCCGCAGTCAGCTTGTATTCCCCTTCGACAAAGCGTGTTTGGCGGACGCCGAGCAACGGCGGCGTCTCGATGATGCGCGCATCTATGAGCTCAGGCAGCCGGGCCCGCTTCCTCTCCAGGTCGTCGTAGACACTCAGCCTCGCCTCGACCTCGCTGCGCGAGAGATCGTCTGCATTAGTGCCATCCCTTGCTGGAACACCCGGTCCCCAGACGACAGCGTTCGTGCAGAAGTCGCAGCCGTGTATCTCTTTTGGGCGCGTCCGGCCGAACTCGATCCGGTACATCAGCGCATCCGTCAAGCGCGGCTCCTCGTCGGCGACTGTCTGCCAGAATGGCGCACCTGCGCGCGCCGCGACATCCGCGTCTCCCGTGGCGTCGACCGTGACCTCGCCCAGCAGTGCCTGGCGCCCCGACTTGTTCTCGACGATCACGCCGCGCAACACCCCATCCTCGACGATGCTGTCACAGCAGTAGGTATGGAGCATCAGATCTACGCCGGCGTCGACGCACGTGCGCAAGACAACATACTTGAACCTTTCCACGTCGATAGCGTAGCTGTACGAAAGCTGCCCCGGCTCGGTTGGGTACTCTTTTTGCGGGTATGGGCTCTGGCCCAGGCCATCCAGCGCCTTCAGCGCCAGAACGATCTCCTCAGCGATCCCGCGGACGGTTTGTGTGCTGTCCGGCTCGACCTGATTGCGAAAGCCGTTGATACACGCCATGAGCGACGCCGTCGCCGTTCCCCCGAGGTAGCCAAATCGCTCGACGAGCACTGTGCACGCGCCGGTGCGCGCAGCGGCGATCGCCGCAGCTAGCCCTGCTGGCCCGCCGCCGATGACCAGGACGTCCACATCGCGCGTCACTGGAATCTCACGTGCAGGTTCGCGTATCGTCCTCACCATGGCCTCCCATTCTGTCCTCTTTCGCTGTCTCAAGCTCAGCGCTCTGTAGACCGCCACAGCCCTTCGCGCAAGCTGTTGCCGTGCCCACGATACAGCGCTGGGTTTGAGAGGCGATGCTGCACTTCGCGCACCACAATCTCAGCAGCGGCCGCTAGCGTCTCGCGCCCCAAGTCGGCGTTTGCATCTTGAGGCGCCATCCGCCCACCCACGCCCACCAGCGGCTCACCTTTTGCCGGGAGCAGGCTCAGGTCCACCGTCTCGGGATAAAGTGCCATCACGTGCGACGTCTCCCACCCCGCCGCGTGGTCACCCGCATACGCGTAGCGGTCTTTGAGAAGCAAATAGTCCACGACCGCCCATGCCAGCATACCCTCGCGCTTGCTGTACTCTCGCTGGTTGAACTGCAGCACCGCTGCGCGGGCGTGATCGATCAGCGGATAGTGACCCGCTACCAGCACCCCGACTTGGAACCCGAGGCTCTCGACCTCCGCAAGGATATGGATCAGCAGCTTGTGGTAGTTGAGGGCCTGCTCCGTCGGCGTGAACGGGTACCGCTGAAAGTTCTCTGGAGAGAGCGACATAGCAGTCGCAATCTGCCCGCGGTCAGCCGCGTTGGCCTCCATCAATGCTTCGGCGCGGCTCTCCCCGTAATACAGCGGCGGAAAGACGAGCCCCCCACCCAACTGCGCACACATGATGGCCAGCCCTTCGGCCTGCAGCGTGTCCGCGCCTGTGGGGTTATGCACACCATGCCATTCGATCGTGCCGATCGGGATATACGCCACCGGGTGTGCCTGCCGGCGGGCCACGATCTGTGCCGGACGCAACATATGGTAGCGAACCTCGGGATCCATTATCCGCTCCTCTCACTGGCACTCGGCAATCGCCTGCGCAGCGAGGCCGATCGCCCTCATATGCTCGTCTCGACAGCTCTCGAGGGTAGGTTTCCACACAGTCTGCAGGAACCCGAGCAGGCGCGGGGGCGCGACGTGCTCCCTGCAAAACGCGACCGTTCGAGACAGGTTCTCTGGCGTCGTCCAACTGCTGCCCGTCGGGATCTGGTCATAGCCGTGCGCTTCGAGATCCAGGTAGGCGCTGCATCGCTCCACGTCCGGGCCGAAGGCCGCGCCATAGTACCAGTTGCTCTGCACCACCGAGTGAGGCATGTTGGCAAAGAAGGCATCTGGATGCTCCCACACATAATCGGACCACACCCATGGCCGTACGTCGGCAGCTTCTACGTGATCGACCAGTAGTTGGAGATCGTGCCACCACAGCCCGTGCTGGCGGATCACAGCGTATGCATAGTGCCTCTGGTGGCGTGCCGTCTCTTCGTCCATGCCCAGGTGGAAAAAGCGTGGCCCATCAAAGAGCTCGACCACCTCATCGATCAACTCGCGGCACACCTGGTAGTAAAGCTCGGTGGACACACATCGAGAGTAGGGCCCCAACCACGCATCGTGACTCGTCGAAAAGTTGAGCTTGGGCACTGGCTCCAGGCCTATTGCACGCAGTTGTGCCAGCTCAGCCCGCAACTGATCGACACTCCACGCTCCCTCCACCGCGATCTCCGGGTGGCTCTTGTAGGCAACGCTATCGCCCAGATCGAGCACGACCATGTTCAGCCCTGCCTCAACCATCGCCTGGCGGATGTCGCGCCATAGCGTCTGGTCGAAGCGTAGGTAAGGTTTCGCCGAAACGTGCTCCAGGCTCCACTCTGGCGCGGGTCGGTCGGCCCACATGTTGTAGCTCAAGTGGACCAGGTATGCCCAGATCATCCGATCGTTGCTACTCACTCTGCACCTCCAGCTATCGTGTCCCAGGAAATCCTCATGAGGCAGCACGCCTATCCGTGCCGACTCTGCGATCAGAGTAGCGGCCGTATAGAGATACTGGCAATCCGTCCACATCGGTCCGTCGAGGGCATCGAGGACGGCTCAGATCGATTATAGCCCGGGCATACTGTTTCCACAAACGCTCGCGCGCACACACCTAACCCGCAGAAACATCTGCAAGGGCAATTGACCATTCCCAGCACTTACGCTATAATACCGCCGGTTTGCGAGCCTTTCGCTGGCCCCATTGTTCGATGCCTGTACCCGCGACAGCATAGAGAGGAGCATCCCGATCGTGGCATGGCTTGCCGGTTGGTGGAACCAAGTATCAGGGACCGTCCTACAAGGAGTCGAGACGACCGTTGTAGGGATGGCCTTTGTTTTCTTCACACTGGGTCTAGTTATCCTGTCGATGGTCATTCTAACCAGGCTTCCCTGGCTGCGTGTCAAGGAGTCACCTCAGCAAGCCGAAGCTGAGGCAGTCCAGGAGACGAGTGCCGCTGCAGAACCAAAGCCACAGGACGACGAACTGGCGAGGGTCGCAGCCATTGCAGTGGCACTGCTACGCGGTCAGCAGCGGCTGGCTGTACGCCACCAAGGCAAGCCGCAGCGCAGCGCATGGAAGAGTTACGGACGAGCTCACCAGATCGGGCTGTAGGCTCGCATCAGGCCATCTTCGCAGGCAAGTAGCCCGCGCCTAGTTGGTACGGAATATCTGAAACCGGAGGTCTGTCAGTGGTCAAGTACGATCTGAGTGTGAATGGCAAGAACTACGAGGTCGAGGTCGAGGACTTTCGCACGGAACCAGTTAGAGTGACTGTCAACGGCAAGACCTTCCAGGTGAGCGTGACAGCGCAGTCGGGAGGCCCACCTCCAAAACCTACGGCCAGACTGGCGGAACCGCTAGAGGACGTGTACGTACCAACGGTCGCCTCCACGTATGTCGAGACCGATATCGCGATGGAGGAAGAGCCGGCAGCCGCGTCGCCCGCCGCTTCTGGCGGTGCTGGGTCAGACATCACTGCACCAATGCCGGGCAAGATTCTCGACATCGCGGTGCAGGTGGGGTCGCAGGTCAAGCAGGGCGACGTACTCTGCAACCTTGAGGCCATGAAAATGAAGAGCCCAATCCGAACGACGACCGAGGGCACGGTCGCGCAGATACGAATCAGTGAAGGACAAAACGTGAACTTTGGAGATGTCCTTTTCACGATACAATAGCGGAGGAGCAGACGAGTGAACTGGGCGTCTCTGTTTGACCAGCTCAGCGTAGGAATCCTCGCCCTGGTAGACGACCCTGGGCGAGTTGTCATGATCATCGTCGGTGGTGTGTTGATCTACCTGGCTGTCGCGAAGGATTATGAGCCAACGTTGCTCATCCCAATCGGGGTCGGGTGCATCCTGGCGAACATCGCTGGAAGCGGCATGGGTGTTCTCACGATCAGAGGTATCCCGTGGGCAACTCCCCCCGATGCAAGCGCGGAGGGTCTGTTCAACGTCCTCTACAATGCTGGCATCAACAACGAGCTGTTTCCCCTGATCATCTTTATCGGGATCGGAGCCATGACGGATTTCGGACCGCTCCTGGAGAGCCCACAGATGGCCCTACTGGGCGCGGCGGGTCAGTTTGGCATCTTTGGTACCTTGCTCATCGCTACACTGGCTGGATTTGACATCCGCGAATCCGCATCGATCGGCATCATTGGCTCGGCAGATGGGCCTACGTCCATCTATGTGGCGACCGTACTCGCGCCCAGGCTCCTGCCGCCCATCGCCGTCGCCGCCTATTCTTACATGTCGCTTGTCCCGGTGATCCAGCCGCCTGTGATCCGGCTGCTCACGACCAAAGCGCAGCGCCGTATCCACATGCCCTACACGTCCGGCTCCGTATCGCGGACGACCCGCATCTTGTTCCCCATCGTGGTCACCCTCGTCACCTCCATCCTGGTTCCTCTGGCGACGCCCCTGATCTCGATGCTGATGTTCGGGAACCTGCTCCGCGAATCACTTGCGGTTGACCGCCTGTCCGAGACGGCACAGAACGCGTTGGTGAACATCGTGACCATCTTCCTTGGGCTCGTCATCGGCGGAACGATGGTTGCCCAGCAGTTTCTCCAATTGCGTACCATCGGTATCTTTGCGATGGGTATCGTTGCCTTTGCCCTCGATACTGCGGGCGGCGTGCTCTTTGGACAGCTGATGTATCTGTTCTACAAGATCGTCCTCAAGCGGCCGTTCAACCCGATGCTGGGCGCGTGCGGCATATCAGCCTTCCCAATGTCTGCTCGCGTGGTGCATCGTGTGGCACAGGAGGAGGACTATACGAATTTCCTGCTGATGCACGCGATGGGTGCGAACACAGCGGGCCAGATTGGATCGGTGTTGGCCGGCGGCGTCGTCTTGGCACTGCTTGCCAGCATGTAGTCCCTTCATCTCAGGCGGAAGGTCAAAATGGAAGACCGAATGGAACGTGACGAGCTGTTTGGCGAGCTCCAGACATTCCCCCTGTTTCGGCACACCTCCCCGGAGATGCTGGGGCAGATCGTAGACCAGTCCGAGACCGCCGTTTTTGCGCCCGACGAGGTCATCATCCCCTTTGGCCCCCCCGTGACTTTTCTCGGTGTGGTCCTCTCTGGTCGGGCGGAGGCACGTGCACGCGTGTACACGGAGGCAATGGAGGTCCGCGAGCGAGGAGACTACTTTGGTGAGGTCTCTCTGATGACCGGTGAACCCGCCGCTTTCACCATCGTCGCCACAGAACCCACACGCGTGCTCATGATCCCTGATGATCTCTTCTCTCGGTGGGTCGCTTCTGATCCAGATGTACGCCACATCTTTGCGCGATCGATGGGCCGACGGATGGTGCTGCTCGATGACAACCTCAAGATGCGCGCCGAGCTAGACGAGGCGAGGCGCAGTGAAGCCGATCCGTATGGCCTGGAACTGCATACCAGGGAACCGATGAAGATCCTGGTAGTCAATGTCAGGCGGACCTCGCTCAAGTTCAGCTTTTTCGACACCGCCGACCAGAGCAAAGGGGTAGAAGGACAGATCCGGGGGATCGGTGACGAGGACTGTACGTTCGAATACCGCCGTACCAGCACCGATCTCACCGCGCAATGGAACTCGAATGAACCGGTATGGGTTCATCTTCGCGAGCAGCTTGGCACACTCGACCACGCACAAGGACTGCACCTGATGCTGGATCGGCTGTGCGACCCACAGGTCGGCGTCATCGGGAGCACCAGCGAGATCAGCGTCGTTGGCCACCGCATCGTCCACGGCGGTCACAAGTACAACTCACCCGTCCGTATCGACGAGCAAGTGATCGAGGACATACAAGCCGTAAGCCATCTGGCACCATTGCACAACCCGATGCATCTGGTGGGCATCCGGGAGCTGCTCCGTCTCTTGCCCGACATCCCACACGTGGCTGTGTTTGACACAGCGTTCCACCAAACGTTGCCCGAGATGGCACAGATCTATGGCCTTCCCTACGAACTATACGAGCAGGACCGCATTCGCCGCTACGGCTTTCACGGGCCATCGCACCAATACGTCGCCTTGCGCGGTGCCGCCTACCTAGGGCGCCCGATCGAAGAACTCAAGATCATCACCTGCCACCTGGGCGAAGGCGGTTCATTGTGTGCCATCAACCACGGGCGCTCCATCGACACGAGTATGGGCCTCACGCCCCTCGAAGGGCTGATCATGCCGGCTCGCTCGGGGGATATTGATCCTGCTATCGTCCTCTACCTGCAGCGAGAGAAGGGGATGACGGACGAAGAAATCGAGCACTATCTGAACCTGGAAAGTGGTCTCAAAGGCCTTACCGGGATCTCGGACGACGTACTGGAAATCGTTGATGCAGCCAACGCCGGCAACCGGCGTGCAATGCTAGCCCTGCAAGCCTATTGCTATCGCATCCGCAAGTACATCGGCTCCTACTTTGTCGCCTTGGGCGGACTGGACGCGCTCGTGTTCACCGCGGGGGTAGGCGAAGGAAGCAGCGGCCTACGCGCAATGACGATGCAGGATCTCTGGCACCTTGGCATCGTGATCGATGAAGTCAAGAACCGCGCGCTCGACATGACAAAGACCAAGCTGGCGGACATCTCGCACCCTGACTCAAAGGTCAAGGTGTTGGTCGTTCATACCGAGTGGGCACGCATGATCGCGCGTGAGACCATTCGTCTGCTGGGTTATCAGGGCATCACCGAGATCATCGAGGCTCAGCGGATCCCGATCCCGCTAGGCGTTTCGGCCCATCACGTTCATCTGTCGGAGGAGGACTTGGCTCGCCTGTTTGGCCCAGGTCACGAGTTGACGCCACGCACGCCCCTCAGCCAGCCCGGGCAGTATGCAGCTGAGGAGATGGTTAGCCTGGTCGGTCCCAAGGGACGCATCGACCGTGTTCGTGTACTGGGGCCCGTCCGGAGCAAGACGCAAGTAGAGATCTCCCGCACAGAAGAGTTCCGGCTCGGTATCCAGGCCCCGGTCCGCATGTCTGGTGATCTGGGAGGCAGTCCAGGGCTGGTGCTAGAGGGGCCAGCGGGGCAGGTCCGGATGGAAGAGGGCGTGATCTGCGCCCAGCGTCACATACACATGACCCCCGAGGACGCGCTGCGTTTTGGCCTGCGGGACGGTGACGTCCTCAGCGTACGCGCCGAAGGTGAGGGCGAACGCGAGGTCATCTTTGGGGATGTGGTCGTTCGTGTCAATCCCAAGTATAAGCTCGAGCTACACCTGGATACTGACGAAGCCAATGCAGCCCAGGTACGGACGGGCGACGTGGGCTATCTGGTCAACATCCAGAGGCGCGGCAACCGATAGGTACGCAGAAAAGTCTACCTGACCAACTCGGCATACTGCAGCGTTGCGGGCGCTCTTGACACATCGAGAACCAGCCGTTCGCGCTGAGTGATCTGTGTCGACAGGGCAGGATAGGAACGTTCCAGCACAGCCAGTATCCCCCCGCGCCGCAAGAGAGCCGCTTCTATGGTCTGTGGATCACCGATTGCCTGCAAACGGTAGGGCCGGCTCACGATTTGATCACCGAGTCTCAACTCGCCACTTGACGCCACATCGAGCACCGAACTGGCCGTGAGGCGCACGCCATTCAGTGCGATCGCCTCGGCGCCCGCATTCCGAAGCTCATTTAGCGTGTCCTGCAGGTCGAGGGCATTCAGCGGGCCATCGAGCACGAGCTCGATGCCGGGCCCCGCAACCACTGCAGCGCCGTTCAGCATCCGAACCTGATTGAGGTCCGCCACCAGCTTCTCCAACGCTGTGCCCTGTCGTTCCGCATCGTAAGCAGCCTGCTGCGTCGATAGCGCAGAGATCTCGGCCCGCAGCCGATGATTAGCGTCGACCAGTTGGCCCAGCAGTACAACCTGCTCATCTTCGCTGTACAGCGTCTTTTGCAGGTTTCGCTGGCCTCGCAATTGAGCGATTGTAGCGACGCCGAGGCCCAGCAGCACAGCAGCTACCCAGAGTCGAGAGACGAGCCCGCGTCGCAGCATCGCTCTTACCCGCCAGGCTCGACAAACTGCTGCACGATGCTGCCCTTGTAGGCCGGAATGGTCACAGATTCGCTGGGAGCAAAAGTCAGCCCAACTCCGAAGCGATCGACCCGCTCCTTCAGGTCGCGCAGGTAGCCCGGATTGCGCAGATACTCACCGAGACGATCTGGATCGCCGATCGCGAGAATGGTGTACGGAGGGCCGAGACGCGTGTCGTTGACGAGGATGGTAGACCCGACACAATAGACAGAAGTGCTCTGTACGATCCGCTCTCCGTTCACAGAGATGGCTTCGGCGCCCGCTAGCCAGAGCATGCTGATCACGTCGCGCAGGTCAAAGTCGTGGATCAGCAAATCGTCAGCCCGACCCGCCAGGTTTCGCGTGCTATCGGTCAAAGTCACCCGAATCCCAGGCCCGCGTACCGCTATCAGGCCAGCTCGAGCTCTCTGTAACGCCAGCTCTTTCTGGAGATCGTCGAGCAGGTTCTTGCTTCCGGCTGCCTCTGCCTGCCGGGCGTTGAGCGTATCCCGCAACCGGCTCACCTGAGCCTTGAGTTCCACTTGCTCAAGTTCTAACAGCCGGATCGCGCCTTCCACCTCATCCGGTGCAGCCGCACCGCTCTCCGCTGCACCAGGCCACTGAAAGCTGATCAGCATCCCCACCGCGAGGGCCGCGATCAATATCGCCAGCCGCCCATCGCCGAGCCGATTCGCTAACCGTCGCCTCATCGCCCTGCCTACCTGGTCTGCCAAACGCGAAAATGCACCCGAGGGTGCATCTCCTAGAGCCAAACCAAACCGTGCGGCTCCTAAGGCCGGGTGACTACCAGGTCATAGCTCTTGACATTGTCCGCCAAGCGCGTCTCCCCCTCAACCGGCAACACACGTACCTTGAGCTGATACTCGTAACTGAATGGGATCTCGGTGTCCTTGAAACGAGCCAACTTGATCTCGCCAGGTCCAATCGCATCAATCGTGCCCTGCTTGTGCAGGATAAGCGTGGCCCCCTCTCCTCTGAACAGTTCTACCTCAAGCGCTACATCACGCTCCGTAACCGATCCGGTATTCTCCACAGCTACCAGAAGCGTGATTCCTTCACCCCGATTCCTGCTTGCCAGGATCTCGTCGTACTCCAGAGGCGGATCAAAATCCACCGCCAACACAGCGAGGTTATGGTCATCCATATCCTGCCCGTGCGCCTGAGGCGTCGGCTCAACTGTCGATGGAGTACGGTCTATGATCTGGACACGAGCACACCCGCTTGCCCACATCGCTGTCACTGCCAGAACTACCAGGACAGCGACATGTTGCCAATGCCGAGACAACATGATTGCCTCCCATTTATCCGCAGTGTCACTCCAGAGAACGCACCCCCTTCAGTGAGATTGGCCCCTACTATAGCGCAAGTCCAAGACTTTGTCAAACCCCTTGGTGCGGAGCGGGCGCCTCCGTTCACCGCCCACCCCTCTCAGTCTGCCGGAAGTGCCTCTCGAATCGCATGTTCGCCTCGCGCAGCGCGCCTTCGGCATCAATGCCCAGGATCCGCGCCAGGTTCGCCAGGGTAAAGAGCAGTTGGCCCAGCACGAGGCCAGCCTCAGTCGGCGCAGGTGCCATCGCGAGGCGCTCTAGATCGGCCTTGGCCTGCACGGCCAGCCCGGCGACCTTCTCCGTCGGCACCTCGGTACGGTTGACGTGTCGCTGGATTGATTGCGCGCGCGCCAACGCTGGCATAGCTTGGGGGATACCATCCAGTGGCGATGGTGCCTCCAACCGCTGTTCCTTCTCTTGCTGCTTGAGCTTCTCCCAGTTGACCAGCACCTCGGCAACGCCGCCGACCTCAAGCGCGCCAAAGACATGGGGATGACGGTACACGATCTTGCGGTTGACCTGACACACGACATCGCTCAGCCGGAACTCGCCGTTCTCGGCTGCAATTTGCGCCTGCAGCAGGACGTGGAGCAGCACATCGCCGAGTTCCTCCTGCAATGCCTCCAGGTCGCCCCGGTCGAGCGCATCCAGCACCTCGTAGGCCTCTTCCTGGAATCCCTGTCGCAGCGAGAGGTGCGTCTGTTCACGGTCCCAGGGACAGCCGTCGGGCGCGCGCAGGTGTGCCACGGTGTCCTGAAAGGTCTCGACCGCACCAGCACAGGGAAGGGGAGGGACGTAGAGCAGGCTTGCCCGGTGCGATGGTGCCCACTCGGCGATCTCTTGCAGCGGTATGGCTGCCGTCGTCGTCCCTGACTGGCCTACCCTCTCCAGTACAGTCACCACGTGCTCCTCGGGGTAGACCTGGCTCAGGCGTGTGCACAGCGCACGGCACTGTTCCAGGCTCTCGATTGGACCGATCAGGACCGGCTGATCCGGGTTAAGGTCCGGGTGATGTCGCGCCGCCAACGGCGCGGCGCCGCGCAACTGCAACGCAACAGGCAATATCTCCAACGCCGCAAGGGCGGGCACGACCAGTCGATATAGTTCCATCTATCCTTTCCTCAGCTAGGAGTTGGTTCGGGTGACGACCGCGAGGGGGGCCCGGTGAAAGGTGCCACAGGAGAGCTTCAACCTCAGAGAAGCCGCGTGATCTGGTCTTGGTCAAAGCGGGGCAGCGGCCGCGCACCCTCCGGTGTATGTAGCGAGAGTCCTCGCTCGAGCGGGACGGCACGTCCGATCTTGGCGACCGAGACTCCGGCCTCACGGAGCGCCTCGCAGATGGCCACCGCATCGTCAGGTGCCGCTGCGATCAGCAGCGCGCCCGAGGCGATCACACCGAGCGGATCCAGATCGAACTCCCGGCACAGCTCGCGCGTCTCGTCGAACACGGGGATCGCGGTGCCATCGATCTCAAGCCCCACGCCGGACGCCGCCGCCAGCTCCCACAGCCCTGTGGCGATCCCGCCCTCCGTCGGGTCGTGCATCGCGTGCACAGGTGCATGGGCCGTCGCGATCCGCGCCTCGCGTACTATGCTGATGCCGGGATCGTGCAAGAAACGCTGGCAGCGTTGCAGGAAGGCCTGGGAAAAGCGGTTCTGCAGTCGATCCGCCATCTCACGTGCAATGACCGCTGTCCCCTCTACCGCCACGCCCTTGGTGACCAGGATTTCGTCGCCCATCTCGACACCAGAGCTCCGCACCACCCCTCCCGGCTCGACTTCGCCCAGCATGAAACCAACCACGATCGGACGCTCCAGCGCGTATGTTATCTCAGTGTGCCCACCGCAAGGAACGACGCCCAGCGAGCGGCAAGCCTGACTGATCTGCGCCATGATCGTGTCGACCAGTGCCTCATCCGCCCGACCTTCAGGCAGGAGCAGTGTCGATAGGAACCACCGCGGAACGCCCCCGGCCACAGCCACATCGTTAGCATTGACCTGGACAGCGTACCACCCTACCTCATCGGTCGCGAACGTGATCGGATCTGTCTTAGCGACCAACCAACGTGGCCCCATATCGATGACCGCAGCATCCTCTCCGATCCCCGGATGAACCACCACGCGGTCATCTGGCAAGGAGAAGGTATGACGGCTAAGCAGCCTCTCTAGCAGCTCGGGCGTCAGCTTGCCCACCGGCAACGGTTCCCGTTCAGGAACGTACCCTTTCGCGCGGGAACTCGTCTCCTTCACGATGCCCTCTCTACCTTCGCACATCAGAATACACGCGTCAGGACCAGAAGCAGCACACGCTCCACGACCCACAACAAGAGCAGGGCAATCATGGGGGATAGATCCCACCCCATCCCACCTGTCTGCAGCATCGGGAGCCAGCGCCGGATCGGTGCCAGCACGGGCTCGGTGATGGCGCGCAAGAACACGACCACGCTGTGATACGGCCCAAGCAACATCTCTAGAAACACGCGACCAATAATGCAAATGCTATACAGGCTGAACAGCCACTGAATCAAGCGAATTGCCAGTCCCAAGACCTGCTCCTCATCGTCGCGGGCCAAAGATAGCGCGTCCGATGCGTACCATCGTGGCCCCTTCCTCAATCGCTATTTCGAAATCGTCCGTCATCCCCATCGAGAGATGTGTCCAACTAGACGCCGGGAAGCGCATCCGCAGATCGTCGCGCAATGCTCGCAACTGCGCAAACACCAGGCGCACGGTCTCAAGATCCTCCGCGATCGGCGCAACCGTCATCAAGCCTTCCACCTGCAGGTGAGCCAACGACAGCATCTGGCCTATTGCGCGATCGAGCGCGTCCCGATCTCCGAACTCAAAGCCGTACTTGCTCGCCTCGCCCCCGACGTTAACCTCGATCAGCACAGGTAACGGTGCCTCACGTCCCTCGACGGCCCAATCCAGGTAGCGTGCGATCTTGACCCGATCGACCGAATGCACCACGTCAAAGCATGCTGCTGCACGCTCGGCTTTTCGGCTCTGTATGTGCCCCACCATGTGCCACGTCGCACCCAGAAGGTCGAGCTCGGGCTGCTTGACCTCGGCCTCCTCGACGCGGTTCTCGCCGATGTGGCGGATGCCGGCCTGGTATGCAGACTCGATCTCCTCCGGCGTCCGCGTCTTGGTCACGGCGACCAGGGTGATCTCCTCCGGGTCGCGATTCGCGCGCGCAGCCGCTGCAGCGATGCGCCTACGCACCTGTGCCAGGTTCTCGGCGATCTGCTCGTTCACCTGCTCCTCACTCCCGCAGCGCAACTAGTGCGCCCATGCGTCCCGTTCGGCCGCGCTCTGCCCGATGGGAGAACCACTCTTCCGTGTTGCACGCTGTACACGTGCCAGCTACCTCGATCTGCCTCACCCCGGCTCCTACCAGTTGGTGCCGGTTCGCAGCCCACATGTCCAGGTGCCACTTGCCAGCAGTCCGCGGCTGGAGTAGGGACTGGCTCTCCTGGCCAAAGGCGCGCCCTACTGCCTGTACCACGTCCGTCCCCACCTCATAGCAGCATGGGCCGATCGAGGGGCCAATGCCGGCGAGCAGGTCACGCGGGCAGCAGCCAAATGCCACCTGCATCGCATGTACCGTGGCTCCTGCTACGTCAGCGACAGTTCCGCGCCAGCCGGCGTGCACCAGGCCGATCGCGCCTCGCCGTCGGTCGTACAACCAGATCGGCGTACAGTCAGCAAAGCGCAGCATCAACACCACGTCGGGGACATCGGTAATCAACGCGTCGGTATCGGCGATTACCTGCCCGCACTGCTCGGGGCCGACGGCAGCAACGCGAGCGCCATGTACCTGGTGCGGAGAGACTAGCTGCGCCATCTCGACGCCGAGCGCCTCGCAGATCGCGCGGTGGTTACCCCGCACTGTCTCCAGCGCATCGCCTACCGTGTGCCCTGTATTCAAGCTCTCCCACGGCGGGCTACTATGCCCTCCCAGCCGGGTAAACATGCCGTGTACGATCCCGTCCTCTGCAGGCAGGCTGCGAAATCGATAGTAGACCAGCGGCCCGTGTGTGATGCGCTCCATATTCAAGATGCTCCTATGAATGTGCAGTGTAGCATAAAGAGAGGGGAAAAACAAACACCCGCCTTACCTCGTGGCCGCTGGCCTTGTCATGGCTCGTCGCGCATGGTATACTCGCTCCGGAGGAGGTGAGATACGAATGCGCGTTCTGTATGGCC
>Ga0315537_1002365_pt1 | contig 14439 bp, 12 predicted proteins | sample SalMarSW160270MG_FD_203091 | JGI IMG/M metagenome (GOLD analysis project Ga0315537, IMG submission 203091) | Salt marsh sediment microbial communities from the Plum Island Ecosystem LTER, Massachusetts, United States - Salt Marsh Sediment SW1602-70 ... | reverse complement strand
ATTCAGGATTTCAAGATGTTGTATATATAAAGGTAAAAAAATAAAACATAAAAAAACAAACGAGCATGGCTATAAAATTCCAGTGCCCGTTGTTTTTTAAAAGAAGGTTCCATCTGAAAAACCATAATGATTCCCAATTAACGCTTTTAAGGGATGGCATAAACCGGTTTACCTTTTGGCAATATTTTCTATAGGATTCTCCAAACAATGGCTGTAACTTGGCTTCTTCCCGTTTGACACGATTGACCATATAAAAATAATAAACCACGATAAAAATAAGGATTATCCAACCATTGCCCGAAAGGAGTAAAACACCCAGTAACAAAAAGAAGCGGCCGATGTACATCGGATTTCTCATCAACATATAAGGCCCTTTAACAGCAAGCATTCTATTTTTATCCAAAGATGCGAAGCACCAAAGTTGGATCAATTCACCGAAGAGGGCCACTGTAAATCCGATCGGAAACCAAGCAGGGTTTATGTTCAGAATTAAAATTATAACGGCAATCAAAAAAATCGGATACCGTGACTTTAATAAAACATATCTGAGTCTTTGGTTGTTGAAAATCTCATGGATCCGGTCCACTAAATTATTGACCATTCTACCTCCCTTAAAGATATGGAAACGAAATCAAAACATCACCGACCCGTAACGCCTTGCCTCAGACCGATAAGTTTATGAATTATATTAGCCAATTCTCACACAATTTTTTTTAAGATTTTGCGCAATCTGTCTCTGATACTCCTGACGCCTCTTTCTATATGGCTCAGTTGCGCATACTTTCTTTTTTCTTCGGGGGTCAAGGTTTCAGGTGCATAGCGCATTTTCAATTTGATAATGGCAAAGTAATCATCCATAACAAATCTTAAATAGATGCGATTCAGCGGAAAAAATCTGCATTCTTTTTCGGATATGGATGCGCTCCAGTCCACGATGTAAGGTCTGCCGTCATGTCCCACCAAAACATTGGCGCCATTTTTTAAATCACAGTGTGCAAGGCCCCTTTTATGGAAACTGTCAACGATGTTTTTTAGATCGTCAAAAAAAGTATCTGATAACTTTATATTCTTATTATGCTTTTTCAAAGGTCGGCTGGGTATCTCTTCAAGTGCCAGAGCGAGCCCGTCAATAACCCCATAGCAAGCGGGAATACCCTTAAGATCCTTTAGTGATTCATAAGCCCTGCGTTCACGCCATATCAGAAATCTCCCGACTGTGTTTCGGTAAAAAAACTTACTGTTGCTGAAATCTTTTACAACTGTCCTTACCCCCTTTTCCTCTACCACCCAGATCACAGGCATTGTGTTGGATGAATGCCTTAGAATTTCACAATGGGTTTCGGATAGACTGGAGAGTTTTAGAGATTCTGACTTCATCATTTCAGTAAAACAAGCACGCCAAAACAGAGAAAAACAACGTTGGCCGTCCAAGCCGCCATTAAAGGAGGAAGCATTTCTCCATATCCAAGTGATAGGCAAAAACTGTAGAATATCCAGTAAAAAAATGCCGCACAAATACCGTAGAATACACTGGCGGAAAGGCTTTCTTTAAGTTTATTTTTACTCGAAATGCCTGTACCGGCCAGGCACATAATAAAACTGACAAAAGGAAATGCCAGCTTGGCATACAGATTTACTTTATAAACAGAGGCATCGTACCCTTCCTTTTCAATATTTTTAATATATGTAAACAGCTCCAGGAAACCCATTTCTTCCGATTTTTTGACGACCCTCTTTATATCCTCAGGCAAGAAATAGAACGGCTCCTCCTGTTCTTTAAAGAATGTTACCCGGTAATGGTTACTTTCTTTATCAAGTTTTTGCTCCACAATTTCATAGAAAATCCATTTTCCGTTTTTGAAGACACCTTTTTTAGCATCAACCCGCCGGATTAATTTGAAGTCATTATCAAAGAAATTAAGGGCAACCCCTAAAATAGTACTGTCTGCCGGATTGTAATATGTAATGTGGCATATGACACGGTTACCCTTGATCCATATATTCTTCCCCTTAGATATAACGGCAGAATTTTTCTTAACCTCCACATTCCAGATCCTGTTGGCCTTGCTTAAGGTAATCGGCACAACCAACTCTGATATTAAAAAAATGAGGGCGCTTAATAATAACCCTATAAATACAACGGGCCCTAAAAGGTAGAAGATACTGACGCCGCTACTTTTTAAAGCGATAATCTCATTGTTCTTGTTCATCAGACCAAAAACAATAATAACCGCCAGAAGAATGCCAACCGGCGCTATTTGTGCAATTATCAACGGTATCTTAAGCTGATAAAAGCGTATAATTTTTGAAAATGGAAGATTTGCTTCTAAAAAATTATCTATCCTTTGAAAAAAATCTACCGCTAAATATATTCCGATCACTGTTAATAGAACAATACCAAAGTATTTAAAAATCTCCATGGTCAGATATTTTTCGATTAAGGACATATTATCAACAATTCGGAAATATGGGCTAAGCCCCTCCCCGTCTGACGAAACGGGACTTAATCCCTTTTAACAGATTCAAAATAGGACCGATCCTTATTTGACGCTCATTGACTGTTTGAACGAGCAGATACAATCCTAAACTGCCCATCACGATATTTGGAGCCCACATTCCGATGACCGGAGGACAGGCGCCTGTTTCACCAAGAACCAACCCTGCAGTTAACAACAGGTAATAAATCAAAAAGAAAATCATACCCATCACCAGGCCAAATGATTTTTTTGTAGGCCCGGACTGTATGCCTAACGGAAGCGCCAGAAGACCGAGAGCAAAACATGCAATTGGAATTGAAAATTTCTTGTGCAACTCCATCAGTGTATTATAATAGCTACTATCTCTCCGAGTACTATTTTTCAAATAATCCCGCAATTCAACAAGACTCATCTCCGTCCTGTGTTTGGCTTTCTGTTTCAATCTCGAAGCCGCCTGTTTAATATCCAGGCGAATTTCATAGGTCTCAAAATCAATATAATTTGTCGATCTGTTCTGAGCATCAACTTGATATATAACACCGTTGAAAAGCAATAAATGATAAATGTCTTCATTTGGTTCACTGAATAGTTTTCCCCTTGGCGCCACCACGGTGCTGATAATATTTTGAGTCCTTTTATCTTCAACAAAAATATCTTGAAGTTCTTTAGTTTTAGGATCTATTTTATTCACGTAAAGCACCACGTCTTCAAAACTGTCATTGAATGTCCTGTCCTTAAGTCCGATTTCGAGATTGGACGAAACCACCTTGTATGTTAGTTCTTTTAAGGATAATCTTCCCCACGGCATTGCATATATTGTCATAAAAAGTGTAAGCAGACACCCCAATAGACAAAAAAACATTGTCGGTGGCAACAACCCGTAGATACTCATACCACTGGTTTTTAGTGCAACAATCTCATTGTCTCCGGACAATCGAAGAAACGTGAGAAGGATCGCTATCATGATTGACATGGGTATTACATAGGTGAGGAAATACGGCGTAGAATAAGCAAGCATTATAAGGACAGTTAACACACTGACACTGTAATTTACAACCATGTTTGTAACTTTAAGCATCTCTACCATCAGAAATACAAAAGTAAAAAATATCAAGTTGATGACAAAAGGAGGAATCATCTCTTTGAACACATATCTATATATAATGGAACGGATTTTCATAAAGACTTTAGGAAAGCTTGTTTGCGATAAATTATGTCGAAAAAGACTTGCCGGCATGTTTTCTTACTGTGAATTCTTCCGGAGCCCTTTTTAATTGCCGCTGCTGAGTTGCATCTGGTAAAGTTTGAAATACTGTCCTTTTCGAGAAATCAGTTCTTCATGTTTTCCCTCTTCTACGATTCGGCCGTCAACGATAACGGCGATACGGTCGGCATAACCAACGGTTGAAAGCCTGTGCGCAATAATAAAGGTTGTTCGTCCTTTCATCAGGTTTTCCAAAGCCTTTTGAACCAGCGTTTCCGATTCTGCGTCCAATGAAGACGTGGCCTCATCCAGTATTAAAATGGGAGCATCCTTTAATAGCGCCCGAGCGATACAAATTCTCTGTTTTTCCCCTCCGGATAACCGCCCGCCAAGTTCTCCAATATTTGTATCAAAGCCGTGTGGAAAGTTCTGTATAAACTCGTATGCATAAGCTGCCCGAGCAGCATTCTCTATACCTTCGTCAGACGCATTCTGGTTTCCGTAAGCAATATTGTTCCGAACCGTATCATTGAAAAGGATGGGTTCCTGAGTAACAATGGCGATCTGATCCCTGAGTGAAGATATTGAGACATCTCTGATATCAATGTCATCAATCAGGATAACCCCCTTGCTGACATCATAAAATCTGGGAATTAGATTAACTATAGAAGTTTTTCCGCCGCCGCTCATTCCCACGAATGCAAGAATTTCTCCGGGCCTGACATCCAGGTTAATATCTTTTAGAACCATTACCTCATCATATTTGAAATACACATTTTTGAAAATAACGTGGTGAGGGCCGCGCTTAAATTTAACAGGATTGGATATCTCTTGAATATCAGACTCCGACTCCAGGATATCAAATACTCGGTCCGCACCGGCAAGACCTTGCTGTATAATATTATTCAGCTTGCTTAATTTCTTTAATGGCGCATAAAGCATAATCACGGCAGCCATGAAAGAAAAAAAGGTTCCGGCGGTAGAGGTGCCGGATATTACTTTGTAACCGCCGTACCAAATAACCATGGCTATACCCAACCCGCCTAAAAACTCCATAACCGGTGAGGACAGGGCTTTGAAGCGAACCGTTTTTAGCTCAAACTTGAAAAGTTTAAGCGTTTTTTTAAAGAATCGTTCTTTTTCATACCCTTCCATTCCAAATGCCTTTACAATTTTATTTCCGGCAAAAGTTTCATGCAAAGTAGAGGTAAGGTCACCCATGGCCTCCTGTGTATGAGTAGTAACCTTACGCACTTTTCTTCCCAACGCAACAATAGGAAAAAAAGCAAAGGGTAAAACGGTAAGCGCGATCAAGGCCATCTTCCAATCCCGATAGAAGATGACAAATATTAATCCAACAACGGTAAAAAAATCTTTCGATGATCCGGTAACCGCAGACGAAACCATATCTTTTATAATGTTTACATCATTTGTAACCCGCGACATCAAAACTCCTGTCTTTTCTCTTTGAAAAAAGGAAATGGGAAGGTCCTGGATGCGATCATAAAGACGGTTTCTAAAGCGCCTGATGATATTCTGCCCCACATAACTCATAAGATATTCCTGGTAATACATGGCAAAACCAAGCACTAAATAAATCGTTATTATTGCTATTGGAATCAGTTTAAGCATCCCCATATCTTTATTTATAAAAATATCGTCAACAACCGGTTTTATTAAAAAAGGAATCGCCGACCTTGCACCAGCCATCACCAGCATGCATATCATCGATAGAAGCAGCCTGAACCATTGATCCTTTATAAGCAACAGCAACCGTCTGTGTCTGTCTTTTATGATGGGTTCTGATAATTTTTTCACGATATTCAAACGAATATATTTAGAAAAGGGGATTCATACCATCTGCATCTTTATCATTCATCATACAAAAGTCCAATTGCTATATCGGCAACACGTTCGGAAGCACCCGGGCCGCCGAGTGCATCTTTTACTTGGAGCAATTCGAGTCTTAACTTTTCAAGGCCGGGAGCATCACTTAACATATTGAAGACGGTGTCTGCTATCCGGATAGGAGATGCCTGGTCCTGAAGCAATTCGGGAACAATCTTTTTGCCGGTAATGAGGTTGACCAGGCCGATATGTTTGACCTGTATCATTGCTCTTCCAAGCCAGTAACTTATGGGAGACACTTTGTAAATAATTACCATGGGTGTTCCGGAAATTGCGGATTCAAGAGTAACCGTGCCGGATGCGGCAATGACAACGCTGCTTCTTTCAAAGATTTTTTTTACATTGCCGGATACAATCTCAAGATCGGCAGCCCCCTTGTGCTTGTTAACGATTTCTTCCACGGTTTCTCTTTTCACGCCGGGTGCAAGTGAAATGATAAATTTTACATTCTTAATCCTTTTGAACAAAATTTGGGCGGCACCGAGCATTATAGGGAGGTGCCTTGCAATTTCCCGATCACGGGATCCTGGTAAAAGGCCTATGGCAGAGATATCATTATCAGGATTTTCATCAGTCTTTTTTTGATAATCAAGGTTTGTATCCAGTAAAGGATGCCCCACAAATGTTACCGGAATTTCATGTTTTCTGTAAAAGTCTTCTTCAAAAGGCAGGATAACCGCCATATGATCCACAAGCTTTCCGATCTTCTTTACACGGCCGGGTCTCCAGGCCCAAATCTGTGGGCTGATATAATATAAGACCGGTATTCCAAGCTTTTTAGCAAAGGCGGCCACATTAAGGTTAAAATCGGGAAAATCGATGAGTATCAAAAGATCGGGGAGGAGTCTTTTAAGCATTTTTTTGGCAACAGCCATCCCTTTGAGCAGATTGGGCAACTTGGAAAAGGCTTCGGTTATCCCCACAACCGAAAGCTCTGAAGCATCAACGAAAACTCTGACTCCTGAAGCTTTAAGGGCCTGTCCGCCGATACCATAGAAAAACAGCGCCTTGTTTCTTTTACGCATGGCGGTTACCAGCCGTGACCCGTGAAGGTCACCTGAAGCTTCACCGGCAATGATCATAACACATTTTTGTTTTGAAAGCGGTGCCATACGACTGCTAACTCAAAAAACGGCGGTTGGTATCACTGATCTGCTCCATAATGCTCAAAGCGATCTTTAAGGCATCGCGTCCCATCTGCCCTGTGACCTCCGGAATTTCACGTCTTCTTACTGCTTTTACAAACGATTTTAATTCATCTTCCAGCGCATCACCCTCTGCAAAGCTTAGCTGTTTGATTTCCATGCCGGGGATAAGACCACCTTCAATTTTATCGTTTTGCTGAATAACCGTAATGCCCTGATTTGCAAAATCGACAGATATATAGGCATCTTTTTGAAACAGCCTGATCTTTCTTTCATTTTTGGTCGATATTCGACTGGCTGTAACATTGGCGATACATCCGCTTTTAAACTCAAGACGTGCATTGGCGATATCGACCTGTCCGGAGATTACAGGGATGCCTGCCGCATGGATATTGACGATTTCAGACTTAACAAAGTTTAGTATAATATCAATGTCATGAATCATAAGATCGAGCACAACACTCACGTCTGTACACCGGTCTTTGTAAATGCTCAATCTATGGGACTCAATGAACATCGGCTTTTTAATAATATCCCGCAGGGCCACAACCGCCGGATTAAATCGTTCAAGATGCCCAACCTGGATAATTAGACCTCTCGATTTTGAGAAACGGATGAGTTCGTCGGCTTCATCAGTGGTTTCCGACATCGGCTTTTCTATCAGGACATCGATATTGTTTTCCAAAAAATCCTTGGCAACAGAAAAATGAGCCGGTGTAGGAACAACGATACTGACAGCATCGACTTTTCCAAAAAGATATTCATGGTGTAAATATGCCTTTGTATTAAACCTCCCGGCAACCTCCTCGGCCTGGGATTTGTTGATATCGACAACGCCGATAAGTTCAACGTCATCCATTCGGGCATATTTTTCGGCATGAAATCTTCCGAGATACCCCGCACCCACAACACCCACACGCAATTTTTTCATAACCTTTATTTTTCCATAGCAACTACGGCAATACCATACTCGTCCGCCATGTCGATCATCTCTTCCCGGTCAAAAACAACCGCCTTTCCGGCCTCAACAACGAGCACCCCTGCTCCTGCTTCATACATGGTTTTAATTGTTTGCACACCGATTGCAGGGATGTCGAATCGTATGTCCTGGTCGGGCTTGCAGACCTTGACGACAACGGCCGTACCTTTGCCAAGCCTTCCGCCCCGCATTATGGTAGCATCGGTTCCATCAATAGCCTCCACTGCAAGAACAGACCCGCCTCCGACCACCACGCACTGGCCGATATCAAGACGCCCGATCTCCTTGGCCACTCTCCAGCCGAGTTCGATATCATTCTTCTCGGATCGAGTCGGCTTCCGTTTTGTCCAGCAGCCTTTTAGCGCCAGAAGATCCGGCAGCAAAAATGTTGAGGGCTTTATTTCAATTCCCTCTTTTTCAAGAAGTGTGGCAAAACCCCTTAACAGACCGTCATCATGGGTATGCCGCATGCCGGCAATAAGGGAAATGGCTTTGATGTCAGGCCTTACATCTGAAAACATTCTCGTTTTTGTTATTGCCCCCATCATAACCGACTGTCTTACTTCGTTCTTTTTAAAAAACTTAATTATGCGCTTGATCTGACCGAGATGGATCCATTCAATAGTATCAACATGCTCTTTCAAACGAGGATCCGTCTCATTATTATAAGCAACTGCATAAATGAGAAATCCTTTGGATTTGGCCGCTTTTGAAAAAATGATGGGGAACTGGCCGCCCCCCGCAATAAGTCCTATCCGCATAGTATCTTTACGAGACCTTTGCAAAACGCCTCTTTTTTCCCGGTTTATGGACATACAGACTGTAAATTTGTTATCTTGTAATCCCGCGCCGGGAAGATTTTATAAAATCGATCAGGTTGACCACCTCGGGAGTCTGTTCCACCTCCGCTCTGATTCTTTCTATGGCCTCATTTAAAGTAATCCCGATGCGGAAAATAATCCGGTAAGCTTTTTTTAATAAGGATAATGTCTCTTGTGAAAACCCGTGGCGCTTCAACCCGACAGTGTTTAAGCCATGCAGTTTTGCCCTGTCACCAGATGCAATAACATAGGGAGGGATATCTTTTACCACCGCTGATTTTCCGCCCACGTATGCATAATTGCCGATCCTGACAAACTGATGTATTGCCACCAGTCCGCCGATGGTGGCATTATCGCCGACAATAATATGTCCGGCAAGTGTTGCGTTGTTTGCAAAAATAACTTTTTTTCCGGTGATACAATCATGGGCAATATGGGTATAGGCCATTAAAAAGTTCTCTTCACCCACTTCAGTGAGGCCTCCGCCGAATTCCGTTCCCCGATGTATCGTGACAAATTCACGTATAATAGTTCCGCGTCCGATCTTAACATCGCTCTTTTCACCCTTAAATTTCAACGACTGGGGAGGAGCCCCTATGGCGGCATACTGAAATATATGACAATCCTGGCCGATATTAACATAGGGTTCAATAATGACGTGGGGCCCGATAAGGGTTCCGGCTCCGATAGACACATTATGCCGGATAATGGAATATGGCCCGACTTCCACGTTAGCGTCCAGTTCGGCCTTTGAATCTACAATCGCTGTAGCATGTATCATTATTTTTCTCCAAAAGAGGCCATCAGTTCAGCTTCAGCCACCCGTTTTTCATCAACAAAGGCCATTCCGGACATTTTGAACACCTTGGCCCGCTGTTTTAAAAATTTTATCTCAAATATAATCTGATCTCCGGGAACAACCGGTTTTCGAAATTTGACCTTGTTCATCCCCATAAAATATATCAGCGAACCTTGTTCTTTTTCGGGCAGTGATTCAGCAGCCAGCACAGCTCCGGCCTGGCCCATGGCTTCTATAATAAGTACTCCGGGCATAATCGGACTCCCAGGGAAATGACCCTGAAAAAAAGGTTCGTTGATGGTTACGTTTTTAAGAGCAACCACCTTTTCACCGGGAACCAGTTCAAGGATGCGATCAATCATGATGAACGGATACCGGTGAGGTAATAAGTTCATAATTTTTTGAATATCAAAAGTTTTTTCCATTTTCTCTCTCCGACCTCTCAATTTTCTTTAATCTTTTTTCGATTTCCTCCAGCCTCTTTTTAAGCTCCGGGAGCCTGGGTAGAATCTTTTGTACTCTTAGCCACAGTCGATGAGGTATTGCCGGTGCCCCTGACACAATTTCGTCACCGGGCACGGATTTAGCAACTCCGGCCTGAGCACCAATGGTTACATTATCACCGATATTCAGATGGCCCGCAACCCCTGCCTGTCCCGCCAGTATGGCGTTTTTTCCGATGGTAACGCTTCCTGAAATTCCGACCTGGGCCACAAGAACACTATTTTCACCCACAGTCACATTGTGAGCAATGTGAACAAGGTTATCTGTCTTAACCCCGCTTTTTATCCAGGTTTTACCAAAAGTGGCTCTGTCAATTGTATTTCCCGCACCAATTTCCACATCATCATCTATTTGGACAATACCGGTATGGGGAATCTTGTAATACTTTTTTCCGTCTGGAGCAAAACCGAAACCGTCACTCCCGATAACCGTCCCCGCATGTATTGTCACCCGGTTTCCTATTGTGCAGCGCTCAAGAACTGTCACATTGGGGTAAATCTGCACATCGTTTCCAATGACAACATTGTTGCCGATAACCACGTTGGGATGAAGCACAATGCCATGACCCACAGTGACGTTATTTCCAATCACGGCAAAAGGAGCTATTGACGCCTCCCGGCCGCATACAAAGTTTTTTCCGATATACGAGGATGAATTTATACCGGCTTCCGGTTTTAAAGGGGGATAAAAAAGGTTCAAAAGCATGGCAAAAGCAAGCTGGGGATTGTCCACCTGTATAATGTTTTTTGTAGAAGATTTAAAATCTCGTGGAACAATAACTGCCCCCGCATCTGTTTCATCAATCTTTTTTAAAAATTTTGCATTACCGGCAAAGGTTATTTCATCACCGGCGGCATCCTCAAAAGGCGCAACGCCACAAATATTTTTATTCTTATCTCCTTTTATCTCGCCGTTGACAACTTCGGCTATCCTGGCCAATGACAGTTCCATTTGAACTTAATTCGCTTCGCTCGCAATTGGCCTCCGGCCCGTAGGGCCTACGCCCCGGAGGGAATGTTGGAATAATGGAATAATGGGTTTTGGGATGCCGGTGCAATGGTTTATTGGGAGAATGTACCTGAAAAAAACATAAAAAAACAGGAAACTTCTTTTAAAAAACATCATTCCAATATTCCAACATTTCAATATTCCATGTATAGGGCAAAAATTCAAGTTTCCTAAAACCTATTTCAATTCATTAGGTTACATATATTTTAAGACATTAAATTAACCAAGCGGCTTTATTTATTTTTGTTTTGTCTTATTATCCTTTTCATCGTTTCGGACAAAAGCGGCATTGTATTTCTGAATTAACCGGTCGGTTATATCGATGGTGTTTGGGGAATACATCACTCCGGCCTCCCGTTTTTCGAGAATCAGGAGAAAACCTTCCTTTTTACCCATTTCAGAAATAATTTCTAAAAGTTCTTCCTGGATCCGGGCAACAAGTCTTTTTTCTTGCTCCTTGAACTCAGCCACATATTTTTTCTGCAACGTTTTAAAATCATTGATATTTATTCTTATTTCACGTTCTTTCTCTTCCCGCATCTCCCGACTCATTACAAGCGATTCACGTTCAAGCTTATTTTTTGTAGCTTCGATTTCTTCCCCCCTTTTCTGGAGATCAGCCTCTATCTTTTTGCCCCGTTTGTTAATTTCAGCCGTTGCCTTTTTGCCGGCACTCGATGTCTTAAGAATTCTCTGAAAATCTACAATACCTATTTTTGCAACATCTGCTCCGTAAGAAGAAGCAAGTAAACAAAAACAAATAACTGTTGCCACAAAAATCATTTTACACATCCGCATGTTATTCCCCCCTTCAAAGATAGTCTAGTTTCCATCCGGAAATTGCCCTTTTCCGCAATCTCTGCGTCAATCTGCGGAATTACTTGTACGCCTCCGCATAATTCCTTGATTTCCTTGACCTTGCGAAAAATTGCTAATTTCTGAATTGGAAACTTAAGTTCTGCCCATGATAGATTAATTTTTGGGCACTATTCTAATTATTTTATTATGAAACTGCTTTACCACTCAACCAGTTAAACACATTCATAGTTGTCAGAAAGACGTACCCATTCCAAATTCCCACTGTGCCCCCGATCCCTTGCTATCAATTACATACCCTCTCTCAAGACGGATAGGACCCATGGGAGAATACCATCTGAAACCAAATCCCGCAGTTTGTCTCAGATTGCTCAGCCCTATACCTTCACCGTCATTATAAACATCACCCGTATCAAAAAAGACAAGACCAACGAGCCCTTGCTTCTTTAGCAGGGGAAATAGAAGTTCTGCATTAAATTGTATATATTTGTTTCCCCCGATTTCATCTCCGTTTTCATCTAAAACGTAAATGTCTCGCCAGTCATAGCCACGCAATGAGTTTAGACCTCCCAGATAAAATCGTTCATAATCCGGGAGGATTCCGCCTGAGTTTTCCTGGACATAACCGCCTTCGCCATGCAGAAAAGTCACAATATCCTTGAACACAGGGATATACCAGCCGGTTTCCCCTATATATTTCGTAAAGGCGACATTTCCGCCAAGGCCGGCATATTCCACTGAAATACTGTGCCGAGAGCCTTGTGTGGGATTAAATCTTTTGTTTCTCGAGTCGTAAATCAAGGCGGTTGTTATACTGCTTATTGTATTCTTGCCTTCCAGTTCTTTAACCGATTCCGAAGCATTGTCTGAGATATTTTTTATATCTGCATCTTCGTAATTATAACCAATATATGCCCGCGTAAAATCAAAAACAGGGTAGCTTAGCCTTATACCTCCTCCTATGCTGTTCTTGTCGTATGTATCATAATCGGTTTTCCAGTCATACAAATCAAGTTTTGCTGACAGAGGAATATCAAACAGCCAGGGTTCCGTAAAATTCAGTCTATACAGGGTTGTCCTCCCTCCGATCTGGGCGTCAAGTTCAAGGATCTGGCCACGCCCAAATAAGTTGTTCTGGGAAATGGAGGCCATACCAAAAATATTTTCCACAGTGCTGAAACCGGCGCCAAAAGAAAAAGCGCCTGTTGGCTTTTCAGTAACATCGATTTTCAAAATCATTTTGTCGTCGGCGGTTCCCTTAACGGTGTTAACCTTAATATCCTCGAAATAATCGAGCCGGTAAAGGTTGCGGACACTCCGTTTTAACCCTCTACCGCTGAAAAGTTCCTGTTCATACACCTTAAGTTCACGCCGGATAACCTTGTCCCGGGTCTTGGTGTTCCCGCCGATAATAATATTTTCAAAATAGACATGGTTACGCTTTGCGACAACGTAGGTAATATTAACCGTCAATTCATCGAAATTTTTGTCAATCCTGGGAGATACTTCGGCATAGGCGTAACCCTCATCTGAATATAGATCCGTAAGGGCCAGCACATCGTTACGAACAACTTCACGATTATAAAAGCTTTCCTTGGTAATTTTTAGCTTTTTCTTTAATTCCTCCTCAGGTAAGATAAGGTCACCGGTGATGTCCACCTTGCTGACCTTAAACCGTGGGCCTTCATCAATTTTTATGGTAATATCTATCCGGTCTTCATGATATTCAATTTGCGGTTCCGCTACCCTGGCCTGGATATAACCGTTGTTATAATAAAAAGCTGAAAGTTTGGCGATATCCTGTTCAAGATCTTCCCTGTTCAGAACTCCGGATGAGGTCATCCACGAGAAAAACCCTTCTTCAGACGTTTCCATCATTTTTTTCAGTTTCTTGTCTGTATACGAGGTGTTCCCTTCAAATATGATATGCCTTATCAGGACCTTTTCACCCTCTTGAATAACAAATTCCAGGTCAGCCTGATTATTCTCCAGCTGATGAATCGTGTAAGTCACTTTTACATTATGATAGTTTTTTTCTTTATAAAGCTCTTCTATCCGTTTAATGTTGCTGCGAACCTTTAATAAATTCAGTATTGAACCTGTCCGTATACTTAAATTTTCTTTGATCTCGTCATCCTTATAGAGCTTGTTGCCTTGAAAACGAATAATCCGGATATTCGCTTTTTCCGTTACCCTGAATATGATTACCTTGCCGTGGGTGCTTTCTTCCGCCTCAATACGGACATCTTCAAAATATCCCATGGAATATACAGCCTTAAGATCTTCAGAAAGGCTTTTGGCAATATATACGTCCCCGGGCTTTGTTTTTATAACCTCTTTAATAGCGTCTGCCTCTATACGCTTATTGCCGGTAATAAGCACGTTGGCGACCTTTTCCCGCTTAAAAAGTTTCATGCTCATGTCCCGGACGAGTTGCTTTGCGGTTCCGGGCACGTTTCCTATACCCTGGCCCTCTTTAACGAAAACACCGACAGACCCTTCTCCAAAAGATTCTAACATCTTTGCAACCAGGATGAATTTTTGCCCGATCCATGTCAAACTTCCCCAGACAACATAATCGGCACCGTTTTTAACACCAAAATTCCGGATTCCTTCGATCATATCAGTATGTTTTTCCCCTGCAAAATCAGGAATAATTCCCGGTTCCAGTATAAGGACACCTTCCTGTTTGAGGTCTTTTTTGATCATATCCGATATTTCAATTTGCTTATATGAAAAATCTTTAACCGCATGCATTTCAAATGGTAATACCAGCAC
>Ga0315537_1002361_pt1 | contig 14459 bp, 16 predicted proteins | sample SalMarSW160270MG_FD_203091 | JGI IMG/M metagenome (GOLD analysis project Ga0315537, IMG submission 203091) | Salt marsh sediment microbial communities from the Plum Island Ecosystem LTER, Massachusetts, United States - Salt Marsh Sediment SW1602-70 ... | reverse complement strand
TCTACAACTTCTCTGACTTTCCGGGCGTTAATCAATAAGCGATGGTATTTGGGATCGACCCTGCCTGTCTTAGCAAAATGGTAACCAAAAGCGGATTCAACGGCTGAGTGTTTTACCACCTCAATGTTTTCTGCTTTAAGAAGAGCCTGGGCGGCATAAAACATCGCATAATAAATCCTGCTCGATGCATCCTGTGTAAACCCTTGCTGCTCAAGGGCTTCCGCCACTTCCAATGCGTGATCCGCTTTTTCGAGTAGCCCCTGTACTTCCTTTTTCAAAAGGGTACTCCTTCGCGTTCGATATTTTTATAAAAAGAGAAGCCCTCCCTCACAAGACTGAGATAACTAGCTTCTGAAAATAGTTTAATCGAGAGGATGGGTCTGAAATCGTGATCCCACATCACCTGGTAGGCAATGTCATCAATCTTACCTTCCAGTTCAGGCGCCTTCCGATCTACCAAGATCAGGAGATCCAGATCGGAATCTTCGGAGTCCTCTCCTCGAGCCCTCGAACCGAAGGCGATCACCTTGCGGATGTGATCCTTGACCGTATCGGGCAATCGCTTTTTTAGCTCTAAAATGATGCTCCGGTCTTTTTCATTCATTAAATGCTCCTTTTCCCTTCCCCCTCGGCAACATAGACCCCCTCAATCCTTGCATCCTCACGCCCATCATAGGCAATCCCGACCCGAAAGTAAACTCCGTTTTATGGATAGACAGGTGCATAACGTCACAGGAGTCAGGCCTTCTACCCTTTTTGTGCTATCAGGTGCTCAATGAGGTGATGAAGGGGTGCGACCCTAACCCTCTGTTCTATCGGATATGCCTCTTTGACGGGCGCTATGATCCAGACGTCGTGCAACGCCAGATCGTCCACCGCGTTCCAAAATCCTTGCTGCACCTGTGGAGCAGTCGATCCCTTGCATTCGACGGCGATGCGGTGAGGGCCTTTCTCAAGTATCAAATCGATCTCAACGCCGGAGGAGGTACGGTAGAAGGAGGCCTTCCAGGCCGGCACCAGAGGAAGAATATGTTCAAGGACAAATACTTCCCAGGAAGCGCCATACACGGGATGGCCCAGGAGGTCATTGTGGCTCTCGATACCAAGCAGCGCATGCAGTAATCCGCTGTCCCGGATATAAATCTTCGGCGCTTTGACTATCCTTTTTTTCAGATTGGGTTCATACGGCCGAAGGACTCTCAGCACAAAGACCTGCTCCAGCATGTCCACGTAAGACCGTATGGTATGATGGCTCACCCCCATCGATTCCCCCAGTTTCGAGCTGTTCAGCAGTTGTCCGTGCAGGTGGGCGCACATGCTCCAGAAGCGTTCCATGGTTTTGGCAGGGGTTCTGAAACCGAGCTGCGGGATGTCCCGTTCAAGAAATGTCCTGATAAAATCGAGACGCCACTCAAAGCTTTGGTGTTCATTCGCAGCAAGGTAGCTTCTGGGAAACCCGCCCCTCAGCCAGAGTCTTCTGAGCGTCTGTATGTTCCGTTCATCAGAAACTTCTTTTATAAGGAAGGGGGTCAGTTCAAAAGAGGCGATCCGACCGGCCAGTGTTTCAGAGCTCTGTTGAATCAAATCCGGCGAAGCAGAGCCGAGGATGATAAACTGTCCGTTCCGTTTATTCTCATCCATCACACTCCGTAACACGGGGAATAGTTCCGGCACCCTTTGAATCTCATCGAGACAGATCAGGTGATCTCTGTTCAGGGTGAAGAAGGCTTCAGGGTCTTGTAGTTTGTTGACATCCGATGGCCGCTCAAGATCTACATACACCGCTCCCTTGATTGTGGAAATAATTGCCTTGGCCAGGGTCGATTTCCCGCATTGCCGGGGACCGAGGATGACGACACCAGGCATCTGCTGCAATTTTTGTTCGATCTTGGTGGTAATAAGCCGCGGAAGATAGGGTTGCATATTGGAATTATATCTTCCAATTTACAATATGTCAATCATGATTGCTATCGCGTGGGGGCACCGCTCTCGGCGCCCCGTATTCGTCTTTCTTGCCTTATGTGCGACAACTAAAAAAGGGCCTGGAGGCCCTTACATTGTTTCCCTTTCCCTGCCATCCTCTTTTTTATCTCTTTGCTATCCCCTACCATGTTAGATTTCTCTATAGATGGGATGCATCTCCTCTTAAAAAACTATATGAATGGTGGGGGATCGCACTGCGACACATCTCCCGTTTTGAAGATCTGGCCAATGGGCCATGCCAGCCCCTGTCTTTGTGTCGGGGGACCTGGTGTTGGTAATTCTTAGACTTTGAAGTGATTCCTTATTACCTGCTGAATCTTCTCCATACTTTCTACACATTCCCCGGCTTCCTCTGCTGATACCCTAAAGCCTGGATAACGGATATCGACAGCATATGCGGAGAGTTTAATAAAGTCGTCCCGATATTCCTCTAATGCAGGGATAAAGCTCCTGACCATTTGCAGGAGGACATCGAGGTCATGTATCTTCTCAAATGCAATATCGTTTTCCTGTAAAATCGCCTTCATGTATTTTTCAATACACTGCTGGGCATGAAAACAAACGGCATCTAATGCAGGGGGTTTCGCTGCTAACTCACGGGTAGCTACTAAATAATCCTCTTCAGCCTTGCGATCCACTCCTGGGTGATCTTATTCACAGTTCAACGCCCTGTTCCATCACCTTCTTTACAAAAAAATCACCCAGCTTGAGCCTCTCTTCAACCTGTTCAGGTGTTCTCACGATTACATCAACAGGGACTGATGATTTAAGCTCTCTGCGAATCAAAAATGCCTGCCTTTTGACTGGAAGCGATGTATTCATTATGACAAACAGGTCGATATCGCTCCCTGCTGTAGGCGCACCATAACCATGCGACCCAAAAAGGATTATTCGCTGAGGGTTGAATTTTTCCTTGATTGTCTTTGTTAACGTGCGTATCTGTACGTTATCCTTATGCTTTTTTCGTGTATCCGCCATGTGCTACTTTCCTTCCATCTCCTACTTTTCACGCCCCCATCATAGGCAATCCCGCCCCAAAAGTAAACCCATAGAGCGCTTCGGAATGACGAAACCGGTCCCCCCTCACCACATTAATCATGAGCTCTGTGGGGCTTACAGTCCCCCCTGTGGGGAGATGTCGTCTCTCCCTACACGAGCGTTAGCCTGAATTTATATTCTCTCTCCGGCCACTTTGATTGTCAGCGCTTGGCCGGCTTACAGTCCCCCTTGTGGGGACCCTTGAGGGGAGATGTCGCTCCACTGAGGCGGTGTTCATGCTTTGTCACGCTCGTTTGTGGAGCTCCTCCCCCACCGCATTTGTCATGAACTCTGGGGGGGATGTCGCTCCACTGAGGCGGTGTTCATGCTTTGTCACGCTCGTTTGTGGAGCTCCTCCCCCACCGCATTTGTCATGAACTCTGGGGGGGATGTCGCTCCACTGAGGCGGTGTTCATGCTTTGTCACGCTCGTTTGTGGAGCTCCACTATTCCGGCGGCTTTTCATCCTTCAGGACTTCCGATGCCGGTTCTCCCCTCACCCCCCAATGGGTCTTCGGTATTTCATGAATGATGACTTCTACCGCCTGTTCGGGGACTCCCATATCGGTGAAGACCTTGGTTACTCCCTGAATAACGGTCTTCGCGTTTTTCGCTCCCCAGCCTTCCCATACCTTGACGTCTATCACTGGCATCTGCTTTTCCTCCTCCCCCCATACCTGGCTTTGGTTTCTGCGACAATCGGCTGTTTCGTCGTCTTCTTCGGTTGTATCTCGACATGGATGTGTGCCCCGAGGACATCTGCAACCCGACGCAGCATGCTGAGGGAATGACCTTCATACGACGGTGATTCCAGACGGCTAATCTGCTGCTGAGACGTCCCGACCCGCTTGGCCAGATCTTTCTGTGATAATCCTGAGGCCTTACGGAGCGAGGCAAGCTTCAGCGCGACATCCCAGGCCTCACCGGCCTTCCTGAACTCTGCGGCAAAAGCCGCATCTCGCAATTGCTCTGCAAGGTATTGATCAAAATTCGTTCGTCGTTTCATACAGGATTCCTCGATAGCCAGTCCTCTTCATAAAATTCTACCGTGAATTCCATAGCGTGTCAACATCAATTTTGATGTATATCAGAAATATCATTCAAGGGTGCCAAGAGGAAACATCCGCCGCCCCAACCCCCTCGGGACAGGCTGTCTGGTTCATAGCACACAAACGCCGAAAAGTAAAACCTGTTCTCTCACGCCCGCGGATGGTACTGCCGGTGGAGTTTTTTGAGGTACTCCTGGTTCACATGGGTATAAACTTGTGTAGTACTGATGTCCACATGCCCCAGCATCGCCTGGATAAACCTGAGGTCAGCCCCCCGCTCCAACAGATGAGTCGCAAAAGAATGGCGCAACGTATGGGGGGTGATGTGCTTGGTGATACCGGCCTTGAGGGCATACTGGCGCAGGATCTTCCAAAATCCCTGCCTGCTGAGCTTGCCCCCCCGGTTGTTTACGAAGAGATAGGGACTTTCTCTTCCCTTGATGAGGGCCCCCCTAGCCCCCTCCAGGTAGAGCTGTGCCCGTTCCATGGCCGCCTCCCCTATTGGAACAATACGCTCTTTCCCCCCTTTTCCCCTGACCGTGACAAACCCCACCTCCAGGTTCAACCCGCCCGTAGGGAGCTCGCAGAGCTCCGACACCCGCATGCCGGTCGCATAGAGGAGCTCGAGCATGGCCCCGTCCCTGATCCCGAGCGTGGTCTCATCATCGGGCTGGGCCAGGAGCTGTTCTACATCCTGGACCGTGAGGACATGAGGGAGACTCGGGATCAAGCGGGGGAGCTCCATGTCCTCCAGGGGGTTGATTTCCAGATGACCCTCCTGCGCGAGGTAGCGGTACAGCCCGCGTATGGCCACTAATGCCCTGGTGATGCTGCGCTGTGCAAGCTCCCGCGTGTGCAGGTGCTGGATAAAGGCCATGGCAGTGATCTTGGAAGTCTCGGCAAAAGAGGCGATTCCTTGTGCCTCTAAAAAGTCAAGGTAGGCGTTAAGGTCCCGGCTGTAGGCCTCGAGGGTGTTGCGGGCAAGCCCCTTCTCAACAGCCAAATAGTGGAGAAAGGGATCGAGGATTTCTCCCTTTTCTTTCATAGCTCAATCAGGGCATAGCTCAATCAGGGCATAGGTCAATCATAGGCATAGGTCAATCAGAGGTCAATGATCTCTGCTTGGAGGGTATCCAAATGGGCGACGGCAACGGTGCAGCGCCCATGAAGCCACCCGCCGCACTCCCCCGGGTTCACCAGCAGGGTGTGCCCCTCCAGCTTGATCTCAGGGAGATGGGTGTGGCCGTAGGCGACGAGTCTATATTTTTCACTGGCAGCTACCGCCTCCAGGATCGGCATCTCATGCCCCACCAGGACCTTCCACTCCCCCACATCAAATTCAGACGGCGAAGGGTGGAGCCTGTTTTCGGCGGTTTTCTGAAGCCCGAGCCGCTCGCCGTCGTTGTTTCCGAAGACCCCGCGGTAATCGCACCGGAGGATGTTATTGAGGGGATTCAGGGAGAATGGGGCGATGTAGTCCCCCGCATGAAAGACCATCTGAACCCCCTGGGTGTTAAAGAGCTCGCAGGCCCGCTCGATCATCGGCACGTTGTCGTGAGAATCTGCAATGAGCCCGATCTTCATCTCCTTTTCCTTACTGGCTCCTCACTGGCCCGTGTGGCCGAAGCCCCCCTCCCCTCTCGTGCTTTCGGGGAGCTCTTCTACCTCCTGCAGTTCGGCGCGATCTACCTGGTTGATGATCAACTGGGCGATCCTGTCGCCGTCCCTGACGACGAAAGGCTCATTCCCCAAATTGATCATGATGCAACCGATCTCACCGCGGTAGTCGGCATCGACGGTCCCCGGTGTGTTGAGCAGGGTCACCCCGTGCTTCAGGGCGAGCCCGCTGCGGGGCCTCACCTGGGCCTCATACCCCTCAGGCAGCGCAATGGCAATCCCTGTAGGGATAAGACAGCGCTCCCCCGGGGGCAAGGTGACCTCTTTTTCCAATGAAGCGAAGAGGTCCATCCCCGCGGAATGTGCAGTCATATACCGGGGGAGTGTTCCCCGCAACCGCTTTACCAGCACCTTTATCATGTCACAGATCCAGGGCCTTCCAGGGAAGCTCCTCTTCCTTAACAGGCCCCAGCAGGGTGAGGCAGAGGGGATGGGAATCGAGCATTTCGTGGACGACCTCGGCGATTGAAGCCTCTGAAACCGCAGCCAAATCACTGAGGACCTCCTCCAGGGGGATGTGGCGGTTGAAACAAATCTCATCCTTGCCGAGCCTGCTCATCCTCCCGTCGGAACCCTCCAGGCTGAGGATCATGCTCCCCCTCAGGTATTCCTTTGCCGCCGACAGGTCCTCCTCACGGATCTCCCCCGCCTGTAGTGCCCGCAGCTCCTGGAGGATCAGGTCAACGACCTCCTGAAGCTCATCTTTCGTGGTGCCGGCATAGACCCCGAAGAGGCCGGTGTCCGCATAGGTGCTGAGAAAGGAGTATATGCTGTAGGTCAGTCCTCGTTTCTCCCGCACCTCCTGAAAGAGGCGCGAGCTCATATTCCCCCCCAGCAGGGTGTTGAGGGTGTGACCGGAAAACCGGAGACGGTGACCGTACGGTATCCCTACGGTCCCGAGGCAAAAGTGGACCTGCTCCAGATCACGGGAGGCAACGTGCAGCCGCGATCGGCATCCGTGCGCCCCCTCTCGCAACGATGGCAAGGGCCGGTCCTGGAGGCCCCCAAGCTGGGCCTCGATCAGATCAACAAACTGCTGGTGATCCAAGTCGCCCGCCGCAGCCACGATCATCCTGTCAGGGGTATACCTGCCCTGCACAAAGGAGGTGATCTGATCGCGCTGGAAAGAGAGGACGTTTTCCTTTAATCCCGTTATGGGGTATCCAAGGGGATGATCTCCCCAAAAGGAGCGGTGGAAGAGGTCATGGATATAATCATCGGGTGTATCCTCGACCATCTTTATCTCCTGCACGACCACCATCCGCTCCCGTTCTATCTCTTGAGGGGCGAAGACGGAATGAGCGACGATATCGGCCAATATATCAACGGCCAGGGCGGTATCGCGCTTGAGGACCTTGGCGTGGTAGCAGGTATATTCCCTGCCGGTAAAGGCGTTGATGCTCCCGCCTACCGATTCGATATCCCTGCTGATATCAAAGGCGCTGCGTTTCTCCGTCCCCTTGAAGAGGAGATGTTCGAGAAAGTGAGAAAGGCCCCGCTCGCCGGGCCCCTCATCCCTGGACCCCATCGTGATCCAGATCCCGAGGGATACTGAATCTAAGGTCGGGATGGCCTCGGTCACGACGCGGATGCCGTTAGGCAATGTGGTCTTCTGGTAGGTCTCCATCGCCGAAGCCGTAGCCGGAGCCATAAGTGGCCCTTTGGCCAGTGGCCCGTTAGCCAGTGGCCCGTTGGTCGGTGGCCCGTTGGCCAGTGGCCCCTTGGCCAGTGGCTCTTGAGCCAGTCACAAAAAAAGACCGACTCCTGCGGCCTTTTTTCTTCCTCTCTAAGGGTGGAAGGGGGGAACGAGAGAGATTATGAGTAATTCCTCTTTCTGTCTCGCTTGTCCCGCTTGTCCCGCTCAAACCCCCCTGCTTTCTCTTCTTCTCCTCCAGGAAGTAACGCCCGCCGGCTCAATCTGATCTTGCCGTTGCTGTCTATCTCAAGGACCTTTACCTGGATCTCATCGCCCACCTTGAGAATATCGGTGACTTTTTCCACTCGCTCTTTTGCAAGCTGGGATATATGGACCAAACCATCAATCCCGGGCAGGATCTCCACGAAGGCGCCGAAATCGACGATCTTCCTGACCTTGCCCGTATACACCTCACCTATCTCAGCCTCCTGAGATGATTCCTTGACCAAAGCGATGGCCTCTTCAATGGCCTCAGCGGATGACGAGGCGATCTTTACGGCACCGGTATCCTCGATGTCTATCTTGCACCCGGTCTTCTCGATGATGGACCTGATATTCTTCCCGAGGGGGCCGACGACATCTCTGATCCGATCCGGGTTTATCTGGATGGTCACGATGCGGGGTGCATGCTTGGAAAGCTCCGTGCGCGGTTTGTCCAGGGCCTGATTCATGGCGTCGAGGACAGCGAGCCGGGCCTGGCGGGCCTGTTGGAGGGCCTGCTCCATAATTGCCTTGCTCAGACCGGGGATCTTCACATCCATCTGCAGGGCGGTAATCCCCTCCGCCGTCCCGGCCACCTTGAAGTCCATATCGCCGTGATGATCTTCATCCCCGGCGATGTCGGTCAGGATGGCCACCTGATCCCCCTCCTGCATGAGCCCCATGGCGATGCCGGCCACCGAGGCCTTTACGGGAACCCCTGCATCCATGAGGGAGAGACAACCGCCGCACACCGTAGCCATGGAGGAAGAGCCATTGGACTCCAAGACCTCCGAGACTAATCTAATAGTATAGGGAAACTCCTCAGCCGAAGGCAAGACGGGCAGCAAGGCCCGCTCTGCCAGGGCGCCGTGCCCTACCTCCCGCCGGCTCGGTGCCCGCAAAAAAGAGACCTCGCCGACGCTGAAGGGGGGAAAGTTGTAGTGAAGCATGAAGGTCTTATAGAGATCCCTCCCCAACAGGAGCGACTCCACCTTCTTCTCATCCTCGGAGGTGCCGAAGGTCGTGACGGCCATAACCTGGGTCTCACCCCTCGTGAAGAGGGCCGAACCATGGGTCCTCGGCAACAGGCCTACCTCGCAGCTGATGGGCCTGATATCGGCAGGTTTTCTGTTGTCGAACCGCTTCTGTTCTTGAAAAATGGGAGAGCGTATCACTTCACGCTCGGCGTCCTCGCAGGCCCTGCGCACCTCTGACGCGAGCTCCCTCTCCTCCCCGCCGAATCGCTCTAAGGCCTCCTGCACGATCTCATGCATCCGGTCCCGGCGTTCGATCTTGTGCGAAATCTGCAAGGCATCGCTGAAGAGGGGTTTCGCAAAACCCTTCACCTCTTCCAACAAGGGACCACCCTCTTCCAGAGGGGTGTACGGTCGCTTTTCCTTTCCGCAGGCCTCCTTGAGCTCATCCTGCATGGCGAGGATCGGCTTGAGGGCCTCATACCCTGCAAAAATCGCCTCGAGGATGACCCCCTCATCGACAACACTCCCCCCTCCTTCGACCATCATCACCCCGTCGGGGTTCCCCGCCACGATGAGTTCCAGATCGCTCCTGGTCAAATCATCGGTCGTGGGGTTGATGACAACTGTTCCATCAATCCTGCCCACCTTGACTCCGGCAAGGGGTCCCGCAAAGGGGATATCCGATATCTGCAGGGCAACTGAGGCCCCGATAATCCCCAAAATGGAGGGGTCGTTCTGTTGATCCGCGGAAAGTACCGTGGCAACCACCTGGATCTCGTTGCGAAACCCCTTGGGGAAGAGGGGTCTGATGCCTCTATCGATCAAACGGGAAGAAAGGACCTCTCGGTCGGTCGGGCGCCCCTCCCGCTTGAAGAAGCCCCCGGGGATCCTCCCCGCCGCGTAGGTCATCTCTACATAATTTACCAAGAGGGGGAAGAAATCCATCTTTTCCTTCACCTCTCTGTCAGCCACCGCCGTTACCAGGACGACGGTCTCTCCATATTGAACGAGAACGGCTCCATCCGCCTGCTTGGCAACCTTGTCTGTCTCTATAGAAAGGGGTTGCCCCGCCCATTCTATTTCAATCCGCTTTTGCATGTACTTTTTTCTCCTCTCAGAAACCCAGGCGCTACTTCCTGATGCCAAGTCGTTCGATCAACGTACGGTAGCGCTCCATGTCGGAGCGTTTCAGATAATCGAGGAGGGATCTCCTCAAACTGACCAGCTTCAGGAGACCTTGTCGAGAATGATGGTCCTTGTTGTGCGTCTTGAAGTGCTCGGTCAGATAATTAATCCGCTCGGTAAGCAGCGCTATTTGCACTTCCGGTGACCCGGTATCTGTATCGTGCAACCTGAATTGTTCTACTATTTCCTTCGTCTTTTCAACATCCAAACCCATTTACCTTCCTCCCTGATGAGCCATAGTGTTTATGATAGTGTGAACTGTATTTCTACCACACGAGGGGGCTTTTGTAAATAGAGCATTGTGAAAGACCCGCAGGGGTCTGACCACAAAGCACGCTTTTTCCTGGTGAATCTCTCCCACAGCAACAAGCCCTCCGCCCGTCTTCACCAGCACGCGCACCTTCCTCCCCTCTTCTTCAGAACCATGGGGCAGATCCTCCACCGTTATGGCCTGTCCGTTGTGGATCTGGCGGGCATCATCTTCACTGAGCGAAACGGGGGGCAAAAAGCTCACGGCCTGGGAGAGGGAAAGGATCCGTTCCGTGACCTTCCCCGCCTTGAGCAACCCCGTGGCGTCGGCTAAGGAAAGGGCATCCTCAAGACCAAAGGGGCCATTGCGTGTCCGGCGCAGCGCTGTCACATGGGCGCCGCATCCGAGCTGCACACCCATATCATGTCCCAGGGTACGGATGTACGTACCTTTAGAGCACTCGATGTGGAGATGCATGGCAGGTGGATCGATCTCCGCTACCCGAAGCTCATAGATCTCCACCTCCCGGGGTTCACGAGGCACCTCATCCCCCCTGCGCGCCAGCTTATAGAGGGGTTCGCCGTTATGCTTGAGGGCGGAGTGCATGGGGGGTAGCTGGGAGATCTTCCCCCTGAATCCTTGCATCACTTCCTCTATTCGGCGCGGGGAAAGATCGTAGCTGCCTATCGCCACGGTAGTGAGGATCTTTCCGTCCTTATCCTGGGTGTCGGTCGTTACCCCCAGAAGGAGGGTGGCTTCATAGACCTTCTTCCCCGTTTCCAAGAAGGGGGCGAGCTTCGTCCCCTCCCCCAACAAGATGGGGAGCACCCCCGTAGCCAGAGGATCGAGGGTCCCCAGGTAGCCGATCTTTATCCCTCTCATATGCGGCTTGAGCTCCCGCACGACATCGTACGAGGTGATCCCCGTTGGTTTGTCGACGATGAGAACGCCGTTCACCCCTCTAAGACCCCCCATTACTGCTGCTCCTCATTTGAATGCTTCACCCCTCGCAACAACTCCTCGATGTGCTCCCCATAATCCAATGAGTCATCGTACAAAAATTGGATCTCGGGCATATATTTGAGTCGAACCCTCCTGCCAAGCTCCCGCTTGATGTAGCCCGTGGCGCTCTCCAATCCCTGATACGACTCCTCTTTCTGGTCCTCAGCCCCGAAGACGCTGTAGTAGACCTTGGCCACCCTCAGGTCATCGGAGACCGCGACCTTGGTAATGGTGACAAACCCTATGCGCGGATCTTTCAGCTCGCCGAGCAAGATCTGTGAGATCTCCTTCCTGATCAGATCGCCCACCTTGTCTGACCGCTTAAATCTCATCATAATTAAAATGTAAAAATTCCACCTTCGAGCTGACGACCTCTAACAATCCCAATCCCTCTATGTAATCGAGCACCTTATCCAGGGAGGAATTGATAAAGCGCTTATCCGTTCCCACCAGACATATTCCCACCTGTGCCCGCTGCCAGAGGTCGTGTCCGCCCACTTCTGAGATGGAGACGTTGAACTTATTCTTCACTCGTGTCACGAGACTCTTGATGATTTGTCTCTTTCCTTTCAGAGAGGACCCTTGGGGAAGAACGAGATCAAGATGGCATACCCCCACCACCATCTCACTCACCACTCCATTAACGCGCTACCTCTTCGTAGGTATAGGCCTCGATGGTATCTCCGATCTCCCAGGTACTGTAATCCTCAACCCCGATACCACATTCATAGCCCGCCTGAACCTCTTTCACATCATCCTTAAATCGCTTGAGGGATGACACCTTCCCTTCGTGCACCATATCTCCATTCCTGAAGAGCCGCACCTCCGTGCCCCTGGTCACTTTCCCCTCGGTGACATAACTTCCCGCTATCACGCCGACCTTGGAGACGCTAAAAACCTCCCTCACCTCAGCCCTGCCAAGAATGACCTCTTTCCTGATCGGTCCGAGTATTCCTTTCAAGGCCTTTTCAACATCCTCGATGACCTCATAGATGATGCTGTACACCCTGATATCTACCTGCTCCTGTTCCGCCACACTCTTGGCCTTGCCGAGAGGGGTAACGTTAAAACCGAGGATCACGGCATCGGAGGCGGCAGCCAGGTTGACATCGGTCTCCGAGATCCCCCCGATTCCCTGGTGGATGACTTCAATCCGTATCTCGTCGGTGCTCAACTTCTCCAGGGAATCCTGGATGGCCTGAATAGAGCCATGGGTATCCCCCTTGAGGACCACCCGCAACTCCTTCATCTCCCCCTCCTGAATCCGATCATAGAGGTCCTCCAGGGACATCCGTTCAGGTCTCGCACCGATCTCTCCCCGCATCTGCTTTTGGCGATGGAGGCTTATCTCTTTGGCTATCTTTTCGCTCTCCACACAGATGAGGTCATCCCCGGCATTGGGAATCTCGGTGAAACCAACTACCTCGGCAGGCATGGCAGGACCCGCCTCTTTTAATTGTTTCCCCCGTTCGTCCAACATGACCTTTACCCTGCCATAGGTTCTCCCTGAAACAAAGATCTCACCGGCCCTCAAGGTCCCTTCTTGTACGAGCACGGTCCCCAGCGGTCCACGCCCCCTGTCCAATCGGGCCTCCACAACCACGCCCCGGGCGGGCTTGTCGGGGTTTGCCTTGAGGTCGAGCATTTCCGCCTGCAGAAGGATCAGCTCCAATAGTTCATCTATTCCTGTTTTCTTCTTTGCGGATACCAGAGCGAAGAGGGTATGCCCCCCCCACTCCTCAGCGACGAGGCCCAATTCGGTCAGGTCTCGTTTGACCTTCTCCGGGTCTGCCTCTGGTTTATCTATTTTATTGATGGCTGCAATAATGGGAACCTCAGCGGCCTTGGCGTGATCGACGGCCTCGATGGTTTGGGGCATTATTCCATCCTCAGCTGCCACCACCAGTACCACGATATCGGTTACCTGGGCACCCCTGGCCCGCATAGCGGTGAAGGCCTCATGCCCCGGCGTGTCAATAAATACGATGGTCCCCTTGTCCAGATCCACTCGATAGGCCCCGATGTGCTGGGTGATGCCTCCGGTTTCTTTATCGACCAGGCGGGACTTTCGGATGGCATCGAGTAACAGGGTCTTACCGTGATCCACATGTCCCATTATCGTGACCACGGGGGGGCGGGAAAGAAGCTTTTCCGGATGATCCTCGACCCGTTCCAAGATCTTGTCTACGTCGAAGGCGACACTCTCCACCTCATAGCCGAATTCAGCGGCCACCAAGGAGGCAGTATCCACATCGACCGTCTGAGTAATAGTGGTCATCACCCCCAGGTCCATCAACTTCTTGATCACCTGTCCTACCTTGGCCCCCATGCGCTGTGCTAATTCTCCCACCGAGATCACCTCGGAGATCTTGATAACCTTCTTAATGGCCTTGGGGGTCGTAATCTGAGTCTTGAGGTGAGGACGGGTGGCCACCCTCTTCTTGGCATGTCTGCCGCGAAAGACCCGCTCTCCCCTGCGCACTGCAGGAACTTGGACCTCCGCAAGCTCATTCTCTTCGATGGTGATGACCTCTCTCCTGCGCCTGTGCTTCTTTGCGGGCCGCTCCTCAAGCTCCTCTTTTTCCCTCTTCCCTGTTTTCTTTGGTTTCTTGACCTCTTCGACCACAACCTCGGGGATCACCTCTTCCACAGCCACAAAGGGCTTCTCCTCACGGAGGCGCTCTAACTTTTCAGGGGGTGTGGGTTCAGGCTTTGCCTTCAGATCGACCCTTCCTACCACCCGGGCGGGTTTCGACTTCTCCTTGGGGATCTTGGCGACGCGGGGTTCTTTCTTGCGGGTCTCTTTCTTTCCGGCTTCCGGCGGGGCCTTCTTCTTGGGCTTTGCAGGGGCCTCCTCCCTGACCTCAGCCGGAGTAGAGCCTTCAGGTGCCGCTTCGGTAGCTTCAAGCCCCGCTTCGGAGGATTCAGGTGCTGCTTCAGTGGCCCCAGGTGCCACTTCCTGAGTCCGTTCTTCGGGAGGCGGCTCCGCCTCTGTTACCCGCTTGCGCCTGCGGATGACGGTAGGCTTAACCCTCTTTTCTACAACTTCAATTGTTCCCTCATCATCCATCAACGTTATTCCTCCCCGTCCCGTGTGAGCAGGAGCCCTCTCAGAAATGCATCCTCTGCTGCACGAGGTACGGAAACCCGCAGGGAATAGGATAGCTTCCCTTTTTTCTTCAGCAGGGAGCTGATGCATGCTGTCTCAGGACAGAGATATGCCCCCCTGCCGGGGAGCCTCCCTGCTTCATCCACTCTCAATGCTCCATCCACTGTCACAATCCGTATCAACTCCCCCTTCAGGCTCCTCTGTCCGCACCCCAGACAGGTCCTGATAGGAACATGTTTCGCTTTCATTCTCCCGTATCGATATATTCTTTGGCCACCTGAATTAAGTTCTCG
>Ga0315537_1002357_pt1 | contig 14462 bp, 11 predicted proteins | sample SalMarSW160270MG_FD_203091 | JGI IMG/M metagenome (GOLD analysis project Ga0315537, IMG submission 203091) | Salt marsh sediment microbial communities from the Plum Island Ecosystem LTER, Massachusetts, United States - Salt Marsh Sediment SW1602-70 ... | reverse complement strand
CAGGAAGAGCAGAACCAGAAAGAAAAGGAAGACAACAATCCGGCTGGGCAGGACAAGGATTTCTCCCTTGAACAGGGTGTAGAGTTTTCGGAGATAAATGCCGAGGATTCCCATTCTACCTCTCCTCCTCAAAAGCGACGCCAAACAGTCCTTCCGGCCTGATCAAAAGCACCAGGATCATGACGGACAGCGCCACGGAACCCTTCAGAAAAGCTCCAAGCGGTATTAAAAAGACCACCGATGCCTCGGTAAATCCCAGTATATAGGCCCCGGCAAAGCTTCCCTTGAGGCTGCCCAGCCCTCCCAGGACCACAATAGCCAACATAAAGATCAGAGGGTGCATCCACATATGAGGATTAACAACGGTAAGGGGAACCACCACCGCACCGGCAAAGGCGGCCAGGCCTACGGAAACACCCATGGTAATCATGGCCACCCTGCTCTCATTCATGCCCATAAGATTGGCCACTTCCCTATCCTGGGCCGTAGACCGGATAGCCAGACCAACCCTGGTTTTCTTCAATAGAGCCCAAACCCCGGCCAGGATCAAGAGGGCCACACAAATGGTCAGTAATTGCTGATAGGCGATCTTGACTCCGATAATCTTCAGGTACCCCTTAACCAGAGACGGCACGCTCAGATAATCTCCGGTGAAAATGATGAGCATGATCTCCTGCATTGCCATGGCCATGGCTATAGTGGCGATCAGGACTGCGGCCTCGTGCTCGCGGATTGGATCAATAAAAAGTTTATAGAAGGCCAGTCCGATGAAGGCGACCAGGATAATGGCCACCAGCATGGCCAGAACAGGATGAACGCCCATCTTATGAGTGGCAAAATAGATGCAATAGGAGGCCACCATGTAAAAGGCGGTATGGGCAAGGTTGACGATGCGGGCTGCACCGTATATCAGGGAAAAACCGATGGCGAGAAGGGCATACACACTTCCATTAATCAGACCGCTTGTGATTATGTCCAGTATCATATAGCTTTACGAGGTTAAGACTTCCGGCCCCTCCTTACTCGGCAAGGAGGGGCGAGGGCCGTTCAAAGGATACGTTATTTCTTATATTTTTCGATGACCCAGGGTGCTATCTTGTAGGGAACGACGCCCTTATAGGTGATCTCGGGTGCGCCTTTGGCGGCCTTCCAGCGATTAGGCCAGACGGCTACTAATTTACCATCCTGCCACTGGACGCCCAGGCTGGTCAAATAACCCGGACCCCATTTCAACTCATGAAGATGACGGCCTTGAGCGTCTTTCAAGTATCCTATCTTGCCGGAGGGCACCGCGTACTCGCGGTTTTCCAGTATTGCCACTATCTTGTCCGCATCAAGGGTCCCAGCCTCTTCAATGGTAGGGGCGAGGCTGTAGATTATAGCGGCATAGGTATCCGCGGTATAAGTCGGGGTCTCACCAAATCTCTTAATGTAGGTGTTAACAAAGCGCGGCGTTAATTGGTTGACTTCAACTCCACGGGCGTAGGTATTCAAGGTCATTACATAATTACCCATTCTTTCGGTGGCCTCATAGAAGCCATCCTTCTGGGCTTCCACGTTGATCCCAACCATAGCGGCCGGTATCTTGAGCTCCCCGGCCTGCCTGGCAAACGTAATCCCCACGGAAGAGGAAAAGATGGTGAACACAATGTGGGCCCCGGAACGCTGGATAGCAGAAAGTTCGGCTGTCACATCCGTGGCCACCTGAGACGGCCTCCAGACCCCCACAACCTCCATGCCCATTTTTGGGAGATATACTTCACACGCTTTGATCATGCCCTCAGTCCACATGGCCTTTTCCGCGACGACAGCGACCTTTATCTTGGGTATGTGTAAGGACATTTTCAATATGGCTGCCACGGTGCCCAAATGGATGAAGCTCGTTTTGCCAAGGTATGAGGAATTGAAAGGGGAGCCCCGGAACCAATATTTGTAGGTATTGTAGTCCTTGGCCACCCTCGTGCAGATCTCATCAGAGGCAGCCCCAACGCCGATAAAGATCTTCTTGTAGTCCATGGCCATATCTTGCATTGCCAGGACAGCCTCGGTTCTGAAACCGCCCACAAGGAAATCTACTTTGTGGCGGGTGAGGAGCAGCTCCATAGCATTTGTAGCATCCGTCATGCTTAAAAACTCGTTAGAGTCCGCCTTGACGAGCTCGATTTTCATTTTTTTCTTGCCAACCCAGAGACCTCCTTTTGCATTGATCTCCTCAGCGGCCATTGTTGCCCCGTTCCAGTGCCCCTTGCCCTGCACAAACTTCATGGGCCCGATAACGCCAATCTTGATCACTTTGGCTGCATAAGCAGGCAGGCCAATTGCCATAACCAAGCAGGCTATCAGCAAAATGCTTAATAGAAATTTAGGAATTTTCATGATACCCTCCCTCCTTTTTAGGTTAAGGTTTTATTTAGAAATCCCCGAGAGACACACCCAATGCCACATTACTGTGGAACGGCACCTCTCTCTAATCATAATAAATCCCAATTTCCCATTTAGATTCAAACGTTTCGAATTTGAATCTAAAATTCCTCTGAATAGACCGTAATTTCAATATAATCTTATTATTACATATATTGGTAGAGATCATATCAAACTGGGGGACACCCTTTTTTGGATAGAAGAGTAGAAGATCTTATAAAGGACTTGTAGGCATTGAATCGCTTTGCTGATAATCAAAGTGACTCTCCTGGACTTGCAAATTGAAGTACCAATTGAACTTTGAAAGCTTAGACCCTAAAATGCCAAGGATAGTATAAATTTTTTAATAGACCAGAAGGGAATCCGTGTCAAGAAAAATGTTTTCGTCTTTCAATAGTCGCTATATTTACCTTCATTTCTTCTTGATTATGTAGTAAAAGTCAGTACAAATCAAAGATAATTTAAGCTCCACTCTGGATATGATACCCTGAATCATACAATGTCTTGATAAAGGATTTTTTCCACGACGGCCGGATAGCTAATTTTTTAACCTAGAGAAAGGAGGACAGGGATATGGATTTTCGATTAACCCCAGAGCAAGAGGCATTCCGGGAGGAATTTGTCTCGTGGCTGGAGAAGAACCTTCCCGATGATTGGGACCCCTCCCGGTACCGGAACTACGATTCACAGGAGGAATGGGGTCGCGCCTATAGCGATTTCCAAAGGCGACTCTTCGATGGGGGGTACACGGCGATGCACTACCCCAAAGAGTACGGGGGACAGGGCAAGTCCTTGATGGAGGAGGTCATCGTTTCACAGGCCCTCTTCTCCACCTGCCCGGAATTGAGGATTCCAGGGGTGGTCACCCATGGCATGGTCGTGCCCACCATCTTTACCTGCGGGAACGAGGAGCAGAAACGGAAATTCCTGCCCAAGATCCTGGATGGGACCCATATCTGGTGCCAGGGATTCAGTGAGCCAGATGCCGGCTCCGACATGGCCAATGTCTCTACCCAGGCCGTGAGGAAAAATGATCATTATATCATCAACGGGCAGAAGGTCTGGACGAGTTTCGCCCATCTGGCGGATTACTGCATCTTACTCGTGCGCACGGACCCCACTGTTGCCAGGCATAAGGGATTGAGTTACTTCCTTCTGGACATGAAGTTGCCCGGGGTTGAGGTGAGGCCCATGACACAGATAACAGGCGAGGCTGAGTTTAACGAGCTCTTTTTTGATGATGTTCGGGTGCCCGAGGAGATGCGGGTGGGAGAGGAGGGTCAAGGTTGGCAAATTGCCATCACTACCCTGATGTTCGAGCGTGTGCTGGGAGATGCGATAATGGGTGCGGCCTATGAGACAAACGTCCAAAAAATGATAGAGATGGCCAGCCAGACCAAGCGCTCCGGGATACCGGTTATCGAGGATCCCATCTTCCGGCAGCAGTTGGCCCAGGCCTACATTGAGGTCATGGTCTTAAAGTACCACGGACTGCGAAGCCTCAGCAATCAGCTCAAAACCAAGATACCTGGTCCAGAAGGGTCCATCGGTAAGCTTCTGTGGAGTGAGCCAAACCAGAGGATCACCGAGGCTGCCATAGGGATGCAGGGCCCGAACAGCCAGATTATGGGGGGATCTCCATGGACCATTCAGGACGGGTATTGGCAATACAATTTTTTAAGAGCCAAGGGCAATACCATCGAGGCCGGTAGCTCGGAAATTCTGCGGAATATCATCGGTGAGCGCGTGCTGGGCCTGCCGAAGGATGTATCCCGAGCCAAGCGAAAGTAAATAAGTACTTTAATCTTACCTGTGTCTTTGGTGAACGTATTTAACGGGGCAAACCAAACATTCTAACAGGGTAAAGGAGGATAAAGCAATGGATGTCACCTTAAGCAAAGTTCAAATCGATATAGCCAAGGAGGCGCGTAGGTTCTTGTATAAAGAATGTCCCACCGATTACGCCCGCGATATGTACGGGGATGAGCAGGGATTTACTGACGACATCTGGGTTAAGATGGCCGACATTGACTGGATGAGGGTGCGCATCCCAGAGCCCTATGGCGGAATGGGTATGGACCAGATGGACCTCACCATGGTCCTGGAGGAGATGGGTCGAGTCGTGCTTCCAGGCCCTTTTTTCTCCACAGTCCTGTTGGCTTCCGAGGCCATTATGGAGGCCGGAAGCGATTTACAGAAGGAGCGCTATCTCCCCAGAATCGCCAGGGGTGAGATACGGGGTACTCTAGCCCTCCATGAACCGGATGGGGGCGCAGACCTCAGCCATATCCAAATGGAGGCCCGTAAGGATGGGGATGGATCCGTCCTGGACGGGACAAAACTCTCTGTGCCAGATGCCCATGTGGCGGACTTTCTGGTCTGTGCAGCCCGCACCCAAGCAGGAAATGACTCTACCCAGGGAATTAGCCTATTTCTGGTGGACCTTAGTGCACATGGTGTTTCTGTGTCACTTCTGCCTACTATGGATGGCACTCGCAAGCTCTGCGCGGTAGACTTCAAAGGGGTGCAGGTGGGCCCGGAGGGGGTTCTGGGGGAACTAAATAGAGGCTGGGGTCCCCTATCAAGGGCCTTGCAAAGAGCCCAGGTGGGCCTTTGTGCCGAGTGCGTGGGCGGCGCACAGCGGGCCATGGAGATTGCAACAGAATACGGCAAGATTCGCATTCAGTTTGATCAACCCATCGGGGCATTCCAGGCCATCAAGCATCGTTGTGCCCAGATGTACGTGGAGGTGGAAAGTTCACGCTCCATTTTATACTGGGCCGCTTGGGCCCAAGACTACGGAGATGCCAAGGAGGCTGCCCTCGCGGCTTCAGTGGCCAAGGCCCATTGCTCTGAGGCTTATACACATATTGCCACTGGCACCATACAGGTATTGGGAGGCACTGGTTTCGCCTGGGAGAACGATGCACATTTATATCTCAAACGGGCCAAGGCCAATGAGCAGGCCTTGGGAGATCCCGTCTACCATCGCGAACGGGTACTTCAGCTTCTTACGGGCCGATGAATGGGGCCGCTGCATGGTCAACAAAGCAATAGTTCACCAGTGATGTTTTAATGGGTCTGCGGCAATTTCCTCGAAGTGATATCTGTAGGCCGAGAGGCAGGTGGCTAAGAATTTCAGACTTCAATTTGCCGAAGTCTATTTCTTCAGTATTTGGGTAACGGTTAGGGTTACGTTACCATACGTCAATGAATTTAGCTTGATGGTTTTCGAGATTGTATAGTAAGCGTCCTAAATAATCCGAAATAACAATCATACACATGAGAAGCTGGAGGTGATCACCATGAAAACAGACTATAGGACCGTAAAGGTAGAGGTAAAGGAAGGGGCAGCCATTCTGAAACTAAACAATCCACCCGTCAACCAGTTATCCGAGTCCTTTGTTAAGGAGATGGCGAATGCCATTATGGAGGCTTTCCGAGACCAAGAAGTCAAGGCCGTGATTCTCGCCGGTACAGGGAAAAACTTCATTGCAGGAGCCGACATCACCGAGATCAAGGGCATGGCAGACAAGGATGATGTCTTTTCGAAGGTCATGGATAATCATCGCTTTATGAATGCCATTGAGGATGGTCCCAAGCCCGTGATAGCAGCCATCAACGGTAACTGCCTTGGGGGCGGAATGGAAATCGCCATGGCCTGTCATTACCGGATTGCGGCCCAAGGAGTCCAGGTGGGGCAACCAGAGGTTCAGATCGGTCTTATCCCAGGGGCAGGCGGGACTCAGAGACTTCCCCGTTTGGTTGGGCTTCCGGATGCCCTCCAGATGATCACCACAGGCAAGGGGATCCCTGCTGAGCAAGGGATGGAAAAGGGATGCATCGATGAGATAGTCCCACATGAGTATCTACTGGAAAAAGCCCTTGCCTTGGCCCGACGCTTTATGTCCGGCGAGCTGGATCACAGGACTCGTCTTACACGCATACGCACGGATCGGCTTCCGAGCACTGAAGAAAAGCAGGGGATCATGGCCTTTGCCAAGCAGATGGCGGCAGAAAAGGCCAAAGGCTACATTGCCCCTTTCAAAGCTATGGAGGCCATGGAAAGAGGGCTCAGCGATTATTTTGAGGCGGATATAAAGCGTGAGGCAGAACTCTTTTGCGACTGTGCTGTTTCTGACATAGCCAAGAACCTCATCGGAATCTTCCTTAATACCCGAACGGCAGGGAGACTCCCACGGATCAAAGGGATAGAACCACAAAAGATCCGGACCGTAGGGATGCTTGGAGGCGGGGTCATGGGCTCGGGTATCACAAATCTCCTACTTCGCCACGGTTTCAATGCCATTCTCTGGGACATCAACGAAGAGGCCATTCAGCAGGGTCTTTCGGCCATTCGAAAGACCTTTGCGTATCCCATCAAGAAGGGGACGATGACAGAGGAAGATCTGGATCGATTGATGCAGGAGCACCTGACTACTACCATTTCTATTAAGGATCTGGGCAAGGTAGACCTGGTAATCGAGGCCGTGTTAGAGGACATGAAGATCAAACAGGATCTCTGGAAACGTCTTGAGGGGATCTGCAGGCCCGATGCGGTCTTTGGAACGAACACATCGGCCTTGCCCATCATGGAGATGGCCTCGGTGATGATGGATCCGGGTCGGATGATCGGCCTTCATTTTTTCAATCCAGCCGAGCGGATGCAGCTTCTGGAGATCATCTATGGAAAGGAAACCTCGGATCAAACCCTGGCCACGAGTGTGGGCTTTGCAAGAGCCATTCGCAAGGTGCCCATCGTGGTCAATGATGGCCCCGGCTTTTACGTCTCGAGGCAGCTTTCGGCACTCCTGGGCGAGTCTACCTTCCTTGTAGGTGAAGGGATTGATCCTTCCCGGATCGAGGAGGCCATACTCGAGTTCGGGATGCCCATGGGACCTGCGACACTGAGTGACCTCACGGGGATCGATATCGGCTACCATGTGGGAAAGAACTTCGAGCAATCCTTTGGAGAACGCTGGAAGATGTCACCCATTTACGAGGGTGTTTATCAGACTGGATGCTATGGGAGGAAAACTGGAGCGGGATGGTACGAATACAGAGGTGAGGAGCCTGTCCCCAACTCGAAGGTGCTCGAGGTGGTTGATAGGTATTTGAAGGAACATGGTATAACTCCCAAAGAGCTGTCTACCCAGGAGATCCTGGATCGGATGCTTGCCCGGGCCATTAATGAGGCCGCATATATGATCCGGGAGGGGATCTGCGACAGACCCCAGGATATGGACCTGGCCATGATCTATGGAACCGGTTTTCCTCCCTACCGAGGAGGAATTCTCCGTTATGCAGATGCATGGGGAATCCGTAATGTGTACGAGCATCTCGAAAAGTTGGAGGCAGAGCACGGGATCAGGCTTAAACCTTCAATCCTTCTCAAAGAAATGGCTGAATCGGGAGACACCTTTTACAAGGATTAAGAAGCATTAACGGTAAGTATAAAAGGAGGATGATTATGGGATTAAAGACTTTTGATGAGTATTATGGCCGTTTAAAGAAGTTGAGAAGTAATATGTATATGGGTGGCGAGAAGATAGATAGGACTGATGAAAGGATCGCCGGCCAGTTACGGGTTATCAAAGAGACCTATGACAGGGCGAATGATCCGGAATGGGAGGACCTATGTACTGCAAAATCTCATCTCACAGGAGAAAAGATCAATAGGTTCACCCATATTCATCAAAGTGTGGATGACCTTTTGAAGAAACAACAGATGACGAGGCTCTTATGTCACAGGGTGGGAGGCTGTATTATGAGGTGTATGGGAATTGATGGCATGAACGCCCTTTCAGTGGTCACCTATGAGATGGATCAATTCCTGGGCACTGATACAAACCAAAATTTTTTGAAGTATCTCAGGTATTGGCAGGATAATGATATATGTGCCAATTGCGCCCAAACTGATACCAAGGGTGACAGGATAAAAAGACCTCATGAGCAGGCTGACCCTGACCTCTACCTCAGGATAATCGAGAGCAGGCCCGATGGTATAGTGGTAAGAGGGGCAAAGATCGATAATACAACTGCCCCGGTAAGCGATGAAATAATAGCCATACCCACTCGATTCATGACCGACAAGGATCACGATTATGCCGTTGCATTTGCTGTGCCTGCTGATTGGGAAGGGGTAAAAATGCTCGTGAGGCCTGCATATCACCACGGGAGGAAACATCTAAAGGCTCCCATTGCGGAATTCGGAGATGCCGAGTCATTTACCATCTTTGATGATGTCTTCGTTCCCCGGGAAAGGGTCTTTCTGGATGGCAAGGGCGACCCAAGACAAACGCCCTTTGCCGGATTCCTCGCCCTGCTTTTCGCCCACTATCACCGGCATTCCTACACCGGATGCAAACCTGCCATATCAGAAGTACTTGCCAGTGCGGCAGCGCTGGTGTCCGAATACAGCGATATTGAAAGGGAAGACCACGTCAGAGACAAGCTATCGCACCTGATAGGAACTGCGGAGCTTGTCTTTGCAGCCGGCCAGATGAGTGCCTATCGTGGTGAGAGGTCAGCGTCAGGGACCTATATACCCGACGAGATCTTAACCAATGCGGGCAGAAGACTGGCCGGAGAAGAAATTTATAATGAGATTAAAGTTGTTGCTGACCTTGCAGGGGGTTTGTGTGCCACCATGCCTTTTGAGGAAGAATTTTTCTCTGAAGAGACAGGAGAGCTGGCAAATAAATACCTGAAGAGGAATCCCACAATCTCTTCAGAAAATCAGCACCGTTGCTTCAGAGGCATTGAAAACATGATCGTCTCAGAGTTGGCCGGTGTGATGCAAGTGGCGGGTCTCCATGGGGGTGGTTCCCCTCAGATGGAGACGATTACCATGATGAACCGATATGATGTTGAGGGCTTAAAGAGCATAGCGAAATACCTGTTTGGAATAGAAGAAAAGCTTCCTAAATATGATAGACCGACCGTGACCCCCAGGAAGATGCTGGAGAAATATCGAAAACTCCTGAGCGGCAAATGAGCCAGTCCCCGGAATGGCTTTCTTTTGGAGCACAAAAAAAGGGACTTACAATCCGGAAGAGACCCCCACTGGAACAGAAACAAAACCAAGATAAACCCAGTAAGAGGAGGACCAGAATGAGCAAATCGATTGTCTCCATTGTCCGTTACGAGAGCCCGCTGGAATCGGTACGGAAGGCAGTTGGACTTTCCCACGGCCTGGACCACCTGCCTCCTAACCCCAAGGTCTTTATCAAGCCAAACATCGTCTTCTGGACAAAGGAGGTGCCATTTCCCAAATGGGGCGTGATCACCACCTCCCGCGTTGTAGAGGACATGGTGGTCCTCCTCAAGGAGCGGGGAGTTGATGACATTACTATCGGAGAGGGAATAGTCACGAGGAACCCAAAGGACAGGGAGACCCCTGCTCACGCCTTTGAGACCCTCGGCTATAATGTCCTGAAAAAGCGTTACGGGATCAAATACATCAATGTCTTTGAGCGGCCCTTTGAAAGGGTCGATCTTGGTGCCGGGGTAGTGCTCAATTTCAATACCGATATCCTCCACAGCGACTTTGTGGTTGATCTGCCTGTGCTCAAAACCCATAACCAGGCTAAAGTCAGCCTTGGAATCAAGAATCTGAAAGGGATGATCAATATCAATTCCCGAAAAAAATGTCACAGTGCCGACCCAAAAAAGGACCTAAACTACATGATCGCAAGGCTTGCCAACAAGATGCCCCCAATGTTTGTACTCCTGGATGGGATCTACACAAACGAACGAGGGCCAAGCTTTGATGGACGGATAAGACGAAGCAATATCCTGGTAGCATCAGCGGATGTCCTTTCAGCAGACATGGTGGGAGCGAAGGTTCTCGGGTATGAGCCCTCAGATGTCCCGCATCTGGTCCATGCGGCCCAGGACCGGGGAAGGCCCCTGGATTTATCGGACATAGAAGTTGTGGGGAAGAGAATAGAGGATGTGGCATCCTTCCACGAATATGATTTCCCCTACGTTGAAGGTGATACCCTTCGACGCTCTCTGGCAAAAATGGGCATCAAGGGTCTTTCGTACCCCAAATACGACCTCAGCATGTGTACCTACTGCTCAGGTCTCAATGGGGTTATCCTCTTCGCCATTGCCCAGGCCTGGAAGGGAGAGCCCTGGGACGATGTGGAGGTCCTTACCGGAAAGGCAATGAAACCCACACCTAACAAGAAAAAGACTATTTTGATCGGAAAGTGTATGTACAAGGCCAACAGAGACCATCCCCATATTCAGGAGATGATCCCTGTAAAGGGGTGTCCCCCGTCTCCCAAGGCCGTGGTAAAGGCCCTTCATCAAGCGGGAATTGAGGTTAATCCCGTCATCTTCGAGAACCTGGATAAGGCCCCGGGATTCTTTATGGGGAAGTATGAGGGGAAGCCGGAGTTTGAAGAGTCCTTTTTTACCATCACATGACCTGAACTCTTTGGGACTGTCCGCTGCATATTCCAGCTTCCTCGATGGGGTATTGTGGAAGTCACCCTAAGCCAAGTCCTTCTCTTCCATGACTGAGCGTCCGTGGAGAAGCGAAGATAAAACTCAGGGCTGAGTGTTGGCCAACTGGCCTAACAAAATGTCAACCCACAGTAATGATAAACTATATGTGAGGAGGTAAATAAATGAGAAAAGTGGTGATCGCAGGATATCTGAGGACGGCTCAATCTCGGTCCAGACCCAATGATCCAGCTCGGGACTGGTTCCACAAACTGAGAGCTGACGAACTGCTGGCCAAACTGCTCCCAGAACTTATGGAAAGGACAGGGGTTGACCCAAAAGAGATCGATGATTTTCTGGTCGGATCAGCAATGGGCGTCAACGAGCAGTGGACGTACGGGGGGAGGAATCCTATCTTCCTGGCCAACTTCCCGGAGACGATCCCGGCGAAATTCGTGGACCAGCAGTGCGGCTCTGCCATGGCGTGCATCCACATGGGTTTTCTTGAGATCGCAGCGGATTTCGCGGACATTGTCCTCGTGGGTGGAATAGAACACATGACACGGGTCCCCATGGGAGGTGCAATAGTTGAAAAAGGGGCCATTACCCCGAATATGAAACTCTTCACGGAAGAATCATACAAACACTGGGACATGGGCACTGTCATAAACATGGGTTTGACTGCGGAAAAGCTCTTTTCCCTAAGGGACTTCACCAAGGAGGATATGGATCGATGGGGAGTCAGGGCTCACCAGTTGGCGACCAAGGCCCTGAAAGAGGGATTTTTCAAGGAAGAGATCCTGCCCATCGAGGCCGAGCAGGCCGATGGTACCACTATGGTCGTGGACCGTGACCAGGCCATCCGAGAGGACGCCTCTATGGAGGGCATGGTAGATCTCAAGCCGGCCTACAAACCCGATGGAGTAATCACGGCAGGGAACTCCTCTCCACTAAATGCCGGGGCTACATCCATGCTACTCATGTCCAAAGAGACTGCCCAGAAGAAGGGGATAAAACCCATGGCCACTATCCGTTCCATCGGTTTCGCTGGAGTGGACCCCACCATCATGGGAGTAGGACCGGTCCCGGCCAGCCGAATGGCCCTGGAAAAAGCCGGTATGAAGGTACATGACATCGATTACTGGGAGATCAACGAGGCCTTTTGCATTGTGGCCTTAAACTGCATTAAGGAGTTGGGGATTGACCCGGAAAGGGTCAACGTCATGGGGGGCGCCACAGCAATCGGTCATCCACTGGGAGCCACAGGGATCCGTCTGGTAGGGGCCCTCGCCCGCATCTTACAGGTGAAAAACGGGCGATATGGTTGCGCCACTGCCTGCTGTGGCGGTGGACAGGGCGTAGCTACAATTATCGAGAGAGAAGATTATTAATAAGGAAAAAATAATGAAAGTTGAAGATATTAAGATGGTAGCGGTAATAGATGCCGGCGATATGGGCCATGGGATCGAGAAGGCAGCACTTATCACGGACATTTGAGATCACCCTTGCCTGTGAAATCATAATTGCCACCGAAAAACGTCCACCCCAGTGGAAGGGGCGTTAACGCAGGAAGGAGTGAATCCATGATCGAAGAGGTTCTGCCCAATCTATTCCGAATTAAAATTCCCCTGCCCGGGAGTCCCCTCAAATCCCTCAACTCTTATGTGATAAGGGCCCCGGAGAGGAATTTAATCATTGATACGGGGTCAAATCGAAAAGAGTGTCTTAGGGCCATGCAGACTGGTTTGCGTGAACTGCGTGTGGATTTAGAGAAGGCTGACTTTTTCATTACACATCTGCATGCCGATCATTTTGTCCTTGCCTCAAAGCTGGTCACGGATACCAGCAAGGTATACTTTAACCGACTGGATAAAGAAATCATTGAGACCTGGTGTGGCTGGGAATCCATGATTGACTATGCCGGCATGAATGGTTTTCCGGAAAATGAGCTTCGAGCAGCCCTTCATAGCCATCCCGGTTATAAGTACAGCTCAGAGTGGGTTCCTGAACTGAGTATTTTAGAAGATGGAGACACAATCAGTATTGGAGATTACTTATTCAAATGCGTGGAGACCCCTGGTCATACCAGAGGTCATACATGCCTGTACGAATCCGCAAAAAAGATTCTCCTGTGTGGAGACCATATTCTCAATGACATAACGCCCAACATTCAATGTTGGTCAGATCAGGAAAATCCACTGAAGAATTATCTGGCCAGTCTGGACAAGGTTTATGGATTGGATGTTAATCTCGTATTGCCCGGACATAGGCGTCTTTTCAAGAACTATAAAGAAAAAATCAAGGAATTAAAAAGACATCACCAGGAGAGGGCTGATGAAGCCCTCTTAATCCTTAGCAAGGGTTCAAAACATGCCTTTCAGGTTGCCTCGGAGATGACCTGGGATATTGGCTATGAGTCTTGGGAGCAATTCCCAGTAGCACAAAAGTGGTTTGCCACCGGAGAGGCTATTGCTCACTTGAGATACCTTGAGGAAGAGGGAATAGTCTTCAGAGTAGCCGAGGGAAAAACGATCACCTATTCAGTGAGTCACGACTAGACGTTTCCATAGTTCAAGATCTTAAGATTTGTGGAAAATTTTCGTGATACTTGATACCTCACACATGAGAGGGTAAATTTCGGAGATGACCATGGGGAAAAAGGGACGTTTGGATGGGAAGGTGGCAATTATCACAGGAGCCGCCAGTGGCATTGGTCGCGCAACTGTCGTGCTTTTTGCCAGCGAAGGCGCCAAGCTGGTTCTGGCGGATATCAATGAGGATGGATTAAAAGAGAGCCTATATCTCGTGAAAAAAGAGGGCGGAGAGGCTGTCATCAAAAGGACCAATGTGGCCATTGAGGATGAAGTCAAAGAACTCATTAGCATTGCCATCAAGACTTATTCCCAGATAGATATCCTTTGCAACAATGCCGGGATTACTGGAGACCTTGTGGATTTGGAAAAACAAGAGGCGGGTGACTGGCGCAGGGTTTTCGAGATCAATATCATGGGCGCTGTCTTCGGAACAAAGCACGTGGCAAAACACATGCAGGAGAGAAGATGTGGCGCTATCGTAAACACGGCCTCAATAGCAGGAATTCGCTCTGGGGCCGGAGGCAATGCTTACAGTGCCAGCAAGGCAGCGATCATCAACTTCACCCAGACCGCTGCCTGCGACCTGGGATGCTATAATGTCCGGGTCAATGCAGTCTGTCCTGGGCTGATCGAGACGGGAATGACAAAGCCAGTTTTTGATTATGCCCGCGAGATAGGGAAATACGGGAAATTGGGCAGTCGCTGCGAACTGAGGCGCTATGGCAGACCGCAAGAAGTGGCCTATGCCATTCTCTTTCTGGCCAGCGATGAAGCCAGCTACATCACCGGCCAGGCTCTTCCGGTAGACGGTGGCAATACAGCATCCCTCAACCTGCCTGGCATGAAGGTTTGATTGTGCACACGTATTCAGGCAATAATTCCTGGGAAAAGACCTTCCTAGCAATAGGTCTCTTTAGTGGAAGCTAACACATGAGATACTTGCCTTAAGAAGTGGGAAGTACACAGGTGGGGAACCTTAACTATTGACTGGGA
>Ga0315537_1002356_pt1 | contig 14463 bp, 6 predicted proteins | sample SalMarSW160270MG_FD_203091 | JGI IMG/M metagenome (GOLD analysis project Ga0315537, IMG submission 203091) | Salt marsh sediment microbial communities from the Plum Island Ecosystem LTER, Massachusetts, United States - Salt Marsh Sediment SW1602-70 ... | reverse complement strand
CGGTCATCAGCAAGGGCATATTCGGTGTAGCGTAGCGCAAGTTGTAGTGGTGGCTGGCCGCAACCAGAAACGACAACAGAATCATCGCACTCGCAAGATAGACGACCGGATCGGTAACTGCTAATCGCACGAGATTCTTCCGTCGGTTCCTTGTGACCGCACGGACCGCTCCAGCCAAAGTCGCGATCCACCACAGTGTGACCCAATAAGGCAAAATATGGGCCAGCTCGCCAAATAACGTAATCCGTGCCCGCCATGGGCCACTGTCTTCCCTGTAGTAGTTCCGGATGGTGGCGTGAGTCTGGCCCTGATAGTTGAAGACGCGGGTGTCCACATCAACGACAGTTGCCCGCCACACTGTCCGCAGCACGTTGGGAAGATAAACCTGAAAAATGAAAGCAAATGGCCGGTGAAGCACAATATCCCGGCTTAATCTCCGCAAGACCCTGTTCGTCTCGACATAGGCCGCATGGTAATCGCGGACCTGTCCTCTCTCTATGACCCTGTACAGATATTGTTTCGCGGGCGAATGAGGACTCCATCGGTACCAATCGTTCGACCGAGGTGAGTCATAGATGCTGTCGGGGAAAGTGGCAAAGAACTTGTAGATGGATTGAAGCTCCGGATCAAGGCGTGTGTAATAGTCGGAATTCCGATCCATGAAAGGGGCCACGCCTCCGTACAGCGCCCACCCGTCAAAGGCCGTCAGCGCGAATACGCCTTGATCCACTTTGAACCGCCATGCCATCCCCAGGACCAATCCCACAAACGCCAGACTAATCAGCCCCGCATGCAGACCCCATCTGGGGGCCCTCAAAGCGAAGATCGTCAGGACAACCAATCCAAAGTAGAACAGTCCGACATGGCGCACGAGCATCGCCAGTGCGAGACTTATCCAGATGGCGAGTGCCGCCCGCCCGCCCGGCTGTTTCAGATACCAGAGCAGTGCCGCAAAGGTCAATAGGGTGAAACTGGCGAAGAGGCTGTCGCTCAAGAGCGTATGATCGGCCAGGAGATTGAGCGGTTCGATGGCGCACAAAGCACCGAGAACCGACGCCACACCCTGAGAAACACTCCAGAAGCGCCGAAGGACGGACAGAAAAACAATTGTCGCCACGAGCCGCACAAGCGTCTGCGCCAAAAGCAGGGCCCAAGTGTGCGGCGCAATCTCGTGGATGAGAGCCATGAAGAGCGAGTAACCAATGGGCTTGTACGGATTGTGCTGGAGCGACTGGGCTGAGCGAATGAACTCCGCCGTATCCGTGATCATCAGAGGATTCGGATAGGCGACCCACATCACAGCGCATCCCACGGCGAAAGCAGCCAGCACCCATCGCCATTCTCGCCATTGGTCGGTCAGCGTTTTCCGTTGCGGACGAGAAGGAGTCTCCTGGCGCTTCTTTCTCTTCGTCTTCATAGACGACCCACTCTCCGACCTTCAGCGCCATTTGATCCTCTTCGTTCCCACACTCTCATAAAAATCCAGCACCAAATGAGAAAGAGCAGATTGTCTGACCTTGTATTTCGCAGAGCTCGCCCGCCTCCGGATTTGCCGATGTCAATCTCTCTGACAGTCGTGGTATGTCGACCGATTATGCGTTCTCCCAAAGGTCTCGGTAGGATGGTTGAATCACAGCGGCCTTGGCAACTCCGATCAATCTTGTCCAGCAAATCTAATATACCCTACTTTGCCCCGGATGTCAAGAAGAGGTCTCCTCATCGCGAAGATCCACCGGCGGTCGGACAACGCTGTCCCAGGTAGATCGGCCCTCCTCACACCTTCGCGAAACGGTATTTGATCAGCATCTTGAGGGCGAGAAAGAAATCCTTCAACCGGACCTTCTTTCCTTCGGAAACCTTCCGCGGATAATACTTGATCGGAATCTCGACGATTCGTATTTTGCGCCGACGAAGCTTGGCGGTCAATTCATGGCAGAATTCGAAACTCGTGCAGGTCAAAGGTATCGACTTCAGAAGATCAGCCCGAACCATCTTGTAGCAAGTCGCCGCATCCGTTATCAGTGCACCATATAGCACGGAAGTCACCACCGACACAACGACTCCTCCAAGAAAAAACATCCAGGAAGACTTCTCTTTGTTCTTGCCCAAGGTGCGCGACCCATACACGACCTGAGCCGATCCCTCCAGAATCGGCTGTATCATGTTCACCCAGTCTGCCGGATCATACTCCAGATCACCGTCCTGAATCACGACAACATCACCCGTGACAGTCGGAATAGCGGTTCGAATTGCCGATCCTTTCCCCAAATTCTTCGAGTGAAGGATCACATGTTCATTCTCACCGGTCACATTTTGCTCAAGCCACTCTCTGCTCCCATCGGTAGAGCCGTCATCGACGATGATCAATTCCTTGTCTATCGGCACTTGGCGAACCCGCTCGACAATGATGGGCAAATTCTCCCGCTCATTGTATACGGGCATGATGACGCTCAAGGTCATTGTATCTCCTGCAAAGAGTCTCGCTTCTGCGGTCTTCGGACAGAGTGGCCAAGGTCTGGACAGACACTCAACACTCGCTCCGGATTTGCGTGTCTGCAACAGAGTGGCAAGGAGTTAGCTGGAAGGCGTGCGGCCCGGTGCTTGCTTCAAAGGTGAATCGCCTCCCCCAAGCTGTCTGCAGTCGCCTCCATGACAGCCTCGCTCAATGTGGGGTGCGGATGCATGGAGTGCAGGATGTCTCGATTAGTCGCACCGAGACTGCGGGCAAGCGCGAGCTCGGCGATGAGTTCGGTGACACCCGAACCGATAAGATGCGCCCCCAGCAAACGTCCGGATTTGGCATCGCAAATCACCTTCACAAACCCTTCAATCTCGCCCGCTGCCTGCGCTTTCCCAGAAGCCACAAAGGGAAACCGCCCGATGGTCACGTCGATTCCTTTCTCGCGGCAGGCCGTCTCGGTGAAACCCACCGATGCAACCTGCGGCTGGCAGTAGGTGCACGAAGGAACGCCGTCGTAGTCAACCGGTGCAGGGCCAAGTCCCGCAATCTCTTCAACACAGCAAATCGCTTCTCGCGAAGCCACATGAGCCAGAAGAGGCGGACCGATAACATCTCCGATGGCCCAAATCCCAGGCACGTCCGTCTGATATTTCTTGTTGACGACCGCAAAGCTCCTCTCGATCTTCACGCCCACACGGTCCAGGCCAATGCCCTCGGTATTACCACCGACACCGACAGCCACGAGAGCCAGTTCGCCTCGGAATGTCAGCTCTCCCCCGGCTCCTTGAGAGGTTATGGTGACGCCGTCCGAATCTTTCTGAACCGACCGTACCGCCGTTCCCGTGTGGATATCTATTCCGAGCTTGGAGAGTGACCGTTCCAGAGCGGCGCTGACTTCCGGATCCTCCAGAGGCAGAGCTTGGTCGAGCATTTCAAGGAGCGTTACTTTCGTTCCCAGAGCAGCGTAGAAGTACGCCAGCTCGACTCCAATCGCCCCAGCACCGATCACGACCAGACTCTGCGGTTGGGATTGCAGGCTCATGGCCTCCTTGGAAGTGACAACGCGCTGCTCATCAAATTCCACTCCCGGCAAGCCTCTTGCGGAGCCACCGGTCGCAATGATAATGTGCCGCGCACGAACCTGCGCAGTCACCTCCCCCGAATCCCTGTCGACAACCTCCACATTACCTGCTGAGAGCAAACGCCCTTTCCCCGCAATTCGCACGATCCGATTCTTCTTCACAAGATATTCGACACCTGCCGAACTCCGGTTGGCGACCTGGCGGCTCCGGGCGATGATGCGACCAAAATCGATTCCCTTGACCTCGGCGTCAATGCCGAACTTGCCGAGCCTGCGCGCCTCGAGATATAGATCGGCAGACTTCAGCAGGGCCTTCGTCGGAATGCAGCCCCAGTTCAAACACACGCCGCCCAATCGCTCGGGCTCGATGATAACCGTCTTGAGCTTGAGTTGCGAGGCGCGGATAGCCGCGACATAGCCGGCCGGTCCGCCACCCAACACCGCAATGTCAAACTCGTGATGTTCAGGTGTCATCTTCTGCTTCCAGGAATCGTTCTGCGTCAATGGCGGCCATACAACCGAAACCGGCGGCTGTCACGGCTTGTCGATACCGATGGTCTTGAACATCACCCGCCACGAAGACGCCCGTGATGTCGGTGTGCGATGTGTCAGGCTTTGCGATGAGGTAGCCCACCTTATTCGCAGGCAAGATATCGCGGAAGACCTTCGTGTTTGGCTCGTGTCCGATTGCCAGAAACAGCCCGTCACATGCAAAGTCGGATTCTTCACCCGTCTTCACATTCTTCAGCCGAACACCCGTGACTTGTTGCCACTGACCGTCGTGCAAGACATTCGTGACGATTGTGTTCCACTTAACCTCAATCTTTGGATTGTCCATCACTCTCTGTTGCATGAACTTCGAAGCACGCAGAGCATCGCGGCGGTGCACAAGCGTCACCTTGCGGGCGAATTTCGTAAGAAAAGAGGCCTCTTCCATCGCCGTGTCCCCACCTCCAACCACCACCACATCCTTGTCACGAAAGAAAAAGCCGTCGCAGGTGGCACAGGCGGACACTCCCTTGCCCTGCAACCGTTTCTCTGATTCCAAACCCAGCCATTTGGCCGTTGCTCCGGACGCGATGATGAGTGCTCGGGTGTGAAGCTGTGTGCCGTCGCCGAGAGTAATCGTGAAGGGCCGTTGCGTCAGGTCGACTTTCGCCACTTCGTCTGAAATGAAGGATGTGCCGAATTTCTCGGCTTGCTGGCGGAATAGAGCCATGAGCTCAGGTCCCTGAATGCCGTCGGGAAAGCCCGGGTAGTTCTCCACATCCGTGGTGATCATGAGCTGCCCGCCGGGCTCAAGTCCTTCGACAACGACCGGCGAAAGATCCGCCCGCGCCGTGTAGATGGCTGCTGTAAGTCCCGCCGGTCCCGATCCGATGATGACAACATTATGGATGGATTCTTTCATCTTCTCCTGCCGTTGGTCTTTCAATACTCCCTCCAAGACGGTCGTGTGACCTGCACCGAAAAAGTATACGAAAATATCTCAAGAAAGGCAAACCATCGAAATCAGAAAAAAACCCCGCCCGAAATCTCGAGCGGGTCTCCGTCTCAACGCCGTCAACGACTCAGACGCCGGCACGATGCCCGGACATCACGAGCACCTAATCCACAACTCTTATCGACTTCTTATCCCTGGCTTTCTTGAGTGCTGCCTGAAATTCAGATGGATACAGCCCTCGCCTTAGCGCCAAGAAGTCATCGGCCCGGTAGCATGGTCGATACTGCGCCATCACATTGACATCCACCGGTCCCGGCAGCGCCTCGTCCAGAAAAGTGAATACCTCCTCGCTCCCGGCCATACCTTCCGGTAGGACCAGATGACGCACAAGAAGTCCGTGCTTCGCGATACCCTGATCGTCACGCTCCAGAGGCCCAACCTGGCGGTACATCTCCCGGATCGCAGCTTGATTGTGGCGCGGGTAGTCTTCGATTCCGGAGAGCGTGAGGGCGGTTGCGGCGTCGCCATACTTCATGTCCGGCATGTAAATGTCCACCACGCCATCCAAGAGCGCAAGCACTTCCAATGAGTCATACCCACCCGAGTTGTAGACCAGAGGAATCTCCAGACCATTTTCCCAGGCGAAAAGCAGCGCCTCTGCAAGCATCGGTACGACATGTGTTGGCGTGACCCAGTTGATGTTGTGCGCGCCAGCCCTTTGCAGGCTCAGCATCGCCTGCGCAAGCTCCGGAACGGATACCGGTTCCCCTTCTCTGGCCTGGCTGATTGTCCAGTTCTGGCACAACACACAGTGAAGATTGCAACCGGCCAGAAAGATTGTCCCGGACCCCTTGTACCCGGAAATCGGAAACTCCTCTCCATGATGAAGCCCCACCGATGAAACGACAAGTCCCTCCGCGATGCCACACTCGCCGACCTCACCTTGCCTGCGCCGTGCCAGGCAGCATCTCGGGCAGAGGCGGCACGGATCCAGCAGCTCATACAGACCCGGCAGCCTGTCGGCAAGATCCCGTTTTCTTACTTCGGTCTCGTGGAGTGTCTGCTTGTTCAAGGGCAATCTCACTTCAGAATCTAATATAGTCCGCTTCACACGGAATGTCAACAGACTCCCGCACGACCCCTTTCATACAAAAGTGGCCCCGGGAAACAAATCCCGAGGCCACTTGATTGGCTGTGCTTGCGCGCGGTTAATTCGTCACAGCACGCACGTGGTAGAACCGTTTCTCAAAATTCAGCGCATCGCCGGTTGCCGTATAAGGTGGTGCCGCAACGACGACTGGTGGATTCACGAAGCTCTCTGGATCATCGGAAGCGTAAACATGATATTCGTCGGCATCCGTGGGTGTCCAATCCAGCACAATGTCGTCTCCGGAACGCTGTACCGTCAGGTCCATAACAGCGCCGGGTGGCTCGCCCCACTCGACGATGGCCGGGTTCGACATCGCCGATTCCCCGTCAGCATACTGCGCCGATACTTCGTAGGTATAGGTCCCGTAGGGCAGGTCGGTCATATCATCCTCGTAAGTCAGCGCCTCGATGAGCGAGTCAATCTTGCTGCCGTTGCGGTAGATGTTGTATCCTTCCAGAGTGCTCGCAACCGCACCCGACGCCGGCGATTCCCAAGTGAGGTGTGTCTCAGCACCGACTATCTGCGCCTGCAAGTTCTCAGGCGGATTGTTTCCCGCTACGAGCATCACGCGTACATCGTCAACATACCAGCCCTCCATCCCGCCACCATTGTCACTGCCGAAGTGGAAGCGAATCTGAACATCGCCACTATAAGCCGACAGGTTCATCGTCGCTTCAGACCAGACTATGGTCCCGGAGAAACAGGGAATGCCTCCCGGGAAGGGATGCGTGGCCGGGCTCCCGCCGCCCGATTGATACCGGAAATGCTTGTTATACTGTGAACAGGAAAGCTGAGTCCACTCAACGCCATCGAAGATCTCGACAATGCCGCCGTCGTAAGCCGAGTCTGGATAGTAGCTCGAGACTTCCGCCTCCATCCGGTGCCAGAATCGAAGCTCAGCGGAAGTCGTCAGATTGATCGTCGGAGTCACCAGTACCGCATCCATGTGGCTGGCATAATCGCCCGTTCCGGTGTCACCGCATTTCCATGCGTGCGTAGGCGAATAACAATCTTCGGTGGAAATATGCCACTGGTCGTTCCAACCGGCTTGATTGGCTTCGTGGGTCCAGTCACCTTGCCCGTTTTCAATGGTGTCATAGAAACCACCAATCGGCAGTTCAAGAATGACATATTCCGTGCGACCTCCGTCCATCGCGACCGCAAGATAGAAGAACGCACGATCCATCGGGGCGGCGGACGGGAGCACCTCCACCGTGAAGGCTGTGAGATCACCAGAGGCACCTGGGTTGAGCAGGGCCAGTGTACCGATCTCTTGGGTGATGTTGATATCATCGTGGTCCGTCGTCAGCGTGCCAACAAGGGAACTGGCGGCAGCCGACCCGCTGTTGTAAAGAGTCAGCGTCAACTGGACAGTCTCACCGGGATCCATCACGCCGTTAGCGTTATCAATTGCGTCATCTACGAACGCCGACGAAATGGTGATGGCGGGTGCGTGAATGGGAATGTCAAAGTGGTCGTACCACTCGTCGCGCGCATCCCCAGTCGCCGTCACATTCACACGAACGATATGGCCATCCGGCGCATTGGCTGCGACAACCGCCTGGAATCCGTCAGGAATCGTCACCTGCTGCCCGGATTCAATCGTCCCGTAGTTTTCTGAATTGTCCGTAAGGTTAAGGAACGGATCGGTCACCGCGATTCCCACGACAACATTGAGTGCGTCGCCATTGCCGATATTCTCCTCGGTCAGCGTGATGTCCAGCGTTTCGCCGAAGTCGGCCATCCCGTTTCCGTTTCCTCCTGCCGCATCGTCAATTTCCTCCGCGGCGGTGATCACATACGGCCCTTCGTTCGGAATCACATCAATGGTCACGATCACCGGCTGTCGGTTCTGACGGGTGATCACGAGGTCAGCCGTTCCGGGACTCGTATAAGGTTCGAATACAAGCGTGATCTCACCGGTCTCGCCCACCAGTCCCGCAGCCGTGAGTTCGCCGTCACGACTCAGGCCCACATAGGAATAGGCCTCTGCGGTGATCGTTATGGAACCAAGTCCCATGAAAATCTGACCGGGGTATTCGACAACATTCTCCGACGGCACTCCAAAGTAGGTCATAAGCGACGGATCGCCCATCAATGCGTAGATTTCCCAGTAGTAGTTGATCATCCCGCTCCCGCCATCCACAACCGCCAGGTTGCCGGCCATGATGAAGGCGTACTGGGTCATATACCAGTCGGCGAAGCGCTCCCCGTGATCGTGGAACATGCCATCGTACGCGCCAAGCCCCGTTTGCTCGTAGGTTGGATTCGAGACAACAGGTCCGTTCCCGACACCCCACCAGTAATCCTCGTCCCAGTAAGTGCTGTTGGTTCCGCCAATGTACCCGACGGCTCCCTTGTTCTCCTCCCGAAGCCACGCTTCACCAAAGCAGTTGTCCACTTCGAACTTGTTGGTCAGACAGCAGTTCCCGACGACGGTCGGATACATGTGTGCGTTCTGCAACCCTTGGACATCGGTGACCGTGAAGCTCGGATTAGCCCATCCGCTGGAACTGCCGTGAGCCGTGTAGTTCGCATAGCCTACGCCGTCGCTGACATTCTGAATGATGTCAGCCGAGTGATTCTGACACTCCGGATACAGATAGGTGTATGAGTAGATTCCGTGTGCCGCATTGAAGTAGTAGGTCGTGCCGTAGTTGATCTGTCCGTTGGCCCAGGTCGAACCGTGAGATGCGTCGTAGCCCGCGATCATCACGACCTCGCCGAGGAACCTGTCGTCGGGCATCTCGTAGCGCTCGTACTCCAGAGTCTTGTCGATCTGCGGCTGCAGCTCCGTCGTATCACGCGCCGAGAAACGGCCGTAATACATCTCGGGCATATAGTCGGTTCCCTCCAACCGCACATAGTGCAGGTCCGTCACATGGCTACCCGTGTTCCCGCTGTAGACAGGCACTTCACCCACATCTCCCACGAACAGCACGAAAGTGGGTTTCGGGTTTTCCGTGTCGTAGAGACCCTGGATGTAGTTCTTAATTGAGGTAGTCGTCGTTCCCACCTCCGGATCTCCGACATAACCCACGATCATCTTGAAGCCCTTCTTAATCTTCCACTCAATGAAGGGCTGAAGCTGAGCTTCAAACATCGGATCCGCAACGATGAGATAAGTCACAGGATACCGTGTGAGGTCATCGAGCACCGGATCCCACTTGTAGTTTATCACATTCGACGAATAGACGGCTTCAAAGTAGGGCGACCAGGTGCTCGCCCGAAGCTCGCTGGTCGCAGCCACATCGCCGCCACGGAACTCGACAGCAATCTCCAGATCATTGTACACGGCAAGTGCATGCCTTGCCGGGTCATATTTCACCGGTTCCACAACCAGTGCAAACAGCCGCATCCCGCGCAAGATGCCCAACTCCTCCACATGCACGAGCGGAATGTCGCCATAGCCGCTGGCGGTATACGCTGCCTCATCATAGACAAACGGCACATCCTCCGGCGACTGACTCTTGGAAAGCGACGGCTGCGCAGGCATCAACGGGTGCGTAATCCCGTGAATCGACAAATCAATTTCCTCGAGCTGATAACTTGCCACTCGCGCCGTAACCTCAGCGCCGAGTGGCACGGAGATGATTTGGCGACTCACCGGCAGCTTCGGCTCGCCAAGCCGCGTGCTGAAACTCAGGTCCGGAATGCTGATGTGGCTGAAGACACCGCGCTCAGTCTGCACATCAAAACTCTCGATCCGTGAAAACCGGTAGAGAGCATTCAGACCTTGGTCGCTGCTGCTCAGCAGCCGCACGGCATCCTCGCGCGCCGCCAGATCAATGGAACCTGCGGCCCAGGCGGGCATCGCAAGACCCACGACCACGCAGAGCGTGACAAACTTCTTAAGGCGACTCATACATCCTCCATTTCTCAAGCCATTGTCCCGAATGGCTGTTGACCGGGTTATGGGGTAGCGCTCGGCATGTGATTCCAGCCCAGCGGATCCATGCGCTCACGGCGCCGCCCGTGGCAGGCATGTCTGGCAGGCAAACGGCTACCCGGAATCCAAAGCTCCGTCTCACCAGTCCGCCACCAGCATGCCTCCCGCAATCCCCGAATTTCTCCTGTGTATCTAAAGGTAATTTATTGACTTACGCCAACTCAGTGTCGAGAATCAGTGCCCGCCTCCTACAAAACTAAAAAATACGCAAATTTGCACTCATTCGCAAGCAAAAATCCCGTTCCGCCCAACTTTCTGGGGCACTGAGCATCCTGCAACCAAACACACGCCGTCGAGCCCAATCCATTTGACCCTCGCCTCGGATTTTACTATATTTAACGACCGGAGGCGTCCTGGCTCCCGTAGCGGCCCGACCGCCCGCAACGGCGCCGCCGTGGTGGGTGTGTCACCCGCCCGGAATGACGCCAAACCGCATCAGAGCCACAAGGGGAGGTGGAATCATGCGCAATGCACTGCTCTACTCGCTCATGCTCGCCTGCGCACAGGCTGGCCTTGCACAACTCTCAGGCCCACTGAGCGGCACGCTCGGCCCCGGCGAGTTCCATGTCATTGACACCATCTATGTCAACGCTGGCGATAGCTTGTGTCTCCTGCCCGGAACAACCCTCAACTTTGACGGCCCTTATCCATTCGACATCCGCGGAACGCTCCTGGCCGAAGGAACGCAAACAGACTCAATCATTTTCACAACCGACACGCTCGCAAACCCGGACCGCTGGCGCGGCCTGCGCCTTTTGGACTCGAACAGTTCAGGGAGCATGCTTGCTTACTGCCTCGTTGAGAATGGCCATGCGACCGGTGATTCGCCGGATGACTGCGGAGGAGGGATTCGCTGTGTCCAGTCATCTCCCACTTTCAGCAATTGTAGAATCAGCCACAATCTGGCGTATCGTCACGGGGCTGGGGTTCATTGCGAAGGCACGTCGTGCTCACCGAGCTTCCTTGTCTGCACTTTCAGCGGCAATCGGAAACATGGCGGTGCCTACCATGCTGGTGGCGGCGGTGTGCATTGCTATGGCTCCTCACCTGGCTTCGTGGACTGCGTCATATCTGGGAATAAGACCAACTATGGTGGTGGCGTGTCTTGCAGCAGCTGTTATACGACTTCACCATCTTTCACGAATTGTACGATAAGTGAAAACTCGTCTGTACTCCACGGTGGTGGGGTGTTGTGCGGTAATTCTTCGCCTACCTTCACGAATTGTACCATCAGCAATAATAGAGCAACCTACTACGACTCCAACGGCGGTGGGGTGTATTGCAGCGGACAATCATCGCCCAGTTTTCTGAATTGCACCCTCATTGGGAATTGGGCCCACGGACTTGGTGGTGGCGTGGAGCGCGTATACCATGCTTCGCCAATTTTTACAAATTGCGCCATCATAGAAAATTCTGCACTTGGGGGAGGTGGGGTACATTGCTCAGATGGGGGAGATGCGCCGACCTTCACGAATTGCACGATAAGCAGAAACGAGGGCATTCAAGGTGGTGGGATTAGCTGCTATTTTCTTTCTTCACCCAATTTCATTAATTGTACCATCAGTGGCAACTCAACGAGATACTATGGCGCAGCAGTTTTGTGCGATGGTGCGTGTTCGCCTTCGTTCTTAAATTGCACGATAAGTGGCAATTCGGTCAGTGACTACGGTGCCGGAGTCTATTGTCATTTCGCGTGGCCGGTATTCAACAGCACCGTCATCGCATTCACCGACGGTGAAGGGATTTATTTCGATAGCAGCTCGGCGAGTTTGATTGAGTACTGCACCATTTTCGGCAACAGCGGCGGAGACATTACTTTCTGCGGCGATGACTCAACCGTGGGACCTCGGGACATCGGTCAGCTTGTCGCAACCAACGCAAACGGCGACTCGTGCGATATCTACATGAACATCCTCCTTGACCCGATGTTTGTGGACACGGCGGCAGGCGACTATCATCTTCTCGCAGGCTCGCCCTGCATTGACGCCGGAGATCCAGACTTACCCCTCGATCCCGACAGCACCATCGCCGACATCGGCGCGTATTACTATGACCAACGGTCCCGTCCACCGTCAGCCTTCAATCTCATCTCCCCTGATTGGGGCGACACGTGTTGGACTCTGGACACTGTGTTGGTCTGGGAGCCGGCCCTCGATCCCGACACGAATGACATTGTGACCTACGAGGTGTGGTTGGACACGCTGCTGAACCTTTCTACAGCTTGGGAGATAGCATCTGGGCTTTCGGACACCGTGTTCGCTGTTGCGGCACTTGTTGGCAATTCTACCTACTACTGGACAGTTCACGCCTCCGATCTCAATACGTATGGCACCTGGGCCAGCAATGTACTCATGTTCCATACCCACTCTCCTTCGCCGGATTCGGATCAGGATATTCTAATCCCCACAGAGTACAGTCTTCACCAGAACTGGCCAAATCCGTTCAATCCAACGACCGTCATTCGCTATGATGTGAGAGAAGACGGCCTTGTGCGATTGACAATCATTAACCTGCTTGGCCGAAAAGTCACAACACTCGCCGACAGATGGCACCTCGCCGGTTTCCATACGGTATCATGGAACGCCACCGATTCACCTTCGGGGATCTACTTCTGTCGGATGGAAGCGCCCGGCTTTGTGCAAACGCGAAAACTCGTGCTCGTGAAATGATACCCGCAAATCTCTGAGTCTTTCATGCAAATCCCGGAAATGCAGCAACTCTTGGCCGTTTCACGCGGCGAACACCCCGCGGACCTGCTCCTGGAAAATGCCCGCGTGCTGAACACGGCGAGCTGTGAAATCATCGAGACCTCGGTGGCCGTCTTTGGCAGGTACATTGCTGGCCTGGGGGACTATAAGGCCCGGCGCACCGAAGACCTCAAGGGCCGTTTCTTGGCGCCGACATTCTTGGACGGGCATATCCATCTCGAGAGCACCCTGCTTGCCCCCGGTGAGTTCGCTCGTGTCGTCGTGCCCCACGGCACAGGCGGTGTCGTGTGGGATCCGCACGAATTCGCGAATGTCTTGGGCGCGACCGCTCTCGATTTTGCACTGAACGCCACCGAAGGACTGCCGCTGGCCGTCTGGGTGATGCTCCCCTCGTGCGTTCCGGCGACTCACATGGAGACCGCCGGAGCAAGCTTGGATGCGCAGGCCCTGCAACCTTTCCTCAACCACCCACGCGTGATTGGAATCGCCGAAGTCATGAATTTCCCTGGCGTGATCCACGGCGATGCGTCCGTCTTGGCGAAAGTGAGTCTGGCGCAAGGGAGACCCGTGGACGGTCACGCACCGGGCCTTGTCGGCAAGCCGCTCCAGGCGTATCTGGCGGCGAATATCGGCACAGACCACGAATGCACAACTCTTGAGGAAGCACGCGAGAAGCTGCGCGGCGGCATGGCGATTCTCATCCGCGAAGGCTCCACAGCGAAGAATCTCGAAGCGTTGCTTCCACTCGTCAAGCCTGAAACGGCTCGCCGATTCGCTTTCGTTTCTGATGACCGCCATCCGGATGACTTGCTCGAAGAAGGCCACCTGGACGCAACGCTTTGCAAGGCCGTTGCTCTGGGTCTTGACCCGCTGCTCGCAGTGCAACTGGCAACGCTCAACACAGCCGAAATCTTCCGGCGTCGAGATGTCGGACTCATCGCTCCGGGCAGACTGGCGAACTTCGTTCAACTCGAAGACTTGAAAAACTTCCGAGCTATTCGCGTCTGGCACGAAGGCAAACTGGTCGCGGAGGACGGGGAATTGGTCGCGAAACTGCCGACCGCGAGAACCGATGGCGTCACGAATACGGTGCATTTGGGAGACCTTGCGGAGCGCGATTTCGCCGTGGAAGCCCCGGGTGGTCCGGTGCGTGTCATCGACCTCGTGCCGGGGCAGATTGTGACGGGTGCCTCTCAGGCTACGCTCCCCGTCCGATCCGGGCAACTGCAGCCGGATCCATCCCAGGACATCGCGAAGCTCGTCGTGGTCGAGCGCCACCGCAAGACCGGCAACATAGGCAAAGGGTTCGTGCGAGGATTCGGCCTCCGCGCCGGAGCTCTCGCATCGTCGGTCGCGCACGATTCTCACAACATTGTCTGCGCAGGGATTACTGACCGCGATATTTTGCTGGCTATAGAGACTTTGGAAAAAAGCGGCGGAGGACTCTGCGTCGTGAACGAGCGCAAGGTGCTCGCAGAGTTGCCCCTGCCAATCGCAGGCCTGGTCAGTGACCGGGCCGCGCCCGAGGTTGTCGCGGGTCTGGCTGCCCTTGCCAAGGCAGCCGCTTCCCTCGGAGTGAAGGTGCCCACTCCCTTCATGGCGCTCTCATTTCTCGCCTTGCCTGTTATTCCGCACCTCAAACTGACAGACAAGGGGCTTGTCGATGTCGA
>Ga0315537_1002354_pt1 | contig 14469 bp, 10 predicted proteins | sample SalMarSW160270MG_FD_203091 | JGI IMG/M metagenome (GOLD analysis project Ga0315537, IMG submission 203091) | Salt marsh sediment microbial communities from the Plum Island Ecosystem LTER, Massachusetts, United States - Salt Marsh Sediment SW1602-70 ... | reverse complement strand
AAGACCTCAGGAGCCGTCTGCGATGAGCGCCACGGCCTCCTCGATAAGGCGCTGCGCCTCGGCTATCTCATTGGCATAGGTGGCCAGGTCGCCGTCGCGTAGGGCGGCGTCGGCCCGAGCAAAGGCGTCGTTGGCCTGGTTGAGCAGGTCGAGCACCTGCGCATCCACCTCGGTAACCGTCGGCCCGCCGCCGGGTTCCTCACCGCCGTCGGGCTCCACCACCGCAGGCGCCTCGCCAAACACGTCGTTCAAGGCCTGCGCCAAGGTCTCCCGCATGACGATGTGACCCTCGAATGCCACCACCACCCTTCTGAACTCCGGCAGCTCGATACCGGACTCCAGGACCGCCCGCAGGTAGACGGGCTGCACGTAGAGGATCGACTCCTCGATGGGGACCACAAGCATGTTGCCCTGGACCACTTTCGAGCCCCCTTGACCCAGCAGGGTGAACTGCTCGGAGATCTCCGTGTTCTGGTTGATAAGAGCGCTCACCTGTGCCGGACCGTCCACATCCGACCCGCGCGGCATCTCGTAGCTGATCAGCTCCCCATACGCATCGGCGTCGCTCTTGGCCACGAGGAACGACACCATGATGTCCCGGTCGAGCGGAGTGAACGGCTGCAGCACCAAGTAGGAGATGTCGTCGTCGGTCGGCAGCCTCATAAGCAGGTAGTAGGGCACCATCGGATGACCGGTGTCGCTGCGGAACTCCTCCTCCGTCGTGGTCGAAGGATCGACCGCGATGGCCCAGTACTCGGTCCCGTTGTAGAAGACGCGGGGATCGGTGACGTGGTACCGCGTGAACATGTCCGACTGCACCCGGAACAGGTCCTCCGGGTAGCGCAGGTGCTCGAGCAGCCCTTGAGGCATCTCGTCCCTATCGGTGAAGAGGCCGGGGAAGATGCTGCGGTAGGCACGAAGCACCGGATCTTCCTCGTCCCAGACGTAGAAGGTGAGTGTGCCGTCGTAGGCATCGATCGTGGCCTTCACCGAGTTTCGGATGTAGTTGAAGTCGGAGGGCAGGCCTGCCTGGGTGGCGTTGAGCCGGCCCGTGTCCCCCGTCTCCGAGTACGGGTAGTGATTCGTGACCGTGTAAAGGTCCTGCACCCAAACCAGCCGGCCATCGAGGATCACCAGGTAGGGATCGGCGTCCGGGTAGAGGAACGGTGCCGCCTTGGTGACCCGGTCACGCAGGTTGCGCACCATCAGCACCCGGCTGTCGCCGGTGATCTGCCCCGAGATCAGCGTGTTGACGTCGGCGAAGCGCAGGGCGAAGGCGGCCCTGCGGAAGAAGCCGCCGATCTCCACACCACCAGAGCCGTCGTACCTGTGGTACTCGACGGTGTTCTCATCACCGGTCTCCAACGGGTGGTCGACTTCGCTCTCCTGGGTACCCACGATCTTGAACCGACCCGAATCGGCTGCCTCGCCGAAGTAGATGCGGGCCTGGTCGATCTCGAGAGGAGCCGGTACCGAATCGCTCAGGTTGATGTCCCGGACCAGATAGTCGGGCGAGCCCTCCGGGGTGACGCTGTTGGCAAGACTCACCACCGCGCCGTACCCGTGGGTGTAGACGAGGTGCTCGTTGACCCAGCCGGCGATCACCTCACTGGTGTCCTCGAGCTCCCGAGCGGAGAGCATGACCTGCGTCAGCTCACCGTCGATCACATAGCGATCAACATCGACATTCTCGAACTTGAAGAAGGGAAGCAACTGCTGCCGCTGCTGGTAGGTGGGCTTGAGCTCCGATGGATCCCACAGGCGGATGTTGCTGATGGTCCCAGGGTTGTCGGCCAGCTCCTGGGCGGTGAGATCCTCCGATGCCGCGAAATCGCGGATCTGCACATCGTCGATTCCCATAGCGACGCGGGTGAACTCGATCTGACGGGTGATGTAGGGCAACTCCTTGTTGATCTCATCGGGCTGCACCGAAAACCGCTGCACCAGCGCCGGCCAAGCCCACCCGAGCGCCAGAGAGGTGACGAACCACAGTCCCACGGCCGCTATGGGCAGGATCCACCCGCGGATGCGGATGTTCACGAGCAGGAGCAAGGCGGCGGCAATCGATATGAAGAAGAGCAGCTGCAAGGCGGGCAGGTGGGCCTTGAGATCGGTGTAGGACGCCCCGAAGACGGCGCCCCGCTCGCTGTAGAGCAGATCGAACCGATCGAGCCAGTACCCAACCGCCTTGAGCAGCGCAAGTGTGGCAAGAAGCACCGACAAATGGATCTTCACTCCCGAGGCAACCCTGATGCGGCCGCCCTGCATCCGGATGCCCCCGTTGAAGTAGTGCACCGCGGCCACGATGAGCGTCGTCATGAGCACCAACTGGAAGGCCCAGCCAAAAAGATCGCGGTAGAAGGGCACCTTGAACACGTAGAAGCCGATGTCCTTGCTGAACACGGGGTCGGCGACCCCGAAAGGCTCGGCATTGGCAAACAGCAGCCAGTGCTCCCACCATGCCCCGACCCCGATGCCGAGCAGCAGGCCGAACACGCCGGCCACGATCAGCCGGAGCTTCCACACCCTGGACTCCCGCCAGCGCTGAAAGCGCTCGATCACCTCGGCATCCGGCCCCCCGGCGGCCAACAGTTTCGGGGGCGAGAGGCGATCGGCCAGCCAGAGATTGCCCAGAAGCAGCCCAAAAGCCACGGCGACGCCGATGACCGCGAGCACGATTCCGGTGACCACGCGTGTGGTCCACACGCTCGAGAAGCCGAGCGAATCGAACCAGAGGTAGTCGGTCCAGAAGCTGGCCAGCCAGCGCAGGCTGAATAGGAGAACGACCAGCGCGATCAGGGAGAAGATGAGCACGCGCCGTCCGATGGACATGCGCCGCACCGGCACGGGAGTCGGCTCCGAGGGCCCTCGATCAATCATCGAGTAGCCATTCTAAGGAGTATCAGGCTCCGAACCCTCCGTCTCAGAGCCGAGGCACCACGGTGCAGGTGCAATCGAGATGCGCTGGAGGCGGTGCAGTGCCGGCCGGCGGATCCCCTCCCGGATCCCACGGCTCCCCACCAGCGGCCGGACACTCGTCACAGAGCCGGCCATGAACCAACCCCTCCACCAGTTCCACACCGCTGAGCGAAAGGCCGGCGAGCAGGCTGTCGTGGTAGGCGGCGTACGCCACCGTGCGAACCCAGCGTTCGGCCTCGTCCGAGCGCCAAGCACGAAACACGCGCGACAGAGTCGACGACGCCTCGACTGGACCGGTCCGGTCGGCTTCGGCAAGAGCGGCATCAAGCTGGGCGCAGAGGTCTTCGGCCATCAGCGCCGCCATCACCGAGGTGCGGGCGGTGATCACGGCGGAAGGACGAGCCTCGCCGCTGAGCTCACTCACCGCCTCGGCTCCAGCTTCGGCGGCGGCGCCGACCGCGCTCTCGAGGGCAGGGCCGAGCGCGCCGCCAACCGTGTCGACATCCGGATGCCAGGCTCCCGACACCCGCAGAGCGTCGAGCGCCTCGTTCTGCAGGTCGAGCAGAGAACGCTTCAGCTCCCGAAGAGCAGGATTCTGCACCGGCAGAAGGAGGCGCTCTCGCACTTCCAGTGGCTCGGCACGCGGCCCGCGTCTCTCGACCTGATCGGCGGAGGCAGTCGTGGCAACTGCACCTGCACCACCGGCCCCGCGCCGCTTGGTCTTGGTCAGCGTCTTCTCCCCGGCCGAACCTCCACGAAGCCGCGAGAAGAGAGCACCGACCGCGTCATCATCTCGCTCCCCTGCCGCCGCCTCCGGGGCCTCCTCGGGCACGGGCGCCTCAGGCTGCTCTTCCCCGACCGGCTCGGCTGCGACCTCCGCCTCGGCTGCCACCTCCGCCTCGGCAAGGGAGCGTTCTTCGGGCTCCGACACCGGCGGCGGCACCACCTCCTGCTCCCCCGTCTCGTGGAGCGCCTCCACTTCGGCGGCCAGCGCATCGCCGTACAAGCCGGGATCCGGCGTCTCCGGTGGACCCACTCCCAGGTGCCGCCGCTTCTTCGGCTCCTTCTGGATGATTCTCACGCCGGCCGGGGTACCCGATGCCTGAGTCTCGCCCGAGTCATCGGCGGCAGGCCCCGCCGTCTCCACGGACAGCTTACCGGTCGAATCCGCGGCCGAAGACAGAAGACTGTCGGCCATCGAATGCGCCTCCGACACCAAACGGTCCGCCTCAAAACGCGCCGTTCGCACGATGTCCTGCGCCTGGCGCCTCGCCGACTGCACCAGACGGTGCCCCTCCTGCTCCGCCTGGGCCCTGTCGACCAGCACATCAGCCTCGGTGCTCTCTACGATCGCCGCCGCCGTGGCCATGGCCTGATCGAGCAGGCCGGCAGCCGTCTCCCACGCGTCCTTGCGCAGATGGAACGCCTGCTGGTCCGCCTCGGCAACGACCCGCTCGGCCGAAGCCACCGCCTCGCCGAGACGCGCCACCGAGTCGACCCGAGCACGCGACCTGAGGCCTTCGGCCGTCTCCTGGGCATCGGCGAGGATACGGCCCACATCGGCGCCGACCGCCCCGAGATCGCGGGCCAGCCACTCCAGGCCACCCACCTTCTCGATCTCGGCGACCACCTTCTCGTGCTCGGCTTTCATGCGCGACCATGCCTCGGCGGCGGACTCGAGGAGCTTCTCGACCTCCTTCTTCTTGTAGCCGCGCCGAGCCGTCGGCAGGCCCTTAGCCGTCAGCCGCTCCGGGCTCAGGTCACCCTCGGACATCGCCCGCACCATACCGCCACGAGTGGCGGCTGCACGGGATCGTCGGCGCGGCCTAGTTCAAGGCGACGTTCGCCGGGACCGGCTCCAAAGAGTCGAGGAAGTCGAGGGCATCCTGCAGCGTGCCCACCGCCACCACCTCGATATCGTCGCCTGCGGCGGTGACGGCGTCCTCGTAGTTGGCCTCGGGGACGAGGACGTACTCGGCGCCGACCGATCGAGCCCCATAGACCTTCTGACGAACCCCGCCTATCGCACCGACGGACTCGTCAAAGCCGATGACACCCGTGCCGGCGACGATGTGGCCCTTGAGCATGTCCTCCTCGGTGAGCAGATCCATCAAGGTGAGGGCATACATCATGCCTGCCGAGGGCCCGCCGATCCCGCCGGCCTCGATCGTCACGTCTACCGGCAGATCCACGTCGACCACGTTCGCCTGGTATGCGACACCGACAAACGGCGCCCCCTCGAGCTCGGGGTGCACTCCCAGCGTGATCTCAACGCTCAGCGGCTCTCCGTTGCGGGTCCCGGCGAGGGTGATGGTGTCCCCGACCGGGTACTGCTGCACCGTGTTGAAGAACGCCTCGCCGTCGGCTACCTGGACACCCTCCACTTCCCGAATCACGTCACCCGGCTCGAGCACCCCTTCGGCAGGGCTCCCCTCGACTACGCCGGTGATGACGGCCCCGTCGACCACAAACCCGACGTCGTAGCCGAGCCGCTCCAAGGCCACATAGAGGGCGGTGTCGATGGATTCGTCCATCGCGATCCTGTTCTGCTGGCTCACCTGCTCCTCGGTGACTCCGGGAGGCCGCAAATCCTCACGGGGATAGAGGTCGACCCTGGCGTCGAACTGGGCTTCGACGAATTCGAAGACGTTCACCTCGCGCAGCCCAATCGTCAGCAGATAGAAGTCGCCGTTGGTCTCGTACACATCGGCATCGTGAATGGCAATGAGGTTCGCGACTTCCTCCACCGGACCCGGCGACATGGCGAAGAAGGGCATCTTGATGGGCCAGAGCACGGCAACGACGGCGCCGATGAAGATAAACACGGCAACGAGGACAAAAGGCCATCTCGGGGGCCGCCGTTGCGGCTCGGTGGTCTCCGGCAGATCGGTGAAGTGCATCGGACAGCGATGCTACCGGCGACAAGCCGGTATCCAGCTGCATCCGCTTCGTACACTTGCGATATGGGACGCATAGCCAAAACCATGAGCCTGGCCCGCGCCTCCTGGGAGGTACTGAAAGCTGACAAGGAGCTCATCGCCCTGCCGCTGATCTCCTTTCTGGTGACGCTGGTCGTGGCCGCATCCTTTGTGGTGCCCATCGTGTTGTCGGGCGACACGACGAACATCGAACAGCAATCGAAGACCACCCTTGCGGTGCTCGGGTTCGCCTTCTACCTTGCTGCAGCCTTCGTCACGATCTTCTTCAATGCAGCCCTGGTACACGCCGCTAATGAGCGCCTCGACGGCGGTGACCCAACAGTCGGCAGCGCGGTCACAGGTGCCCTGAGGCACATCAGCCGCATCTTCGTGTGGTCTCTGGTGTCGGCCACGGTCTCGATGATCCTGCGCTCGATACAGGAACGCTCCGGCTGGCTGGGCAGGATCGTTGCCGGGATCGCCGGCATCGCCTGGACCTTGGCGACCTTCCTCGTGCTGCCGGTGCTGGTCATCGAGGGCGTGGGCGTCGGCGAGGCGATCCGCCGATCGGGCAGCCTGTTCAAGAAGACATGGGGCGAGAACGTGGCCGCCCAGGTGGGCTTCGGCTTGCTGGGCTTCCTGCTCGTGCTACCCGCCATCCTCCTCACCGCAGGCGCTTTCGCCATCGGTCAGGTGACGGGTTTCGGTGTGCTCGCCCTGGCGGTGCTGTGGATACTCGTCGTGTCCCTGGTGCTGACCGCCCTCAGCGGGATCTTCCAGACGGCGCTGTACCGCTACGCGGTCGGTGCCGAGGGGACCGGATACTTCGACGAATCCGCCATGCGGCAGGCCTTCGCCGGCAAAGGTGGAGGCTCCTTCCGGTCTCCCCCGGGGTTCTCGGGCGGAGGGTTCTCGGGCGGAACCAGGCGCCAGAGCACAGACGACCACTGGGAAGCTCCCCCCGGTTCGTGGGGCGATCCGGCTGGTCCGTGGGACAAACCCGATGATCCGCCTCGGCCCGGCGACCCTTGGGAGGGTGCCAGGTAGCAGCCGGGACCGGGCTGAGGCCGACCGCCGCGTCTAGACGCGGCGGTCGGTGAGCCGCCATGCCGCGGGCAGCGCCAGGCCCGCCAGCACAATCTTGACGAGATCGCCGACGATGAACGGCACCAGGCCCAGACGCAGCGCCTCGGCGCCCGACAGGCCCAACGAAACGGCCAGCCACGGAACGCCAAAGGCGTATATGACAACGCTGCCCACGAAGAAGGCGGGAACGGCTGTGCGCACGGCACGATCCTGCTGCCGCTCGGCCAGGTATCCGACGACGGCGGCCGACACGATGAAGCCGACCAGGTAGCCGCCGGTGGCCCCGGTGACGACTTGCCATCCCCCGACTCCGCCACGAAAGAAAGGCAGCCCCAGAGCCCCGAGCATCAGGTACAGACTCTGGCTGGCCGCACCTGCACGCCAGCCCAGTGCGGCACCGCTGAGCAGCACGGCGAACGTCTGCCCCGTGATCGGCACCGGAGTGAACCACAGGGGTATCTCAATCCAGGCCGCGGCAGCGGTGAGCAGGGCAAAGCCCGTCACGAGACCGATGGTGGTGACCCGGGTCCGGGGCAGAAGCCGGGTGGAGATCACAGCAGGAACGGTCACGGCGGTACTCCTTGCCTCTGGCCCCGGGAGCCTAGCTGCAGTCCTCTACTCGCTGATCGGGACCGAGCAAGCCTCGTTGTACTCGTAGCTGCTCGCCGTCGGACCGGTGTAGGGCGAAGTCCTCTGCTTCAGGCCGTCCGGCTCGATGGCGTCGATCTCATGAATGATGATGTCCCGCTCCACAACATCGTTGGGGTCGCCGGCATACGAGCGCGCCGGCAGCATGCCCTCAAAATCGACAGATTCCACTTCCTCCACCGCCGCCAGAAGGCCACCATCGTCCCTGGTGACGTCCTGGTTCTCGATCGCTTGCTCCAACACGGCCTTCACCGCGTACTGTGAGATCCAACCTGCCGTGTACCCCGGGTTTGGATCCCGCCCGGCGGCTTCCGCCACTTCACGCATCGTGGCGTGGCCGGCACTGTCGTAGTTCCAGGCGCCCCAAGGCGTCGTGTTGTAGTAGTAGGCCTCGAAGATGGGAAGCAGCGCCTCCTGAGACAGCACCTCTGGGTGCCAGGAGGGCCCGGCACCGATGTACACGGCGGTCTGATGCCCGCCGGTGTAGGTGCCACCGATGATCTGCTCGGCCTCCTCAGGGCCGGTGGCGAGGAAGACGACGTCGGGCTCCGTGTCCACCAGGATCTCCACCACGGCGGTCACATCCCCTCCGGTGGCCACCGGCTCCTGCTGCAGGTCGGCGACCAGGTTCTCGCTGCCAAGCCCGTTCCTGGCTGCGGCGATGCGCACTCCGGCAGCGTAGTCGGCACCGTAGAGATCGGGATACGCCACGATCGCGTAGGTGAAATCGGGCCCCGCCACCTCACCGTCCTCACCTTCCTCACCGGGCAGCAGCTCGGTCGCCACGAAGTCGAACCCGGTCATGGCTTCCAGGCAGTAAGGCGCACCGACCTCGATGATGGCCCCGTCGTCGATCTCATCGAAACTCCAGCCCGACCATCGGGACATGGGAGCCGCCACCGTGTTGTCCTCCAGGTAGTCGGGCAGCGCGGCGAGCGTCTGCGAGGTTCCCAACGACTGCGCCAGCATGGCGATATTCGGGGCGATGGCGGCATAGCCGGCCACCTGATCCGCGTCGGTAAGGGCATCCGTCACCGTCGTCTCTTCGGTGATGGCGATGTCGAATCCGCCCAGGCCTCCCTCCTCGTTGATGGTGCGCCAGAAATCCTCCTGTGCCTGGGTGTACGGGATGGCGAGCCAGCGGAAGGGGCCATCACTCAGATCCGTGACGATGCCCAAGAAGATGCAGCCGTTCTCGGGGTTGTGGCCCTCGCCGGGACACGGTTCCATGGTGACGCCGACGTCGAAGAAGACCTCCGGGACCGCCCGCGTCGTCGTCGTGACCAGAAGCAGCGTCGTCGAGGTTTCGGCGGTGATGGTCGTGGCTCCTCCTGCTCCGTTGTCACTGCACGCTGCCGCGACGAATGCGATCAAGAGACCGCCGATCACGAGGCGGTATCGCCGTCGTCTCATGTCCCGATCCCTCCTGGAAGTCCCAATGGCAGCGTCAATGTAACCAGACGGAGCCGGAAGCGGGCAACATCCGGTCAACGATCATCAGGCTGCTCCGTGACCCACTCCGATCCACCCGGCCAGTGCTCCTTCTTCCAGATGGGCGCTTTGGCCTTCACCTCGTCGATGAGGAACCGGGCCGCGGCGAAGGCCTCGTCCCGATGCGGGGCGCTCACCGCCACCCCGACAGAGATCTCCCCAACCGGCACGCGGCCGAGGCGGTGCGCCAGCGCCGCCCGGCACAAAGGCCATGTGCGGCGGGCCTCATTCACCAGCTCGCCGATCTTCTCCTCGATGGTCTCGCTGTAAGCCTCATACTCGAGGTGAGTGACACCCTCACGACCCGGCGAATACTCACGCACCGTACCCAAGAACAAGCACGTGGCGCCAGATCTCGGGTGGGCAACGGCAGCGAGGAGAGGCGCGGCGCCGATGGGGGTCTCCGAGACCTCTATGAAGTCGTCACCAGCTTGAAGAGCCGGAACCATAGAATCCTCCACATGGCGGACACTACTCGGGACTCGGGTTCCGTTCCGGAATCCGCCGAGACACAACGTGCGGATGAGGCGGAACCGTCGCCGGACCCGTTTGCCGGCGGCGCGCCCGTTTCTCCGGCCGACACCGGCCGGCCGATCCGACGCGGCCGCTCCGTGGCAACAGCAACGGCCCCGAGAGGGCGTCGTTCGAGCGCCTGGCGCTTTGTGGCGGTCGGCGTGGTCTCTGGAGTGCTGGGTGCCGCTCTCACGGCAGGACTCGTCCTGTGGCTCGGCGACAACGAACGAGAGCCGTCAGCCAGAACGCTTGTCACCGTCACCACGCGGACGGACGCCCAGATCGTCCCCGCCGAGAACTCGGCGGCGGCGGCGGCGGCGCAGCAGGTGCTCCCGTCGATAGCCACCGTGGAGGTGTCTGCCACCGGCGGCGACGAGTTCTACGCCGACGGCTCCGGATCCGGCGTGGTCATCGATGAGTCCGGCTTGCTCGTCACCAACCAGCATGTCGTCGACGGCGCCATACAGGTGCGCGTGATCTTCGCCGACGGCCGCACCTACCCCGCCGAGATAGTCGGCGAGGACGCCCTCACCGACCTGGCGGTGCTGAGCATCGACGCCCACGACCTCGTCGCCATCGAGCTGGGCTCCACCGAGGCCATGTCGATCGGCGACACCGCCATAGCCGTGGGCAGCCCTCTGGGGCTCGGGGGCGGGCCTTCGGTGACCGTGGGTGTGGTGTCGGCGTTCAACCGCCGGGTGCAGACCGACATCGATTCCGAGTTGTTCGGCATGCTGCAGACCGATGCTCCCATCACCAGGGGCTCCAGCGGAGGGGCTCTCGTGGACAGCCAAGGCAGGCTCATCGGGATCACGTCGGCCATCGGAGTCAGCGACGTGGGAGCAGAAGGTCTCGGCTTCGCCATCCCGGTGGAGCTCGTCGTCCGCATCACCAATGACATCGTCGAGAACGGTGTGGCCAGCCATCCGTTCCTCGGCATCACCGGCACCACCCATTTTGAGTTGGCCGCAGACGGCGCCACCATCCCGGCCGGAGTCGAGGTAGCCGAGATTGTTCCCGGGAGCGCCGCCGAAGTCGCCGGCCTCGCCGTGGACGACATCCTCCTGGCCCTCGACGGAACCCCGCTGACCACAATGGAGCAGCTGGTCGTGCTCCTCCGCTTCTATCGCGTCGGCGACACCACCGAGCTGGAGATCATGCACTCGGGCCGTGTCTCGGTGCTCAGCGTCACCCTGCTGGATCGTCCGGAGGGAGTGTGACCGACAACATCTTCGATCGGCTTCGGGATCTCCTTCAGTCCAGCGGACCGGTCAACTGGCGGCTCGCCGCCGAGATCGCAGGCAGCATCGCCGGCGCCCCGGAGCCCGTAGAGCCTTGGGTGGCCGAGGAGTTCGAGGAGCTCACGAACACGGCCGCGATACGCGTCGCCGCGGCCTCCCCGCTCGAGCCCATCCCGGGACCGACAAGCTCGGTGGACCGCCGCACGTGGGCGTCCGAGAACGTGGAGGCCTTCTACTACCTGGCCGAGCCCTTGGCCGAGAAGATGTCGGTGGGACCCCAGGTTTCCGCCGATCCCGTGCTCCAGTCGCTGGGACCGGCCCTGCTGGGCATGCAGATGGGGAGCATGGCCGGAGCGATGAGCCAGCGCGTGCTGGGACAGTTCGATGTGGGTTTGCCGGTCGTCGGCGGCGAGATCTGCTACGTGGTGCCCAACGTGGACGCCTTCGCCGCCGACCACGGGCTCGACATACGCCAGACACGCCTGTGGCTCGCCCTCCACGAGGTCACACACCACGCGGAGCTCTCCGTCCCCTGGGTGACGGGACACATCGAAATCCTTGTCGCCGACTACGTCGCCAGTCTGCACCTGGACCCTGAAGGCCTCGACGAGCGCCTCGAGGCGTTGCAGGATCCATCGGAAGTGCAGCGCCTCCTCGAAGATCCCGCATCACTCAGCGGCCTGATCGCCGGCGACCTGAGCGCGAGCATCCTGGCGCGCCTCCAGGCGCTCATGGCCGTCATGGAGGGCTACGCGGAGTGGCTCGTCGACCGCGCCGCCCCCGGCCTTATCCCCGAGGCGCCGCGGCTGCGCGAAGCTATCGACCGACGCCGCGCCGAGCCCTCTCCGGGGGAACAGATGCTCCAGCGAATGCTCGGCCTCGACATCGAGCACCACCGCTACCGCCTCGGCACCACCTTCTGCAACGAAGTCGCCGACCGCTGGGGCGAGGACGCCCTGTCCCACCTCTGGGACGACGCGGAGACCCTGCCCACCCTGGTGGAACTCGGAGACGCGGTGGGCTGGGCGGCACGAGTCCTGATCTAGAGGAGGCTGAGCCTCCTCAGCATTCAGAGCTCAGAATCCAGACCGCGTGGAAGCTTGATACCGACTCTGGACTCTCCTCTTCTCCCCCATTTGGGTGAGACACGCATCCCTGAGAATCCCTCACCCGTGGTAGCCGGCGTTCACCCTTTCGGGTGGAGACAGGACGGCTTGTCTCTCATACGTTTGCCCAAGACCAACCCAACCACAACGGGGGAGAAGAACATGAGCGGACTCGGATTCACCGGACGACTAGCCACACGAGCATCACGACGGCCCTGGCTCACGCTGGGTATCTGGGTTGTCGTCCTGGTCGTGGCCTACTTCGGGGTCGGCAGGCTCGGCGATGTGGTCATCAACGACGGCGGCCTCACCATCGACACCGAGTCGAGCATCGCCGACGATCTCATCGAAGAGCGGCTCATCCAGCCTTCCACCGCAGACGGATCCGCCGCGGCAGGGGCTCAGGAGTTCGTCATCGTCGAATCGGCCGACCTCACTTTCGAGGACCCTGACTTCGCCGCCTATGTCGGGGGTCTCGCCGCCGAGCTGCGGGACACCAACACGGTTGTGGCTGTGACGTCGGCGCTGGACGGCGCGCCTGGGCTCATCTCAGAGGACGGTCACACCGCTCTACTCGTCACCACCCTCGCCGCAGGCGAAGAAGAGGACATGGCCGAGCCGGTTGTGGCAGTCGTAGAAGCCGCCGATCAGAACCCCGCCTATCGGGTGACCACGATCGGAGACGGCAGCGTCGGTGTCGAGTTCATGCAGCTGGCCGACGAGACCTTGGCCCGAGGTGAGATCTTCGGCGTCAGCATTGCCCTCATCGTGCTCGTGCTCGTGTTCGGTGCCGCCATCGCCGCAGGTATCCCGCTGGTGCTGGCAATGGCGTCGATCCTTCTCTCCTTGGCCCTCGCCGCCGTAGTGGGCAGCAGGTTCGACCTTTCGTTTTTTGTCATCAACATGATCACGATGATCGGACTGGCGGTCGGCATCGACTACACGCTGTTCATCGTGCAGCGCTTCCGTGAGGAGCGGGCGAAGGGCAACACCGTCGCCGACGCCGTCGTTCTCGCCGCCAATTCGGCGTCACGGGCGGTCTTCTTCTCCGGGTTGACGGTGGTGATCGCCCTAACCGGCCTGCTGATGCTGCCCGACATCATCATGCGCAGCCTCGGCATCGGCGCCATCCTCGCGGTGCTGGTTTCGTTGATGGCCGCGCTGACGCTGTTGCCGGCAGTGCTCCGCCTGCTCGGCGACAGAGTCAACTGGCTCAAGGTGCCCTTCGCCTCGCGCAGCCACTACCACGAGGGTGGGGGGCGCTTCTGGCACCGGATCACCCGAGTCGTCACCGCTCGTCCGGTGCTCTCGGTGATCCTCGCCGGCGGCATCCTGCTGACGACGGCGGTGCCGTTCCTGACCATGACGACCGGACAGAACTTCTTGGCGTCGCTGCCCGACGACAGCAACTCGCTGCACGCCTTCACGGTGCTCAACGACGAGTTCGACGCCGGGGCGATCACCACACCGATCGTCGTCGAGGCATCCGACGTCTCAACCCCTGAGATCGAGGCCGCTGCATCCGAGCTCATCTCAACCCTCGCCGCAGACCCCATCTACGGCGACATCGAGATGTCGGCGGCGCCCAGCGGCAACCTCCTCTTGCTGGACGCGGTAACAAAGCTCGACCCGGCAAGCGCCGAGGCCCGAGCAGCGCTGACCCGGCTCCGCGACGACTCGATCCCCAACACGTTCGCCGGGACCGGCGCCGAGGTGTACGTCAGCGGCGACGCCGCCCGCATCGCCGACTACGCCACAGAGCTCGGAGTGCGGACCCCGTACATCCTGGCCTTCGTGCTGGCGTTGAGCTTCATCCTGCTCATGGTGGTGTTCCGCTCCATCGTGGTGCCGCTGAAGGCGATCATCATGAACCTGCTCTCTGTCGGCGCCGCCTACGGTCTCCTCGTGCTCGTCTTTCAGCACGGAGTCGGGGCCGGCCTGTTCGGCTTCAAGCAGGTGGACAACATCGAGGCCTGGCTACCGATGTTCCTGTTCGCCGTGCTCTTCGGGCTCTCGATGGACTACCACATCTTCCTGTTGAGCCGCATCCGGGAGCGCTACGACGCCACCGGCGACAACATCGGCTCCGTGGCCTTCGGCCTGGGATCAACCGGGGCCATCATCACCGGAGCGGCACTCATCATGGTGGCGGTGTTCGGCGGGTTCGCCGCCGGGGATCTCGTGATGTTCCAGCAGATGGGCTTCGGCCTCGGGGTCGCCATCATCCTCGACGCCACCCTCGTGCGCTCGGTGCTGGTGCCGGCAACGATGGCCCTGCTCGGGGACTGGAACTGGTACCTGCCGCGCTGGCTGCGCTGGCTTCCCAAGATCGACGTCGAGGGACGCAGGCCGGCCGTCGCCCCCTCCCCTCTCCCAGAGGAAGGAGCCGCGTAGAGAAGGATCGCCTCTGGGCCCCGCTTCCCACCGACGGGGCCCGGAGGGCGATCAGAATGCGGAATGCAGAATCGACACGACGCGATTCTGAAACCTGAACTCTGAAATTCTCAGGCCCCTGCCCACCCTCCGGTCACCCTTCAGTCACCCCCT
>Ga0315537_1002341_pt1 | contig 14517 bp, 13 predicted proteins | sample SalMarSW160270MG_FD_203091 | JGI IMG/M metagenome (GOLD analysis project Ga0315537, IMG submission 203091) | Salt marsh sediment microbial communities from the Plum Island Ecosystem LTER, Massachusetts, United States - Salt Marsh Sediment SW1602-70 ... | reverse complement strand
CGGTACCAGCGGCATGAAGGTGCTGGTAAACGGTGGCTTGAACATATCGGAGCGGGATGGGTGGTGGGCGGAAGCTTACCGGCCTGAAATCGGCTGGGCTATCGGCGACGGGCAGGAGCATGGTGATGACCCTGACTGGGATGCCCAGGAAGCAGAACAGCTCTATCATATTCTTGAGAAGGAGATTGTGCCCTGCTTTTACGAACGTGATGGGCGAGGCATTCCCACCGCCTGGTTAGCACGTATGCGGGCCAGTATGGCCGAGCTCACCCCCCAATTCAGCACCAACCGGATGCTGCGGGAGTATGTCGATAGACTTTACCTCACGGCTGCCCGGAACTATCATAAGCGCGCTGCCGACGGGGCAAATGAGTCGGTACGCTTATGCCACTGGCGAGAGTTGCTGGAGACGCACTGGCAGAAATTACGCTTCGGAAGGCTCGATGTGCAGCGTGAAGGTGAAGATTACACCATCACCGTCACGGTCTATATTGATAAGCTTGATACGAAGGCAGTGCAGGTCCAGCTTTATGCCGAGCCGCAAGGTAACGGAGAGGCTGAAATCCATGTCATGGAGGTAGCCGGGGCCGCCGGAACAGCCGATAGCTATCTCTATCGTGCCCGCATCCCGGCGATCAGGCCGGCAGAACACTATACGCCACGCATCATTCCCTGTTTTGATGGGGCTGCGGTACCCCTGGAGGCCGCTCATATATTGTGGTATGAATCATAATCACGTATAGAGGAATTATCATGAAAAGGAAGGGAGGACTTAATGTCGAGATTATCGCCTGGCAAACTCAGGGGACTCCAGCAGGTAGCCAATGCCAAAGGCATTCTAACAGTGTGTGCCATAGACCATAGAGAGTCATTGCGGCGGGCGCTCAATGAAAAAACCCCTGAAGCTGTAAGCTACCGGCAAATGGTTGATTTCAAGCTCGACCTGGTAGGTGTTGTCGCACCCTTCGCCAGCGCCGTCTTGCTTGACCCGCTCTATGGCGCCGGTCAGGCTATAGCTTCGGGTATCTTGCCCGGACACACCGGACTTCTCGTTAGCGCGGAAAAGACTGGTTATTCCGGCACTGGTACGGCAAGAATCACCGAATTGCTGCCTGATTGGAGCGTAAGGAAAGTTAAAAAGCTGGGTGCTTCCGCCGTCAAGCTGCTACTCTATTTCCGGGTCGACCTTAAGGAGATAGCCTCAAAACAGTTGGACCTGGTAGGCAAGGTGGCTGAGCAATGCATCGAAGAGGACATCCCCTTGCTGGTCGAATCGGTAAGCTACCCCACAGCCGAAGAAAAGGATAATCCGGAAGAATTTTCCAAGAAGAAGCCCGGGTTGGTCATAGAAGCGGCCAAAAGACTTACCGCATTGCCGATAGACATCTTAAAGTCCGAGTTCCCTGCCGATATTGATTACGAGAAGGACGAAGCCAGGCTAAAGTCTTATTGCCGGGAATTGAGTCAGGTTTCTCGACTGCCCTGGGTACTCCTCAGTGCCGGCACTGACTTTGAGCGTTTTAGGAAAGAAGTAGAGATAGCCTGTCAGGCCGGAGCTTCGGGTTTTATGGCCGGGCGTGCCCTCTGGCAGGAAGCTACCCACATCAGTTCCAGGGAAGAGAGACTGAATTTCTTCAAGAGCCAGACTGTGTCGAGGCTGAAAGAGCTTACCCGGATAGCTGATAAATGGGCAACGCCCTGGTATATCAAGATGGGCTTTAAGGATGGCCGGTTCCTGGACTTGTCTGAAGGGTGGTACAGGAGCTACTAATACGGGAATATTTAAAAACCGGGGGAAAACGATGAGAAGAACAAGACTACACGGCAGACGCACCAAGATAGTGTGCACCATCGGACCGGCCACCAGCGCGACGGCGATGATTGAGAAGTTAATCAGGGCAGGCATGAATGTTGCCCGGCTTAATCTCTCCCACGGCAAGCTAACTGAACACGCCCATTTTGTGCAGACTCTAAGAAAGCTGAGCCGGCGTCTGGGAGTAGAGATTGCCATTCTTATAGATTTACCCGGTCCCAAATATCGTACCGGAAATCTTAAGGGTGACCGGGCTATATTGAAAAAAGGTGCTCAACTGGTGCTCACGACACAGCCGATAGAAGGGGATGCGGCCAGGGTATCGGTAAATCTGCCCAATCTCCCTAAAGATGTAAAACCCGGCGATACCGTTCTTCTCGCTGACGGCGCTATGCAGCTTAAGGTGCAGCAAATAGATGGTAGCGAGGTGAAGTGCCTGGTCACTGTCGGCGGCATTCTCACCGAAGAGCGAGGTCTGGTGGTGCCGGGAATGCGCACTTCCGGACCGTTTGTTACCGGGGATTTACGGGAAAAGCTCCTTTTTGCTATTACCCGGCGGCCTGATTATGTGGCGCTGTCTTTTGTCACCAGTGCGCAAGATATAGCCGATGTGAGAACCATTCTACGGGAGAATAACGCCGATATACCCGTTATCGCCAAAATCGAGCGCGGCGAGGCGGTAAGAAATTTCAGCAGTATTTTAGCCGTGAGTGACGGTGTTATGGTAGCCCGGGGAGACCTCGGCGTCGATATTCCGTTGGAGAAGGTGCCCCTGGTGCAAAAGGAGATAATCAGGAAGTGCAACCGCGCCGGAAAACCGGTAATTACGGCCACTGAAATGCTCGAGTCCATGGTGAAATCTGTGCGGCCGACCCGGGCCGAGGCTACGGATGTGGCCAACGCCATATTCGATGGTACGGACGCTACCATGCTCTCGGAAGAGACTTCTATCGGGAAACATCCGCTGGAGGCGGTGAAAATAATGGACAGGATTGCCCGAGAAACCGAAAAGAAGCTGTCCTACGAGCTGGCCTTGTCGGAAAAAAGGACCTGGTTTGAGTCAAGAACCGAGGAACTGATAAGTTATAATGCCTGCCTTACCGCTCATAGCCTGGGTGCCCGCGCCATCATCGCCTTTACCGAGTCAGGGAGCACCGCGGCCCGGGTATCAAAATACCGGCCCCGCATGAACATTCTGGCGATGACTCCCGGTGAGGCCGTTGGCAGGAGGCTGGTACTGTACTGGGGTGTTCTGCCCGTTCACGTGACCGCACCATCTTCTATATCCGATCAGTTTAATGCGGCGTCAACGCTTTGCAAGAGCCTTGGTCTGGCTAAGCCGGGCGACCTGATAGTAATCACCGGTGGCATACCACTCGGAGAAAAAGGCACTACCAATCTGCTCAAGGTTGAGACTGTAAGCTAGGTAGCAGGGATACGTTCCTGCTGTAAAGGGGTCTTGATATGACCATAAAACTCGTACTCCTCCGGCATGGAGAGAGTATCTGGAATAAGGAAGACAGATTTACCGGATGGACTGACATTGACCTGTCCGACAGGGGAATTATCCAGGCTGAAGCAGCGGGAAGAACACTAAGAGAAAAGGGTTATCTCTTTGATGTTGCCTTTACCTCCGTACTCAAGAGAGCCATAAGGACCCTCTGGCTGGTTCTGGATGAGATGGACCTGATGTGGATACCCGTGTATCGCTCCTGGCGCTTGAACGAAAGGCATTACGGTGCCTTGCAGGGGTTGAATAAAGCGGAAATGGCCGTGAAAGTAGGCGAAGAGCAGGTGAATCTATGGAGAAGGGGTTATGACATTCAGCCGCCGGCCCTTGATAACACGGATAAAAGATATCCGGGGAATGACCCTAAATACAGGGAGCTTGGTGAAAGTGAGCTTCCGCTCACAGAAAGCCTGAAAGACACTATCGCCAGGTGCGTTCCTTACTGGCATGAGGTTATTGCGCCGACGCTGAAGTCGGGAAAACATGTGATAGTGTCGGCTCACGGCAATAGCTTGCGGGCACTGGTTAAATATCTTGATAATATCGGTGACGATGAAATAGTCAATCTGAACATCCCGACGGGGATACCACTTGTCTACGAGCTTGATGAGCGACTGAAACCGCAAAAGCATTACTATATGGGAGACGCCGATGAGGTCGAAAAAGCTATCAATGAGGTGGCTGGACAGGGGAAGGTAAGCTAATGGCAGGCTTTATGAAGTTTGGATGTTGTACGGGAGGTATTGGACATATTGATGGAAAGCAAAACAGGAAGCAAAGCGGTTTATCCATCCCAATATGAAACCAAGGTATTGCTCAGGGATGGTTCAAGCATACTCCTCAGACCGATAAGGGAAGATGATGCCGAGCGCTGTCTTGCTTTTATTGGCAGGCTCAGTCCTCATACGAAATACCTGCGCTTCCACCACATGCCAAAAGAAACGGGACTTGACGATACCGTACGTTTTTGCACTGTGGATTACGATAATACATTCGCTCTTGTTGCCGAGGTGTTGCGGGAACCGAACACGGAAATAGTGGCGATTGGAAGATATTACCGCCTGCCCAAAAAGCACCTGGCAGAGGTGGATTTTGCCGTAGAAGACGCCTACCAAGACAGGGGTATCGGAACTAGCCTCATACAACATCTGGCAAATGCAGCGCGAGAAAATGGGATTACCTCCTTTGAAGCTGATGTTCTTGCTGAAAACAAGCGGATGATGGATGTTTTCAAAGATTATGGCTTCCACATATCCAATGAGCTTGAGGCGGGTATTTACCACGTTAGTTTCCCGATCGCCCGTAGCCCAGGCGTAGAGAAAAAAGAAGAGGAAAGGGAGCGTACCTCGACTCTGGCCTCGCTTCGCTTTCTCTTAAGCCCGCGCTCGGTAGCATTAATCGGAGCATCCAGGTATCCGGGCACTATTGGCTACCTTCTACTCAAGTGTCTAACAAGCAGTGGCTTTTCGGGCCAAGTCTATCCGGTTAATCCCAATGTTGATTCTTTAATGTCGCTGAAGACCTATCACTCGGTGCTTGATATTCCTGGGAATGTTGATATGGCAGTCATCGCGGTTCCAGCCACAGTTGTCACCAGGGTAGCCGACGAGTGCGGGCACAAAGGAGTACGTTGCCTCGTCGTAATTTCCGATGGATTCAAGGAAACCGGGCCCGAAGGAGCATCGCGGGAAAAGGAGCTACGCGATGTTGCGTTCGGACACGGGATGAGGGTGATAGGACCAAATTGCATGGGAGTCATTAATACCAACTCTTCCGTGCAGCTAAACGCAACCTTTTCGCCGGTCTATCCCCCATCTGGTAACGTTGCCTTTCTATCCCAGAGCGGTGCCATGGGACTGACTATCCTGGAATATGCCAGGAATCTCAACATGGGTATTTCTACCTTCGTGAGCGTGGGTAATAGAGTTGATATCTCATCTAATGACCTGCTCGAATACTGGGAGCAGGATCAGGCAACCGACGTTATCCTGCTCTATTTGGAGTCTTTTGGCAATGCGCGTAAATTCGCCCGTATAGCCCGGAGAGTGTCAGCCAGGAAACCTATAGTTGTGGTCAAGGGTGGCAGCACGCAGGCCGGCTCTCGGGCAGCCTCCTCGCACACCGGGGCCATGGCTACTTCGGATGTAGCTTCTGACGTCCTTTTCCATCACGCCGGGATTATCAGGGTAAACATAATGGAGGAACTGTTTGACGTGGCTACTCTGCTCTCCAACCAACCTCTACCGCGCGGTCGGAGGCTGGTCATTGTGACCAATGGCGGCGGCCCGGGCATAATCGCCGCGGATGCGGCGGTACGTAACGGTCTACTTTTACCGCAGTTTTCTCGGCAACTGACAGCCAAACTGAAATCAGTAATCACACGGGACATCAGAATCGATAACCCTCTTGATACCACTGCCGGTGCTACCCCGGAAGAATTTGATGGCATATTGAAGCTTCTCGCAGTCGATAAGGATACCGATGCTGTACTTGCCATATTCATACCTCCAGTTCTAGCCAATATAGCGGCCATGGAAAACACCATAAGAGATGTGTCCCCCCTCTTCTGGCAAAACGGCAAGCCTCTACTTGCCTGTTTTCTGGGCGAGAGAGGCTTTAAGGCCGAGCTGGGTTCCAGCGGCAAATTTGTACCATGCTACCCCTTTCCTGAAGAGGCTATCGCCGCCCTGACCAGAGCAGTTGAGTATACGGAAACGCGCCGGAAGCCTCAGGGTAAAGTTCCCAAATTCCGCGGAATAAAGAGGGGAAAAGCTCGCACAATAATTGAAAAGGCTATAACTAAGAGCACCGATAGGCCGATATGGCTGTGGACGGAGGAGATAACTGACTTGCTCGACTGCTATGGTATACGTTTTGTTGAAACAGTGATAGCCAAGACACCGGATAGGGCAGCAACTCTGGCTTCGAAGATGGGCTTCCCGGTAGTGGTGAAACTTGCCTCCAATACCATTACGCATAAAAGTGATATCGGAGGAGTAGTGCTCGACCTGAATTCGAAAGATGAAGTGAAGCGAGCCTTCAAAGATATCAGGGCCAGGCTCGTGGAACTTGGCCGTCAGAGTGAGATGGAAGGGGTGGTCGTGCAACGGATGGTCAACGAAGGTATCGAGGCAATCGCCGGCGTAACCCAGGACCCATCGTTTGGACCGCTTATGATGTTTGGCTCGGGTGGGATATACGCCGAACTAATAAAGGACGTAGCCATCAGACTGCACCCACTCACCGATCTGGATGCCAGAGAAATGCTCGGTTCCATCAAAATGGCCAGGCTGTTCGAAGGTTTCAGAGGGTCACCACCCAGCGATACCAAGGCTCTTGAAGACCTGCTCCTCAGACTTTCGGCCATGGTTGAGGATATACCTCAAGTAGCCGAGCTTGATTTCAACCCGGTAAAAGTGATGCCTCAGGGCGAAGGTTACTGGATAGTAGACGCCAGAATCATGATCAAGTGAAGGCTAAATTGCACTCTCCATATCTAGCCCAGTACCCATTTTAACCCGGGCCATTTCTTCTCCAGGTTTATCGCCAATCTATCGATACCCAGGAAATAACCGCTGCCGCTGAACATCAATGTGATGAAAACGAGCATGTAGATGATTTGCTGACTTATCCACCCATTTTCAGGCGGCAGATACGGCAGGTAGTATAACACCATCATGACGGCTCCGCAGAATGAGCCGAACCTTAAAAATACGCCCAATATCAAAGCTACACCGATGAGCAGCTCTCCAGACATGACCAGAGGACTCAACACACCGGATGCCGAAGAGAAGTGGGCGAACCAGCTGGCAAACGGGCCGCTTCCGTTGCTGACATAGCCGGAGATGCTGAAGCCACCGCCTATTATCTTATCCAGGCTGGCTTCGAGCATCGCTCCTCCCAGAACGATGCGAAGGATAAGAAACACAATGTCAAAGGACCTCGTATGGAAATCGGTTCGCTTCTGTAGTACTACACTAGCCATGTTCTTCCTTTCCGCAATTACGATGGATTGCAATTCATTATGCATGGTAAAACCCTTGGCCCCGCTCCACAGGAAGTGTGGCTATATATACTGGAGCGCGGCCGGCATTTCACGAGCGATGGCATCGTTCAGCTTGTCTAACAACGCTTTTGATACTTTTATAGCAGGACCTATCTTCTCTGCTGTTTTCTTCTGCCTCCAAACACTGATCCTTCAATTTAAGAGCCGATATTTTGATTACTTCTTGATGGCTTTCTTCACTTTCTCCATCATGTCTGGCGGAATGGTTTTCATGTTGTGCTCCTTAGCAGCATGTTCCGCTATCTTGGGCATGATTTCTGCTTCCGTTTTACCGGTTACCTTCCACTCGCACTTCATTTCCAGATCCTTGCACGCAAACGATGGCATTTTCAGTTCCCTCCTTTCTTTCGGATATTGCTTATTTGTCAATTACCTGAATATAACTCTATTTCTTCAATGAAATGGTCATTCCTCGCTTCGCCTCGGTAAATACCAGCTTGTCTTCCCGAGCGAGCCACCCGATTCCCATATAGACCGTGTTTTGTGGTTGTTTCATCCTGGCCACGATAGCAGATAAGGTCATCGGTCCTTCCCTGTTAAGGAGTTCCCAGATTTCTCCTGCTGCTCCTCCAATTTTGTGAAACATGTATAACCTCCTTCGACTAGATGTTGGTCGCTGACATTATTTTTTTACGGAGCAAATTTTCTGCTAAAGGATGATAAACAGCGTCACCCCTGTTGCAACTAATACTATTCCAGTGCTTTGAGTCTGTACGATAATTTCATGCCTCCTCCTTTCCGGCCTCGGCACCGAGGCCGATACCATTAGATGCTGAACGCGACACTAATATCCTTCTCATGGACTCCCCTTTTCCGGGTATTGACTATTAGCCCTTACCGCCTCAATTATGGTCCAGTTAAAAACTGGCAGGTTAACGATTTTACCGGAGGTGATGATATTACCGTCTTGAACTACGGGTTCATCAACCCAGTCCGCTCCGGCATTCTTAAGGTCTATCGCTATCGAGAGCGAGGAAGTCAGCCGGCGCCCCCTGACTATATCTGCTGATATGAGAAGTTTTGGCCCGTGGCCAATCGCCGCAATGACCTTGCCCAAACCATGCATCTTTTTTACTAGGTCAATCACAGAGGAATGAAATCGCATCCTATTCGTGGAATAGCCACCAGGGATGATAATGGCATCAAAATCATCGGCCACAGCCTTGTCGGCGGTCATTTCAGCCGCAATTATTTTTTTACCGCTCTGGCTTTGGTAACTTGGCGCGGCATCAACACATACCAGAACCACCCTGGCTTCGGCCGCCTTCATTAATCTAAGCGGTTCAATAAGCTCCAGGTCTACAAAGCCTTCTTCCACCAGGATAGCAATTCGCTTTCCGTTAAGCATATTCTTATCCCACCTTCACCATTGTGCCGGATTCCCTTGATGCTCATCTTCAAACCGGGCTTGGAATCTTCGACCCGTCACAACCACACCGACCCTATAATGATTGTCTCGTTTTGTTGGTTGTTACCCTGCCGTCAGGTTCAACCTCAGATTCCATGTTCGACCCGTGGGCAAGTCGGCAGCAATTGCATATCTTCGGTAATGGAATCTACCGAGGAAATAGCCCGGATGAGCAGCTGCGCCAGACGCATACGGCTGGAAGACTCAATTGCCGTAATAATGTCCCACTGACCTTCCAGCCAGTCTACAAGAACAACCCCTTTCTTATTACGCAAAGCTTGTATTGCATATTCGGACTTTCCGTCTACAATGTCAAGCAGTATATATACCCTTACGCTCATTTCTTCTCCCCCCTTTCTGTTCACTTATGACCTCCTGACAACGCCATGTTGCGTAAGGATAGAACCCGACGCGATTGGACTGCCTCTTGAGCCTGACATATCCGTATTAGGCAATACCCGGCAATTACGTCCTATAGCAGTATGAGACGGCACGGTAACGCCTTTCCCAAGTACAGTAATATCGCAGTATCCTGACAGTAGGGACTTCCCGAAGCCGATGTAACACAGTTCGCCTATGTTCACTTCCTCGTCTACGATGCAGGTATCCACCATGCTGTGGCGGCCAACGAAGACGTTTGGCATCAGCACCGAATTTCGTACCTCCGCCTGCGCATCAACCCGGACTCCCGGCGACAGGATAGAGTTCTCCACGCGGCCCTTAATCACACAGCCCGGGCTTAGCAAGCTATTTATTACCGAGCTTTCTCGAGATATAGCGGGTGGCGGCAGGTTCAGGGCCTGGGTGAGAACCGTACGCGTAGTGTTGAGGCTGAAGGAAGGCTGCGCACAAATCAGTTCCATATTAGCTGCGTAATAAGCCTGGGGCGTACCGATATCCTGCCAGTAACCGGTGAATTCATAGGCATTGACCTTATCCCTTCCCAGCATGCCGGGGAGAATGGCATAGCCGAAGTCATGCGGTGAGTCCGGTCGGCTGGCATCCTCCTTCAGACGTTGCGAAAGGACATCTCTGTTAAAAACGTAAATACCCATTGAAGCCAGGTTGCTTGGGGGATTACTGGATTTTTCCACAAAATCCAGTATCTCACCACCATCACCAATAGAAACCACGCCGAAACGGTAGGCCTCTTCGATAGGCACCCTGATAACGCCCACGGTTACGTCAGCTTTTGTCTGCTCATGAAAGGCAATCATCTCGCGGTAGTCCATCTTGTAAATGTGGTCGCCGGCCAGTATCAGCACGTTCTCTCTATTGAGTTCGTTCAAATACGAGAGGTTCTGGTAGACGGCGTCTGCCGTTCCTTTATATGAGCCCGTTTTTGGCTCCAGGATATGGAATGTCCTGCCAGCATTCGCCAAGCTCCATTGCTGGAGGTACCCGGTCATGTAGTAACGCTGATAATCAGTTAATATAGCCAGGTCATTGATTCCGGAGTAAACGCAATTGCTCATCGTGAAGTCAATGACCCTGAATCTACCGGCAAAGGGCAAAGCTGGTTTTGGTCTGAAGTGGCATAGAATATCCATTCTCGTGCCCTGGCCTCCAGCCATGATTACCGCTATGGTGCTTCCCACTGCCTTTTTCCTCTCTCTCACGCAAAGGTTTTACCAGCCGTGATAAAATCGGCATGGTTGACCTGAACCGCAGTTATGATAGACCTGGCTTCCTTCCTGAAAAAATTTCCGGGTTGGCACTATCAGGCCGTCTTCCCCGAGCCACACGGTTTCGAAAGTGCCGCAACCGGGGCAAAATACCATGAACTCGTTTGCTTCGGCCGCTATGATTGGTCTGGTTTCTCTCCCGGTATTGGAAACACGGGGTCGCGTCAGTACAACAGACATAAGCTTCTCCTGAAAGACACGTACAAAGACAGCATAAGCCGAATGGCATTGAAAAAGTGTAAAATGGTGGTGAGAAAGTTAAAATAATTGTAACATTTTGGAGGATGACGGCTGGCTTTGTCTTGAATACACCACTTATGTTTTTAAGAAGCAGAGGAAGCTTTTTCAGCTAGAAGGCTGGTCCAGGATGTAGCCTGACTTGGGTAAATTACGAATCAGCTTAGGGTTACCCGGATCGCTCTCTATCTTACGTCTCAACCGGCTGACCCATGACCTTACCAGCTGTACATCGTTGCGATATTCGGCTCCCCACACGGTTGTGAGGAGATGGTGGTAAGTAACGAGGCGGCCGGCATTACGAGCCAGTTCGCTGAGCAAAAGCCATTCGATATTCGTCAGTTGTTTTTCTTCACCGCCAACCTCAATAAGGTGTTTGTCAAAGTCTACGGTCAAGTCTTCGAAAGACAGCGGCTTCAAAGTTATCCGTGTTTCTGCGGGTTCGAGGCGACGCCTTACTGCCTCGATTCTGGCTACCAGTTCATCAGGGTTAAAAGGCTTTGAGAGGTAATCGTCGGCACCCAGCTTAAGCCCCTTGATTTTGTCAGCATCGGCTCCTCTGGCACTGAGTATTATCACTGGTATTGCCGAGAAATCGCGTATTTCCTCAAGGGTCTCTAGGCCATCTTTTTCCGGCATCGCCAGGTCGAGCACCAATAAGTCAGGTTCCTGAGCCTTAGCCTGTTCCAGAGCCTCGACGCCATTGCTGGCTGTCAGCACATTGTACCCTACGCCCTTAAGCTTGGGCCTGAGAAAGTCGAGAATCTGCTCGTCATCATCAACTACCAGTATTGTAAATCGCTTCATACCGTATATTCCCGCAAGTTCTACGACCAAATGATAAATGACAGGCTCTGGCAGTGTCAATATTATGACGATATTTCCATCGGTATCTGTAATTATTGACATTAATCATTCATCTTTGTAAAATATCTTTCGCAGAAACAAGCTGGTTGTGCTTGGCATGAATTTGAGAGAAATAAGGGAGAAACACTGCAGCAGGAGATGCGGCGGTGGCATCTAATATGCGAAAGAGAATTACCGAAGACATCAGCGGGCGTAAACACATGGAGCTAGAGGTAGCTGCATCCGAAGTTCGGTACCGACGGCTCTTTGAAGCTGCTCAAGACGGGATACTGATTCTCGACGCGGAGACAGCGCAGATCGAAGATGTCAACCCTTTTCTGGTAGACATGCTGGGATTTTCATACCAGGAGCTTGTAGGAAAGAAGCTGTGGGAAATTGGCCCGGTGAAAGATATTGAGGCAAGCCAGAAAGCTTTCAAAGAGTTACAGGACAGCGAATATATTCGTTACGAAGATTTGCCGTTGGAAACCAGAGAAGGCAAGCAGATTCAAGTAGAGTTTGTCAGCAACGTCTACGAGGTTAACGGCAAGAAGGTGATTCAATGTAATATTCGTGATGTTACCGGGCGCAAGCAGATAGAACAGGCTCTGCAACAGACTTTACAGCAGGCAGAGAGCAGACTAGACACCAAAAACCGGATCGCTAACATCTTCCTCACCGTTCCGGATGATGAAATGTACGGAGAAGTTTTGCAAGTCATTTTGGAGGCTATGCGCAGTAGATACGGAATCTTTGGCTATATAGATGAGTTAGGAAACCTGGTAATACCATCTATGACCAGAGATATTTGGCAGAAATGCCAAGTTCGGGACAAGACAATTGTGTTCCCACCTGAGAATTGGGGCGGTATCTGGGGCCGCGCACTCAAAGAAAGAAAGACGCTTTATGCGAATCGAGGTTTGCATGTGCCCGAGGGACACATTCCTATAGTCAGGGTTATTGTTGTGCCCATTCTGTACCATGGGGAGCTAATCGGAGTCCTGCAAGTCGCCAACAGGGAGACTGATTATGACGAGAAGGATAAGAGTTATTTAGAAACCATCGCCAACTACATCGCTCCCATCCTGAATGCGAGGCTGGAGAGGGATAAACACGAAAAAGAGCGCAAGCGGGCGGAGCAGACGCTGCGGGAATCCGAGGAAAAGCTCCACCTAATCATCGAGGCTACAAGCGATGGAATTGCCGTCACTGACTGGGATGGAAACTTAGTAAGGGTGAATGGGGCCATGGTTCGTATGCATGGCTATGACGCCAGGGAAGAACTTATTGGGCGGAGCGGCTTCGAGCTTTACGCGGTGAGAGACCGTGCCAGGGCGATGAAGAATATGAAAAGGGCACTGAAGGCAGGTCATCTCGGAGAGATTGGCTACACACTCTTGAGAAAGGACGGAAGTGAGTTTGACGCCGAGATAGACGCGGCTGCCTTGCGAGAAGTGTCTGGTACCACAGCAGGACTTGTAGTCACTGTAAGAGACATTACCGAGCGCAAGAAGCTAGAGCAGCTGAAAGATGAATTTATCGGCATGGTATCTCACGAACTCAGCAGCCCATTAACTGTCATTACAGGGTCTCTCAACACCCTTTTGAGTGAAGGAGAACAGCTATCTCGTGATGAGGTGCGCCACCTTCTCCAGAATGCGGCTTTATCAGCGGATACTCTATCTCACCTGCTGGGAAATCTCCTTGAGCTTTCCAGGGTTCAGGCGGAGAGGCTTTTCCTTCATGTTGAGCCAATAAGGGTCGACATTGTCGTAAAAAACGCGGTTGAGAGAATAGCAGAGCAGTACGCAACACACAAGTTCTTGATAGATGTGCCCCCCTGGCTTTCCCAGGTTTACGCCGACCCGCTACGGCTCGAACGTATCCTGTATAATCTGCTGGATAATGCCAGGAAGTATTCGCCCAGGGGAAAAGAGATAAGGGTCTTTACCAGAGAGGAAAAGGGCCGTCTTGTTATCGGAGTTAGTGATCAGGGAGTAGGGATACCAAAAGTAGACCGGACCAGGCTCTTTAAACCTTTCGAGCGGTTAAAACCGGCCGGATTTGAAGGGGCCAAAGGAACCGGTCTGGGGCTTTTAGTCTGCCGCAGGCTGGTAGAAGCTCATGGTGGACAGATCTGGGTAGAATCAATGCCTGGTCAGGGTTCCACATTCTTTTTCAGTCTGCCCTTCAGCCGAGAAGCATAAACGTGGTCTTCAAGAAATGATGAGTAAACTTCTAGGTGTAAATTTCAATCGCCTCAGAAGAAATCCCGCCTAGAGTACTACGAACGAGTTGAATCCAGGATTCTGACCTATTTCATCTGAACTGATAATCCGGTCTAATCAAGCCATATCAAATTTCAATATGACAATATCCTTTTATATTATCACGGATAACAATCTGCACGAATGTCAAGTCATCGCATTGAACGAATTTCTACTCCTTAATTCACTAACGAGCCCTTTCTCGTCCTCTCCAGCTACTAATCGGATAATAAAGACACTCTTGTTTATATGCTGGCGAAGCTATTTAAGAAAGCCGAATTGTGACGTTAATTGAGTTCTTTCAGTGGAGGGTTATAACCAAGGTATGTGATGAGAAGCCTTACTGATGTGCCTTTAAATCGGATTGTGCTATCAGATCGGTTTTCAACACCCAATAATCCGTAGCTTCGGTAAAACTCCAAGCCGTCTGTGAGAGTCCTGACAGGCGTAAACCACATCTTCCGGTGATGCCTGTCTTACCTCACGCACCTCTCGCCTCGCCTCTCTCGGAGAAAAGAGCAGTCAACCACTATATTTCTTGGGCTAAAGCAGTCGCCCTTTCTATTCTTATGGCGTCCCTGGAGGGATTCGAACCCACGACCCGCTGCTTAGAAGCCATTATTCCGATTTCCAGAAGTTCCTACCTATTCGTGTCTCATTATAATTCCGAGATTATGCGATGCTG
>Ga0315537_1002338_pt1 | contig 14532 bp, 7 predicted proteins | sample SalMarSW160270MG_FD_203091 | JGI IMG/M metagenome (GOLD analysis project Ga0315537, IMG submission 203091) | Salt marsh sediment microbial communities from the Plum Island Ecosystem LTER, Massachusetts, United States - Salt Marsh Sediment SW1602-70 ... | reverse complement strand
TGCGGCCCTTTCCTCAAGGATGAGGAAGACAAAGCAGGTGGCCGTCTGCTTTCTGGGAGACGGCGCTACCAATACATCTAGATTCCATGAGGGAGTAAACCTGGCTGCGGTCTGGAATCTACCCGTAATCTACATCATCGAAAACAATTTGTATGCCGAATGTACTCCCTTTTCTGACGTCTGCAAACTGGCCGATGTCGCCGACCGGGCTAGTGCCTATGGCATCCCGGGAGTAACCGTCGACGGCAATGATGTGCTGGCCGTCTATGAGGCAGCGAGCGAGGCAGTAGCTAGAGCCAGAAAGGGGGAAGGGCCCACACTCGTCGAGTGTAAAACGTACCGGCGTTACGGTCATTTCGAAGGAGACCCGTGTAACTACCAGCCTACCGCAGAAGTCGAGGGGTGGAAGAAGGAGAAGGACCCCATTCCCAGATTCAGAAAGAAGCTGGTTGAAATGGGAACCGTCACGGAGCAGGAAGCCGATACGATCGAGCAGGAGATAGATAATGAAATAGAGGAAGCCGTCAAATTTGCCGAGGAAAGCCCGTTTCCGGCCCCTCAAGAGACGTTAGACGATGTCTATATTGAGACGGTAAGCAGTAGTGAAGACGAGAGTACCGGCTCGGGTGCCGTGAAGGAGATAACCTATCTGCAAGCCATCATCGAAGCCTACGATGAAGAGCTAGCCAGAGACCCCAATGTGTTTATCATGGGTGAAGATATAGGCGAAGCCTGGGGAGGGTCTCTGGGTGATGTTAAAGGGCTGCAGGGTAAATACGGTGTCGAAAGGATAAGACACACCCCGATTTCGGAGACGGCCATCTTAGGAGGGTGTATTGGTGCTGCCGCTACTGGAATGAGGCCGATTGCCTATATGTTCTTCGCCGACTTTACCGGTGTCGCCGGAGATGAATTCATAAATCAGCTTAAAATGCGATACATGTTTGGCGGAAAGGCGAAATTGCCATTAACTATAACCTGTGCCAGCGGCGCGGGGATATCTGGTGGGGCCCAGCATTCTAAGAGCCTTGAAGGGTTCTATATGTGCATCCCCGGGATCAAGATTGTATCGCCCTCGACTCCATACGATGTCAAGGGCCTACTTAAATCAGCAATCAGGGATGATAATCCGGTACTGCTTTTTTACCATAAAGCACTCATGCTCGGCGGCATGAAGGGCAAGATACCGGAAGGAGATTATACCGTACCGCTGGGGAAAGCAGACATAAAAAGGACTGGCAGTGATGTTACCGTTGTGGCTATATCGCTTATGGTTCATCGAGCGCTAGCCGCGGCCGACAAACTTCAGGAAAAGGGCATCAGTGTCGAAGTCGTTGATCCCAGAACTATAGTGCCTCTGGACAGGCAGACTATTCTAGATTCGGTGAGGAAGACCGGCAGGCTAGTGATTATGGATGAGGAGCCTGTGACCGGCAGTGCTGCCGCGGAGATTGCGGCGATAGCCGCGGACGAAGCCTTTTACTCCCTCAAAAAACCGATCAAAAGGGTCTGTGCCCCGGATACGCCGGTTCCCTTTAGTCCCGTTCTGGAGAAATTCTACATGCCCGATGAGGAGGACCTGATCAGAGCTATTGCCGAGATTATGTAGTATGACCTGTCCCCCGAAAACTATACCAGTTATAACCTCACAAAAATGGAAAGCTTGGTTCGTTCAAATCTTCACAATCTAGCGTTTTGTACCCCGCACACTCACGCCCCGAGCTGGATCTGGACTCCCTTTTTAGCTCCAAGGTCCACGAGCCACGTCAGGTTCTTTCTGTCGTGAGGAAGCAGGTCTTTAAGCTCGTATTCTCTACCCAAGCTTTTATATTTAGCCTGCCCCAGCCTGTGGTAAGGCAATATCTCCAGCCTCTGTATGTTATCCAGACTCTTTACGAAATCAACAGTGCTCTCGATATTGTTGAAAGAGTCATTATAACCAGGAATAAGTGGCATCCTGGCTATTATCGGCTTATTTAATCGGGACAGATTCCTCAGATTTCTTAAGATAAGCTCATTGGTAACGCCTGTCAGCCTCTTATGTACCAGCGGGTCCATATGTTTCAAATCGTAGAAGATTAAATCCGTATCTCGGGCGATATTTTTCAGACTCATCCAGTCGGTATAACCGCAGGTCTCTATCGCCGTATTCAAACCCTGCGCATGACATTTAGCGAGCAACTCAAGCAAGAACTCTTTCTGAAGTGCGGGCTCGCCCCCAGAAACTGTAATCCCACCGACAGAGCGCTGATAGAAGGCTGAATCCTTCTTGACCTCAGCGATAATCTCTTCAGCGGTCATTGATTTGCCAACTAAGACCTTTGAGCCGGCGACACAAACCTCCGCACAGAGACCGCAATTATCACACTTACTACGGTCTATCACCAGCCCTTCGTCCTTTAGATAGGAAATAGCCTTCTGGGGACAGATTTCAACACACCTTCCGCACCCGATACACTTATCCTTGAAATAAGCTATCTCCGGACCGAGCTTCTGTGATTCAGGGTTTGAGCACCAAACACACGAAAGAGGACACCCCTTCATGAAGACGAGGGTTCTTATTCCCGGCCCGTCTTCAACGGCAAATCTCTCTATCTCGGATACGACTCCCCTTGACATTTCACCTCATGAATTCGGACAACCCCGCGAGACAAAAACCCGAAGCTTACCCCGCGATAGCATCTTCGTTGTAAGACAGCACCGGAAGGATACTTAACCACCCGAACAAGGGTTGCTTACAGTGCAAACTCAGCTCTCGTAATAATGTCGTCCTGCACCTCTTTGCTCGCGGTGGTGAAGTAAGCGCTGTACCCTGCGACCCTAACCATCAGATCCCGGTATTCTTCAGGGTGCTTCTGGGCATCCCGAAGCGTCTTAGCATCAACTACATTGAACTGCATCTGGTAACCGTTCAAATCGCAGTATGCTCTTATCAGAGACGCTAGCCTAGCGCACCCCTCTTTTTTCTCAAACATCTTAGGGGCCATCTTCAGGTTGAATATGTAACCACCACCCATGTGGACATAGGGCAGCTTGGCGACTGACTTGACCGCGGCGGTAGGCCCGCTAAGCTCCATGCCATTCGAAGGGGAAACGCCATTGTTCATCGGCCTGCCGTTCTTTCTTCCGTCAGGGGTAGCCCCGACAAAGGTTCCAAAAGGAACGTTGCTGGTTACTCCGGTGGCACATATCCGGTAATTACCGCCGATGGGCCCCTTCCCATATCTTAAGCACCTGCATTTCTCGTAGACGCTGGCATAGTATGTCAGGACGTCTACGGCAATGGCGTCAACGTAGTCGTCGTCATTGCCATACTTCGGAGCCTTGTTGAGCAGCATCTGGCGAATCTCTTCACCGGACGGGTTCGTGCTCGTATCTTCAAAATTGGTATCAAGAGCATGCTTTAGCTGTGCCCCGTCAATCCACCCCTCCTCAAAAACCATCTTTTTTATAGCCGCTAGGCTGTCGGCAACAGTCGCGGTTCCCAACATAGGCCCGCCATTTATGTCGTAAATGGCGCCGCCCTCGTCCAACGACTTTCCTCTCTTAATGCAATCTTGTATCATGGCGGAGACAAAGGCATTGGGAACGAGCTCTTCGTGAGCGAGTTCGTTCAGGTTATCGAGCATTACGCTATGCTTCAAATAGAACTCTAGCTGCTTTTTGAAAGCCGCCATCACCTCGCCGAAGGACTTAAAGGTGCTCAGGTCACCGTCCCCGGGACACAGCTGTTCGCCAGTCCTGGGGTCTATGCCGTCGTACAGGGCTAGCTCTAGAACCTTAGCTAAATTGATGAAGGAGCCCTTCGCCGCCGAGAAGCCCCACTTACCGGGGACAGATGATTCGGCACAACCAACGATGGCATAGTTATAGGCGTCTTCTGCGGCTACTCCTCCATAGAGTAACGCCGGAATCACACAGCCGTCATTATATATTGCCGGCATACCCCCTCGATGCGTATTGATGACCTCCACGCACCTTATCAAAAAATCATCGGCCAGCTTCTTGTGGTATCTCAGAGAGACAGAAGGCGCGAAAAGCCTGAGTTCGGCGGCGGCATCCAGTACAATCCACGACAACTCATTGGTCGCATCAAGCCCGTATTTTGTCTGCCCACCTACTATCAGGTTTTGAAACATGGGGTATCCCCGGAAGAACTCGGTATCAGTCCACTTCCTGATCTTGTTAATTTCGTTGCATTTTATGAAAAAGGATTCAACTAACTCTAAGGCAGTCTCCCGAGTCAGCTTTCCCTGCTCGACGTCCTGCTTATAGAAGGGGTAAAGGTACTGGTCAAACCTGCCAATTGAGATCGAATGTCCGTTGCCCTCGATTTGGATACACAGGTGCACAAACCACATAAGCTGAAGGGCTTCCCAGAATGTTCTCGGCGGATTGGCCGGCACCCACGAGCAATTTTCAGCCATGGTTTCGAGCTCAGCCTTTCGCGCGGGGTCCTGCTCTTTCTGCGCTAGCTGGCTTAGCTTGGAAGCATATCTCTTCGTGAAGTCTATAACCGCTTGAATTGCGGCCACGGCAGCTTCCAGAAAGTCTATCTTCCTGACATCGTCGGGGTTGAGCAGGTCAAGTGAACTCAAATGGGTCTTGGCCTCGTTAAGATACCCATTCAGACCTGTCTTAAACAAGGTCTCATAATCGGCAATCAAATTACCGAAGCCCCCCTCCAACAACCACTCGTCACTTATTACCCCCAGCTGTTGCGGTCTCAAAGCAACCTTGGGGGCGATAGCCTCAACCCGCTCCACGTTGGTCTTACCCTTCCAATACTTAAGTATCTCCTTGAGCTCACGCTTTGTGTCCTCACTCGCAATAAAACGGTCGCAAGGACGCTTATCAAAGTCGTCCAATTCCTCTTCAATCCAGTCGACTGAATACTCGGGGAAAATCGGGGCGGCCTTCGGTTTCGACGCCTGATTGCCAACGATTAGCTCACCCTCCTGTACGTAGATGGTCATCTGACGCAGGGTGTTCTCAAATGCCAAAGCCCTTCTGAGAATCATTGGTCTGCCATCGGTTTTCTTTATGGATTCGGTATAGTACCTGGCTCGCTCAATACATACCTCAGCCTGGGTGTCCAAGAGTCGTGACCTTAACCCTTTTATTCTTTGTGTGGACATATCTTACCCCTCCATAAGTAATTTAACGTCCTGCAATCAACCGTCACCCTGATTCACTACCTTGAGACCGAACCCTCCGCTGGACGGCAGAGAGGTCATTCAGGAGCAATGTCTTTGAATCACCCAAGCACCCATCCCCGAGGGTCCTAAAAATATAGGGCCAAGGTTCGTCGGTCAGCTTCAGCCCGTATCCGATGGAAGCTTCTTTGGTCATATTCTACCCATGTCTACCACAGCGGTCAATTTTTGTAAGTAACCAGCGATTCTTCTAATAGTTCCCGTCCGATCGGGTGCCGCTCAGGATTTTAACAAAAGCTTAGGAGCTCACCAGGGCAACAGCTCAGACGATGCCTCAGAACCAACTCGCTGCTGCCCTGGCCAGCACCCACACGGGGAAGCCTGTTGTCAGTTTTCTGAAGTTTTTCTCAGTAGCCCAACAGCTCCATCCTGTCGGCCAAGGTAGGAGTCTTGAACCCGAGTTCCTGCTCCCAGTTCAAAACCGGCCATTGATCCCAGTCACGAGGTGGTAGGCCTTGGTAGGTACATGAAGCTCCACCAAAGGTCGCCGTCTCGATGTTCTCCGGGGTAATAACGGTCACCGGGAAGAGCACCTCCTTCTGGTTCGGTACATCCTCTCCTAGGACGACGTTCCAAAGCGCGAAATTGAGGGCGATGTCGATCATGGGCCACGGGCCGTGGTTAGCGAAGGCGTCAAACTCACCATTCTGCATGTATCTGACGGTGAGCGTTTCGCAATCTATGGAACTGCTCCAAACGTGGTTCGGGTCATCTCGCGGCACGACACGGCCTATGCCCCTGAGCGCCTCAATGCCCCCGGTCCCGACGCCGTGACAGTAGAAACCATTGAGTTCGGGGCGGGTAGAAAAGGCGTCGGTAACAAAATCGGCGATAACATCGTCTGCCCAGAAGGTATCAGAAGATTCTATCACCGTAACCACATCTGGTCTCGCGTCAGTCGCGGCGTGGAACCCATCGTGACGTTCACGGGAGGTCTCCAGCCCGTGGTCTCCCCACAGTTCGAGAACGGTCATATGTTGCCCGGTCTCTTCGGCTTTATCGATGTAGAACTCCCCGAGGAGATTTGCTCCCCGCCCAGTTCCTTCCCCAGTCCAGTCGAAATGGATTAGAGACGCCAGGCTATCGGTCCAGATGTCGGTACAGTAGCAGTAGACAGGAATACCCGCGGCGGCGCATGCGTCGGCCGCAGGTATTAATAGCTGTGTATCAGCCGGATGAATTAGAACGGCGTCGGCACCTTTCGTTGCCACCAGGTCCTCTAGGAAGGCTATCTGAGCGGCGGCATCCAGATTGGCGTCGTTAAAGAGGTAGGTAGCGCCAGTCCTCTTAATCAGGCTCTCCGCTATCCCTACGGCAGTGATATTCCAATCGTTCCCGGCAAAAAGATGAGCGCTGGCAAAGGTATACGGGGTGCCATCAGGCTTTATGGCCAGCTCTTCATAGGGGTTCTCTGGAGGCCAGTATGCTTCACCTGGCTCGTGCGCTGGTGTTGTCGGCGTCGTCGGTGTTGTCGGTGTTGTCGGCGTTGTCGGCGTTGTCGGTGTTGTCGGCGTTGTCGGTGTCGTCGGAGCCGCCGGTTGAGCACATCCGGCAAAGACCAGACACAACACAACTACTATTGTTAATGCAAGAAGTTTGCCCTTCACTTTCTCCTCCTTATCGTAACTAATGCAGCTATTTCAGCTGTCACGACCTTCAATTCAACAAGCATCACCTCCTCCGATTACAATCTACGCTTTATGGTCGAACCAGACGCTAGCGGCGCCTGCGAATGTAGTCAATAGCGACTGCGGCAAATATGATCGCCCCTTTTACGACGCCGTACACGGCGCTACTGACACCCAGTACACTCATACCATTATTAATAACGCCGATTATTACGACCCCCAATATCACCCCTATGATGTTACCTCTACCACCCATGAGACTAACGCCGCCGATACAGACTGCTGCTATCGAATCTAGCTCGAGACCCTCCAGGGTTCGCATCGAAGCAGACATAACACGCCCGGTCATTATCACAGCGGCGAGCCCGGCGAGGAACCCTGAAATGATATAGACAATGAGCGTCACTTTCTTAACGTTTATCCCGGTCAGCCAAGCGCTGACCGGGTTGCCCCCTACCGCATATATCGAACGACCGAAAGTGCTATGACTGAGAACAAAATATGATATTACGGCCACCACTATAAAGATGATTACCGGTACGGGTACGGTAGCGATCTCTCCCTGTCCGACGAAGGCCATGCTTGGTTCCAGCAGACCAACAGAGAATCCCCCGCTTATTCTCCAGGCTAGACCTTTGCTTATTTCCCAGGCGGCTAGAGTTACGATTAATGGCGGCATCCCAATCCGAGACACTGATAGGCCGTTCAACAGCCCAAAAACAGCCCCCGAAAACAGCATAACCGGTATCACTCCAGCGGCGGGCACAGGGCCCCCGAGGATATTGATTGTCGGCTCCTGAGTCAACATCAGTGAACCTAACAGTGCAGAGAATAAGCCAACCCCACCGACAGAGAGGTCGATGCCTGAGGTTAGAATAACAAAGGCCTGCCCCATCGATGCCACCCCCCTGATAGAGCTCTGTAGCAAGATATTAACGAGGTTATTTCTTCCGGTTGTTAACCCCTTGCTTACAAATGAGAAAACACCGATGAGTACTACTAAAACAATAACAAGAACGGCGCTTTCATGTTTTATGAGACGACTCACTTTATCTTTCGCCGTATGCATAGAGGATTTCCGGCTATCGGGGTTTTCTAACATCTATCAGTCCTCCAAACGTTTAGGGAGGCTAGCAGCTAATTTCCCGCCTCTTACTTATAGTTTACAGAAGTTTATAGAATTATTAGAATAATTGTGGTGCAGCTTTGCTATATTAACCTTTTGGGCTGTATACTGTATATCAGTGTAGTCCCTGATTTTTCCGAGTTTGAGCACCGAAAAAAGTGACTGCCGAATTTCAAGCGGCCTCCACATTCTCAGCAAAACAGGCACACGGGCAATACCAGGCTCAGGTGAAATCGGATTCTTTTATGAATCTCATATTAAGGCTGTGATGTCATTACAATCTGAAGAATCAGCGATAATTATTGAAAACATCGCCCATCCAATTCTGGTAATAAACCCGGATAGAAGCATCAGATATGCGAACCGGGCCACACAGGAACTTACCGGCTTTGGACTGCCCGAGATTCTGGAAAAGAAACCACCTTATCCCTGGTGGGACCCAGACGATAAGGAGCAGACCCTGGCTCAATTTAATGAGTCACTTAAGCAGGAAAGACACAGAACCGAAGGCCGTTTCCGAAACGCTGACGGAGAGGAGTTTTGGGTCCAACAATCCTTTGTTAAGGTAAGAAAGAACGGCAGGCTGTCCTGTTACCTGTTAGCGTGGAGCGATGTTACGCTGAACGCCAGGTCGCGAATTGGTACCTATGACAAGGGAATAGACCACAGGCTATTATTTGACAATCTGCCCCACATGGCCTTTATCAAGGATAAAAGTTCTCACTATATCTATTGTAACAAGACCTTTGCTACTTCAGCTGGCATGACGCCACAAGACGTAGTTGGCAAGCGCGACTATGATATTTTCCCGAGAAGGCTGGCGCTGAAGTACAGGAAGGACGACTCTCAGGTTCTGCGGTCGGGAAGGCTCCTAGAAATAGCCGAGCCTGTTAATTTCCCCAAGACGGGACAGGAGGGTTTCGTGAGAATCATAAAGGCCCCGGTACGCGATGACGATGGTAATGTTATCGGGGTCTTGGGTTTCGCCTGGGATATTACCTTTCAGCAGAATTTGCTGGAGACACTGCGCGATAGTGCGGAATTCAATTCGAGCATGCTAAATAACGCCCCGAACCCGGTTCTGGTAATAAACCCGGATAGAAGCGTTAGATATGTGAACCGAGCCACACAGGAACTTACCGGCTTGGGTCTGCCCGATATTCTGGGGAAGAAACCTCCCTATCCCTGGTGGAACCCGCAAGATGAAGAGCAGACCCTAGCTCAATTCAACGAGTCACTCGAACAGGAAAAGCACATAACCGAGGGCCATTTCCGAAACGCCGGTGGTAATGAATTTTGGGTTCAACAATCATTCGTCAAGGTGCGAAAGAGCCGGAAGCTCTCTTATTATCTGGTAAACTGGGTCGATATCACCGAAAGTAAGTCAATTCTCAACAAGCTCAAGACCAATGAGGATAAACTCCGGAGATATGCACTGCAGCTTTCCTTGACTGAGGAAAAGGAGAAAAGGCGTATTGCGACCGCGCTACACGACGCCATAGGGCACGAGTTGTCGTTCTGCAAGTTCAAAATCGACAAAGCAACCAGGTCGATGTCCCAATCAGAAGTACGACAGGACCTGGTAGATGCCAGTGTCTCCATTAATAAAGCAATCGAGTCAACTAAAAAGCTAACATTCGAGATAAGCCCACCCGTATTGTGGGAGCTGGGGCTACACACAGCCCTTTTGTGGCTGTGTGATAACATGGAGAAAAACTACGGGATTCGAACCCGGGTAGTCCACGACGGAAAAGCCGACGACTTCAGCGCGGACTTGAATCTTGTACTCTTCCAAGCGGCGCGGGAATTGCTCGTGAATGTAACCAAGCACTCAAAGGCAAATCACTGTGAGATTTCCCTAACCAGCACAGATGATAATATAATCATGTCTGTAAAGGACGACGGAGTCGGCTTCCAGCATAAGGTGAAAGGAACACTGGCGGGTATGTATACCGGAATCGGTCTATTCAGCATCCACGAGCGGGTATCAAGCATGAAGGGTTCTATCAACGTTGAGAGCAAACCCGGCCTCGGAGCGCGGATCAAGGTGACGCTACCACTAGAGAGGGAAAAAACGGTATAGTAGTCCTCAGTTCCTCCCTCCGAGGCTCGCAAATTTAAGTTGGAAATGACTCTAAAATAGGTGTTTCGCGTTAGATATCTGCAGTAACTCATGTATATCATTTCGTAAGACCATGAAATAATATATATGAAGGGACTTTAGCTGGCTTGCCGACATTCGTTGCTACGGAACGAACATTAAAGATTTTGGCAAATATATGATTAGAGTGTTGATAGTTGACGACCACAAAATAATGTGTGAGGGCCTGGCTTCACTGCTTAGCCAGCAGCCTGACCTCGAAGTAGTTGGCTTTGTGCATGACGGCTCAGAAGCTGTCAAGAAATGCAACGAATTGGAGCCAGATACCGTTATAATGGATATTAGCATGCCGAATTTGAATGGGATTGAAGCTACGCGTAGAATACTAAGGGACCACAAGAAGACCAAGGTGATCGCTTTGTCGATACACAGTGATAAGCAGTTTGTGGTTCAGTTTCTAAACGCTGGCGGTAAGGGATACATCGTAAAATCATGTGCCTTCGAGGATATCACGAGGGCAATCTACACAGTATATAACGGTGAAATCTTCCTCAGCCCACCGGTAGCCGGGCCTATTGTAGACGACTATCTTAAACTGTCTTCCTATAGCAACGCCTTCACATTCTGTCCACTAACCCCAAGAGAAAGGGAGATACTGCAGCTCACAGTCGAGGGGTGTCACAGCAGTACGATTGCCACCAAACTATGCATCTCCCAGAAGACGGTTGAAAGTCATAGACACAACATAATGAAAAAGCTAAATGCCAAAAGCGTAGTTGACCTAGCGAGATATGCCATTAAGCAGGGGCTTGTTCAATTGTAGTCAACAAGAAAGCAAGTCCTTTAAGGCTTAAACTTCCTAAATCACTGTACGACTCTTCCCTATCAGTCCATCCCTCATTCTTCAATAATGGAGAGTTTCCCCGGGCTTAGCAAGGTACCTCTGGTTAGAGCACCCTCTACACAGCCTTATCTATAAGCTCAGCCTGACATCACGCCGACCCGTTGTCCATTGCAGTCACCGGACGTTGCCGGCCCATCCTTGTGACACCACCGTTCGGAGTAAGGGAATCCAGTTTCTTTCGAGCCTAGTATAGCCCAGACGACTGTTTGACTAACAACGTGTGCCTCGATTGAAATCCGACAGCCACTTTTTCGGTGCTCAGACTCGGAAAAATCAGGGACTACACTGATATACACCGCGCAGCCCCGAAGGTTACCATATCAGTGACTACGCCGCAATAATTCCAGTTGAGCTGTTTGTTAGTCGCCAGTATGTCTGATGCGAATTTGAAGATTGTTGAGGGAGGAAACCACTTGGGCGCTGCAATGGAACATATCTATTCTTTATCAGATGGGCCAACGGACAAAGACTTGTTAGGAAACAAAGGGGCTAATCTGGTATCTATGACTCGGCAGGGGCTGCCGGTACCACCTGGCTTTGTGCTAACTATTGGTGCCTACAAACTGTACAAGAACAGCGGTGAACTACCCCACCAGGAGATAGAGCAATCGGTGGCGATACTTGAAGAGCAAACCGGGCGTCGCTTGGGAGACGGACTCAAGGTATCCATTCGGTCTTCGGCCCCGGTATCGATGCCGGGTATGATGGATACCCTGCTCAACGTTGGCACTCTGGAGAAGATTAAGCTGGCAGTGAGACAGGTCTTTGAATCTTGGGACAGCCCCCGCGCTATCGAATACCGCCGAGTGAACCACATCCCCCCCGACTTGGGCACGGCGGCCATTGTACAGACCATGGTCTTTGGCAACCAGGATCCAAGCTCAGGAACCGGGGTCGTCTTTACCCGCAATCCAAGCACCGGTGAAAAGGGACTTTTCGGCGAATATCTGGCTCAGGCCCAAGGAGAGGAGGTAGTCTCCGGAGCTAGAACTCCTGAGCCGGTGGCTGCTCTTAAATCCCAAATGCCACAGGCTTATGCCGAACTGGACAGTCTGAGCCGGGCTCTTGAGGCGTACTACCGGGATATGCAGGACGTTGAATTCACCATCGAATCCGGTAAGCTCTATATCCTGCAAACGAGGTCGGGGAAGAGGAGCGGTCAGGCTGCAGTAAAAATAGCCGTTGACATGGTAAAGGAGAACATCATCACTCCTCAGGAGGCCCTAGGGCGGGTGACCTTTAAGGACATACAGGCGCTGCTTCACAGACAGATAAAATCTCCTGAGAAATATGTCCCCGTAACGAAGGGCTTGGGTGCCGCCCCGGGGGCTACCAGTGGTAAGGTCGTCTTCGATGTACTGGAAGCGATGTCCGCTCATAAAAAGGGTGAGCCGGTTATCTTAGTTCGTCTGGAGACCAGCCCCGATGACATTCAGGGGATTGTCGCTAGTGATGGCATCTTAACGGTGAGGGGTGGGCTTACTTCCCACGCCGCCATCGTTACCAGGGCTATGGGTAAGCCGTGTGTCTGTGGGGCCGGAGATATCAGCATAGACCAGTCGGCGGAAAGCTTTAAGGTAAAAGGGCAGGCAGTCAAGAAGGGTAGCGAGATAACAATTGACGGCACCACCGGTAACGTCTACCTGGGTGTCCTGCCGGTGGAGGACGTGGAGCTGACCGAAGACCTACAGACACTTACCAGATGGGCGAGCGGGTTTAAGCATCTGGGAGTGATGGCTAACGCCGATACCCCCAAAATGGTAGCTCAGGCGGTGAGGTTTGGGGCTGAGGGCATCGGCTTATGCCGCACCGAGCGCATGTTCAACGAACCGGAACGTCTCGCCATGATAAGGGAATTCATTCTGGCCGATAGTGCCCTCGCGAAGACAGAGGCTCTTGAAAAGCTCAGAGAACTGCAGCAAGGAGACTTCGTGGCTATATTCGAGGAGCTTAGGGGTATACCCATCATCGTGCGGCTACTTGACATGCCGCTACATGAGTTCCTGCCCCATGAGGCAGAGACGCAGGAGGCCTGGCTCAAGCAAAGGATAGAAGAGCTGAAAGAGATTAATCCCATGCTGGGTCACCGGGGGGTTAGGCTGGCGGTAACCAACCCCGAGCTCTACCAGATGCAAATTAAAGCCATCGAGCGGGCTAAGGCCGAGGTTCCCGAGGCCGATGTCTCCATCATGATACCCCAGGTCATCACTTCTCAGGAGGTCTTTTTGGTCAGGGGTATGTTACAGGACCCCAACATAAAGCTGGGGGTCATGATGGAAACGGTTCGTGCCTGTATGCGGGCCGGTAAGATAGCCCATTGTGTTGACTTCATGTCCTTCGGCACCAACGACCTCACTCAAGCCGTCTATTCCTTCAGCCGGGAAGACGCGGAGAAGAAGTTCCTTACCACCTACTTGGAAGCCGGTGTCCTGAGAGACAATCCCTTCCAGGTGATAGACATAAAGGGCGTGGGACGGCTCATGGAAACAGCCATCTTCTGGGCGCGACGGGCTAATCAGGACATCAAGATTAGCGTCTGCGGGGAACAGGCCGGCGAACCGAGGTCTATCCGCTTCTTCCAGGGCATCGGTATTGACAGCGTTAGCTGCAGTCCCTTCCGACTGCAGGCGGCGAAACTGGTGGCGGCCCAGGCGGCAATTAAGGCCAAGTCTGAGGCGGAAAGAGAGTTTTCTGCAGAGCTATGCTAGCTTGCCAAGAACAGGTCGTCTAGTTAATACAATAGATTGAGGTTTAGGGATGCAAAGAACAGTAGCCATAGTTGGTACGCTTGATACTAAAGGAACTGAATATAAGTTCATTAGGGATAGGATTAATAACCACGGGGTCAACTCTATCATTATAGATGTGGGTACTGGGGGAGACCCCCTGCTTCAACCAGACATTACCACTAGAGAGGTCGCTGAAGCCGCGGGCGTTGATTTTGAAGAACTCAAGCGGAAGGCCGACCGAGGGTATAGTGTTGAAGTCATGGGTAAAGGGGCGGCAGTCATATTAAAGAGGCTTCAGCAAGACGGCAGAATACATGGGGTGATATCTATTGGTGGCAGCGGAGGGACCTCAATCGGCACCACGGCGATGAAAGCCCTGCCCACCGGCTTCCCCAAGATGATGGTTTCCACCGTAGCTTCAGGTGACACCCGGCAGTATGTAGGGGTAAAAGACATCACCATGATGAATTCGGTAGTTGATGTCGCCGGGCTTAATATAATCCTGAAGTCCATCCTGTCAAACGCTGCGGCCGCCATTGCTGCCATGGCCAAGGAAGAAATAGTATCCGGTGACAGTAATAAGCCGATTGTGGCGGCCACCATGTTCGGCGTAACCACTCCCTGTGTTAGCAAGGCGTGTAAAATCCTAGAGAGAGCAGGATATGAGGTACTGGTATTCCATGCTACCGGCACCGGCGGCATGGCCATGGAGGACCTTATTGCTGGTGGCTTCATCAAGGGTGTACTGGACATTACGACCACCGAGCTGGCTGACGAACTGGTCGGCGGTCTACTGACAGCCGGCCCAAAGCGACTCGAAGCGGCCGG
>Ga0315537_1002336_pt1 | contig 14535 bp, 9 predicted proteins | sample SalMarSW160270MG_FD_203091 | JGI IMG/M metagenome (GOLD analysis project Ga0315537, IMG submission 203091) | Salt marsh sediment microbial communities from the Plum Island Ecosystem LTER, Massachusetts, United States - Salt Marsh Sediment SW1602-70 ... | reverse complement strand
TACATTACGTCGATCTTCGCAGAAAAAGTGGTTATTTCTTCCGGGGAAAAAGTGGGGATAGCGCCGGGTGATATATTTGAAGTTTATAACTGTAACGGCGTAGTTAAGGGAGTAGAAAAGCACCGGTTCTTTGTACCCGGTCTTAAGACCGGAGAGATTAAAATAACAAAGGTTTATCCTGATCGTGCCGAAGGGGTTCGTTTTTCAGGCCAAAATATACAGGCAGGCTGTACCATTCGTCCGAAGGATTGAACCTATGTTTTCACCCGATAAACAGCAATCGGTTCATTAACCCCCTTGACCGTTGCTGAAGGCAGGGTCTCAACTTCTATGTCATCGGGAAGTTGCTGATACGTGGATTTACTGATAAGGATTTCACCGCCTCTTGCCATGCCTTGTAGCCGTGCGGCAATATTGACCGGCATTCCAATGGAAGTAAACTCCTTGATTCTCAATGATCCCAAAATGCCGGAAAAGACTTTTCCGGTTGAAATCCCTATGCCGATTTTCAGTCGCAACCCATTTTTTTCATAAAGTTTATTGTCGATCTCCTTTGCTCTTTTTTGCATTTTAATGCCGGTTTTTACCGCTCTGATCGCATTATCCATGCATTCAACCGGCGAGCCGAAAACCACCATAATGCTGTCACCGATATGCTTGTCCACGGTTCCGTTATATTGGTATGCAATTTCACCCAGGGGGGTAAAATAGTCGTTGTTCAAAAAGGCCGCAACCTTATCCGGCGGAACCTGCTGGGACATCCGGGTGAAATTTCGAATATCGGAAAAAAGGATCGATACTTCATGGGATGTGGGTTTCAGAACTCCGGGTGATTTTTCAATCTTTTTATAAACCGGTTCTGAAACAAATTGTTTCAGTCGCTTTCGCACATTAATGGTGTGGAGCTTGGCCCTGAGTTCAATATTATCAAAGGGTTTGGTCAGGAAACCGTCGATTCCCTGGTTTGTGGCCTGAATGGCTGCTTCCATGGTTGCGTATCCGGTAAGAATGATACGCGTAATTTCGGGATTCATGGACCCGATAACGCCAAGTGTTTCAAGACCGTTCAATCCCGGCATTTTGTAGTCCGAGATGACCGTTTCGGTATCGAGAATGTTGTCTTTGACGAAGGATATACCTGCCTCACCGTTTTCTGCAGTATAGGTTCTATAGGACTCACTCTTGAGTGCACGAACCACGGCACGACGAATTCCTTCTTCATCATCGATAAAAAGTAGTTTGCTCATTGGATATTTTCCTCAGAAGTAATTTTTGTGCATTTTGTGGCAAAAGTTTTTTCATTGCCACTAAGACACCAAGGCATGAAGATTATAATGTTATTTAGTCCTGAAAAATCTAGTCCCCTTGGCCATGTCAGAGTTCTCTGGCTCTGCCTGAAGAATCACTGCAAGAGTTTGAAGTGAACTAAAGTTTAAAGTGAGCTAAAGTTAAGGAATTCTGTCAATTATATAAAATCCGCGGAGCGACACCATAACTTTAGGCACTTTAGATCACTTTAGACACTTTTAACTTGTATGGCTTTAAATAAAACAGCCCCTTTCAGGGACAAACCAAAGCCTGGTCCTCTGGATCAGGACTCTTTATTTCTTATGTCAATTTTCGTGCCAAATCCGTATTTGCCTTAAACCCGTTTGAATATTAAGGGGGTTTTTTAAGCGCAATATGTTCGAATACCCTTATCCCACGTGCAATTGGGAACATCATTATTTTGTATGTAAAAGAATTTTTATTTTAGAATTAGATCACAGGGAAGGGGGCATGGAGCTAAAATGCACAGAAAACGGTGCATGCATGCACATTTTTCTGTTCAAATACTGCGCCTGTCGATAATAAAAAAGCCATTTCCGAATGGAAACATAATTTGTGCCCAATATAGATTCATGGATGTGAACTAATTCGTTTGACATAATTTTGGAGTATAATTATAAAATTGGCTGAACTAGTGTCCATCTATAAATGAGGATTTTTGTTCAAGGTCAAGGCATGTGAAAAAAATAACCACAGGCATATGTTTAATATTCCGAGGATTTATTCGCCACCGAACTTTGGCGAATTAATTTTTTGAACATAACGCAGAGATTGGGCCCCGGTTAAATATTAAGTACGGATTTAACTGGGCAAGCAAAAAGACCATTTATAGATAGACACGAACTAACTTTATAATATGGAGGAGAATATGGCATTCGACCCTGAAAAAGATAAAATTTTAAACAAATGGAAATGTGAAGAAACCGGACTTGTTGTTTCCATCAATCAATATGGCGAAGGTGAGCCCAAACTCCAGATCGGGCCCCGGGTGTTTACGAGAAAAGACGGAGGAGAATCCCAGAGAAAGGCGGGTCGTCTCAGCATAGAGGATCTGATATGGTTTTACGAGATTATTGATGAGGTAAAAGATAAACTTTCAAGCTTGGCAAAACCGGTATGATTAGGACAAATAAATCATGCAAGAAGGTATCGATCCTTTTGTAATAAAAAAAATTGAAGATTTAAGGGAAGCACTTCACCGACATAATTACCGGTATTATGTGCTGGATGATCCGGAAATATCGGATTCCGAATACGACCGGATGATGCAGGAGTTGATAAAGCTGGAGACGGAGTATCCCGATCTTTCGAGTCCGGATTCGCCCACGTTGCGGGTTGGCGCTCCGCCCCTTGATAGGTTTGAAACGGTTGAGCATTCCATTCCCATGCTGAGCCTGGATAATGGGTTTAAAGATTCGGACATCATTGAGTTTGACCTTCGCGTAAAAAGAAATCTCGATACGGACAGTGACATTGTTTATACGGCAGAACCCAAATTAGACGGTGTTGCCGTTGAGCTTGTCTACGAAAACGGCCGGCTTATCACTGCGTCCACCCGCGGTGATGGTTTCAATGGTGAGTTGATTACATCAAACGCCCGGACCATACGATCGGTACCCATGGTCCTTGAAAATAAAGAAGATAAAAACATTCCCTCACACCTTGAGCTGAGGGGAGAGGTTTTCATCAGGAAGGAAGGGTTCAAGCGGTTAAACGAGGAACGTCTCCAACAGAATCTGCCGCCCTTTGCCAATCCCAGAAATGCAGCAGCCGGATCTTTAAGGCAGCTCGATTCCAGAATTACGGCCAACCGTCCTTTGGAAATATTTTTCTACGGTATCGGTGTGGTCTCCGATTTTAATATGAAATCCCACGGGGACACGCTATATGCCTTGCAGGCGCTCGGGTTTAGAATTAATCCGCATATCAGATGTAAAATCACCCTCAACCAGGTCCTTGAATATTACAGGGAACTTTCTGAAAAGCGTCATCTTTTGCCTTATGAAATTGACGGTGTTGTCATTAAAGTTGACGCTATTGGATTGCAGCAGATTCTCGGAGCAACCTCCCGAAGCCCGCGATGGGCCATCGCCTATAAGTTTAAAGCGCTTCAGGAGACGACTCGGATAACCCACATAGAAGTACAGGTCGGAAGAACCGGCGTGTTAACTCCTGTGGCTCATCTTGTTCCCGTAAATATTGGCGGAGCCAGGGTCAGCCGTGCAACCCTTCACAACGAAGATGAAATAAAAAGAAAAGATATAAGAATCGGCGATACGGTTCTGGTCCAGAGGGCAGGGGACGTGATACCCGAAGTGGTTAAGGTGATTGATTCCAAGAGAACGGGCCAAGAAATAAGATTCAAAATGCCCCAACATTGCCCGGTATGCAATTCTTCTGTGGTTCGCGCTGAAGATGAGGCGGCCCTACGGTGCATTAACACGGCCTGTTCCGCCCAGGTAAAAGAACGAATCAAACATTTCGCATCAAAGGGCGCTTTTGACATAGACGGGCTGGGAGATAAACTGGTCGAGCAACTGGTAGAAAAGAGATTGCTTTTTTCATATGCGGATATCTTTGGGTTGAATGAAGATACGCTAAAAAACCTGGAACGCATGGGACAAAAATCTGCCGCAAATATCATAAACGCCATTACAAAAAGCAAGCAGATTACTCTGGCCCGTTTTATTTATTCTCTGGGAATCCGGCATGTGGGGGAACATGTGGCCGGCATTCTTGCAACAACCTTTGGAAGTCTGGAAAAACTTATGGGTGCGACGGTAGATGATCTTACTGCCGTTGACGGGGTGGGACCGGTTGTTGCCGAAAGTATCGCGGACTTTTTTAAACAGGATGAAAACCGGAATGCAGTGAACGATATTGTGGCCGGAGGGGTTCGAATTTTGGGTGAAACTTCGCGAAAACAAGGTGGACTGGAAGGCAAAGTATTTGTTCTTACCGGCACGCTTGAAACCCTGACAAGAAACCAGGCCAAAAAGATCATCGAGACGGCGGGAGGAAAGGTAACCGGTTCTGTGAGCCGGAACACAGATTATCTTGTGGCGGGTACATCACCCGGATCAAAACTCAAACGGGCAAACGATTTGGGTGTGGAAATCATTGATGAGAAAACCCTGAGGAGATTGACGAATAACGAATGAAAATTGATGATTGAGAATTAAAAATCTTCAATCTTCAATCGTCAATTAAAAAGGGGGTGGGCATGGGAAACAAAGTAAGAGCTCGTGCCGTGATCAGTGGCAGAGTTCAAGGCGTCTTTTTCAGGTTGGAGACAATGAAAGCCGCAGCCAGATACGGTGTCTTCGGATGGGTGAAAAATCAATGGGATGGAACCGTTGCAGCCGTGTTCGAAGGTTCCAAAGAAAATGTTGATTCAATCCTTGCGTGGTGCAAACACGGACCTCCCATTGCAAAGGTCCTTAATGTGGATGTAACATGGGAAGAATATAAAGGTGAGTTTAATGGTTTTGAGGTAACCTATTGAAGCGGCTTATCTCGTGCCTGAATGAAAACTGCCTTTTCCGCCAATATCTGCGTCAGACTCAAATTTTAATCCTCGAAATACCACCCGTATTCCTGTGGTTAAAATTTTCGTCTTCCTTGATCTTAACGAAAAATTCTAGTTTTCCTTCGGGCACTATCAATTTGGGTGCATATAAATAAACCGCTTCAACCGATTATTTATATAGCATCTTTGAGTTTCTTGCCGGGTCTAAACTTTACGACATTGCAAGCTTTTATTTTAATGGGATCACCGGTTTGAGGATTCCGTCCTTTTCGAGCTTTTCGACGGATTTTTGCAAAAGTGCCAAACCCTACTAACGTTACTTTGCCGTCCTTTTTTTTCAAGGCCTTTGTTACATTTGTCATAAAAGAGTCGAGTGCGGCTGTCGCGGCAACCTTGGAAATATTCGCATCCTTTGCCATCATTTCTACCAATTCTACTTTTGTCATGATTTTACCCCCCCCTTTTTGTTGTTGATTAATGGTTAGCTAAGCGGCAACATTAAAAAAATCCATACACGAGCAAATTTTTCATGTCAACATAAAACAGCAGTTACCAACACTTTTTTTATATTTAATACCCTTATCGGGCTGTATTATTACATTTGGGAAGGGTAGTTCCTCAAACATTCGGTTTTAACCGGATAAATCCTAAAATACGGTTGAAGTGTTTTCCTAAAACAGTGCGTTAACAAACCGGACGGAATCAAATTCCTGCAGATCCTCAATGGTTTCACCGATTCCGATATATTTCAACGGGATTTCAAGCATACTGCAGATACTGATAACAATTCCGCCCTTGGCGGTTCCATCAAGTTTTGTAAGGGCGATTCCTGTGACGTCAAGGGCATCATTAAACAGCTCGGCCTGTGAAATGGCGTTTTGGCCGGTTGTGGCATCGAGAACAAGAAGAATTTCATGAGGGGCTTGAGGAAGTCTCTTTGAAATGGTGCGCTTTATTTTTTTAAGTTCTTCCATCAGGTTTTTTCTAGTGTGAATCCTCCCGGCAGTATCTACAAGGACAACATCCGCACCTCTTGCCATGGCCGCTTCAATTCCGTCATATGCAACAGCGGCAGGGTCTGACATTTCCTGATGTTTTACAATTTCTACACCTGCTCTTTGAGCCCATATCCCGAGTTGTTCGATTGCCGCCGCCCGAAAAGTGTCGGCGGCGGCGATGATAACCTTTTCCCCCGAAGCCGCAAATTTTGCCGCCAGCTTCCCGATGGTCGTTGTTTTACCCACGCCGTTTACGCCGATGACCATTATAACATGAGGTCTGGTCGTGATTTTTAGTGGGACAGGTTTTCCCGAATTCAGTACGGCAAGTATTTTTTGTTTAAGCGCCTTTTTGAGCTGATCGGCGCCGGATATTTCTGAAGATCTCTTTGAAATGCTTTGTATAAGATCCATGGCAGTCTGGACACCAATGTCCGAAGTGATGAGAAGTTCTTCAAGTTCCTCCAGCAGTTCATCGTCAATTTTCCGCTTGCCTGCAAATAGCTTGTTAATATCTGTTGAAAGAACTTTGTGAGTTTTTGAGAGGCCCTTTTTCAGGCGGTTTAAAAAACCGGTCGATTTTTCCTGACCCTCTTCCGTTGAGGAAGGCGGAAGCGTATGGTCTTGAGTTTTGGGTTCGGATTGAGATGCTTCTTGGTCAGGAACGGTTTTCCTTCCGGGAACCGGTTCCTTATGCGTTGCATCTTTGTTCTTTTTAAACCAGGTGAATGCCATAACGAAATTTATCCTTCTGCCTTCTGCAGGTTTACCGAAACAATCTTCGAAACCCCCTTTTTTTCCATAGTGATTCCGAATAGGGTATCGGCAAATTCCATGGTCCTTTTATTGTGGGTGATCATAATTATTTGAGATTTATCTCCAATGATCTGAAGCAGATCATTGAAGCGAAAAACATTCGTATCATCAAGAGATGCATCAATTTCGTCCATGAGACAGAAACATGCCGGTTTAATTAAAAAGATGGAAAAGATCAATGCGATGGCTGAGAGTGCTTTTTCTCCCCCGGAAAGGAGGCTCATTCTTGTTAGTTTTTTTCCCGGGGGATGAATCATGAACTCTACACCGGTTTCAAGGGGATTGTCCGGTTCTGTCATGATGAGTTTGGCGGAGCCGCCTTGGAAAAGACGGGGGAACACCTCATTCAACTTGGTATTGATCTCATCAAAGGTCTTGATAAATCGTTCCTGTGTGATCCGATTTATCTTCTTGACAACTTTATGAAGGTCGTCGATGGCCTTTAAAAGATCGTCACGCTGTTCATTAAGAAAATCAAAACGGTCTTTATGCTGTTCATACTCCTTTATGGCGCCAAGATTGACATCTTCAATATTTGCAATTTTTTTTCTGATCCGAAAAAGTTTATTTTCCAGATCATTTATGGATACGTCCCGGGAATTTGCCGTATTGTCAAATTCCGATTTAAATACCGATAGCGGGCTGTGATAAGTTTCTTCCAGGCGGTTGGCGATGTTTTCCCGTTTAATGTGCCGCTCCGATTGTTCAAGCTCAAGCAAGCGAATTTTCTGCACGATTTTTTCCCGCCGGGTCTGTATGTCCGATATGATACTGTCACTCTCTTTCAGCTTTGTCTCGATGGCAGTGCAAACCTCCTTATTTTTCTCCAGTGCTTGCTCAAAGCGTTTGATATCTTCATACCTGCCGGAAAGCACCTGTTCATATTCTTCTATTTTTTGTTTAAGAGAGATCCTTTTTTGTTTTTTTTGGGAAATATCCCGGGAAAGCTGTTCGAGCCGTTTTATCCCATCATTATGATATTCTTTAAGCCGCCTTAAGGTGTTATTATTGTTTTCCAGTTTGGCGGTTAACGACGTCAGGTTAAGCTTCAGATCCACGATTTTCTGATCAAACGCTTCCATTTCAGATGAAACAGCGGTGATTTGTTCCAGTTTTTCAGAGACTTTTTGCTGAGCATTTTTTACTTGATTTTCAATGTTCTCAACCGCCTCGTTGTATCTGGCCATTTCTTCATCAATATCGCTCTCTTCGCCCAGAAGACGTTCCTGCTCCAGACGGACGATTTCAAGATGTCTTTGGGCGTGTTTAAGATCCTCGGTTGCTTTGTAAAGGTCTTTTTCCGATTCCACTTCGTAGTGCTCGGCTTTTTTCTTTAAAGCCTGAAGTTTTTGAAGGTCGCTTTCAATGTCCCAAACCTGAGATTCTAATTCTTTTTGATCCTGACGGGCGGTTTCATGTTCCTGATTTAATCTTTGGATCTCAAGCCCTATGTTTTTAATCTCCTGCTTTTTTGCAAGGATTTGTGATAGTTTTTCTTTACTGCCGCCAACCATGATTCCCTGATGGGAAATTAAATCGCCGTCTTTGGTAACAATGGTCTGCCATACGCCGTTGCTGTTGAATATCTTTATGGCCTCTTCAATATCAGCGGTAACAACCACATGCCCTAAAAGCGCTTCCGTTACCTTTTCAAACCCCTCTTTAACAGAAACATGGTTCAATAGCCTTTTGTGAGCGTCGGGTTTCCCCATGCTGTCACACCCGATGCCTTTGACGGAAGAGACAGGGATAAAGCCTCCGCGTCCCTCACCGGTTGTTTGAAGATAGTCGATAGAGCCAAGACCTGCTTTTTGATCCTTGACAAGAATGTACTGTAATGATTCTCCAAGAACCGCTTCCACTGCAGTTTCATAGGAAGGTTTCGGCTCCACGATGTCCGCCACCAGTCCCAAAATACCATTACGGTCATCGATTTCTAATATTCCCGGCGCAACACCGTCTTTATCGGTCCTGTTTTTTTTCATTATGGCTCGAACGCCGTCTTTGTACCACTCGAAATTGTCATCCATTTTCTTTAATGCCGTATAGGATGACCTGGCCTGGTTTCTCTCAAGATCAACGGTTTGAACCCGTTTAACCTGCTCTGCAAGAGATTTATTTTTTTCTTCAAGCTGTTTTTTGACCCTGTTAAGATGATCATTCAAATCATGGATCTCTTTTTTATATGAATCAAATTTTTGTTGGGCCGTTATTTTTTTCTCCCGGAGTTTTTCCACTTTCTGATGGGTTAAGGCTTCTTCTTCATCTTTGATTTTAATTCGTCTTTTAAGACTTTCTTTGCTGTTCGTAGCATTCTGGTAGATATTTTTGTATTGGGCTTCCCGGGCCACCAGATCCATTAGATCCGCCTTACATGTTTCAAGTTCTTGATTCAACACAAAGACTCGATCTTTAATGTTTTGCGAGGCGGATCGCTCCCGGTCGATGATCGACCTTACGGTCTCTATGTTACCCTGAATGTTTATATTCTGGCTTTCAACCTGATCTACTTCGGACGTTAAGTCCCGGTTCTTCTCTTCAAGGCTACTGTGAGCAGACTCAAGTTCTCCACATTCGCTCATTAACCGATCCGCATCTTTACGAAAGTGGTCTATATCATTTTCCAGGCGGTCGATATTGCGCTGGGTTTCGAATATGCGGGATTTTTGGTTCGAAATCTCCTGATTTTTCTCAGAGCGCTGAAACTTGATTTTTTCAATTTCGGCATCGAGCTTTTTCAATCGGGTTGTATCTTCAACGTCTGTATCCTTTAAATTTGTTAATACCCTGTCGGTTTCGTCAATTTTATGCGTGTAGTCATCATAGTAATGCAGGGCAATACCGATATCGAGTGCCCTGATGCGCCTTTGATGCTTTTTATACCGTTCGGCCTTTTTGGCCTGACGTTTAAGGCCGGCCATCTGTCGTTTTATTTCGGCGATGATGTCTGTAACCCGCAAAAGGTTCTGGTTTGTGGCCTGGATTTTACTGAGAGCTTCCTTTTTACGGGTCTTATACCGTGTAATTCCCGCTACTTCTTCAATAAAAACTCTTCTTTCGTCGGGTCCGGCATCCGTAATTATACCGATATTTCCCTGTTGTATTACGGAATAGGATTTGGTCCCCATGCCGCTTCCCATAAAGATATTATGTATATCCTTGAGCCGACACTGTTGTTTATTGATGAAGTAGGCGCTTTCTCCGGACCGGTAAAGGCGCCGGGTTAACATAATTTCGGTAAAGTCCTTGAACTCTTCGGGAGCATGGCCATTGTCGTTTGCAAGGGTTAAAGAAACTTCTGCCATATTCACTGCCGGTTTTCCGTTTGTACCCGAAAATATCACGTCTTCCATGGATTTCCCACGAAGCTGCTTCACACTCTGTTCGCCCATAACCCATTTTATTGCATCTACGACATTGCTTTTGCCGCAACCGTTCGGACCCACAACCGCAGAAATACCTGGAGGAAATTCAATACTGTTTTTTTCAACAAAGGATTTAAATCCATTGATTTCCAGTTTTTTTAGTTTCATGCGATTAAATCTCCTATTTTACCAAAATTTTGCAAGCCTTGTATCTGCCGGATATACAAAACATAAATACCTCATTCAAGTTAGTTCGCTTCGCTCACAATTGGAATAATGCAACAATGGAATGCTGGAATAATGGTTTCTGGGAAAATGGAAACGTGGGTTATTGTAAAATTCATCTTGATAGAGAATTAAATAAATGAATAGCATCATTTTAAGATCAACATTCCAATATTCCATTATTCCAACATTCCATGCACGAGTTAAATATTTAAGCCTCAACATCCTGTTATTTTCATTAGATTGTAGAAATTCCGAGTCGTCTAAATTTATCCTTTGTGCCTTTGGTGCAAGTGTTTTTTTGTCCCGGTTTTATCCAGATTAGATTTAACCGCAATAAATAACAGGAATTCATCAGTTTGTAAAGGGAAAAACACAACAGGCGGTATAAATTTAGCTTTCTGAGTACAATATGTGGTGGAATATACGTATTTGTCGTTTGGTCCTGCAAAGAAATACTATTCTTTATGGAATTAATAATTGCAAGCTGCTATATGTGCAAGGCATTTTTTTTGTTTGATAGCCAAGCGTGGCTTTTCCGGCCCGGCCCGGGCAACTTGACGAGTTTTATAACTATAGTCATTAAACAGCAAATCGCAATAGGGTAGGTCACATTGTCCGGATTAATAAAAAAATACTGGTTCATTGCAGGACTTGTTCTTGTTTTTACGATAACGGTTGCCGATACCACCGAAACGGTTTCCGGTATGGGAAGGTGGCTCAAGATGCATCGGGGGCCCGATGCCGTGATTGTTCTGATATTCTTTTTTTCAGGTTTGATATTAAATGCCCGGCAGATACAGTCAGGGCTGATGGATGTAAAAGGTATTGTAATTGCCCTGGTAATAATTTTTCTTGTTTCGCCGATAACCGGAGCATTATTCGGCATGGCGTCTCTGGAGACCGGGATCAAAATAGGGGTTTTTTTGGTGGCGGTGATGCCCACAACATTGAGCAGCGGTGTGGTAATGACCGGGGCTGCAGGTGGAAATATGGCGCATGCACTGGTGATCACCATACTGGCCAACGGGCTTGCGGTTTTTAGTATTCCTGTTGCGCTATCGCTCCTTTTGAATCTGGTTGGAGGAACCGCTGTTGTTTCCATTGATAAGCCGGCGATTGTCATGAAGCTCGGGTTTTATGTCCTGTTACCCCTTTGCACCGGGTTGACAATAAAGTTTTTCACAAAATCTTTTATTGATCGATTTGCCCTGAAACTGCAAGTGTTAAACCAGTGCTTGGTCCTGGGAATCGTATGGATGGCCATGTCATCGGCCAGAGATGCGATCATAGGTACAGGAGGGTCGGTGGGCATCATTTTTTTAGTGGTAGTGGGTTTCCATGGAATACTTTTGAGTTCCGCAGGCCTTTTCAGTAAATTATTAAAACTGGGCAGAAGCCGGAGAGAAAGTGTTATCTTCATGGGTAGCCAGAAAACTCTGCCCCTTTCGGTCATTTTGCAGGTTTCCCTTTTTCCGCAATACGGTCTGGCTCTTGTGGTCTGTGTGCTGCATCATTTGGTGCATCTTTTAATGGACGGATATCTGGTTGGGAGGCTAAGAAAGATTGAAGATTAATTATTGAAAAATTAAGGAATCCGGGCAAACACATTTGAATCCCAATACAGGGAAAACGCTCCACGACGGCGGTTTCCAAGAGAAACCCGCCGTCGCTGCGCTGCGCCGAAATCAAATTCCTTTGCCCTGATCAAGAAATCGAATAAACTTGACACAAACATTATAGACTAGATATTATCATTAATGAATTCGTAAAAGGAAGAATTCAGCGGTTTTTATATGATAACCTGTAACGGAGCGATACCATGAAAGATAAAGACCTCATCAGTATCGAAGACCTCCTGAAAAATCCTGAAGTCGAAAAAGCGGCCAGCAATATTAATCAGGAGCTGATTGAACGAAGTCAATACATTCCTCCTAAATGTGACGTATTTACAAATCCCTATACGGTGTTGAAGGACAATGATGATTTCAAATTCAGTATTGACAGGGAAGCCCGCAAACAGTTGCCGGACATTATAGACAACAAAGTTCAATCTATTGTGGGACTGGATTCCCCCGAAGAATCCTTCAAAAAAAGATACGGTAAAAAATATACGATCGGTATTGTGTTTTCAGGCGGTCCTGCCCCCGGAGGACATAACGTCATCGCAGGGCTTTACGATGCTGCAAAAAAGGCCAATTCCCAAACCAGAATATTCGGTTTTATCCTCGGTCCGGACGGGATTATTGAAAATGAAGCCATTGAAATAACCGGTTCTCTTGTTGATTCCTACAGAAATCTGGGTGGGTTTACCATGATCAAAACCGGCCGCGCTAAAATAGATACCAAAGAGAAAATGGCTCTTTCAAGAGAGACCTGCAAAAACCTGGGCCTGGATGCCCTTGTCATTGTCGGTGGTGATGATTCAAATACCAATGCGGCATTTTTGGCACAGGAATTAATCCAAGACCGTATTCAGGTCATCGGGGTTCCTAAGACCATTGATGGCGATATACAGGTAAGAGACGCGGAAGGGAAAGTTTTGTGCTCCATGTCCTTTGGGTTTCATACGGCTGCCAGGGCCTTTGCCAACGCTATCTCCAATTTATGCACAGACAGCAGTTCGGATGTAAAATACTGGCATGTCTGCAAGGTCATGGGAAGGGTCGCCAGCCATCTGGCACTTGAGGTTGCTTTGCAGACCCATGCCAATATGACCCTTATCGGTGAGGATCTATCCGATTACATCGATAATGAAAGAATCCAAAAAGCTGAAAAACAAGGGACCGTGGATTATCATGCCTATGGAATGACGTTAAGACACCTCTCCCGTGTAATTTGTGACGGCATTGTCAGGAGAGCTGCTGTGGGAAAAAACTACGGCGTTATTGTAATACCGGAAGGCGTTTTGGAATTTATCAATGAAATACAAATTTTTATTCTAAAGCTGAACACAATTATTGCGGAATATAATCAAACCCATGATACGAATTTCCACGACGATTTTCCGGCCCTTGAAGATAAGCTGGAATACCTGAGGCGTATGGCCAGGTTTGAAAGGGAAGGGGCTTCTTTTTCCATATGGAATACACGGGATGATGAGCTGTTCAATGATATTCCTGATTTTTTTCAGGAAGGCCTTCTCATGGAAAGAGACAGTCACGGGAATTTCCAGTTTTCACAGGTTAAGACAGAAAAAGTTCTTATGGATCTGGTCAAAGATTACCTCAACATTTTAAAGGAGAATGGAACTTACAAGATCGGAATAGAAAAATCATATTACCGGAAGACGCTTGAAAAAGGAGGTCTTGATTCGGATTACTTCGGGCCGATTCTTTTCAAAAACTATGATGATTTCGAGTTTTTCTTGATTAAAGCATCCATCATATCTGCTAAAACCCTCAAACAGGAGCTGGAGAAAGAAGATGTGATTTCAAAAGATGAAAAGATTCCTGCTCCTGTTGAAAAGATTTTTCAGAAATCAGTGCCCAAATTCAAAACCCAGATTCATTTTTACGGTTATGACGGCAGGGGAAACGACCCCACCCGATTTGACTGCAATTATACGTATAACCTTGGACTAACGGTTTTTAGCCTTATCGCCAGCGGTTGCACGGGGCAAATGGCAGCCATAATGAATTTGGAAAAGGATTTTTCAAAATGGGAACCAATCGGGATTCCCATTGCCCCGCTCATGCACCTTGAAGAGAGGAAAGGGAAATTAGCCCTTGTCCTGGAAAAAAGTCTGGTGGATGTTAATTCCGCTTCTTTTAGAGTCGTAAAGGCATTTAGAGAAAAATGGCTTGCGGCGGTACCGGGTGAAGACAGCTACAGAAGGCCGGGTCCCATAAGATTTGCCGGAAAAAGTGAAGAAGACAGGCCCATCACACTGGTATTAAATGCACTGGATGGACACTAAACGTCTCGGAAATTCTACAACTTATCGAAAATATAAGTTTATCAATGGCAACCTGTTTATACCATCAAAATGGAAGAATGGAATATTGGAATGCTGGAATATTGGGGGTAAAGGTGGAAATAAACTATTTTAATTGTAAAAAACTCCTTCAAACCCACCATTCCATTACTCCATTATTCCACTATTCCAATTGGGGCGAAGCCCCTAAGTTCCAAATGGAGATACAATGAAAATTCACTCATTAATGATTCCTGATCCCATCACCATAACGGAAAACGCCTCTATCCAGGAGGCAATCGAGCTTATGAAAGTTAATTCTATCCGGCATCTTCCAGTGGTTGGAACGGGTAACAG
>Ga0315537_1002335_pt1 | contig 14538 bp, 12 predicted proteins | sample SalMarSW160270MG_FD_203091 | JGI IMG/M metagenome (GOLD analysis project Ga0315537, IMG submission 203091) | Salt marsh sediment microbial communities from the Plum Island Ecosystem LTER, Massachusetts, United States - Salt Marsh Sediment SW1602-70 ... | reverse complement strand
TCACGCTGCCGGTGCGCGAAGGCCCGATCGCCGAAGGGCGTATCCATCCGGTGAGCCAAGTCACCGACGAGATCACCGAGATCTTCGCCGATATGGGTTTCTCAATCGCCGAAGGCCCCGACATCGAGACCGACTTCAACAATTTCACGGCGCTCAACATCCCGCCGGAGCACCCGGCCCGGCAGGACCACGACACGTTCTATTTTGCCGAGGAGCCCGACGGCACGCGGCCTCTTCTGCGAACCCATACGAGTCCGGTGCAGATCCGCACCATGCTCAAGACGAAGCCGCCGTTGCGCATCATTGCGCCGGGCCGCGTCTATCGCTGCGATTCCGACCAGACCCACACGCCGATGTTCCATCAGGTTGAGGGCCTCGTCATCGACGAGGAGACCCATCTCGGCCATCTCAAATGGGTGCTCGAAGAGTTCTGCAAGGCTTTCTTCGAGGTGCCGGAGGTGAAGATGCGCTTCCGAGCCAGCCACTTCCCGTTCACCGAGCCGTCCATGGAAGTCGATATCGGCTACGCCAAGGTTGGCGACGAGGTCAGGATCGGCGAAGGCGACGAATGGCTTGAGATCCTCGGCTGCGGTATGGTGCATCCGAACGTCCTGAAGGCGGTGGACCTCGATCCCAGGAAATATCAGGGCTTCGCCTTTGGCATGGGGATCGACCGCATCGCCATGCTGAAATACGGCATGCCCGACTTGCGCGCCTTCTTCTCGGGCGACCTGCGCTGGCTCAAGCATTACGGCTTCGCACCGCTTGCCATCCCCACCCTTGCCGCGGGGCTGAGCCGCTAGCCATGAAGTTCACGCTCGCATGGCTGAAGGAGCATCTCGACACGGAAGCGACCGTGGACGAGATCGCCGACACGCTCACCCGCATCGGCCTCGAGGTGGAGGAGGTGTTCGATCCCGCGAGCGCGCTGAAAGCGTTTCGCGTGGCGGAGGTGGTCAAGGCCGAGAAGCATCCCGACGCCGACAAGCTTCAGGTGTTGGAGGTCAACACCGGCAATGAGCGCTTGCAGGTGGTGTGCGGAGCGCCGAATGCGCGCGCAGGGCTGAAGGGCGTGTTCGCGCCGGTCGGCGCCTACGTGCCTGGCATCGAACTCACCCTGACCAAGGCTAAGATCCGTGGCGTCGAATCGAACGGCATGATGCTGTCAGAGCGCGAGCTCGAGCTCTCGGACGAGCATTCCGGCATCATCGAGCTTCCCGTAAAGACCAGAGTTGGCAGTTCCGCGGTGAAGGCGCTTGGCCTCGACGATGCGGTGTTCGACATCGCCATCACGCCGAACCGGCCCGACTGCCTCGGCGTGCGCGGCGTCGCCCGCGATCTCGCCGCATCCAGCCTCGGCAAGCTCAAGAACAACAAGGTGAAGCCGGTCAAAGGCAGCTTCGACAATCCCGTCGCCATCAAGCTCGAATTCCCAAAGGAGGCGAAGGACGCCTGTCCCATCTTCGCCGGGCGTCTGGTGCGCGGCGTCAAGAACGGCCCGAGCCCGGACTGGCTACAACGGCGGCTGAAAGCGATCGGTCTGCGCCCCATCAACGCCCTGGCCGATATCACCAACTACATCTCTTACGACCGCGGGCGGCCGCTCCACGTCTATGATGCGGACAAGCTCTCAGGTGCGATTCACGCCCGCCTCGGCAAAAAGGGTGAGAAATTCCTCGCGCTCGATGGCAAGACCTACGAGGTTGATGCCGAGATGTGCGTGATCGCCGACGAGGCCCGCGTGCTCGGCCTTGGCGGCGTGATTGGCGGCGAGGACACGGGCTGCACCGAAGAGACGACCAATGTCTTCATCGAATCGGCCTATTTCGATCCGAAGCGCACGGCGCGCACTGGGCGCACCTTGAACATCCAGTCTGACGCGCGCTTCCGCTTCGAGCGGGGCGTCGATCCGGAGTTCGTGGTGCCGGGGCTCGAGCTTGCCACCCAGATGGTGCTCGACTTGTGCGGCGGCGAAGCCAGCACGATCACGGTGGCCGGCAAGAGGCCGAGGCCGAACCCACCATTCAAGTTCGACATGACCTTGATCAGCCGCTTGAGCGGGCTGTCCCTGCCCCACAGCAATATCAGGCGGAAGTTCTCAGCGCTGGGCGTCAAGCTCGAGGGCAAGGCCAATGTGCTGAAGGCTGTGCCGCCATCCTGGCGTCCGGACATCAGCGTCCCCGTCGACCTCGTCGAGGAGATCGTGCGTCTCACCGGCGTCGAGCGCGTGCCAGCCACGCCGCTCGAACGCAGCTCCGGCGTGGCGGCACCCGTGCTGACCGAGCTGCAGGCGCGGCAGAAGCTCACGCGCCGGTTCTTGGCTGCGCGGGGCTTTGTCGAAGCGGTCACCTGGTCTTTCGTGCCCCTCGCCGAGGCAAAACTGTTCGGCGGCGGGCAGCCCGCACTTACTCTCGACAACCCCATCTCCACGGAGCTTGCGCAGATGCGGCCGAGCCTGCTGCCCGGGCTCATCAGCGCGGCCAGGCGGAACCGCGACCGGGGCTTCGCCGACGGCGCGCTGTTCGAGCTTGGCCAGGCCTACCGAGGGGCAGAGCCCGAGGATCAATACGTCGCCGCCACCGGCGTGCGGTTCGGCAACTCGACGCTTACCGGCTCCGGCCGGCATTGGTCTGGCGAAGCGCAAGCCGCTGGCTGGGCGGCGGCCAAGGCTGACGCCATCGGCGCACTGGCCGCGCTCGGTCTCAGCCAGGCCAACATCCAAGTGACACGTGACGCGCCGGTCTGGTTCCATCCCGGGCGCTCGGGTGCGTTGAAGCTTGGGCCAAAAGTCACACTCGGCGTGTTCGGCGAGCTGCACCCGGATGTCCTCACCGCGCTCGACGCCGAGGCGCCAATGGCCGCTTTCGAGCTTTACCTCGACACTCTGCCGCCAGCGAAGCGCAAGGGCACCGCAAAGCCGGCGCTCGAAGCGTCAGACCTTCAGGCGGTACGGCGTGACTTTGCCTTTCTGGTTGACCACAACATGGCGGCAGGCGACGTGGTCCGTGCAGCGCGGGGCGCCGACCGCGCGCTCATCGCCGACGTCGGCGTGTTCGACGTGTTCACCGGCCAAGGCGTGCCCCAGGGCAAGAAGTCGCTCGCAATCGAGGTGACGCTCCAGCCCCGCGACAAGACGCTGACCGACGCGGAGATCGATGCGGTGGCGGAGAAAATCGTCGCCGCTGTCGTAAAGGCCACCGGCGGCGAACTGCGTGGCTAGCGTTCCCACCTGTCGAGGGCTCGGTCAGATCAGGACTTTTGTGCGCTCCCAACCTTCGAGTGGCGTATCCCATAGAAGAAATAGATGAGAAGCCCGAGAACGAGCCAGATACCGAGTCTAAGCCACGTATCTCCAGGCAGTCCGAGCATCAAGACCAGCGCCGAGAGCGCGCCGGCCGGCGCAACGAAGTAGATGGCAGGCGCCTTGAACGGACGCTCGATGTCGCGATGCGTCATGCGCAACGCCAGCACGCCGAGGCAAACAATAGCAAAGGCGAACAACGTGCCGATCGACACCAACTCGCCGACAAGCCCGATCGGCAGGAGGCCGGCGAGCACCGTGACAATGCTGCCGATGAGAATGGTGCTGATATAGGGGGTATGGAAGCGACTGTGGGTCTTGGCGCCCCATGCCGGTAGCAGGCCATCCCGCGCCATCGAGTAGAAGATGCGCGGCTGGCCGAGGAGAAGCACGAGGATCACCGAGGTCAGGCCTAGCACTGCGCCGAGATTGACGAGCGTCGCTAGCCAGTTGAAGCCGATGGCCTGGACGCCGACGGCGATCGGGTCGGGCACGTTGAGCTGGTCGTAAGGCATAATGCCGGTAATGACGACGCTCACCAGCACGTAGAGCAAGGTGCAAATCGCAAGGGATCCCATGATGCCGATCGGCATGTCGCGTTGCGGGTTCTTGGCCTCTTGCGCCGCCGTCGATACGGCGTCGAAGCCGATGTAGGCAAAGAACACGACCGCCGCGCCGCGCAGCACCCCGCTCCAGCCGAACACGCCGAGACCTTGGTTCGGCGGAATGAAGTGACCTTGAGGGTTGCCAGCAGTCACCCAGTTCTTGGTGTCGATGAAGCCGATGCCGGCGACGATGAAGGCAATCACGATCGCGACCTTGATCACCACGATCACATTGTTGACGCGAGTCGATTCATGAACGCCGATGACGAGAAGGGCCGAGACGGCGGCGATGATCAGCATGGCCGGGACGTTGAGGATGGCCCCGGTGTGCGACCACATGCCGGTCGTCGCGTCGTACGCAAACGGGGAGCGCGCAAACCGCTCTGAGACAGGGATTCCCAGATCGCGCAGAAAGCTCACCACATAGCCCGACCAGCCGATGGCGACGGTGGTGGCGCCAAAGGTGTATTCGAGGATGAGATCCCAGCCGATGACCCAGGCGATAAACTCTCCCATCGTGGCGTAGGCATAGGTGTAGGCGCTGCCGGCGATAGGCACCGTCGAGGCCATCTCGGCGTAGCAAAGCCCGGCAAAGCCGCAAGCCACGGCGCCGAGCACAAAGGAGATCGCTACCGCAGGTCCGGCATTGGCTGCCGCAGCATGGCCCGTCAGCACGAAGATGCCGGCGCCGATGATGCAGCCGATGCCGAGTGAAACCAGGCTCCAAGCCGACAGGGTGCGCTTCAGGGGCAAGCGGCCGTGCGTGACGAGCGCTTGGACCTCGGTCTCGCCGGCCTCCTCCTTCAGTAATGCGATAGGCTTCCTGGCAAAGATATTGGCCAAGGCATGTCCCCCGTTTTGTCCGTCCCTCGTTCTTGTCACCGTCTTTCTAAACGAGACGTCATGGCGACCAAGCGTCGCCCTAGAACTGGCCGAAGCCGAAGATCCCATTGGACTTTCGGTGCTTCTTCTGCCCCGCGCCATAGAACGGCTTGTCGGCGCAGGCGCTCGCGGGCTGGGGGCCGAGTTTCCTGGGAATTGCCGGCGCGGGCCGCCAGGCTGCACACATGGCGCCTAGCTTACCGCCGAGCGACGCGGCATCCGGGGCGCAATAGAGCCCTGAGCCGTCCCGGCGCGGCGTGAAGCGCACGCCCTGCGACGATCTGCCGCCGCCAAGCTGCGCGCCGAGATAATTCAGCGCGTAGATGCGATGCGCGCTCTCCTGCGGCGGGAACCTCTCAGGACGGATATTGGTCTTGGTTAGCGGAATCGCCTCGATGGCCTCGGCCTGCCAGCGCCCATCGAGGCGCGCGAGATACACCTTCGCCATAAGCCCATAGTCGCGGCAGATGCCGAAGCGGCTCATCTCGGCGGTTCCGGGATGCATGAAGTTGCCTAGCCCGTAGAAGATCAGCGAATTTCCCACACGTTCCACGCCTTGGGCCACATGAGGATGGTGACCGACGATCAGGTCGATGCCCTTCTGCTCGGCGGCGAAGCCACGCCAATCGCGAAGCTGGCGCTGGTCCGGCACCACGCGGCCTTCAAGGCCGTAATGAATGGAGAGGATGCGGTAGTCGGCCGGAAGGCTCGTAAGTCGGTTCACCACCAGCTCGAAATCGGCGCGGTTGCGATAGGACGCCTGGCCGGGCTTGTCCTTGCCGGCGCGATGCTCCGGCCGCTGTCCGGTGATGATGCCGGTGGCGCCGAAAGCGATCTTGGTATCGCCGATCTCGAGGCAGCCGGGCCGCGTCGCTTCCTCCATATTGGAGCCGATACCGGCATAGACGATGGGGTGCTCCGCCGCGGCGACGGCCATGTGATAGAGCGTCTCCTCAACACCGCTGGCGCCGTAATCCATGGAGTGATTGTTGGCGAGCGAGAACAGGTTGAAGCCGGTGTCGATGAGCGCCTTCAGCCCCAGCGGATGGCTCTTGAAGTTGTATGGCGATGTCTGGCCCTTAGAGTCGGCGACAAGATCGTTACGGTCGGTGACGACCGTCTCGAGGTTGAGAAAGGCGAGGTCGCCGTCGACTTCGCGCGCGATGCCTGACAGCGAGTCGGTGAAGCTGACAAGCTTGCCGTTCTTGCGGAACCCTTGCGGGGAGACGGGTGCGTCGTCCGAATTGAAGCCGGTATCGCCGACCAGCACGATGGTGAGGCGGTCGGGGCCCGGCCCTTTCGGTCCACTCTCGATGGACGCGGTATACTCGGTGCTGGCGCAAGGCCGAAGCTGCGCGGCCTCGGCCACCACGCTGCCCCCGGCGACGAGCACCATGCCCGCCACCATGCCTAGGAGACAAGCCCGTCGCAACGTGTTTGCCATCGGCGTCCCTTTATGCCCCGCGAATCAAGAATGAAGCGCAGGGCAAGGTTAGAAGCGTGAGCGGATGCGGGCAATGCTCGCTGGAAGGGACTTCGGCATTAGGTAGCAAACTCCAGGAGTTTGCTACCTAATGCCGAGGGACTTTTGCTATGCGCTGCCGATCAGGATACCAGCGGCGAAGACGATGGTCCCGCCCAGCACCACCTCGAAGACGGCTTGAAGAAAGCGGGTGTCCATATAGCGCGACCTGATCCAGGCGATGACCCACAGCTCGATGGCCACAACAGCAAAGGCCACGGTGGTCGCGATTTTGAAGTTCTCGATCAGGAACGGCAGGGTATGGCCGATACCGCCGAGCGCCGTCATGGCACCGGTAATCACGCCGCGGATTGTCGGGTGGCCACGGCCTGTCAGCGTGCCGTCGTCCGACAGCGCCTCGGCGAAACCCATGGAGATGCCGGCACCGACCGACGCCGCGAGCCCGACGAGGAAGGTCTCCCAGGTGTTATGGGTGGCGAAGGCGGCGGCAAAAAGCGGCGCGAGCGTCGACACCGAGCCGTCCATGAGCCCTGCGAGGCCCGGCTGCACAACCTGCAACACGAAGAGGCGCCGCCGTGTTTCGTCCTCCTCCTGGCGCGCGCTCCGGTCCAGGATCCGCTCCCCGAGCCGCGACGCCAGGGTCTCATGGCCGCGTTCGGCTTGGGCAAGGTCGCCGAGCAGCTTGCGGACACCTGCATCACTCGCACGTTCCGCGGCAGTCTCGTAGAAACGGCGCGTCTCGTATTCCATGACCTCGGCCTGCTTGCGCACTTTATCGAGACCGAGTGGACGGACCATCCATAAGGGGCGGCGGGAGACGAAGCCTCTGACGTCCTGACGCCTGATCAGGGGGATGTGCTAGCCGAATTTCTTCCGATACATCTCGATCAGCCGCCGGCGGTGGGTGTCCTCTTCCCGCGCCATCTCGGCGAAGACCTTGGCCGAGGCCGGGTAGTTGTCCTCGAGGCCCTTGGCATAGTCGCCGTAGATACGGCCGTCTTCCTCCTCGAGCGAGATGGCAAGCGCGAGGATTTCCTGCTCGGAAAGCTCCGAAAACCGTTTCATGGGCCCTCCCGTCGGGGCGGATGAGATAATCTAGAATTATTCCCAGCAAGGCTATAGGGGCGCGGCGCATTGGCCCTCGGGAGCAGCTAACCGAGAGGCAGAGCTCGCTCGCGATCTCTGAGCGGCGCCGTATCGAATCCCAGATTGTGGTCGCGGGCGAGGTGGACCATGGCGCGCTCGGTGAGTGCGGTGATGGTCAGCAGCGGATTGCAGCCGATGGAGCGCGGGATGACGGCGCCGTCGCAGACATAGAGTCCGGTGTGGACGCCCTCGCCATTTGCGCCGTCGAACACCTGGCATTTGTGATTAACGACACCGCGCGTGGCGTCCTCGCCCATGCCGCAGCCGCCGAGCGGGTGCGCCGTGGCCGGCTTAGTGCCTGCACTCGTCGTGGCAAGCGGGCTCTTGATGTAGCGCGCGCCCACAGCCTGGGCCGCTTTGGTCAACGCCTCGTCGACGCGGGCATAGACAGGCTGCTCGGCGACATTGGGCCAGTGGACCCGAAGGCTGCCCTTCTCGAGCTTGAGGTGGCCCTTGGCATCGTCATGGGAGACGACGAAGAAGGTGTGCAGATGGGACAGGGGTCCCTGATAGACGCCCTTGATGAGGCTCTGCGCCGCGCCGAGCAGGCGCCCGCCCTTAATGAAGAATACGGGCAGGAGCGGCGCGAGCGCGGAAGGCAGAACGCCCTCTTGGATGATCATGCTGTGATCGAGATCGCCATGGTCTGGAAGCTCGATCTGCCCGGCGACGCAGGCGCCAATGGTCGCGCCGTCAAATTTGGGCGGCTCGCCGACGCCGATGCCGTTCACCTTCTGGCGGCCGCCAAGAGCAAAGGCGATGATGTCGCCATTGGCGGAGAAGCCTTCGCCGAGACGGTCGGAGAGCTTGAGACCGCGCTCGCGGGAGCGGAGTAGAACCTCCGTCGAGCCAAGCGTGCCGGCCGACAACACTACGGTCTTGGCATCGACGTAGCGGGGCGCACCATCCTTCTCATCGGTTGCGACGATGTGCACCCGCCAGCTCTGGCCGCGCTTCTCGACGTGGCTCACGGAGAGCTCGGTGAAGATCTCCGCGCCATGGGCCTTGGCATCGGGTAGGTAGGTCATGGCCACGGTGTTCTTGGCGCCGACATTGCAGCCGGAACAGCAATCGCCGCAGAGTGTACAGGCCGGCTGCGCGACGCCCGCAGGATTCACCGTGTCCTCGAAGCTCACCACCACAGGGGCGGCGACCGGGTCTTGGCCAAACGCGGCGCTCGCCGTCTCAAGCGCGCGGTATTTCGTGAGCTCAGGGGCTTTCGCGTAGCGGGAGGGGCGCAACATGATCTGCGCGCGCTCGAAGCCGAGATCGAGCAGTTCGTCTTTGGTCACCTCTTCGGGCCACGCGCGGTCGGCGAAGACGCGTGCATCGGGCCGTAAAGCCACGCCGGCGTTGATCAGCGAGCCACCGCCGAGCCCGCAGCCGACGAGCACATGGATGTCGGCGCCGAGGTGGAAATCGTAGAGGCCGGTGCGCGCGCCGGAGCGCATCTTGCCGCCGTTCAATTGCAGCTCACGGCGCAGTTCCGGTAAACGGCCCGGGAAGGCGCCGGTCGGGACCTCGCGGCCGCGCTCGATGACGCAGACGCGCTGGCCGGCACGGGAAAGCCTGGAGGCGGCGACGCCGCCGCCATAGCCGGAGCCGACCACGACCACGTCATAGGCCGCTTTCATGGCGTCTCGGGGTAAGGACAAAGGTTGTTGCATGGCCCCTCATTAGCCCAGATCAGCAAGGCGCCCCAAGTGCTTATCCGGGGGCTCCATGCATCAATTCCAATCACGGTCGCGCGAGAGGCCCTATGCCCCGCGGCACGGCCTCCTTATCGTCCTAGGCAGACAACAATGTGGAGAGAAACCCATGGTGGCGCGATGGATTTGCGCGAGTCTGACGGCGGCCTTCCTCGCCGCATTCATGATCGCGGGCGGGGCACACACGACTGAAGCGGCGGATACCAAGACCGCGATCTTCGCCGGCGGCTGCTTCTGGTGCGTGGAAGCGGCCTTCGATGAAGTGAAAGGCGTGACCGACACCACGTCGGGCTATGCGGGCGGGACCCAACCTAACCCGACCTATGGCAACCACGCAGGCTATGTTGAGGCCGTTAAGGTCACCTACGACCCGTCAAAGGTGACCTTCGCGCAGCTCCTCGACCACTACTGGCACAATATCGATCCGTTCGATCCTACCGGACAGTTCTGCGACAAGGGGCCGGCCTATCACACCGTGATCTTCGTGTCCGACGATCAGGAGAAGGCGCTGGCCGAAAAGACCAAGCAGGAGATCGCCGACAAGTTCAAACAGAAGGTAGCGACCGAGATCCGGCCGACGACCACATTCACCGCCGCAGAGGCCTATCACCAGAACTACCACATTGTGAATCCGGTCAGCTACAAGTTCTACAAATGGAATTGCGGTCGAGCGCAACGTCTTGCTGAGATCTGGGGCGGCAAGCACAGCTGAGCCTGCGGTTATCGTCGCGCTGTGATAACGTTCATCGCCAGCTGAGAGGCAAAGATCCTTTTGCCATGGACAAGCGCGAGATCATCTATCGCCATGCGCGCCTTGTGCGCGTAACGCACTGGATCAACGTGCTCGCGCTGCTCGTTCTCCTCATGAGCGGCTTGCAGATCTTCAACGCGCACTCGGCGCTCTATTTCGGTTCCAAATCGGTGTTCGACGATCCTGCGATGTCGATGCATGCCGTGCGCACTCCGGACGGCCCGAAAGGCATAGGCATCACCACACTCGGCGGTTACCGCTTCGACACCACCGGCGTGTTCGGTCTCGGCGGCAACGCCGAGACCGGATACCAGCAACGCGGCTTTCCCTGGTCGGTGACCCTCCCCGGCTATCGGAGCCTGGCCATGGGTCGGCACTGGCATTTCTTCTTCGCGTGGGTGTTCGTGATCAATGGCCTGATTTATCTGATCTGGGGCCTTTCAAGCGGGCATTTGCGGCGCGACCTCCTGCCGTCGGGAAAGGAGCTTGGTCATATTGGCAGCTCGATCGCCGAGCATGCGCGCTTCCGATTCCCCAAAGGCCAGGAGGCCAAGCGCTATAACGTCTTGCAGAAGCTCTCATATTTGATCGTGGCCTTGATCCTCCTACCGCTAATGCTGCTCACGGGACTCACCATGTCGCCGGGGATGGATGCGGCCTTTCCTGTCTTACTCGACATCTTCGGCGGACGGCAGTCAGCTCGCACCATCCATTTCATCTCAGCCAGCCTCATCGTGATCTTCGTCGCCGTACACATCTTCATGGTGCTGGTGTCGGGCGTCTGGAACAATCTCCGCTCCATGATCACGGGCCGCTACGTCATCGACCCTGCGGAGGAGAAGTCATGAGCGGTCTTGACCGGCGCAGCCTGCTTAAGCGTGGGCTCGTAGTTGCTAGCGCCGCTTTGCTAGGTGGCTGCGATGATCTCTCGAGTCAGCCTTGGGTGCGGCGCATTCTCGCCACCGAAGAGACGCTGACACGCACTGCGCAACGGGCCTTGCTGTCGCCGAAGGCATTGGCGCGGGAGTACAGCGAGGCCGACCTGTCAAAAAACTTCAAGGCGAACGGCTCGATCGATCCGCAAGACCGAGACTACCGAGCCCTCGCGGCAAATAATTTCGCCGACTGGAAGCTCGAAGTCGCCGGCCTCGTCGGCGAGCCCTTGTCCTTGTCGCTTGACGACCTGCGCGCGATGCCATCACGCACGCAGATCACCCGCCACGACTGCGTGGAGGGGTGGAGCTGCATCGGCAAATGGAAGGGCGTGCCGCTCTCCGCCGTGCTCGAGCGCGCGAAAATGAAGGCGGATGTGCGCTACATCGTGTTCTACTGCGCGGACACGCTGGGGCTCCGGACGGGGGACAAGTATTACGAGTCGATCGGACTCGAGGACGCCTTTCACCCTCAGACGATCCTCGCCTACGAGATGAACGACCAGATGCTGCCCATCCCGCACGGTGCGCCGCTCAGGGTCCGGATCGAGCGCCAGCTCGGCTACAAGATGGCGAAATACATCATGCGCATCGAGGCCGTGGACAGCTTGCACGGCATAAGCGGTGGGCGAGGCGGCTTCTGGGAAGACCGCGGCTACGCCTGGTACGCCGGCATCTGATCTCGCAAAAAAGAGGTCTCGTAATGCGCGATACCTCTCCTCATCCCGTCTCGGTGTGTCTGGTTCAGAGAATGACGGCCCGCGCTCAGCGGGCCGTCTCCATATCGACGAGGCTCAAGACCTCTTACTAGGACTGACGAAGCTTCAGCAGCGCGTGCCTGTTGCCCTTGTGTAGAGCCTTGTAGTGCGCCTTGCAGGCCTTCCTATAAGCGCGGCGCTCTTTCCGATCGGCGGGATAATGCGTCTTAGCCGCCTCACGGCAGGTGATACCGGTCATCGTGTGGACCTTTGCCTGGACCGGTTGAGCCAGCGTGGTCATCGCAACACCGGCAGCGACGAACGAAGCGACAGCAGCCAAAAAAACGTTTTTACGCATAGACTTCTCCTACTGGTTGTGCAGTACCGCTAGGCCTCCCCCTCTCCGCGGGGAGCCCGCCGATACCGCAATGCGGAGCCGAACAGCCCAACGTTTGGGGCGCCGAGTCGATCCATCGCGCAGTCATCCAAAAAGAAAGGGGCCCACGAGGGCCCCTTTCCTGTCGCAGCACTTTTTCAAGTGCGATGGCCGGCTAGGTGCTCTTGAGCTTCTTCAGGAGGCCCTTGTGGTTAGCAGCCTTCCAAGCCTTCACACACTGATGCTTGTACTGCATACGCTGCATGAGGTTCTTGGGATATTTCGCCTTGGCGGCGGCCTTGCAAGTCATTGCGGCCTCGGCCGTCATCGGCACGGTCATCGAAAGACCGGCGATGACTGCAGTGGCAGCGGCAGTCAAAAGCGCTTTCTTGATCATAGTTGTCTCCAAGTTGGTTGTGCGGCTCAGCCATTATCACACCGCCGCACAGAGCCGATGAATAGACGTTTTTGGCAAAACGTCGATCAAAATTGCGGACGGAGACTCGAAGAAAGGGGGCCCTCCCGGGACCCCCTTTCACAAGGCGCCTGGAACTCCAGGCGAAAAATCTACTTCTGGGAAGCCTTCCAGTTCTCCTTGCACGCTTTCTTGAAGTCATGACGCATCTTGCGATTGTCCGGATACTTCATCTTGGCGGCTTCTTTGCAGGGCATGCCCACTATCGAGGCGGCCTCGGCCGGCGCGATCTGGAGGGGGAGCGCAGAGGCAGAAACGAGACCGGCAGCGATTGCGGCGAGAAGAAGTTTCTTCATGGTTGTTCTCCAATCGGGTTGGGAGCACCTTCCTAGCAGGAGTCCCATAGCTCCCGACAACTGCAAAATTTGGGCAATCGGCCCCATGGTTTCGTCTTTATTGTCGCATGCTCAAGCTTGACCCGCGGCGGGTTGCGCCCCTACCTAGCCGCCCATGAATCTCTCCGAGGCGACCCCCCTTTCCCATATCCGCAACTTCTCCATCATCGCCCATATCGACCACGGCAAGTCGACGCTCGCAGACCGCCTGATCCAGCTCTGCGGCGGCCTTACGGCGCGGGAGATGAAGGAGCAGGTGCTTGATTCCATGGAGCTCGAGCGTGAGCGCGGCATCACGATCAAGGCTCAGACCGTGCGCCTCGACTACAAGGCCAAAGACGGTCAGCTCTACGAACTCAACCTGATCGATACGCCGGGCCACGTGGACTTCGCCTACGAAGTGAACCGGTCGCTCGCCGCCTGCGAGGGGTCGCTGCTCGTGGTGGACGCGACCCAAGGCGTCGAAGCGCAGACGCTCGCCAACGTCTATCAGGCGCTCGACAACAACCACGAGATCGTGCCGGTCCTGAACAAGATAGACCTCCCGGCGGCCGAGCCCGAGCGGGTGCGCCAGCAGATCGAGGACGTCATCGGGCTCGATGCCCACGATGCGCTGGAGATCTCGGCCAAGACTGGCAAAGGCATCGAGGACGTGCTGGAGGCGATCGTGCATCGCCTGCCGCCGCCGAAAGGCGACATCTGCGCACCACTTAAGGCCCTGCTCGTCGATAGCTGGTACGACCCCTATCTCGGCGTCGTCGTGCTCGTGCGCATCATCGACGGCGTGCTCGCCAAGGGACAGCGGATAAGGCTGATGTCAACCGGCGCGGCCTATCAGGTGGACCGGGTCGGCATCTTTCGCCCCAAGCAGGAGATGCGCGACCGGCTCAGGCCCGGCGAGATCGGCTTCTTCACCGCCTCGATCCGCCAAGTGGCCGATACCCGCGTGGGCGACACCGTCACCGACGAGAAGAAGCCGACTGAAAGGCCGCTTCCCGGCTTCAAGCCTGCGCAGCCCGTCGTGTTCTGCGGGCTGTTTCCGGTGGATTCCGGCGAGTTCGAGGATTTGCGCGAGGCGGTGGGCAAGCTCCGCCTCAACGATGCAAGCTTCGACTACGAGATGGAGACCTCGGCGGCGCTCGGCTTCGGCTTCCGCTGCGGCTTTCTCGGATTGCTGCATCTTGAGATCGTGCGCGAACGGCTGGAGCGCGAGTTCAATATTGACCTCATCACCACGGCGCCGTCGGTCATCTACCGAGTCTATCTCACCGACGGCAACATGATCGAGCTGCACAACCCGGCCGACATGCCCGAGCCACAGAAGATCGCGAAGATCGAGGAGCCGTGGATCGAGGCGACCATTCTCGTTCCCGACGAGCATCTCGGCGCCGTGCTGAAGCTGTGCGAGGACCGGCGCGGGCGGCAAAAGACGCTCACCTATGCAGGTTCGCGCGCCATGCTCGTCTACGAGCTACCACTTAACGAGGTGGTGTTCGATTTCTACGACAGGCTGAAATCGGTCAGCCGAGGCTATGCCTCGTTCGACTATCACATCACCGGCTACGAGGAGGGCGACCTCGTGAAGATGGCGCTGCTCGTGAACGGCGAGCCGGTGGATGCGCTGTCGGTCATCGTCAATCGCTTGCGCGCGGAGACGCGCGGCCGCGCCATGGTCGACAAGCTGAAAGATCTGATCCCGCGGCACATGTTCAAGATTCCGATTCAGGCAGCGATCGGCGGCAAGGTCATCGCGCGCGAGACCATCAGCGCGCTGCGCAAGGACGTGACCGCCAAATGCTATGGCGGCGACATCACCCGCAAACGCAAGCTGCTTGAGAAGCAGAA
>Ga0315537_1002334_pt1 | contig 14547 bp, 6 predicted proteins | sample SalMarSW160270MG_FD_203091 | JGI IMG/M metagenome (GOLD analysis project Ga0315537, IMG submission 203091) | Salt marsh sediment microbial communities from the Plum Island Ecosystem LTER, Massachusetts, United States - Salt Marsh Sediment SW1602-70 ... | reverse complement strand
CTTCAGCGAGTACCATACTTGACCATTTGCCGCAGCGCAGCACGATTATCTGGGTTGACGGACGAGCGTGCTGGCACGCGATCAAGGATGCGTCACGAAATCGCGCCCCCGAGCTTGCCGCCGTAGACGACTCCTCGGACAACCTGTCGACTGGACCCGATTTTCTGCGTGCACAAAGCAAGAGATTCCTTCAGCTCTTTGTCAATAGCGCACCATTTGCCGTCGATCACCGTTTGAACTTTGAAGCCTCGGCGCAAGAGAGTTTTGCCGCCAATGTTCCACTGCTTGCCGACCGGCTTCGGGAGTATCATCAGCAGGGACTCCGCGCGGTGATCGTTTCGGATTGCGTTGAAGCCGGTGAACGCCTGGCGGCGATCCTCGAGGAACGCGGCTGCCCGGAAGACATTTTCGAAGTCCGAGAGGGCGGGTTGCACCACGGCTTTACGCTCCCGGGCGCGAAGCTCGCACTCCTGGTCGACCACGACATCTTCGGGCGTCGGCGCCGCCGTCGCCGTTTCATGAAGTTCAAGAATGTCGTGCCGTTGCGTGGCCTGGACGCTCTGCAGGTCGGCGATTTTGTCGTTCATGTCGACTATGGCATTGGGCAGTATCTGGGACTGGAGAAGATTGCGGTGGGCGGTGTTTCCCGCGAGCGCCTGAAGATTGAATACCGGGATCGCGTGATTCTCTATGTGGCGCTGGAGAATCTGGCCCAAATCCAGAAGTATGCGGGACGCGAAGGATTTCAACCGCCGCTCTCGCGAATCGGCGGACGCGACTGGGCCGAACTGCGCCGTCGGACGAAACAGTCTCTGAAATCCATTGCGCAGGAACTCATTCGTCTTTACGCGCGCCGTCGAGCCGCGACGGGCTTTGCCATGGGCCTGGACACCGCCTGGCAACGGGAAATGGAAGCCGCTTTCCCCTATGAGGATACACCGGATCAGCTTCAGGCCGCCGAAGAAGTCAAGCGCGACATGGAGAACTCCACTCCGATGGATCGTCTGGTTTGCGGCGATGTCGGCTACGGCAAAACGGAAGTCGCCATGCGCGCGGCGTTCAAAGCGGTCGTGGAGGGGAAGCAGGTGGCCATTCTGGTGCCGACGACCGTCTTGGCCCAGCAGCATTTCCGCACCTTCCGCGAACGCTTCAAGTCCTGGCCGATTCGTGTGGAAGTCCTGTCGCGATTCCGCACGCCGAAGGAAGCTCGCCGCACGGTTCAGCAGACGGCTGCCGGTCAGGTGGACATCCTCATCGGGACCCATCGCCTTCTGTCAAAAGATGTGCACTTCAAGGATCTGGGGCTCCTGATCATCGACGAAGAGCACCGATTCGGAGTCGTCCAGAAGGAGAAGCTGAAGAATCTGCAGATGAATGTGGATATCCTCACGCTCTCCGCCACACCGATTCCGCGTACGCTGAACATGGCGCTGATGGGCGCCCGGGACATGTCTCACATCACGACATCACCACCGGGGCGGCTGCCGATTGAAACGGATATCGTGCCGTGGTCGGAGCGCGTGATCCGGGACGCGATTCTCTATGAGCTTCAGCGCGGCGGTCAGGTGTTCTTTATTCATAACCGTATTCAGTCGATGGATGCCGTCCACCGGCTCCTCAAGCGACTTCTGCCGGGCGTGCGGATTGCTGTGGCGCATGGCCAGATGCGGGAAGATGCTCTCTCGCGTGTGATGGTTGACTTCCTCGAAGAGCGCTACGATGTTCTCATCTCGACGATGATTGTCGAGTCGGGACTCGACATGGCCAATGTCAATACGATGATCGTCAACCGTGCCGACCGCTTCGGCTTGGCGCAGCTCTATCAACTTCGCGGACGCATCGGGCGGCGATCCCGCAAGGCCTACGCCTATTTTCTGGTTCCGCCGCGTTTCGAGGTCAGTCGCAGCGCGCAGCAGCGTCTGGCGACACTCGCGAGTTTCAACGCCTTGGGTACCGGCTTCCAGATCGCCATGCGGGACCTGGAAATCCGAGGGGCCGGCAATCTTCTGGGACGGGAACAGTCCGGCTATATCAATGCGGTCGGCTTCGAGCTCTATCAGCGCCTGATCGAAGAGGCGGTCCGAGAAGCACGCCAGGAGGCGGAGGGCGGCAGCGCTGCCGACGAGGAGACACCGCCCGAGCTCAAACTGGAGTTTTCCACGGATGCGTTCTTTCCGGAGGACTACATGCCGGAGGGAAGCCAGCGCCTGGGGTTCTACCGTGAACTCGTGCACGCCACCGAGCCTCATCGTGTTGACGAGATCGAAGCGGAGATTCGTGATCGCTTTGGGCGGCTGCCACGGCCCGCGCAGAACCTCATCGCCATGGCACGCGTGCGCGCGCTTGGTCAGCAGATGGGTGCGGTGAAGATCTCGGTCAAAGGCGATCGGCTGACGGTTGAATTCCCACATGACGATGAGAACGGGCGAGATGTCAAGGAACTGCTGCCCAGAGTGGCCGGTTATCCCGTCGAGTTCTCGGCCTATGAGAACCTCGCCGTGACTCTCCCGCTGGCAAACGCCCCGCAGGCGAGCGGCCCGCTCAGCTACCTTGTCCAATTCCTCCGGGACTTGGCCACACCACCTGAGCAAGTCGTTGAGGCAACGACCCGACCGGATATGATGTCTGCTACAGATAAGTGATACTTGAAGTAAGTACCGTTTTTCAGCAATTCCATACCGAGAGGAGGTTTCCGTGTTCATCCGATCGAAACATGTTTTGCTTTGGACTCTCCTTGGCGGAGCCGCGCTGGTTTTATCTGCGTGCGCCAAAGAGGAGCCGATCGTCGCCAAAGTCGGCCGCTATCGCATCACGGCGGAAGACTTCAAGAACGGATTCATTCAGAAGTGGCGAGGAGAAAAAGCCGCTAAGACGCGATCGTTCGAGGATCGGCGGGCGTATGTCGATGAGCTCGTCGATCAGAAACTGCTTGTCGCGGAAGCCTATGCGCAGGGCTACGACAAGAAGAGCGAAGTTCGTGATGAGCTCGAAACCATGGCTCAGCGCAAGTCGCTCGACCTCCTCTATCAACAGGAGATCGTCGACAAGGTTATCAGCGAGGAGGCGATACGGCACTTTTATGACCGATCGGGTGAGGAACTGCACGGGCGACACATTCTGGTCAAGGTGGCTCCTCCCGACACATCGACCGAGGCAGTGACCATCGCGAAGACACGCATCGATAGTATCCATAAGGCCATTCTCGACGGCTTGGATTTCAAGAAAGGCGCCTATCTCTACAGCGAGGATGTGACGACCGCTCGCGACAGCGGCGATCTCGGCTGGTTTCCTTGGGGGAAGATGGTCGATGCCTTTCAGGAGGCGGCTTGGGACTTGAAAGCGGGTGAAGTGTCCCAGCCCGTGCGATCCCCTTACGGTTGGCACCTCATCTTGGTGGAGGAGCGCCGTCCCGTCCCGGATCGGGGGCCATATGAGGAAGCCAAAGAGTCGATCAAGAACCAGATGTACCGGATGGAAGGCGAGAAGCTGAATAAACTGGCCCGCGACTATGTTCGGAATCTGCGCGCCAAAGCGAAACTTGAGACGCATCCGGAGGTCTGGGAAATGATGCGCCTGAAAGTCACGGATCCGGCGGCTCCTGCCGTCGAGGACCTCGCAAACTACTTCACGGAAGAGGAGAAGGCGCAGGTCGCTGCTACTTACAGCGGCGGCAAGGTAACCGTGCAGGACATCGCAGATCGCGTGGGCAGTCGGGTCAGCCGAATCGAGTGGGATAGAGAAAGCACTTTCGATGACATCATTAGCTCGATCGTCGAACCAAAACTGCTCGAGGAAGACGCCAAGTCCAAGGGCCTTGTCAAAAAAGCGAGCAAGATGCCTGAGATTGTTGACCGCAAGGAACAGCAGATCAGCGTGATGATTGAGAGGGCCGAAGTAACGGATCGGGTGGTGGCGGACTCGGCCCAGGTCGAGGCGTACTACCTCGCTCACCTGGGTGATTTCATCCAGGAAGAGGAGCGGGTCGTGCGCGAAATATTCATTAAAGATGATTCCGCCAAGGCGGCCCGAGTTGCCCGCCGTGCCCAGAGCGGAGAGGACTTCCTGAAACTCACGAAGCAGTTCAACGAGAAAGAGTCCACGAAGGCCGCCGAGGGCAGAGTCGGGCCTTTCGGGCAGCGCCGCATGGGGCTGATTGGCACACGTGCCTTCGAGTTGGAGAAGGTCGGCGACATCGCCGGACCCATCCGAGTTGGACGGAACTGGTCGATCATTCGCCTTCTGGAGATTATTCCGTCACGGACCAAGACTCTCGACGAAGCGCGAAGCACCGTGGAACGCCAGTGGCGTATCGCGAAGACCGAAGAGTTGAGGGCGGGCCTGAAAGAGCGACTACGTCAGAAATTCCCTGTTACCATCTATGATGATGTGCTGGCCAAAATCTGGATCGAGAAAGCGACACCTCCCGTCGTCGCCGACACGATGCGCACTGGTGGCTAAAGCCAGCGCCTTGGTGCTGGCGCTGCTGCTCTTGGGTTGCACGCAAGTTGCGCCGGAAGACATTGTCGCCACCGTCGGCAATCAAACCTTGACCCGTGCCATGGTGGCCGAGCGGGCCGGAGTGCCCTTCGATTCGCTCTCGACCGATGCCAAATGGCAGCTCGCCCAAGGGTGGGTCGAGGAGACTCTGCTGCTTGCTGAAGCGCAGCGCCGGGGTCTTCAAGATGACCCCACGATTGAGCGGAAGCTGCGCGAATTGCGACTGGAGCTCCTGCGCGCTCGCCTGCTGCAGGCCATGCGCGGGCATGAAACCCCCAGCGATTCGGTGATCGAGCGCTACTATAATGCTCACCGGAGCGAATTCGTTCGGACGCAGGACGAGTACGAAATCGAGCTCTACTGGGCTCCGGATCGAGTGACCGTGGAGCTGTTCCGACGAGCCGGCCTTAAGGACATTGAGCTGGCGGAGATGGCTCATCCGGATGTGACGATGGAAGGCGTCTGGCATGCATCAATCACTGATCTGGATCCGGATCAGGTGGCCGAACTCGCCACGCTCGAGCCGGGTCAGTTCGGCGATCCGCAACAGGCGGACGAGGGCTACCGTCTCTTTCGGTTGCGAGAACGGTTGCCCGCCGGTGAGCCGATTCCTCTCGAGAATGTCCGCCACGAAATCCGCGAACGCCTGCTGTTGGAAGCGTCTCGCACGGGCATGGAAACCCTGCTGACCGACTTGGGTCGAAGGTATTCGGTGACTTTCAATTTGGGAGACAGTTTGCGATGAATATGTGCGCGGCCCGAGGTTTTCTTCTGGCTCTCCTCATGGCTTTCGCTTGCGGAAGTGCGCCTGCCGCCGAGGTGATTGATCGCATCCTCGCCGTCGTCGATGAGGATATCATTCTGGAATCCGAAGTGCTCCAGTATCTTCAGTTCAACCTGGGGGCTGACATGGATCTGGCCGCGCTCTCGGACGAGCAGGTTGCCGATCTGAAGATGCGGATCCTCGAGGAACTTATTCGTCAAAAGGTGCTTTTGGCCAAGGCGCGCGCCGACACGGTGACGATCCGCGACCGCGATGTCGACCGTGAACTTGAAACGCGTATTAAATCACTCGAGACGCAACTCGGCTCGGAAAAGAAAATCACGGAATACTATGGCATGTCGATGACACAGATTCGCCGGGAATTCCGTACCCTCGTCCGTGAAGGAATGATGATTGACCAGATCAAGCGGACGCATTTGGGCGACATCCGAGTCAGGCGGAGTGATGTTGAGGCGTTCTGGAAGGTGTATCAGGATTCCATTCCGGCGATTGAAGAAGCCGTGAAGCTTTCTCACATCCTGTTGCGCGATGAAGTGTCCGACGCCAGCCGACAGGCAACGATGGCGCGCGCCGATTCCGTCCGCGAGATGATCCTGGCGGGCGAGGTGGAATTTGAAGCAGCGGCGAGGCGACTCTCCGATGACGCGGCGTCCGCCAAGAAAGGCGGTCTTCTGGGAACGACCAATCGCGGCGACCTCGTGCCGGAATTCGAAGAAGTCGCGTACAATCTTGAAGAAGGCGAGATTTCATTTCCCGTCGAAACCAAGTTTGGCATCCATGTCATTCGTCTGAATTCACGCACCGGTGAGAAAATCAACACGAGCCATATTCTGTTCAACATTACGCCCGGTGTGGCTGACCAGGAGGGCACGATGGTGCGGGCGCGTGCCCTGCGCGAGGAGATTCTCGCCGGGCGGGATTTTGCCGAAGCGGCCTCGGAATTGTCGTGGGATGCCAAGAGTGCGGCCAATGGAGGGGACCTCGGATGGTTCAAACCGGAGGAACTTCCCGAAGATTTCCGCGTTCCTGCACGCAACTTAGCCCCGGGCGAGATTTCCGAGCCCTTCCGGTCTCAATTTGGTGTTCACCTGCTGAAAGTTACTGACCGCCAGACCGCTCGGCGCGTCACCCTTGCCGAGGACTATGACCGTATCGAGCAGATGGCGCTGATGCAGAAAAAAGAACGCGAATTCAACAAGTGGATCGATAATCTGAAGGCTGAGACTTTCATTGAGATAAAAGAGTAGCTCGCTCGATAATTCGCCGAGCCGGGTTCAAGAACCCGGCCGGAATGTTTGACAACAGACATGCGTATGGCCTCTCGGACAGTGATAGTTGTTCTGGTTTTGATGGCGTTTGTGGCTGTTTCCGCAGCGCAGCAGGCCGCTCCAAGCTCGAAATTGACCGTTGCGCTTCTGAAATACGATGGGGGCGGAGATTGGTACAGCGGCGCAGCGTCCGTGGCGAACCTGCTGGACTTCATCGGCGCGAACACGAATGTTGCCGTGCAGCCGACGCCCGCGCAGGTGGATGCCAAAGGCGCGGACCTCTTCCGCTATCCGATTATCTACGCCAACGGGCACGGGAACATTTATTTTTCCGAGCAGGAAGTTGCGAATCTGCGCGCGTACTTGACAGGCGGCGGGTTTCTCTTCGCGAACGACGACTATGGCATGGACAAATCTTTCCGCCGCGAAATGAGAAAAATCTTTCCGGATGAGCCGCTCGTCGAATTGCCGTTCGACCATCCGGTCTACCACATCTACTTCGACTTCCGGCGCGGTCTGCCGAAGATTCACGAGCATGACAAACTGCCGGCGCAGGGTTTTGGTCTCTTTCATGAGGGGCGGCTGGTGGCCTTCTACGACTATCAGTGCGACCTTGGGGATGGCTGGGAAGACCCCGATGTCCACCGCGACCCACCCGAGAAACGCCGCGCGGCATTGGAGATGGGCACGAATGTAATTCTTCATGCGTTGACGCATTAGCGCCATTGCGAGTATAGAGACCAACAACAGCAAGAAATTCGTTCTCGTATCGTGCACTTAATGAGTATCTACTTTGTCATAATCTTGAAATAGCAGGGAAGGAGTAGGTCATGCGGTCGGTACGTTTAACACTGTTTCTCTTGTTAGTTTCGTTGGCTAATTCCGCATTTAGTCAAGACAGCCTGAATGTGCGAAAGGTCGGGCAGTATAATTGGTGGGATTTTGCGTTGGCTGTTGTTGTGCAAGATACATTGGTATACGTAGCCGCTGGTGAAGCTGGCTTGCGCATAGTAAATGTTGCCGATCCAACTGCACCAGATGAGGTCGGTTTCTGCAATCGTCCAGAACTCGCGATAGATGTTGCTGTGGAAGGTGACTATGCTTACATAGCAGATTTGGGGGGCTGCTTACGTGTGATTGATGTCAGCAATCCTTTTTCACCAATGGAAGTTGTCACCTATGATCCGCCCGGTGAATCAATCAATGCTGTCAGTGTTGCGGTAGAAGGCGACTATGTTTATGTGGTTTTTGCTTATGGCGAAGAAGGCACATTGCATATCATCGACATCACCATTCCATCTGCGCCGAATCCAGTTGGTTTCTACGATTCGATTACGGGGAGCATTTGGTTTGATCTGAAGGTGCGTGGAGACTTCGCCTACCTTACCGAGCCTTATTGGTTAGAAATTGTCAACATCCAGGATCGTACATCCCCCTTCCAGGAGAGCATAACAAATCCACCCATTGGTGGTATGCCATGTGGGGTGGCGTTGTCAGAAAATTACGCATTCCTTTCTCATTGCAGCATAGGAGGTGGAGGACAATATAATCTAAGCATTGTGGACATTAGGGATCCAGGAGATCCCGAAGTTGTGGGAACATGTGTGATAGGCGGTCAAGGCTTGAGGGTCGCCGTAACGAGAAGTTGTGCTTTAGTGGCTGCCAATTATAATGGTCTTCGAGTGGTCGATGTGTCGAATCTGACCAACCCCGTAGAAGTGTTCGGAGGCTCTGGGTACACCACCCATTCAAGAGATGTTGCTGTCTCAGGCAACTTCGCATATGTAGCAGATGGAGCTAACGGATTGGTTGTGCTGGATATTACAGAATGTACGTCGCCAGTTCTAACGGGTTATTTTAACACACGCGGAGACGCAGTAGCAGTATCAGTAGCAGGGAACTATGCATACATTGCCAAAGAAAGTAGTGGTCTGCGAGTAGTTGATGTCTCGAACCCATTATCCCCTTATGAAGTCGCCTTCTTCGAATCAACGCAAATAGGATCTGCTCGTGATGTTGCACTGTTGGGAAACCATGTTTATGTGGCATACGGGGGTTTGTGGGCACTTGATATCACAAATCCCGAAGCACCAGACCCAGTGGGATTCTGCAGCGGATTCACTGCAGATGGCATAGCTGTAAGCGAAGACTACTATGCATATATCGTAGGTGGTTCGCGTTTAAGAGCTATTAATGTCAGCAATCCAGCAGATCCTGTGGAAATGGATAACTGCACGGCAGGCAATAATCTTCGGCGAGTCGCAGTTCACGACAACTATGCTTATGCGGTAGGAATTACTGGAATGCGGGTGATTGACATTAGTAATCCTAACGATCTAGATGCGGCCGGTAGCTACGATGTGTCTTGGGCTAATGACGTAGCCGTGAGAAACAATTGTGCATACGTGGCTGGTTTGGATGGTTTGCATATTATTGATGTAACTGATCCGGATAATCCAACGGAGTTAGCGCAGTGTGACTTGCCATGGACACCACTTGGTGTAGTAGTACAGGGAGATTATGCATACGTTGCAGATTCCGATAGTGGTTTATATGTGATTGACGTCACGGATTGCGAAAATCCTGTGGTAGTTGGTTTCTATGACACTCCCGGTGATGCTTATGATGTTGCAGTATCAGGAATATACGCCTACGTAGCAGATGGGGATCGCTTGGGTATTTATGATATCTCGGATGCAGTTGAAGTATCACTGCATCACGATATTATTATACCATCGACATTTATGCTTTATTCCGCCTACCCCAATCCGTTCAATCCGACGACCACAATTCGGTACGATGTGAAGCAGGCCGGTCAGGTTCGGCTCACCGTTTTCAATCTGCTTGGGCAAGAAGTGGCGAGGCTCGCAGACGGTCGTCATTTGGCTGGTTCTTACTCGGTTTCTTGGGATGCTACGAGCGTGCCTTCGGGAATTTATTTGTGTCAAATGCAGGCACCGGGTTTCATGCAAACGCGGAAGCTGGTGTTGTTGAAATGACTTCCGCGACCGGAGGTCGCGGGTAGTAGTGGGTGTCGATTTTCGGCCAGGTTAGGAACCTGACTCGGCGGAGGGACTGAGCCTATGGGTGCGCAAGAGATTCTGATGACAATCCGGGGATGGATGGCCGGTTTGCGCCGCGCGGCGTTTGGGACGCGATTGCGTGCGGGGCTTTTCGGCGTGGTCGCAGCCGTGCTGGCGTTGACGCTTTTCGTCACGATTCTCGAAGCCGTCTTTCGTCTGCCGGAAGAAGGGCGCTGGATCCTTCTCGGTCTCTGGGCGGTGGGCAGTCTCGCCGCTTTGGGTTATGGACTTCTCTGGCCTGTAGCGCAGTGCGTCCTTGTGCCTTCTTCCGATGAAAGGTTGGCGTCGCATTACGCCGAACGCATGCCGAGCATTCGCGACCGCGTGCTGAACGCTTTGCAGCTTCTGCGACGCGTGGACAATCGCGAGGGCTATTCGGTTGACCTGATTCTGGAAGCCGGTCGCGATGTCGCCGAGGATTTGAAACCGATCAATCCGCGCGATTTGCCCGACCGAAAGCCTGTGCGCCTTTTCGGTCGAGCTTTCCTTGCCAGCGGCGTGCTGGCGGCACTGATGTTTCTCATCTTCGGCGGTCCGCTCATTTCGGCGGGGAATCGGGTTTTGCATGCCGACGAGGAATTCGCTCCGCCACCTCCTTTCACGCTGTCCATTGAGCCGGGATCGTGCACGGTGCTGCGCGGTGATTCGCTGGCGGTCACGGTCACCGCGACGGGCAATGTGCCGGATGAAGTCATTCTCGAGCGCCTCGAGCGCGGCAAAGTGGCCACCGAACCCGTTATCCTCAGGGATCATGGCGAGAACCGCTTCCGTTACACTTATCGCGGCGTAGCGACTTCCTTCAGTTACTGGGCACACGCCGGGCGCGTCGAAACCGAACGCTATGAAGTTACGGTGCGCGAATTGCCGGCCGTTCGATCGCTTTCGGTGAGGCTCACCGCGCCAGCCTACACAGGCCTGGGCGAGCAGTTGCTGGAAGAGAATATCGGCGACATCAGCGCGCTTTTTGGGACGACGGCGAGGCTCCGCATCGCTGCAACCAAGCCGCTGAAAGACGCGAGTATCGAAGTCTTCGAAGGAACATCGCCGCTCGTCAGCGAGGAGGCGCGTGAGCCTTCGACAACGATTCCACTGGATGTTGCGGGATTCAAAGCGAGTGGTGAACTCAAGATACATAAGAGCGGCTATTATCGCATCCGGCTTCTTGACGCCGAAGACTTGGCGAATCGCGATCCGATTTTGTATCGAGTGATTGCGCGGCCGGATGAAGTACCGGTCGTCAGCCTGGTCGAACCGGCGCGAGACTTGGATGTCGCCGCCGGCGTGCTGATCCCGATAGTCTGTGAAGCGACCGACGATTTCGGCTTCACGCGCATGGCGCTGCGGTACCACCGCACATCAACTTTCGAGCCGGACACCGGTGCGACACCGCTTTCGAGTTTTGAGAAAATGGATTTGGCCTACCAGTATCAGGGTCGCGCCGAGATTCGGTCGGAATACAACTGGGACCTGACTCCCCTCGACCTCTTGCCGGAAGATCAGGTGGAGTTCTTTGTTGAGGTCTGGGACAACGACGCACTGACGGGCCCCAAGCGTGCCGAATCGGTCCGGCGTGTTCTGCGCTTCCCGTCGATGCAAGAGATTTTCGACGCCCAGGAGAATGCCGAAAAGGCTCGCCGCATCAGCCTCCAGGACCTGCTGGATCGATCGCGGGAATTGGGTGAAGAAATCGACCGCACGCTCGAAGAATACAAGTCCAATCCGGAGATGAGCTGGGAGCGCAAGCAGGAACTGCAGCAGATGATCGAGGAGCAACAGGCGATGGCGCAAATGCTCGAGGACATCGCCGAGGCGCTGGAAAGAAGCGCCGAGCAGATGGAGGCGCGGGCGCTCTTCTCACCGGAAACACTCCAGAAACACGCGGAGCTCCAAAAGCTCATTCAGGAAGTGATCACGCCGGAGATGCGGGAAGCATTGCGGAAGCTCCAGGAAGCGATGGAGCAAGCCAACGAGAATCAGATTCGGCAAGCCATGGAGAATTTCTCGCTGACTCAGGAGCAGTTTGAGGCGGCGCTGGATCGCATGCTGAACATCCTCAAGCAGCTTCAGGTCGAGCAGAAGATGGACGAGATCACCCGGCGTTTGGACGAGCTGGCCAACCGTCAGGAGAATCTGAACCAATGCCAGGAGAGCTCGTCGCCCAAAGACGCCGATAAACTGGCTGCCGAGCAGGAACGACTTGCCGAAGAGATGCGCGACATCGAAAAGCAATCCGCTGCGCTCGAAGAGCTCATGAAGGAGATTGCGAACGCGCCGAAAGAAGAGATGGCGGACTATAACCGGGAGATGGAGCAGGCGAATCTGCCCCAGGAGATGCAGCAGAATGCAGAAGGGCTCTCACAGTGCCAGGCATCGAGTTGCAAGAAACGCGGGCGCAAAATCTCGCGGCAACTCACCGGAATGGCCAACCGCATGCGCAACATGAAAAAGCAGATGGTGCAGCAGCAGCTTGCCGAGATTCGCGAGCGGCTCGAGAAGGCGCGCGACGAGATTCTGCGCCTTTCTGAGCGTCAAGAGTCCCTGTGGGATGATACGAAATCCCTCCCCAGCACGAGTCCGCAGCTTCCGCATGTCGGAGAAGAGCAGCAGGATCTGTCGGCTGCCTTGGACCGGATCTCCAGTGCCTTGGCCGAGCTTGCCCAGCGCACGCTCTTTGTGGGGCCGCGAATCAGCGCGGCGATGTGGACGGCCTCGATGAAGATGAATCAGGTGATGGGCGCGACCCAGAGTCGCGATCCCCGAACCGCCGCGCATTACCAGCGACAAGCTATGGCAGCCTTGAACAATGCCCTGCAGGAGGTCAACAGTTCATCCTCGAGCTGCAACTCTGCCTGCAATTCGGCGTCGGGTATGAACGAGATGTGTAACAAGGCTGGCCAAATGGCTGGGCAGCAGATGTCGATCAATCAATCCACCGAGCCCTTCCTGATGGATGAGGGCAATCCCGGTGTGCTCAGCGTTGGCCAGCAGGCTGCGCTGAGAAGGCTGGCCGAGCAGCAGGGAGCGCTGGCGAAGGCAGCGGAACAGCTCGCAGCCGAAGCGGCGGCATCCCGTCAGACCTTGGGACGGCTCGGAGATGTCGGCAAGGAGATGCGCGAAATCGCACAGGACCTGCACGATCGCAATGTCACTTACCGCACCCGGGAGCGGCAGGAGCGCATCGTCTCGCGTCTCTTGGACTTTCAGAGGTCTGCGCGAGAGCGGGAGTTTAAGCCCCAACGCCGTGCTCAAACGGGCGTTGATGTTGTACGCGCCAGCCCGCCTCCGGTGTCTCCCGAGGCTGGAAAAGACCAGCTTCGAGAAGACCTTTTGCGGGCCCTCGAGTCGAAATTCGCTCGTGACTACGAGGTGCTCATCCGCCAGTATTTCGACGCGCTGGGTAAATTGAATCAGAAGTAGAGACTCATGAAATTGCCAAGCACACTTATTTCCATCTTTGCGACACTATGTCTGGGTCTCGCGCTTGCCTTTGCAGACCAGCCACCGTTCCGTATCGAAATCCAGCCGGCCAAAGTTCGCGCACAAACTGACAGGCCTGAACAGAATCTGGTGGATCGGGCCCGACGCTACGAAGAGCGGGGCTATACCGAGCGCGCACTGGAAACTTGGCGAGCCGTCTTGGAGCAGAACGCCTGGAACGCCAGCGCGATTGACGGCATCCGACGCACTCTCGTGCATCTCAAGCGTTACGATGAAGCCATCCAGTTCACCGAGGGTGTTCTTGCCCGCGCCAAAGTGCGCAGCCTGGAATCGATTCCATTGAATGACCCGACAAGTCCTTTTGCCCTCACGCTTGGCCTGGGCGAGATTTACCTCGCGCAGGGGGAATCCGAGCGAGCCTGGGAAGTCTGGAACCGGGCTTTGGCGTCCGAGGCGGAGAGCCCCTACGCCGTCATGCTGTTGATTCGCGTTCTCCAGCAGAACCGTCTATGGGAGGACGCAGAAAATCTGATCCGTGATTTCCGCAAGCGAACGAACCAGCCGGCGTTCATGAGCCGCGAGTTGGCGCAGAGCCTGCAGATGCGCATGGAATTCGGTGCGGCGACCGAGGAACTCCTCATCTACATGAAGGAACTGCCTGCGGGCTGGGAAATCGCCCAGAGAGTCTTGGCGCGCTTCCCGGATGAAGCCGCCGTCCACGCAGAGGTCACCGATGCGCTCAGCCGGGCCGTCCGTAAGAATAAACAGGACATTAATCTGCGCCGCCTCCTCGCGGGCTATCTTTTCAAAATCCGCGATTTTGAGGGGGCCTATCGGCAAATTGTCATCGTGGATTCACTCGCCGACCGCCATGGGGTGGACATCCTCGCTTTCGCCCGGAACCTCCTTGGTGAGGAAGAGACGGCTCTCGCGTCGCGAGTCTTTTCGAGGGTGCTGCACAGGGAGCCGACACTCGAGACGCGCCTTCAGGCGGAACTGGGCCTCGCGGACTGCCTGCTTCAGTTGGGAAGGTACAGTGAAGCGAAAGCGGCCTACGAGGCTTTTGTGCAAGCGTACCCTCAGGCGAATGAAGTCACCCAGGCGCGTTTCCGGATTGCCGACATCACTCTCCAGCATGAACGCCGACCGGAGGACGCTCTGGAGCAGTTGCGCGCGATCGAAAAGGGTGGTAGAAATGTCAGCCAGTCCGATGTGCGTCTGAAGATCGGCGATTGTCTCGTTTGGCTGGACCGGGTCCCGGAAGCGATCAAGGTCTGGCAGCGGGTGGCTGCTGCTGGAAACAGCGGCGATATCCGCGCCGAGGCTCACCTTCGGACCATGCGCGCTCATCTGTGGCTGGATTCTCTGGTGCAGGCGAATGCGGTTCTGGATTCGATCCTGAGAGGAGACCTCGCCAACACCTGCTTCAACGACGCTGTCTACTACTCCAATGTAATTATCGAAGGTGGTCCAAGCG
>Ga0315537_1002332_pt1 | contig 14551 bp, 12 predicted proteins | sample SalMarSW160270MG_FD_203091 | JGI IMG/M metagenome (GOLD analysis project Ga0315537, IMG submission 203091) | Salt marsh sediment microbial communities from the Plum Island Ecosystem LTER, Massachusetts, United States - Salt Marsh Sediment SW1602-70 ... | reverse complement strand
ACGATGAAAAGGGCGCTTACGACCAAACTGGCCAATACCACTTCTCTGGTTTCGCGTTTGTCTGCCAAGGTTAAGTTAGGGAAGATACCCTCTACGCTGAGAATGGGACCACCAAACAAGGCGAAGAGCGAACCGCCGATTAAACCGCCTAAGTGCCCCCAGTTGTCGATTCCAGGAGAAAGGCCTATCAACAGGTTTATGACAGCGACAAATATAATGTTGTTTAATGCCCTGCGGGCAAACTTCCCCAACACCTGCCGGTTTTGGTAGAGAAACATACCTTCTGCCCCCAAAAGACCGAATATCGCCGTAGATGATCCCAGAGAAGGCGCTGCCGAAAACATGAAGGAGGCCACGTTACCGGCAAAACCGCTCAAGATGTAAAGGAGAAAGAAACGCCAGTGCCCAAAATAGCGTTCCATTCCAGGTCCCAGCAGGTAAAGAGCATACATATTGAAGCCTATGTGAAGAAGCGAACCATGGAGTAACATGGGCGTGAAGAGGCGCCAGATTTGCCCTTGAGCGATCAGAGAGTTTACCTTTAACCCTAATTGTGAGGGGATGTCAATGCCCAACAAAGCCATACTCCCCTCTTGGGCTATGAACACAATCACTGTAAAAACCAATATACTGTAGGTGACTGTTGGTCTGATCGAGGGGACCCTTACCGGAACTTGCCTGGGACTTTCAGGAGGTTGCGGCGTAGATCCCCTATCGAATTCCGAATAGAGTGGGGTAGGGGTATCTGGGTTCACAAACTTACCTTCCGGTGTTTGACGCGGTGGTGTTCCGCCTGGATAATGGCTAAAATAGTATCTACCGTCTGGTCTAGCTGACGTTCACGGTTGACAACTACGTAATCAAATTCATGCATGCGTTTGAGTTCCTGGCGCGCTGTGGCAATGCGTAGATTGACCCCTTCCGGGGTCTCCGTCTTGCGAGATTTTAAACGGTGGACCATTTCATCTTCATTTTGAGTGGTCAGAAAAATGAGCAGGGCGTCTGGGGCTAGTTCACGGATGGAAGCCGCTCCCTGAACATCGATCCGCAAAATCACATCCTTATCGCTGGTCAATGCTTTGCGAACTTGCTCTTTAGGTATGCCTTTATAGTCGTTGTATACGATGGCGTATTCCAGTAGTTCCCCTTTTTCAATCATGTCCGCAAATTCATCAGAAGAAATGAAGAAATAGTCGACACCGTTAACCTCCTCCGGGCGTGACCGGCGGGTGGTGGCGGTAACCACAAAGTGGAAGGGCAGATTCCGTTGCTTCATGCGCTGGATGACGCTATCTTTACCCACACCGGAAGGCCCGGAAATGACGATCAGCAATGGTTGGGATTGTTGAGGATCGTATGGATTTTGATTTTCACTCATATAATGTCGGTAAATTTGTTGTTATAATTTAATGCCTCTAAGTTATTCGGAAAGAGAGATAGGTGCATGCCCAATTACGAATATCGTTGTTTAAATTGTAAGCGTCGCTTTGAAGTATACATGTCTTACAGTGAATATGGCAAGAAGAACTTGCGTTGTCCTCACTGCCAAAACGACCAGGTGGAGAGGCGGGTTACCCGGGTTCGTTTCGCTCGTTCTGAAGAAAGCCGCCTGGAGAACCTGGCCGATCCTTCTAACCTGGCTGGCCTGGAAGATGATCCCAAAGCTTTAGCTCGCATGATGCGCCAGATGAGCGGTGAAATGGGGGAGGAGTTAGGACCCGAATTTGACGAAGTCGTGGACCGGCTTGAGGCTGGTCAAAGCCCTGAGCAAATTGAAGAAGCCATACCAGATCTGGGTGAAGGCGTCGGAGATATGGGATCAGGGGATTTCGGTGACATTTAATCCAGCCGAAAATAGCCTGGGTTTGTCAAGGGGATGATTTCGGGCTCCCTATTAACTTTTTACTTTCAATCGTTCTAAAACCGTCTGTCGGATACTTACCTGTACTCCCTCTGGGGGTTGTAGGGCATCTATGATAACCCATCGTTGGGGATCTTCCTGTGCCATCTGTTGATAACCTTGCCGCACGCGTTGGTAAAAGGCCAGATCGTAGGCATCCAGACGGTTCCAGTCACCACCCCCGGCACGGCGCCGTAAACCTACTTCCACCTCCAAATCGAACAGTAACGTTAAGTCCGGTTTCAGCCCACCCGTAGCGAAATTTACGATCGTTTTTATCAGCTCCAGTTCTTGCTGTTTGCCATAGCCTTGGTAGGCGATGGTAGAGTCGGCATATCGATCGCAAAGGACCACCCCCCCTTTGGCTAAATGAGGTTTGATGACTTGCTCGACCAGCTGGGCACGCGAGGCCTGGAACAGCAATATTTCCGTGCGAGGGTGCATGGCTGTGTTGTCCAGGTCGAGCACGATACTGCGAATCTGGTCGCCAATGGAGGAGCCACCGGGTTCGCGGGCAGTCAGGACGTCGAAGCCTGATTGGTGTAGGAAGCTGGCTAACTCTGGGATTTGGGAAGTTTTTCCGGTCCCCTCGGTGCCTTCGAAGGTTATGAACATGATTTGGTATTGTAGCACGAAAAAAATGAGGGGCGGGTCTACCGTTTCACATCTTATGCATTACTCTCGATAGATGCGCACCCTTCGATGTGGCTCTTTGCCATGGGAGTGGGAGGTCAGGTGGGCCTGGCGGGCCATTTGGTGCTGCAAACGGCGAATGTAAGATGAGGCCGGGGATAACTCAACCCAGCGCTCCCCGTTTAACACCGCATTGATGGCACCCTGGGTCTCTTTCAGGGCAGGTTCTACCATCGGTTCATTGCTTGTTTCCTTGGATAGGTTGAACAGGTCGCTGAGGAACTGCTGCATTTGGTTAACCGTGTTAGAGCGCAGCACGTAGATGGGAATGCCACGGTTTTCAGCTTCCACAATCGGTTGCATGCGCTTGCGATAATACGAGCGTAAAGTCAACAGGACATCCGCCTGACCGACATCGTTCATAACCAGCATGGGGACGCCAAGGCGTTTCGAGGCTTGAATCAAACGATTTCGGGCTACGCCATATGGGTAAATCTTAATAGTTTGTAGGGGTGTACTGGCAGCCGCCCCTCGGGTAGGTTCGGAGGCCATGCTCTGCCTCCGCTGGTTCTGTGGGACCGAACTTTGTAGACCGCCGTTGCTTTGACGCCGGAAGCCCTGGCTCTTGCTGCTTGAGCGTCCCAACACAGGAGCAGCCTCTCGTTCAGTGATTATCTCTCCATCCGTGCCTCGCGAGCGAATCTCAGGGGGTAATGGGTAGCCCCGTAATAACGAGTCCACCGCTTCGGCCACGTCCAGGTGCACCGCTAAACGGTCACGCGTTTGAATTTCGATCAACACGTCAAAAGTGGGTGCCGAACGCCGCTCCAAAACGGTTTTTTGGGTGCCCCGTCGACGCGCCTCTTCATCTGATAAAGTTACCGACTCTATGCCTCCAACTAGATCGGAGAGGGTTGGGTTCAGCAGTAAATTTTCAAGGGTGTTGCCGTGAGCTGTGCCGATCAGTTGCACCCCTCGCTCTGCAATCGTGCGAGCAGCGGCTGCTTCGAGTTCTCTTCCGATTTCGTCAATGACGATCACCTCTGGGTTGTGGTTCTCAACTGCCTCGATCATGACCTCGTGCTGTAAGGATGGCATGGCTACCTGCATACGGCGAGCCTGGCCCACAGCCGGGTGAGGCACATCGCCATCTCCTCCGATTTCATTAGAGGTATCCACTATTACCACGCGTTTCTTCTCCGCCAGGATGCGGGCTGCCTCTCGCAACATGGTTGTTTTGCCTATCCCCGGACGGCCAAGCAGCAACAAGCTTTTACCGCTCTCTATCAGGTCTTGAATAATATCGGTGGTACCGTAGACTGCCCGCCCGATCCGGCAAGTCAAGCCGACAATATGCCCCCGGCGGTTGCGTATGGCTGCGATCCGGTGCAGCGTTCTCTCTAACCCAGCCCGGTTATCAGCGTCAAATTCGCCGATCCGGCCCACAACGTAGTCGATGTCAGCCATGCTGACTTCTACGTTCCTTAAAACCACTTCTCTGTTTACAAATCTTGCGGTAGGAACTCTTCCCAGGTCGAGAATCACTTCCAAAAGGTCTTCGCTGTTATCTGCTTCGTTTACCGCTTGCGCGACAGCAGGAGGTAAAACGCCCAGCAATGCTTGCAAATCATCTGTCATCCGGCGTTCTGACATCTTCTATCTTTTACTCTCCGATCTTGCAAAAGGCGTGGTGACCTCAGGTTGTCTTCCTTTCAGGGACCGGAAAGCAAATCGGTGGGCGACTTTTTTCGTAATCGCGAGATGTTTAACCATCACGGCCTGATGGGAACCGGGCTGCGCAGCCAGGTCTTTCATCGCACTCTCCAACCAGGATTGGTATGAACGGACGCTGACATAAATTGGACGAGTACGACGGTTCTGTATGCTTTGAAGGAAGTCAACCAGGCGTCCGCGCACATCTTTGACATCCGGGTGAATAAACGGTTGCATCCAAATACCGCGAGGGCCGAATTTAGTCTCGATGTAAGCCAGCACTTCATCTTCCTGGCTGTATATAATGCCCTGTGATTGCTCTGTTGGAGGCAATTCGACTTGTTGTACGAGACCGGGCACAAGATCGTTATAGAGGGTACGGATACCCAATATATCCTGATTTGTACTCTTTCTCCAGGGCGTGGGTATCGCCTCTCCAGAGGGTTCTCCCTCCAATTGCCAGATGCGTTGGCGTGCATAGATGGCAAAACCTGCCTGCCGCAGAGATTCAAAGACGAGCGACTGCTCGTCAACCTCTGCTAAAAAGTAAAACGCGCCTCGATCTCCAACTTGGACGAACATATGCTCAAGCAGCACCTGTAAAGCATCCGAATCAAGTTCTGCTTCGGGTGCCAGGTATGAAAGCCGGGCAAAAGAGGAGCTGCTCAGATGCCTCAATTGGCCGATCAGAGGCTGGCCGGGGGTGCCGTCGTCTGAACAAAGGTAAGTGTAGATGCCCGTGGCTGGCGCGAAGTATGAGAATAGTGCCCCCGCTGGTACCAGTCTCGGGCCGCGAGTCAACACTAAGGAGCTGTCAAAAAAGGCTCCGCGATGGCGGTAACGATATAGGGCAAGCAGGTCTCGCCAGTCAAAAAGACGAATCGACATAACTTTTTACTGCAAGATAAGCTAATGGTGGGGACAATAGCACCCTTACTTAGATATCTGGCGGGTCCTTGATCTTCCCTGGTCGTTTTTCTCTCTCTCGACTAAGGATAAGAAATAGCGGTGGAAGCGATCGTCCCCAGTTAATTCTGGGTGAAAGGAGGTTGCCAGCAAACGCCCTTGTTGAGCTGCTACGATTCTGCCGTCTGGTAGCTTCGCTAAAACTTGCGCGCTTCCCTGGACTTTTTCTATCAACGGAGCGCGGATAAAAATGGCATGGAAAGGTCGATCGCCGGAGGAATTCTCCTGGAATACAGGGATTTCCAGGTCGGTTTCGAAGCTGGCGACTTGGCGTCCGAAGGCGTTTCGTTCGATAAAGATATCCATGAGCCCGAGCAGGGGTTGGTGGTGCCGGACATCTTTAGATAAGAAGATCGCTCCTGCACAGGTACCCCAGATCGCTTTTTCCATGCCGAATTGGCGCAGGGCATCTATCAAGCCAAAGTCTGTGGCCAGTTTCCCGATTGTAGTGGATTCCCCGCCGGGAATGATCAAACCATCCAATCCCTCTAAATGCTTTGGCAGACGAACTTCGATGGTTTCAACACCCAACCGATTGAGTGAGGCGAGGTGTTCAGCGAAGTCACCTTGAAGGGCGAGAACTCCAATCTTCATAGACAAGGAATATACCTATCCTTCGTCTTTAAGAAATAGCACCAGGAAGAGCGCTGAAAACAACTGCAAACCGGCTCCCATTCTTATCACTTATGTATTATTGGTGCCTTGCGCATTACCAACCACGGCTGGCGATTAATTCACCCTCAGGGATTGCTGAAATTTGCCTGCCGACCATTGGTTCGCCCAGATTGCGGCTGACCTCTGCCAGAATGTAGGGATCATCGTAATGGGTTACCGCTTTTACGATGGCTGCGCCCCGCTTGGCTGGATCACCTGATTTGAAAATCCCTGATCCGACGAAGACGCCGTCCATGCCAAGTTGCATCATCATGGCAACATCGGCAGGCGTAGCAAGCCCTCCAGCAGCAAAGTTCACCACAGGCAGGCGCCCTAAATCCCGGGTCTCCAGGACCAATTCGTAGGGTGCTGCGATCTCCTTGGCATATGCCATCAGCTCTTCTTCTGGCAGGTTCTGCAAACGACGGATCTCACCCAGCACCGCACGGGCATGGCGAACTGCCTCTACCACGTCTCCTGTGCCAGCTTCACCTTTGGTGCGGATCATAGCGGCTCCTTCGCCAATCCGCCGCAAGGCTTCGCCGAGGTTACGGCAACCACAAACGAAAGGCACCTTGAACTCGTGCTTGTAGATGTGGTGGGCTTCATCCGCCGGGGTGAGCACTTCAGACTCGTCAATGTAGTCTACACCGATGGCTTCCACGATCTGCGCTTCTACGAAATGCCCGATGCGCACTTTGGCCATTACCGGGATGGAGACCGTATCCATAATTTGCAGGATCAACTCAGGGTCGCTCATCCGGGCTACCCCGCCATGAGCGCGGATATCCGCTGGGACGCGTTCTAAAGCCATCACTGCCACTGCTCCGGCATCTTCAGCGATGCGAGCATGCTCCGGGGTGACCACATCCATTATCACGCCACCTTTGAGCATTTGGGCAAGCCCTTTTTTAACAGCAAAAGTGGCTACCTGTTTTTCCATCCGAATCAACCTCCTAATATTGCTTAATACGCCTCACTAGCATTCTACCACGCAGCAAGGCGACTTGCAATTGACCCCCAAAGAGTCTAAATATTTCTAATACGATGTTAACAAGAGAAAGGGTGGTAATCCCACCCTTTCCTTGTTCAGCGGGGTTATTCTTGGTCTTCGCCGGGGCCGATGCCCAGTGGCACCCACTTGCGCTCGTCTTTCAGCCGGTGTTGCAAGCCGCCGCGCTCGTGAAGTTGGTCGAAACCTTCAGGTTTGATCAGCATCTTCTCGCCATCGAGTAAGCCGGTAATGCCTTCCTGGCCTGGCTCAGGTCGTTTGAATCTTGGCTTGGCGGCCTCTTTAGGATTGTAATCAATTGGTTCTTCGTAGGTAGTGATGAAACCCTCATAATTACGCAATACAATTTTGTGATCAGACATGCTGATAAGATAATTGGGCATTACAGGGATCTTGCCACCCCCGCCCGGCGCGTCGATAATATAAGTTGGAACCGCATACCCGGAGGTGTGCCCCCGTAAGCCTTCCATGATCTCTATCCCTTTGGCCACTGGCGTGCGGAAGTGCCCGGCGCCCTCAACCAGATCACATTGGTAGAGGTAGTAAGGTCGCACTCGTATGCGCACCAGATCCTGTACTAATTGACGCTGGACGTGCACGTTATCGTTGACACCGGCCAGCAGTACCGATTGATTGCCCAATGGGATGCCGGCGCGGGTCAGGCGATCGCAGGCTTCTGCCAGCTCGGCTGAGATTTCGTTAGAGTGGTTGACATGGACATTTATCCATAAGGGGTGATATTTCTGCAGCATGTCGGCAAGGTCATCCGTGATACGCATTGGCAAGAAGACCGGCACCCGCGTTCCGATTCGAATGATCTCAATATGGGGTATCTCGCGCAATCGACTCAGGATTTCTTCTAGTATTTTGGGCGCCAGAACAAGCGGGTCGCCACCTGAGAGTAGCACATCCCGCACTTGAGGCGTGTGTTTTAGGTATTCGATTTGCAGCTCGAACTCAGCTCGCGAAAATGTAGCAGAAGGGTCGCCCACAATGCGCGAGCGGGTGCAGTAGCGGCAGTAAGAGGCGCATTGGGTCGTAACCAGCATCAACACTCGATCCGGGTAGCGGTGCACCAGCCCGGGTACCGGCGAATGTCTATCTTCCGCCAGCGAGTCCTCCATCATCGCGGTAAAGGGAACCATTTCCTTGGCCGTCGGGACGACTTGTTGGCGGATGGGATCGTCTGGGTCTTCTGGATCGATCAACGAGATGAAATATGGAGTGATGTCAACCCGGAAGAGGTGTGAAGCAGATAGGGCTTTTCGCTCACTTTCCGAAAGCGTGATCACCTTTTCAAATTCTTCTGGGGTATTGATGCGGTGGCTGAGTTGCCAGCGCCAATTGTTCCATTTTTCTTCGGGGACTTCAGCGTATATTGGCGCTCGTCTTGATGTAAAAGGCGTTTTAGCCATGTATTTTCTCCTATTTCTATGGGTACCGGTAAATTATTCGAGTCAGGTCCAAGTTCACAAGAGAATGGACAGCTGAATTTATAGAGGTTAGCAAACCACCCCAAGATTTGGACCTGAATTTATTTTTCAGGACAAGATAATTATAGTCCTGGTTCTTGTCAGGTCGCAAGTGGCGAAAGCAATATTGATGAAAACACCCAATTTAGAGAGAAGCGAACGTACAATAATTTTTCGGGGTGGATCGTGGTCTGTTCGGTAGAAACCTGCAAAGGTTACGGAATTAATAACCGGTCTCACCTGGAAATTGTAAATGATAAGGATAAGGGGGTCAACAATAAATCCCCCGGGCATTTTTATCCAGGGGATTTTTTAACCTAAGATAAGATGATTAAAACCAATTGCTACTTGAAAGCCTCTGATATTTTTAGGACCTACGCAGTTGGTGGGAGGATGGGGGTGTTTGGGCGGGCGTTGCCCAAACACCCCCGATTTTCCCCTGAACTGCGTAACTACTAATTCTAATACCCCATTAACCTTCGCTTGCCAGCCATCCAGCAAAATCTATTTGGGCCTCATCCTGGGGGGAGGTCACCGCATAAGATGAGTTTTCGATAAAGGCCCACATATTTAGCACTCCATCCTTCTGATAAAGTAAGAATTCACCATCGGGCGAGACGCTTATGGGATACATATTTGAACCAGGAATAAGTATTTCATGTTTGTTGGTATCCGGATTGTAATGGTAGATGCCATCGCTCTCTGCGCTGGCATTATCTAAGCTATAGTACAACGAGCCATCGGGTGCCCAGGCAGGATGTGCTGCCACCCCCTGGGAATTATTGGTTAAGGGGGTCAAATAACTCCCATCCGGGTGAACCCAGTACAAGCGGGTTGGGAAAGTCAGAGGGACATCGGCATCTTGATCCAACCCAAAGGCGATCCACTGGCTATCCGGTGACCAGGCGGGTGTATGTGTACCTGCAACCAGCTGTGCTTCCCCCTCCGAACCGTCTCGAATCATCGGCGCGACGATGCTTTGGGCGCGGTCCTCTCCTAGATCTATCACGGTAAGGCCGGCATTGTGGTTGCAGGCAGGTCCGTATGCTAGACCCGTAATCGCCAATTGAGCCCCCTTTGAAGCCTGCGCCAGGTCGATATTGCAGCCGTAATCCTGGCGGTCCTGCGGTAAAGGTAGGTCATGCCATTGCTTTTCATCGATCGAAACCCAACCAAACTTGGAGGCCTCTTCTCCCTTTGTAGATATGTATTCTAGAATAAGGTAATCCAGGTCATCCCAGGCTTTTGGTAAATAGTAGCCTTCTTCCGGGGATGGCAAGACAGGGGTGGTTTGCCCGGCAGTTAAATCCACGGAATTTACCCCGCTATCATCGCTGTAGGCTATCCAATTCTTGCCAGTATTAAGCACAGCGCCATGTAGCTGACCTTTTACACTTAGATTGGCTTGTTGGGACGTCTTGTTAAAGGCATCAAATCCAAATAGTTTTCCATCTTGCATGTAAAGTATCGTCAGGCCTAGCCCGATCGGTTTAGATAGTAGCGCCTGAGATGTACCAGCCCAATCCCAAGCAGCTTGTAGAGTCTCTGCGTCTGGAGTGCCTTTTCCGTTCCCGGTGATGATCAGTCGCAGAGTTTGCCCCTCCTGCTCCCGTAGATCGTCTAGGCTGGCGAACGATTCCCTCAAATTCTGCAGCTCTTCAAGCTGCTTGACCGGAAGTTTTAATTGCAGCATGCCATCGCGGCAATCATCGGTATAAAGGGAGGAACCATCGGAGAAGATGCGCAGGCTATCACACCAGGCTTCAGGTCCTCCACCCCGAGTAAGGATGAAGATGGGATCGCCTCGACCTGCACTGAAGGTGCCTTCTAGCAAGGCTTTGACTTCCATCGTCAGGTCATAGCCATACGTGCGGTCAAGTACGAGATTCCCTTCCTCATTGTAGGTAGGCAAAGCCTCACTATGCACTGCGACGGGATAACCCAAGCTAGAATCAAAAGTCGCCTTCATGTTATACGGAACGGTACCTTCTCCCAAAGCATCTCGACGAATGCGGTCCAGGATCGCCCTAACGCTATACTGGTTAGCTTCCTGTAGAGATAACGCTTCAGGTTCACCCCAATTCCCAGCGGCATCTGCTTGCAACTTTTGGGCAGCACGCAACTGGTTATTAGCAATAACCAGGCGATATTTCCAATTGCTTTCTGATGTGCGCTCCTCGATTTCGGTAAAATAATTGGTGGTATTGCTCTTTTCCCATCTAGCGATAGCCTCATCAATATCAGCTATGGCGGGCACATTGGCTGTTGGTAAGGGAGGGCGAGCTGTGCTCGTTTGTGGTGTGGCAGTGCTGCAGGCTACAGCCAGTATCACCAGTACAAACGTAATAAAATTGATGCGTAGAATTCTCACGGACTTAGCAAAACCTCCAGGCTAGAGAGATGTGCAATCCCAGGGATATGCTCCCCGCTTTCCCAGACGACCAGGCGGGCTTTGGTGGGTGTGTTGATCATGTAGGGCACGTCAATCATAAAAGTGCCATGGTGACCGTCAGAAGAACCATTCACAGCTACCTGGCGTGTCCCGACGATTTTTCCATCGCTTGTCTGCAACTCAATCATCAAGGGTTGCTGTGTGCGCTTCCGCGCCAACCCAGAAACACGCATTGTACCACCCTGGATGAGAGCGTTAGGGGCAGGCTCCTGGATGACGATATCTTCCAGGAGATCCCCAGGCGGGTTGAGATCGGCTTCTCCTAGCGACATTAAAACCACATCTACAGAGGATAGAGCCACTGTACGTTTATATTCATCCTCCACACTCACTTGCACTCTTCCAGTCTCCGCTACTGCTGATATCTCAAATTTCATTTCTAAACCCACGGTCACCTGTACTCCAGCAGGGGTATCATAGACCCTGATTTCGCGCATCAGTAGGCGCCCGTCTTCACCAAGCAATTCCATCTTTACCACCCCGGTTGCCCCAGGAACCAAAAAGGCTTTCATAAGAAAAGGAGAGGTGACTTTCGATAAGGGACCAGGGCTGATTATTTGAATTCTCCCATACGGAATACCTAGAGAGCTAATCGGTGTAAGCGCGGCATCCCAGGGAGTCGGTGTTGAAGTTGGCATTGGGGGTACCGTCGTGGGTGTGGGTGGAGCAGGGGCTGTGGTTGTCATCTCCGTCTGAGTTCCTGCTATCGGTTGCATTGTCTCCAAAGACTGGGTTTCTGAGGGGATGTTGATTCCCTTGGCTTGCACTGTTAGCGCGATCGCGGTGGGGATGTACTCGCTGGGCATGATGGTAGGCAGGTCAGAGCTGGTTAGTGCCGAACAGCTGCTCAACAAAATTACGAGCAAGAGTGACAGGAGGAGGTCGTGGAAAAGGGGAAAATGGAAGCGATGCATCTCCGCAATCCTAACTTTCGGAGGCTCGATTTACGTGCTCTGGAGGTTTAGGATACCAATGGGGGAGAGATTATTGTGGCAGAGCTTCGTAGCGCGCCTTCAAGGTTAGCCATCACCACAGTGACAACCACTCAACCGATCAGCCAAAGCTGAAGATTCATTGATCCGGGATGTTACTGGATGTAAAACGTTGGATCACATCTAACAGGGTTTGCAATCGGATCGGCTTGTTCAAATACGCCTTTGCCCCAGCCACCTCGGAAAGTTCAGCAATATCAATCTCTGGACTTGCTGAGAGCATTACTACAGGAATAGGGGCAGTCGCAATGTCTTGGCTGAGAAGGTTTAAAAGGATAAGCCCGTCCATATCAGGCAGCATCATGTCAGTGATTATCAGGTCAGGGACTTGCTCAGCAGCCAGGGTTAAAGCTTCTTTTCCTGACCTCGCCAAGATTGCCTGGTGGCCCAGAATTTCAACGGACTTATTAAGGGTTTCAAGTGTGTATGGATCGTCATCTACAAATAAGACACGAGCCATGTTTTCGCTTTCTCTTCCTCATTAATTAATAAGGGCATTTTACCATAGCAATTTGATACCTGCGGTAGTCTGCTTTTGGATCTTTGGGAATCCCCGTGGTAAAGGTTAGATGTGGGGGTCGGGTGCGGGTCGATCTCAAATTTACCTGCCTATTTCTGCCCAAACCTCTAGTTTGGCAGCCACGCGTTGGCTGACATCTTCAGTGAATTCGGTGGTTGTCATGCTGCCGCCCAAATCCGTGGTGGCATGGCCTGCAAAAATCGCCTCAAAAACAGCCTCGTAAATGGCGCGGGAAGCCTGTTCTGCCTGGTGATTTCCGATGTATGGCAGCAGCGCCGCGCCAGCAAGAATCATAGCCATAGGGTTGGCGATATTCTTCCCTTCCAGAGCAGGGGCGGTGCCGTGAGGCGATTCCGCCATTACCACTAAGACCTTTGAAGCGTCTTGATCAAATGCCAACACCAGGCTCTCGGAACCGGCGATGCTGCCAAACATTTGCAAGACCATATCCGCTAGCAGGTCTCCATCCCGGTTCAAGGCGGGGATCACCAGAGATTCACCACTGCTCGCCAACAACAGCGCGAAGGTGGCGTCGATCAACAAAGGTTGATAATTCACATTAGGATGCCGGGCAGCGGCGTCGTCCAATTCTTCCTTAAACATGCCTTCATAAACCGGGCTGACAGTGTACTTGGGACCACCAAATACCCGCGCCCCGGTGCGTTCAGCAATTTGAAAAGAAAAATCCGCCACACAGCGGCAGGTGAAGCGACTGATATGAGAAGTGCGGTAGGCGATTTCATCGCCGTTGGGCAATTTCTCCCGCCACTCTTTGGCTCCATAAGCGTCGTCCACGGCCATCCGTACCACGGCAATAGGCGCATGCACACCTGCAATAGGATGTATCTTGGGGATGCGGCGCCCGGTCCTTAATATGACCTTTCCATCGATTTTTTCGCGTAACAAAGCGTTTGGGCTGCCGACGTCGTCAGGGTTTCCAGGGGTGATCGTGGCTGCTTTAAGACCCAGGCCACTCGTGCACATCGCTTCGGCGGCTTCGGCTACAACCTGGTTTTTCGTCGCCCGTCGATTTTCAAGGCTGAGGTTGAAATGTTGAAGGGTAAGATTGACTTTGATGAGATCGGGGTCCAGCAGGCGCAAAGCTTGCAGGAGTAGTTCTTCGCCGGTTTGGTCACCATGCATAACCACGATGTTGGCAGGTTCGTGCGCTTCAGAACGCATATTCATTAACTACCTCGAATCAGAAATGCCAGAGGTGATAAATTCATTTTATCATGCTCAGGTAAACGCAATTGTAGAAGAGGCTATATCACCTTCCATCGCAGCCTTTCACCGCCTAAGGCTGCCAGCACTTCATGGGCAATATCCACAGAAGCGCGTGCTTGCGCTTCGGCGGTTTGGGCGCCGATATGTGGGGTGCAGATCACATTGGGATGGGTAACCAGGGCAGTCATCCCTGGTGGTTCTTTAGCAAAGACGTCGAGAGCAGCGCCAGCCACCTGGCCGGATTCAAGTGCGCCCAGTAAGGCAGTTTCATCAATCACGCCGCCTCGAGCGGTGCATATCAGGCGTACACCCCGTTTCATGTGAGCCAGGGCTTGCCCATCGATTATGCCGCGCGTCTCTCGGGTTAATGGAACGTGCAGAGTGATTATATCTGATCGGGCGTACACTTCAGAAAGGCTGGCGGGCTTGGCGTGATGCTGGTGGATATCTTTGTCGGAGGTGAGTGGATCATGCCCTATTACTATCATTCCCAGGGCAGAAGCCCGTTCGGCAACCGCGCTACCGATGGCGCCCACGCCTATTACGCCCAGGACTTTGCCGTTTATTTCGACGCCTTCCAGCTGGTTTTTTATCCACTGCCCCGATTTCATGGCTGCGTCAGCTTTTGGAATTGACCGGGCCAGGGCTAGCAGCAGAGCCAGGGTGTGTTCGACAACTGCCCCTGTGGTCGCATGGGGTGAGTTTACTACCGTAACCCCATGGGCATTAGCGGCAGCCAGGTCGATGTTATCGACACCAATGCCGGCGCGCCCGATAACTTTCAGGTGCTTGGCAGCTTCGAAAACAGGCCGTGTGAGTTTGGTCCGGCCGCGTACGATCAAAGCGTCATATCCGCCGATCACCTGGTATAGTTCCTCCGCGGAGATTCCACTGCAGTCGTCTACCTCCGCACCTTCACCTAAAATTGCCTTTCCTTTTTCATGTAAACTATCCGTAATCAATATCTTCCATACAGGCATTCTTAACTCCACAGCATTGGCTTGAATTTT
>Ga0315537_1002329_pt1 | contig 14559 bp, 14 predicted proteins | sample SalMarSW160270MG_FD_203091 | JGI IMG/M metagenome (GOLD analysis project Ga0315537, IMG submission 203091) | Salt marsh sediment microbial communities from the Plum Island Ecosystem LTER, Massachusetts, United States - Salt Marsh Sediment SW1602-70 ... | reverse complement strand
ACCGGCTCGCGCCTGACTTCTACTTTTTCAAACTTCACCAGCCCCCGATGTTCCAGGGCATTGGCAACGGATTTAACAAATCCAGTCTCTTTCCTGGCTGCCGACCAGAGGACAGGACCTGTTTGTTTCTTTAGAAAGTCGTAAAGCGCTGCCTGCTTCGGCGATAATTTTGAACTATCTGCGGTCTCTTCCGTCAAGCTGATGTATAATTCGGTCTTTGGTTTTATCCTGACCGGCGCCAGCTCGTAGCTCCTTTCGATAAGCCCCTGCCTGACCATTTGCAGGACGACGGCCGCGGCTTTCTTCTTGCCCAGCGCCTTTTCGACCTGCTTAAGCTCCACCCTACCCTTTCCCATGGCCAGCGTCATTACCTTTTTATATTCATTATTAAGCGAGTCGATATCGATGTCCGGAGCAGCCGGACCGATGAATGTAAGGGCTTTACGCTCGAAGGCAGGGGGCAGCATCAGGGCCACCGCGCTGAAAAGCGGCGCCAGATAGTAATCGCTTATCCAGCGGGCCAGCTGTATCTGATTTGGAGATAAAATCGGCTGCGGCTCAAGTACATCGAGGATTTCTCGGGTGTCCTCGACGGCGGGAACGGGATTAATCTCAAGGACGACCCCCTGCAGGACTTTTTCTCCGAAAGGCACCAGCACCGCCTGTCCGGGGCGTATATCAAGTCCGGTGGGAATAGCATAACTGAAAGTCCGGCGCTGGGCTACCGGCGAATTGACGCTTACCTCGGCGTATTTCATCCCAGCCTCCAGGGGAGATGTAGATTATGCCAGTTAATAAAGTGTTATCTATAAACTAAGATTGAGGGTTTTCCTCTTTTTTGTCTTCAGCCGGTTCAGTGGGTTCTTCAGCAGGCTTTTCTTCCGGTTCTTCTTTTTCCGCTGCGGGTGCTTCTTCTACAGGCTCTTCGGCAACTGCTTCTTTTTCTGCTGTCGGAGCTTCTTCTTCAGGCTTTTCAGCGGCTGCTTCTTTTTCCGCTGCGGGTACTTCCTCGACGGGCTTCTCGACGACTGCTTCTTCTTCCACTGCGGGCGCCTCTGCTGCCGGCTCTTCGGCGACTGCTTCTTCTTCCACTGCGGGCGCCTCTGCTACCGGAGCCTCTTCTACAGATTTTTCAGCAACTGCTTCTTTTTCTGCTGCCGGAGCCTCTTCTACAGGCTTTTCAGCGACTGCTTCCTGCTTCTCTTCCTTAGCCTTCTCTGGAGCCTTTTCAGTCGCTACCGGTTCCGCCACTTTTTCTTCAGCTTCTTTTTCTGATTCCGCAGCTTCCGCTGCCGCTACCGCCTCTTCATCCATGATAGGCTCGATTTCCTCTTCAGGCTGTTCCTGAAGCAGCTCCTCGCCTACCTGTATAGCCGCTTTCTCAACGTGCTTTATCTTGCGGCGGGCTTCCTTGCCGCTAAGCTTACGCAGATAGTAAAGGCGGGACCGGCGCACCTTGCCGCGACGCACCACTTCCACCTTTTCCACCAGCGGCGAGTTCATCGGGAAGGTCCGCTCCACGCCGACGCCGTAGGCGATATGCCGTACCGTGTATCCGGCGCCGTTGCCCCCGTGCTTGATTTTAATAACCACGCCCTGAAAGACCTGGATTCTTTCCTTATCGCCCTCGACTATCCGGGTATGGACACGTACGGTGTCGCCGGGGGATATAGCGGGCATTCTGGCTTTCTTTTTCGTTTCGACGAGTGATGAGACATCCATGTTAAGACTCCCTATCTATATTATTATCGGCATGCATCATGCGTTTTACCAGTTTTTTATCTTCCAATCCCAGTTCTGCCTTATCCAGCAGTTCCGGTCGTTTCTCTAATGTCCTCTTGATAATCTGTTCCCGCCGCCACTTGGCTATCTGGGCGTGATTACCGGAAAGCAATATCTCCGGCACCTTCCAGCTGCGGAAGTCCGCCGGACGCGTGTACTGGGGATACTCCAAAAGCCCATCGGCGTGCGAGTCCTCCAGCATCGATTCTTCCGAGCCCAGCACTCCCGGCACCAGCCGCAGCACGGCATCAGCTACCACCATCGCCGGCAGTTCCCCGCCGGTTAGAACATAATCCCCGATGCTGATGACATCCGTAGCCAGGTGCTCGGCGACCCGCTCATCGATGCCTTCATAATGGCCGCATATCAGGACGATGCGGGGATGCTGCGCCAGCTCCCGAGCGACCTCATGCGAAAAAAGCCTGCCCTGCGGCGAGAGCAGCACTACCGGCAGGTCAACATTCTCATCGTCCAGACCTTTTTTAATAGCCTCCACCGCTTCGAAGATGGGCTCCGGTTTCATGACCATGCCGGCGCCTCCTCCATAAGGGGAATCGTCGGTGGTATGGTGCTTATCATGGGTATAGTCGCGTATATTCACCGGGTTGATGGTTACCAGCCCGCTGTCGATAGCCCGCTTAAAAATTCCGGTGCCGAACGGCACCTCGAACATCTGCGGGAATATAGTCAGAATATCAATATGCATTTTCTCTAGTTTATCCCGGCATCCTGAAGAGAATGCTCCGTTACCTTTCCCCTGATTATATCCACCGCGTGCGGCAGCACCGGCATGATGGCCTCAAGACACTCCTTCACCGCCCTGGTGCTGCCCGGCAGGTTGACAATAAGGCACTTGCCGCGCTGACCGGCCACCGCACGACTCAACATCGCTGTCGGCGTTTTCTCCAGCGATTTAACCCGCATTGCCTCGGCGATACCGGGCACCTCCCGGTCGATAATCGATAGTGTGGCTTCGGGCGTAACATCCCTCCCAGCTAGCCCAGTCCCGCCGGTAGTCAGGATAACGTCCATCTCGCCGCCGTCCGCCCAGTCGCGCAACCTGGCGGCGATGGTCTCCTTTTCATCCGGCACGATTTCGTACTTCACTACTCTGCCTTTCATCGCCGGTGCGCTGTCGCGGATAACCTGACCGCTTTTATCCTCGCGCTGCCCTTTCGAGCCTTTATCACTGATGGTAAGTACGCCTATTTTTATCATTGCTGAACTCACAAAGCAAGTTATATTTTACCATACATAAGGCTTACGGTGGAAATGCCTTAGCGGCAGCGCATCGGCCTTCATTTTTCCGCGGGCTGATTTCCCCCATTTTTCCCCACCGCCCCTGAAAATACGCGCTACATTTAAATATCTAATACGCAAGCAACCTATCACAGATACATCACAATTACCAATTATTCTAAATATTCCGATTAAAACACTTGACAAATAGTAGTACATGTGTTATAAAATGGTAAATTGTGGTGAATAGTGGGGATTAAGGGTAACAAGTAGGAGAAAATGTTTTACGGAGAATTTGACTACAAGGTAGACGAAAAAGGTCGGGTGCCCATTCCTCCCAAATTCCGCAACTATTTAAAAGACGGCGTTATTCTAACACCCGGTGCCGAAGCCTGTATCACCATCTACACGGTGCCGGAGTGGAAAAAGCTGTCCACCAGCCTCACCAACAGCCCGCTTTCCCGCAGTAAGATGCGCAAGCTAAGTCGCGCCCTGTTCGCCACCGCCTTCAGCACCAGAACCGACTCGCAGGGCCGTATCGCTATCCCGGCCCCCCTCCGCGAGCACGCGCAGATTGCCGAGGACGTCGTCGTAGCGGGTTCAAACACCTATTTCGAAATCTGGAACAAGGCGCTCTGGGAGGAAGAGAAGGTCACCAGCCAGGAACAGGCATGGCAGATTATTGAAAGCCTGGACAATAACGGCTAAAGAAAATGAATAATAAGTCGGCTCCTAGCCATACTCCGGTATTGCTGCCGGAGGCAATCAAAGCGCTGGCCGTCCAGCCGGGCGGCCGGTATATTGATTGTACGCTGGGCGGAGCAGGCCACGCGGCCGCCATCCTCGATAAGAGTTCCCCGGGCGGTCAATTGCTCGGCATAGATGCCGACCCCAAAGCCCTTGAAGCCGCCAGGGAGCGGCTTCAGCATTATAAAGACGCCACCCTGCTGGTAAACGGCAACTTCGTCGATTTGCAGACAATCTGCCTTAAGTATGATTTCTTCCCCGTGCACGGCATTCTCTTCGACCTGGGACTCTCATCATTACAGTTGAATAATGCCGCCCGCGGCTTCAGCTTCCAGCAGGACGCCCCGCTGGACATGCGGTTCAGTCCGGACCAGAAGGTAAGCGCCGCCGATATCGTGAATACGGCCTCGGAAGCCAAACTCGCACAAATTATCCGTGCCTACGGAGAGGAAAGCCACAGCGGTCGCATCGCCCGTCATATCGTCGGCGAACGCCCCTTAAAGACCACGCGCCAGCTGGCCTCGCTGATAGAAAAGACTATCGGGAGACGGGGCAGGATTCACCCCGCCACCAGGACCTTCCAGGCGCTGCGTATCGCTGTTAATCGTGAACTTGAAAATTTGGAATCGGCCTTGAGTCAGGCCGTCGATTTGCTGGGCTACGAAGGTCGACTGGTAGTCATAAGCTACCACTCCCTGGAAGACCGGATTGTCAAGCAGTTCATGCGGACGGAATCCAGGGACTGCATATGTCCCCCCCATACCCCGACCTGCATCTGCGGCCATACGGCCAGCTTAAGACTTATAAATAAGAAGGTAATCATTCCATCAGCAGCCGAGGTTAAAAGCAATCCGCGCAGCCGCAGCGCCAGGTTAAGAGCAGCGGAACGCATAACCGAACAGGAGGACTGCTCCGAAGTTATTGACGAGCCTGCATTTTCCACTATCGTCAGGACCAGAGGCTGGCGTAAGCCGGTCATGCTGCAGAAAATCAGGACGGTCTTTTTTGCCGCCTGATGAGTTATAAAGAGATTCCGAAAGGAGGTCCTTAAAATGTAATAACTGGGTAACAGCAGAACTTAATTCAATCCAGTTACTAAGGAGGGCAGATGAAAAAACGTAATATTTTAGCTTCGATTGATGTTGGAACTACCAAAATTTGCACTATTCTGGCGGATGTTTCCGATGCCGCTCCCCGTATCGTCGGTGTCGGTATCTCGCCGTCCAAAGGCCTTCACAAGGGGCTGGTGGTAAATATCAATGAGGCCAAGGAGTCGATTCGCGATTCGGTGAGAAAAGCGGAGCAGACCAGCAACTACAGGGTGGAGTCGGCCTATGTCGGGGTTACCGGCCGGCACGTTTCCTCCAATAATAACCACGGTGTAGTTGCCATCACGCGTAACGACCGAGTCGTACGCCCCGACGACCTGAAGCGCGTCCTTACTACTGCCCAGAGCATCAAGACTCCCGCCGATAGAAAGCTGCTTCATATCATCCCCCGCCACTACGCGGTTGACGGCCAGGCCGGCATTAAGAACCCGGTCGGCATGCACGGCTTCCGCCTCGACGTTGAAACTCATGTTATCACTGCGGCGGTAACTTCTATCCAGAACCTCGTTAAGTGTATCCGCAGCCTGGGTATAGATATCGAGGACCTCGTCCTGGAACCCCTGGCCAGCAGTGAAGCCGTTCTCTCTGAAGACGAAAGGCAGGTAGGCGTTATCATGGCGGATGTCGGGGGAGGCACTACGGACGTGGCTATTTTCCGCGAGGGCAGCATCTGGCACACCTCGATTCTGCCGGTGGCCGGCTACCAGCTGACACGTGATGTCGCTATCGGCCTGGGTCTTCCGTTTGAAATCGCCGAGGAAATGAAGAAAAAGTACGGCAGCGTGATGCCCGTTTATGACGGACAAGAAGACACAGCGCCGGCTATCTCTAAAGACGGCCACGGCGTTTCTTACCAGGACCTGTGCGAAATTATCCGCGCCAGAGTCGAAGAAATCATGAAGCTGATTGTCCTTGAAATGCCCAGCTCGAGCTATGAAGAACTCACTCCTTCCGGGCTTGTGCTTACCGGCGGCAGCTCCAATCTCGCCGGCATGGCCACGCTGGGAAGAGAAATCCTTGATATGCCGGTAAGAGTCGGCATTCCCGGCAACATGTACGGCATCGGGGATATGCTTCAGGACCCGGCTTATGCCACCAGTGTCGGCCTCCTGCTGTGGGGCAACAAACACCAGGGTAAAAAACAATGGAAATCCGGCGGATTCGCCGGAACGATATTTAAATTAGCGTCGCAGTTCAGGAAACTATTCCGCTAAAAAAGTCATTTTACACAAAAAAAGGAGGAGGAGATGGCAAGAACAAGTTTCGTTGCTAATCCCGCTAAGATTAAAGTAATTGGTCTGGGTGGCGGCGGCAGCAATGCCGTTACCCGAATGGTCAGGGAAAATATCCAGGGTGTTGAATTCATTGCCATGAATACAGATGCCCAGGCCCTGGCCATCTGTGAAGCTCCGATGTGTGTCCAACTCGGACCCAAGCTTACCAAAGGGCTTGGCGCCGGCGGCGACCACCATATCGGTGCCAAGGCTGCCGAGGAAAACCGCGATGAACTAAAGGAAATCATCGCCGGAGCTGACATGGTCTTCGTTACCGCTGGCATGGGCGGCGGCACCGGCACCGGCTCCATTCCGATTATATCGGAAACAGCCAAGTCCAGCGGCGCGCTGACCATTGCCGTGGTCACCAAACCGTTCGCTTTCGAGGGCGCTAATCGCTCGGATGTCGCGGAGGAGGGGATTCAAAATCTCGTCGATAAGGTCGATACCCTCATTATTATCCCCAACGACCGCCTGCTGACCCTCTGCGACCAGAAGACGGGCGTGGACAGCGCCTTTAAGCTTGCCGATGATGTCCTGCGGCACGGCGTTCAGGCGATTGCCGAGGTTATTACCACACCCGGCATGATTAACCTCGACTTTGCCGATGTTAAAGCCATTATGAAAGACGCCGGCCCTGCCTGGATGTCCATCGGTAAAGGCACCGGCCAGAACCGCGCCATCGACGCCGCCAAGGAAGCCCTGGCCAGCCCGCTCCTCGAGGTATCGATACAGGGTTCCAAGGGCGTTCTGTTCAACGTCGTCGGCGGCAGCAGTCTGACGCTGTTCGAGGTCAACCAGGCCGCTGATGTCATCAAAGCCGCCGTTGACCCGGATGCCATTATCATCTTCGGCGTGGCCAATGACCCGTCGATGGACCAGGAAGTCAGGATTACCCTTATCGCTACCGGGTTCCATGCCAAGATGGGGATGGGCAAAGTCAATGCCGAAGAGGAAGAGCTTACCAAGATACTCAAAAACATGAAGACCGAGGAAGAGCTGGATATGCCCTCGTTCCTGCGCCGCCCGCTTTTCAGCCGCAGGAAGATGCCCACGGAAAACAAGACCCCCTACCCGGCAGAGGAAACGCCGAAACAGCGACACTTTGCTTAATCTTAGCGAAAAATAAACTGTAAAACTTAAACAATATAAACCTGTTAAAACAGGATAAGCCCTCCGTTTAGAAAGGCTGCGGGGCGAAATAAACCCGCAGCCTCCTTTTTACCCTTGATGATGAACCGATTTACTCGTCGCAGGTTGACAAATACATAGCTATCTGTTTATCCTATTACTTGGTATTTCCAATACCAAAATATGCGGGTAATTACGGGCAATTTAAAAGGCCGCCGCTTGAAGTTCCCGAAAGGGACAAAGACCCGTCCTGTTACGGACCTCGTGCGCGGCGCTATCTTTTCAATACTGGAGAACACTAATAAAGACTGGTCGCAGGTGCTGGACTTATTTGCCGGCAGTGGCGCCCTGGGCATCGAGGCTTTAAGTCGCGGTGCCGACTGGGCAGACTTTGTTGAAAGTCAGCGGAAGTGTTGTGATATAATAAAGGAAAATCTGGAAACCACGGGATTGTCTTCCCGGGCTAAAGTATATTGCTGCAGCGTTGATAAAGCGCTCTCTTTTCTTGATAAGGAGTATAACGTAATACTGATGGACCCGCCCTATTCTGATACTACTACCGGCGATATTATTACCCGGCTGGCATCATCCGGGCTGGTTGGGACGGAAACAACGCTCGTTGTAACGCATTCCTACCGCTCACCGCTGCGGCAGAATTACGCCGCACTGAACCTCGTTAAGCAGCACCGCCACGGTGACACCTGCATCTCCATCTTTCATAAGGAGGTAAACTCTTGATAGTTGCGCTCTACCCCGGAAGCTTCGACCCCATTACCAACGGCCACATCGATATCGCCAGCAGGGCCTCCAGGCTCTTCGATAAGACTATCATAGGCATATTTTCCACGCCGGAGAAAAAACTAACTTTCACGATTCCGGAGCGCGTCGAGCTGGCTAAAGAAGCCACGGCTCATCTCAAGGGGGTCGAGGTAATCTCCTACAGCAACATCACCGTAGAATTTGCCAAAGAGGTCAAAGCGCAGGTGCTGGTGCGCGGCTTGAGGGCCATCGGCGACTTCGAATGGGAATTTGAAATGGCCATGATGAACCAGATGCTTTCACCCGGTCTGGAGACCGTCTGCTTCATGGCCAGCCAGGAATACCAGTTCCTCAGCGCCAGCCTGATTAAAGAAGTAGCCAGCCTGGGCGGAGATATTTCCAGTCTCGTGCCCGCTAATGTTGCCGCGGCCCTGAAGAAAAAGGACTTGAACAAAAAATGACGTATTAAAAATATACTTTGATATTCAGATATTTCCCCGGGATAAATTCAGGAGGTAATATTCATGGCTTATAGAATCAACGACGAGTGCATCAGTTGCGGGGCCTGCGAGCCGGAGTGTCCGGTGCAAGCCATCAGCGAGGGAGAGACTATTTACGTCATCGACCCCAATAAATGCGTGGAATGCGTGGGGTACAATGACTCACCACAATGTGCGGAAATCTGCCCGGTTGATGCCGCAGAACCCGACCCCGACCATCCCAAAAAATAAGAGACCGATTTCACTTAAATATAATAGCGGGGCCTTTTACTGCCCCGCTATTGCCGATTTTTTTAAACCTAACTAAACAGGATAAATGAGGCTTTTTTTCTTCACCTATTTAATGGCGCTGTAACACCCACAGTTCAACTTATTCAAAGAAATAATGTATAATATCGTATTCGGCAGGCAACAGCCCCAGCACTATGCCGAATTTATCCAGCAGGAAATTTGCCAGACCCGATTCTAATATCACTTCTCCACCGACCGGACCATACTTCAGCCACATCGCCAGCAGCGCCCCGATAATAATAGCCCCCGACAGTAGGCCGATAATCCCTCCACCCAGCTTATCCACCCACCCTACCAGGGGTAATATGTGGACTACTTTCTTAACTATCGTGCCTGCAATCATCGCCACTACCACGGTTGCTGCAATGATTAAAACAAAGGAGATAATGCCCGGCGCACTGTCACCCGGGATAAAAGATAGTTTGTCCGCCAGACCGTCCGAATAGCGCCCCGCCAGTACCACGCCGATAATCACGCCCACCAGCGTAAACGCCACCTTGATTAGCCCGGCTCGAATGCCCGCGAGGACAGAAATCGCCAGGCCTATTATCAGGACGATATCAAGCCAGTTCATATTCACCTCCCATATAAATTGATATAATCATTTTTTTCATCATAATACGAGAGTACAAATCTACCTACTTCAATTTTCCCGATTAGCCGGATTTTGCCTCCCCCAGCTCCTTAGCCCTCTCGTACGCCGCTTTAACCGCTTTACTTACTATTCCGGCCAGCTTGTTTTCTTCAAGTACTTTTATAGCGCGCTCGGTGGTGCCGCCTTTAGAGGTGACATCGCGGCGCAATTCCGCCGGCGCTTTCCCCGTTTTGTCCATCATCTGCGCCGCTCCAAGCACCGTTTGTATTACCAGCTTCTCGGCGTCTTTCTGCTTAAGACCCAGCCCCACCGCCCCCTCGATAAGCGACTCCGCGAACAGATATACATAGGCCGGACCGCTGCCGCTTATCGCCGTGACCATGTCCAGGTATTTTTCACTACCAAAGTAAATTTCCTTCCCCATCGCTCCCAGTATCTTCTTCGCCCGCAGCTTTTGTCTATCAGTAACCCCTCTGGCAGCCGTCCAGCCGCTCATGCCAAGTCCTATCTGCGCCGGTGTATTGGGCATAGCCCGCACGATGCTGCGGTGTCCCGTCCCCTCCTGGATTTTATTTATCTTTACTCCGGCAGCGATGGATAATATAAGCTGTCGCAACTTAAAGTTTCCATTCAAATCCGCCAGGACTTCATCTATATTTTGCGGCTTCACAGCCAGGACTATCACATCTACGCCTGGAACTGCTTTTTTATTATCGGCAGTCACGGCAACACCGTATTGTTTCTTGAGATACAGACGGCGCGACTTGCTGACGTCGCTGACGGATATATCTTTCGCAGAGCAAACCTTTCTTTTGATAATCGCCTTGATAATTGCCTCCCCCATCTTCCCCCCGCCGATAAACGCTACTTTCATATCCCCTACTTCACCACTATATTTACGAGTTTGCCGGGTACGTAAATGACCTTTACCACCTGTTTCCCCTCCACGAAGGGCTTTACTTTATCGAGCTGAACGGCCAGCTTTTTGGCCTCATCTTCCGTAATCGTTACCGGGGCGGTCAGCCGACCGCGTAACTTGCCGTTTACCTGCACCACCAGCGTGAACTCGTCGCTGGTTACCAGTTTTTCGTCCCATCGCGGCCAATCCTGGTGGTGGATACTGTACGGCTTGCCCTTTTTCTGCCAGAGTTCCTCGGCCAAGTGCGGCGTCGTCGGCGCCAATAATAGTAATAATGTCTCGATGGCGAATTCCCAGGTGTCTTTCGAGGCACTGCCCGTCTCCTTAACTTTACCCAGGTAGTTGGTGAACTCCATCAGCGCCGCTACCATGGTATTGAAATGCAGGCGCTCGATGTCTTCAGTGACCTTCTTAATCGTCTGGTGGGTCATGCGCTGCAGCGCATCATCACTGCTTTTATCGGTTGTTTTATAATCCTCCATCGTCAGGTTCCATATTCGGTTCATCCAGCGGTATATGCCGCTGATGCCGCTGTCGTCCCACTCCCCACCCTGGTCCCACGGCCCGATAAACATGAGATACGTGCGTACCACGTCCGCCCCCAGGTCGACCACATAGTCGTCGGGATTAACAACATTGCCCCTTGATTTGCTCATCTTACGGTGGTCGCAAATGATAACCCCCTGGTTGAAAAGCTTCAAAAACGGCTCGCCGAAGTCGATTAGTCCCATATCCCGTATGGCCTTGGCGAAGAAACGCACGTACAGCAGGTGCATCACGGCATGTTCCGCTCCGCCCGTGTAGAAATCTACCGGGCACCAGAGCTTTACCTTCCCGTCATCAAAGGCTGCCGCTGAATCATGGGGACTGCAGTAGCGCAGGTAATACCACGACGAGCACACGAACGTATCCATGGTGTCCGTCTCCCGTTTGGCCGCCGCTCCGCACCTCGGGCAGGTGGTATTGACGAATTTCTCGTGGTACTTCAGCGGCGATTCGCCGGTCGGCTTGAACTCGGCGTCCTCCGGCAGCAGCACCGGCAGGTCCTGCTCCGGCACCGGCACCAGGCCGCATTTTTCGCAATAGACCATCGGTATCGGCGCGCCCCAGTAGCGCTGGCGCGAAATCAGCCAGTCCCGTATTTTATACCTGACGGTGCTCTGGCCCCACCCCTTTTCCTCCAAATATTTGGTGATGGCATCTATTCCCTTGACACTGTCTAACCCGTTAAATTTCCCCGAGTTCACCATGGTCCCCGGTTCGATATAAGCCGCCTCAAGCTCTTTGCCGTCCCACTCCGGCGGCGCAATCACCACCGGTATCGGTAAATTGTACTTTTTAGCGAAGGCAAAATCCCGCTCGTCGTGGGCAGGGACTGCCATCACCGCGCCGGTGCCGTAACTCAACAGTACGTAGTCGGCAATCCAGATGGGCACCTTCGTCCCGTTTAATTTGTTGGTGCAGTAGGCGCCGATAAAGACGCCGTCCTTTTCCTTTTCCGTGGAAAGGCGCTCGATTTCGCTCTGGCGGTGTGTCTTCTTGATATAGGCTTCGACTTCCGCTTTCTTTTCCGGCGCGGTCAGCTTAGCCACCAGCGGGTGCTCCGGCGCCAGCACCATGAAGGTAACGCCGAAGACAGTATCCGGACGGGTGGTAAAGACGCGGATTTCCTTTTCATCCACGCCGGGGTGGTCCAGGCCGAAGGATATCTCCGTGCCCTGGCTCTTGCCTATCCAGTTCTGCTGCATGATTTTGATGCGCTCCGGCCAGTCGATGCCGCTGAAGTCGAGCAGCTCATCGGCATATTTAGTGATGCGGAAGAACCACTGCTCCAGGTCGCGCTTGACGACTGGGGTCTCGCAGCGCTCGCAGACCCCCTCCCCTACCACCTGTTCGTTAGCCAGTACCGTCTTGCAGTTGGGGCACCAGTTGACCGGCGCCTTGCCGCGGTAGGCTAGCCCGGCCTCGTACAGCTTAAGGAAGAACCACTGCGTCCACTTGTAATACTCCGGCAGGCAGGTGTTAATTTCACGACTCCAGTCGTACATGGCGCCGGTGCTTTTAAGCTGCCGCCGCATTTTATCGATGCTTTCCATCGTCCATTTGAAGGGGTGAATGCCCCGTCTGATGGCGGCGTTCTCGGCAGGCAGCCCGAAGGCATCGAAGCCCATCGGGTGGAGCACATTATAACCATTCATCCTCTTATAACGGGCATAAACATCGATAGGCACGTTGTTATACCAGTGCCCTATGTGCAGGTCGCCGGAAGTATAGGGGAACATCGTAAGCGCGTAATACTTGGGACGCGGGTCGTCGTCTTTGGTTTCGTAGAGTTTATCGTCGTCCCACTTTTGCTGCCACTTCTTCTCTATCTGCTGCGGGTTATACTTCTCGACCATAACTGCTCTCCGTCAGGTGCTTGCGACCTGTAAATCGCTATGCAGTAATTTTAACAATAATAGCTACGTATGTAAATAAGTGAAAAAAACCACGCCCGGTTATTCTAGTTTCTCGTCCTTGACGTAGCGACCGGCCGGGACGACGGTGAAGTGGAAGATGGGCCTATCCACGCGCCTCAAGACCAAAGGACAGTGCACCATGCCGGCGGGAACAAATACCATGGAGGACTTTGTGATAATCTGTTTCTCGTCCTCCAGCCAGATTTCTATCTCCCCGCCGAGGTCGCCGGGATTTTCGGCATCGTTACCGCAGAAGCCGATAAGCTCATCGGTATCGTGGGTATGGGGCTTATTATCGATGGTCGTGGAGGCTTTCAGGTACCAGGAAGCGTTCATGTTAAACGCTCCGGGGACTACATCCCTGTCCATCCAGAGGATGCGCCTGGCGTACGTACTATAGACCTGCGCTAATTTCTTTCTTTCCTCCGGCTCCTTGAGCTCGGTGACCACGTACTTTCCGTATTCGGCTTCAGTTGTTTTATTCTCCTTAACCCCTCTCATGATGTATTCGCCCTCGATGACCACGGAAAAATGAAAGATAGGTCGGTCAGCGCGCTTTAAAAGTAAGGGACAGTGTTTCATGCCGGCCGGGATGAAAACCATCGCACTCCGGGTGATGGTCTGTTTTTCGTCCCCCAGCCAGACTTCCACCTCGCCGTGTAGGTTGTAGGGATCGGATGCATCATTGCCGAAAAACCCCAGGATTTCATCGGCATCGTGCGTGTGGGGCTTCACTCCCCTGTCCAGAGGTTTTAAATACCACGAGCAGTTCATCTGGAAGGCACCGGGTACCACGTTATCATCTATCCACAAGATACGGTTGGCGAAAGCGGCGTAGCGGGCAACAGCTTCCGCGGAAAAATCCGGCGTCTTTAACTCCGAGACCACGTACTTTCCGTATTTAGACAAAATTGTTCTCCTTTTTAGTTTGGATAGAGATATTGTAGCACGTTTGGGGAGATGACCTCACCTTCTGGTTCACTATCTCCATAGCATGTGAGGTCGTCAGCCAACTATGCTACAATGTTGACGAGATGATTCCCGTCAGGCTCAAGATGCGCAACTTCATGTGCTACCGTGATAACGTCCCGATTCTTGATTTCACGGGCATCCACCTCGCCTGCATCTCCGGCGACAACGGCAACGGCAAGTCCGCCATCATCGACGCTATTACCTGGGCGTTATGGGGCAAAGCCCGCGCCAACGGCGACGACGACCTTATACACACCACGCAGTCGGAGATGGAGGTCGAGTTCGAGTTCAACGTCAGTGACCAGCTCTACCGCATCATCCGTAAGCGCGCCAAACCCAAAACGAGAAGGGCGGCCGGGCAGTCTTCCCTCGAACTCCAGATAAGCAGCGGCGACGGCTTCCGCCCTATTACCGGAGACACCATCGCCCGGACCCAGCAGAAGATAATCGACGTCCTGCACATGGACTACGATACTTTCATCAATAGCGCCTACCTACGCCAGGGTCACGCCGACGAATTCACCCGCCAGGCCCCCGCCAGGCGCAAGGAGGTGCTGGGGAATATCCTCGGCCTTTCCATCTATGACCAATTGGAGGACCGGGCGAAAGAGCTCGTGAAGCAGTATGAAGTAGATACCGTACAACTGGAAAATACCATCGCGGAAATCAACGCCGAACTGGCGCAGAAGCCAACCATCGAGTCGGAACTGGAGCAAGCCCAGAAAGCGCTCGCCGACGTGGCCGCAAAGGCACAGGAAAAAGAGACCTCCCTCAATGAGTTA
>Ga0315537_1002328_pt1 | contig 14561 bp, 12 predicted proteins | sample SalMarSW160270MG_FD_203091 | JGI IMG/M metagenome (GOLD analysis project Ga0315537, IMG submission 203091) | Salt marsh sediment microbial communities from the Plum Island Ecosystem LTER, Massachusetts, United States - Salt Marsh Sediment SW1602-70 ... | reverse complement strand
CCCACACCGCTGCGAGCCCGCACGGCCTCGGTGGTGGCCGCGCCGATGACCCGGCCATGGCTCTCCGTCCTCTTCCGGAGCGGCAGTGGCACGGTCTCGTTCCTGAACCGTGCTTTCGGACCCGGCGGGGCGGCAGGCTCCCTGAGCCTGCTCCTCTGGCTCGTGCAAGTACCGAGGTGAAGGAGTCGTGATGGGCGTTGAGACCCGGCCGGTCCCGGACGGGCTGGCCTCGGAGATGATGACTGCGGATGATGCGTCCGGCATGACCGTCGAAGCCTTGCGGCACCGGCTCGACGCCCCTCCAGAAGGCCTTTCCGGCGACGAGGCGGAGCGCAGGCTCGGTTTGTTCGGTCCCAACGAGCTGCGGGAAAAAGCCCCCAGCGTGCTCGCCAGGGTCCTCGGCCATTTCTGGGGCCCGATCCCCTGGATGATCGAAGCCGCGGCGGCGCTTTCGGCGGCCGTCGGGCAATGGGAGGATTGCGCCATCATCCTCGTGCTGCTCGTGTCCAACGCCGGCGTCGGCTTCTGGGAGGAGTACCGGGCCGGGAACGCCATCGCCGCGCTCAAGGAGAGCCTGGCCCAGCAGGCCAGGGCCAAGAGGGATGGGGCGTGGACGACACTTCCCGCCCGCCAGCTCGTGCCCGGCGACCTGGTGCGGCTGCGCATCGGCGACATCGTGCCCGCAGACGTGAAGCTGCTCGGAGACGACGAGGTCGAGGTCGACCAGTCGGCCCTCACCGGAGAGTCGCTCCCGGTCGAACGAGGCCCGGGAACGGTGCTCTTCTCAGGGTCGATCCTGCGCCGCGGTGAGTCCGATGCCCTCGTATTCGCCACCGGGGGTCACACCTACTTCGGGAAGACGGCACACCTCGTCGAGGGCCCCGAGACGGCGAGCCACTTCCAGCAGGCTGTGCTGAAGATCGGCGACTATCTGATCGTGGTGGCCGTCGTGCTGGTCGCCATGATCGTACTGGTCGCCATGTTCCGGGGGGACGGGTTGTTCACCACCCTCCAGTTCGCCCTGGTGCTGACGGTCGCGGCGATACCGGTGGCCATGCCCACCGTGCTGTCGGTGACGATGGCCGTGGGCTCGCATCTCCTGGCCAAGCGGCAGGCGATCGTCAGCCGGCTCGCCTCCATCGAGGAAATGGCCGGCATCGACGTGCTGTGTTCCGACAAGACGGGAACTCTCACCCAGAACAGGCTCTCGATGGGCGAGCCCTTTGCGGTCGAAGGCGTCGATCCCCGAGAGGTCGTCCTGACCGCCGGGCTCGCCTCCCGAGCCGAAGACGGCGACGCCATCGACATGGCCGTGCTCGAGGGACTCGAACCGGGCTGGGATGCTCCGTACACGGTCAGCGGGTTTCAACCCTTCGACCCGGTGGTGAAGCGAACCCAGGCCGACGTCGTCGGCCCCGACGGGACCACGTTCCGCGTCAGCAAGGGCGCGCCTCAGGTCATCATGGGCCTGTTGCCCGATTCCGCTGCTCTGGAGACGGAAGTGCAGCAAGCCATCGACGGCTTCGCCGAACGGGGATTCCGGGCGCTGGGAGTGGCCCGCACCGGCGCAGACGACGATTGGAGGTTGCTAGGCGTGCTCCCACTGTCCGATCCTCCCCGCGACGATTCCGCCGAGGTGATCCACACCGCCGGGGAGCTGGGTGTCGACGTCAAGATGGTGACAGGCGACCAGGTTGCCATCGCCCGAGAGACGGCCCGGCGCCTCGAGATGGGAACCTCGATCCTCGACGCCTCGGCGTTCACCGACGGGGCGGGAACATCACAGGGCACGCTCGCCGACACCATCGAACGGGCGGACGGGTTCGCCCAGGTATACCCGGAGCACAAGTACCGGATCGTCGAGGCGCTCCAGAGCCGGGGGCACATCGTCGGCATGACCGGCGACGGCGTCAACGATGCCCCCGCCCTTCAGAAGGCCGATGCGGGTATAGCCGTGTCAGGCGCCACCGACGCCGCCCGGGCGGCCGCCGATATCGTGCTGCTCTCGCCGGGCCTCTCGGTGATTATCGAGGCCATCCAGGAGGCGAGGAAGATCTTCCAGCGGATGACCAACTACGCCGTCTACCGGATCGCCGAGACGATCCGCGTGCTGCTGTTCATGACCCTGTCGATCCTGGTGTTCAACTTCTACCCGGTCACCGCGGTGATGATCGTGTTGCTGGCACTCCTCAACGACGGGGCCATTCTCTCGATCGCCTACGACCGGGTCGTCTACAACCGACGCCCGGAGAAGTGGAACATGCGCAGCGTCCTGGGACTCGCAACCATGCTCGGCATCGCCGGGGTCGCCGCCACCTTCCTACTCTTCTACCTGGCCGATCGGGTCTTCGGTATGGGCTCCGGTCAGATCCAGACGCTCATGTACCTGAAGCTGTCGGTGGCGGGCCACCTGACCGTGTTCGTTACCCGAACCCGAGGACCGTTCTGGTCGATCAAGCCGTCCCGGGCGCTGTTCCTGGCGGTCACCGGAACACAGGCGATGGCCACCCTGATCGCCGTCTTCGGACTCTTCATGACGCCGATCGGGTGGGTGCCCGCCGCCGCGGTGTGGGGCTACGCCCTGGCGTGGTTCCTGGTCAACGACAGGATCAAACTGCTGGCACACCGCATCCTGGACCCGAAGAACAAGCCGTTGCTCTCCTTGGTGCGGGACCGGCCTCGGCGCCGCCCGCGCCATCAGGAGACCGGAAGCTAGAGGCCGCGCTCACAAACGAGGCGGCTGCGACCGGATGTGACCGGAGCGTCTGCGCTGAAGCACCGCCTCGGCGGCGACGGAGACGGCAAAGGCCACACCCAACCAGACCAAGGTCATCGGGTCCGTGACGGCGGCATAGACGATGAAGAGGACCGTGGCCGCCGCGCTGCTGGCGACGGCCAGGACGACCAGGGTCTTGGACGCCCCGGTATCGCCCAGCAGCCGCAGGTGCCCGATGTTGACCGCCAAATAGACGATCAGGGCCGCGCTGCTGGCCAGCCCCGCCAGCGCGGAGAGATCCAGGAAGGTCGCCATCAGGATCACCGCCGCCGACACCAGCACCAGGCCCTCGGTCCCCCGATGCCACAGGCGCCGCTCGAAAGTCTCGGGCAGCTCACCGTACTTGGCCAGCGTGTAGGCGCGGTTGGTGACCCCGAACAAGTTCGCATTCACCGACGAGGCGGTGGAAAGCATGGCGGCGATCGCCATGACCGAGAACCCGGCCCCGCCGAGCACCGGGCGAGCCGCCTCCGCCAGCACGGTTTCCTTGGCGCCCAGGATCTGTGCCGAGGAGAGGTTCCCCAGCACCGCCACGACGATCGCCAGGTACAGGACGATCACGACGCCGATGGCGGCGAACAGGGCACGGGGAAGATCGCGTCGGGGATCGTGGAGATCCGCCGCCGCGTTCGTGATCACTCCGAAGCCCGTGTAGGCGAAGAACGCCACGGCGATGCCGCCGAAGATCCCGCTCGTCGATGCGGCCGGGTGGGATGTGAGAGTCGAGACGTGAAGAGCGGCGGCGCCGGCGACCACAAATGCGGCCAGCACGGCCAGCTTGGCCGCCACGACCGCCAGCTCGGTCCTGGCCACCAGCCCCGTCCCGGCGGCATTGACCAGGGTGAGGGACACCACCAGAGCCGCCGAGAAGACCCCCGGCCACCAGAAGGCCACCGAATCGCCGATGATCAGGCGAGCGGCGTAGCTGCCGAATGCATGGGCCACCAGGGCCATCCCGACGGTGCCGGCGCTCAGGAAGAAGATCGCCACCGCACCCGAGCCGAGACCGGGGCCGTAGGCCTGGATCAGGTACTCGATGGGCCCGCCTCGGGACGGGAACCGTCCGCCCAGTCGACCGTAGGAGTATCCGCTGAGCAGGGCGATCGCCCCACCGGCCAGGAAGACCAGCCAAACGGAGGAGCCGGCGAGGCGGGTGGTTTCACCCAGCAGGGCGAAGATCCCGGCTCCAACCATCGAGCCGATCCCCAGTGCCGCGGCTCGCGGCACGGACATCGATTCGTCGTTGCCTCCGCTCCTGTCTCGCCTCACGGCCTCTCCCCGGCCGGTGTCGCCGCCTCGGGCACCTTCGTACCCAGGCCGCCGGCGACTCAATCATGGCAAGCCGCATGGTCAAGGCGCCGCGGAGAGCTGCCAGGGTGTGCCTTCGCAGCCACCGAGATTCGTCTGCGGAGTTTGAGCGTCGATCGGCGCGGGTATGTGAGACCTGTGCAAACAAAGGAGCCTTTTATGCAGCAGCGCTACACCCCGGCCGGCATGTCGGACGACGCCGCCGCCGCCGTCACCGAGATCCTGCAACGGCGGCTGTACTCCCTGATCGACCTCGGCCTGACTCTCAAGCACGTCCACTGGAACCTCGTCGGTCCCAACTTCTTGGCGACCCACCGCCTGATGGACGAGCACGCCAAGGCGGTCGGAGAGATGTCCGACCAGCTCGCCGAGCGGATGGCGACCTTGGGGGCGATACCGAACGGTCTCGCCGGCGGCCTGACCGCCGACCGGACCTGGGAGAACTACGCCCTGGGCCGCGCCGTTGCCGCGGCACACCTGGGCGCTCTCGACTGGGTCTACGACGGCATCATTCGCGACCACCGAAAGGCGATCATTGAGACCGCAGAGCTCGACCCGGTGACCAGCGATCTGCTACTGCAACAGACCGGGCGCCTGGAGATGATCCAGTGGTTCGTCCGCGCCCATCTCGAGACCACCTCCGGTGAGCTACCCACCCTCGACGCCGACTCCCTGCTCGACGCCGCAGCATCGGCGGCAACGGCCAGTCCCCTCGGCTAGCGCGCCGTCGGCCGGCCCTCCACCGGCCGACGATCCCCGACCCCCGGTGGGCCTGCATCGACCCGGGCCCGCCGGGGGGCTTACGCGACACACGCCGCGCCGGCATGAGCCGGGGAACGGGTCCTCTGGGCGAGAGGGAAGCCCGGGCCGCGGCCCTCGCACGGTTTCGAGCACCCGCCCGGCGGGTATGGCTCCACCACGAGCGCCAAAGGAGCTGCAGACTCATGAAAGAGACGGTTCACATCGAGGAGCCGGCATTCGCCAAGGCCGTGTTTGGGTCGACGACCTTCGCACGCCTGTGGCTGCTGCTGCGCGTCTGGCTGGGATGGGAGTGGTTCCAGGCGGGCTGGTACAAGGTCTTCGGGGGCACCATCACCTGGAGGGTCTGGGACTGGGGAAAGGCCGGGTATTCGCTGACGGGGTCTGGAAGCATCGGCTGGACCAGGAGCGGCACCATGATCGCCGCCGACGGCACGGCTCAGTTTCATCACGTGGGTGATGCGGTCGCCGGCTTCGCCGCCGGCGCCATCAACGGGGCCAGCGGACCACATCCCGACGTCGCCTACTCCTGGTACGTGGAGATCCTCAAGTGGATCCAGCACACCGCCGCTCCGGTCGTGGGTCCCCTGGTCGCCTTCACTGAGCTGCTCCTGGGCATAGCGCTGCTTCTCGGGATGTTCACTGGTATCGCCGCCATGCTCGGCGCCATGCTCAATTTCTCCTACGTGTTCGCCGGATCGGCCGGGATCAACCCAGCGATGATCCTGGTGTCCATGGGCCTGATCCTCGCCTGGCGCAACGCCGGCTGGATCGGGCTCGACCGTTGGCTGCTCCCCAAGCTGGGAGTTCCCTGGGAGCGCAGGTCGCAAGCGGACCGGCAATGAGGGCAAGCAGCCCACCTCGCCGGCCCACTCGCCCCAACGAGGAGGAAGCCGCCATGACCCTTCAACCTGAAACCCCCATGGACGCCGGTATCGAAGAACGTGCGCCCGACCGGTCCCACCTGGAGGGGGCCCACCTTCTCGCCGATCAGTCGCGAGAGCACCTGGAGGCGGCGGGGTTCAACGCCACCGAGATCCTGGAATGGGCCGAGAGCTACACCGCCTACTCGGGAACCGGCGACGTCGAGGACTTCCTGGAATGGATCGCCGCCCAGGAGTGTGGTTCGAAGCCGGATGCGGCTCCGACGGACACCCGCGGCGGATGATTCCCGGCAAAGCGGGCAGCACGATCCGGCTCTCGACGGGTTTGGACCTCGGCCGAGCCGGGTAGGTGCACGCCGACCAGCAGTCTCAAGATCTCAAGACAGGAGAGGAAGATGACGCTCCTTCGACCCGACAGGACCGCCCACGCCCACTGCGACCTCATGTGCGGGGTGTACGACCCCGCCCAGGCCCGCATCGAAGCCGAGTCGGTGCTCCGGGCTTGTGAGAAGTACCAGGCCTCCGACGATCCGGTGTTCCAGCAGCGCTGTGTGCTCATCAAGGAGGAGCGAGCCGAGCTGGTCAAGCACCACCTCTGGGTGCTGTGGACCGACTTCTTCAAGCCGCACCACGTCGAGATGTTCCCGGACCTGCACGAGGTGTTCTGGGAGGCGACCAAGGCGGCGGGAAACGCCAAGAAGTCGATGGACCCGGCAGACGCCCGCACGCTCATCAACGCCGTCGAGCACATCTCGGCGGTCTTCTGGCAGACGGAGGAGTCGAAGACGGCCGGCCTGTACCCGAAGGAGGGATGAGCCGGCCGGGCGCGCCGGCCCGGCAGTGCCCCTCCCGCCGGATCCCGCAATCGGCCGGCAAGCATGGGCCGTCCCGTGGTTTGGCCACCGACCCAAAAGGGTATCCAACAACAAGAGGGCGCTTGCCCGGCGCCCCGGCAGCGGAGACGGCACCGCGGAAACGAGGCGGACCACTCATGACGGATCTATACGCACCCACAGGCGAGGCAGAGTCGGAGGCTGCCCCGATCCTGGACGAACGGCTCTCGTCCTTGGCCGAAGCCGCCCTGGTCCTGAAGCAGCTCGGCTGGAACCTCACGGGGCGGTACTCCACCATCCTGCGTCGGACCATCGAGCGAGAAGTGGAGCGGGTATGGCCGATGATCGACGCCGTCGCCAAGCGGATCGCCGCCCTCGGCGGGATCCCCTCCGACGCCCCGGAGCACCTCATCAATCGCCGCAACCATCACGAGCTGTCCATCGGCCGGGTGACGGCCGGTGAGTCGCTGACCCTGCTGGACACCATCTTCCGCGGCCTGGTCGACGGTCACCGGCGCGCCTGCGACAAGATCGGCGAGTCCGATCCGGCGTCGGATGCCCTGCTGCGCCACCAGATTCACAGCTTCGAAACGTCCCGCCGGCTGCTCCGCTCGTCGCTGCGAGGCGACACGGGGCGTCCGCGGCGGCTCACCGAAGAAGCCCTCGAGGCGATGAGACGGCAGGCGGGCATTCTCTGATGCACCACGAAGCACCCCGCCCCGCAGACCGGACCGGCCCACCCGTCTCGGAAATCACCAGGAAAGGGCAGCACCTGCGATGACCCCGCAGCCGCTCTCGGATTCGGACGATCCACAGCCCCCCTCGGAGCGGCAGTCGTGGGACGACACGCCGAGCGAAGCCGCCGAGGACCGGGGACCCGGGGTGGCCAGGAGATCCCAGTCGCCACCCTCCGGCGCTCCCGCCGACCCCGGGCCTCACTGGCGGACCGAGGGGGTGCGATCGAACCCCGAGAGGGACCAGCCGAAACCCTCCTGGCTGTCCCGCATGCCCGGGGGACGATGGTTTCTCCTCCTTCTGGTCGGCCTGCTCGTCGTCAACTGGCTGGTCAGCAGCTTCTTCCTGCGCGCTCCGGAACGCCTGGCGGTGCCGTACACGATGTTCCTGGAGCAGCTCGACGCCGGCAACGTCACCAGCGTCAACTCGACGGCGGAGGCGATCCAGGGCACGTTCAAGAGCCCGGTGGCCGACCCCAACGACGCCAGCACGACGTACACCGAGTTCCAGACGCAGCGCCCCGCCTTCGCCGAGGACGACCTGCTGGCGCGCCTCATCGACAAGCAGGTAGCGGTCAACGCAGAATCGCCGGACCAGCCCACGCCTTGGTGGCAGCAGCTGCTGTTCGGATTCGGGCCCACCCTGCTGCTCCTGTGGCTGTTCATCGCCTTTTACCGCCGGGCCGGCGCCGGCCTGGGCGGCATCGGGGGCCTGGGCAAGAGCCGCGCCCAACGGTATGAGCCGGCCCACGGCCGCACCTCTTTCGACGACGTTGCCGGAATCGACGACGCCAAGGCGGAGCTGACCGAGGTCGTGGACTTCCTCAAGCACCCGCACAAGTACTCCCGCCTGGGAGGCCAGATTCCGCGCGGGGTGCTGCTGAGCGGTCTGCCCGGCACCGGCAAGACGCTGCTGGCCCGTGCAGTGGCGGGGGAAGCCGGCGTCCCCTTCTTCTCGATGGCGGCGTCGGAGTTCATAGAGATGATCGTCGGGGTGGGCGCCAGCCGGGTGCGTGACTTGTTTCAGCAGGCGAAGGCGGCGGCGCCGGCGATCATATTCATCGACGAGATCGATTCCATCGGCAGGGCCCGCGGCGGCGCCTTGTCCTTCGGGGGTCACGACGAGCGGGAGCAGACCCTCAATCAGATCCTTGCCGAGATGGACGGTTTCACCGGAACCGAGGGGGTCATCGTGATCGCGGCCACCAACCGCGCCGAGATCCTCGACCCGGCGCTGCTTCGACCGGGACGTTTCGATCGCCACGTCGTGGTGAACCCGCCCGACCGAGTGGGCCGCGAGGCGATCCTCCGGGTACACACCCGCGGCGTCCCCCTGGGCCGCAACGTCGAACTGGGAGCGGTGGCGGCGAGCACGCCGGGAATGGTCGGTGCCGACCTGCGCAACCTGGTCAACGAGGCGGCCCTCACCGCGGCCCGCAGAGGGCACGATGCGGTGCTGATGCAGGACTTCACCGAGGCACAGGAGAAGATCGTTCTGGGAACGGCCCGCAAGATCATGCTGTCGGACCAGGACCGCAAACGCACCGCCTATCACGAGGGCGGCCACGCCCTGATCGGCATGCTGCGCGGCGACGCCGACCCGGTCCGTAAGGTCTCGATCATCCCGAGGGGACGGGCGCTGGGTGTCACACTTCAGGCGCCCGACGCCGACCGCTACGCCTACTCCTCCGACCAGCTGCTCACCCGGATCATCGGGGCCCTGGGAGGCCGGGCCGCCGAGGACCTGGTCTTCGGGGTGACCACCACCGGCGCCGAGAGCGACCTGGAGCAGGTGACCCGGCTGGCCCGCAACATGGTGGGCCGCTGGGGCATGTCGGACCTGATCGGGCCGGTCACGGTGCTCCCCGACCCGGCGCTCGGCGTGTCGCCCCTCTCCCCCGACGAAGTCGCCCCGGCAACCCGGGAACTGGTGGACCGTGAGGTTCGGCGCGTCGTCGAGGAATGCCACCAGATCGCCCGAAAGACCCTCGAGGACAACCGGCACCGCCTCGATACCCTGGCCGCGGCGCTCCTGGAGCACGAGACGCTCGATGCCGCCGAGGCCTACGCCGCCGCCGGGCTCACCCCGCCGGCAGGCTTGGCTCCCGAGGCTGCGTGAGCGGCTCAGGGCCGACGGGCGATTGAGGCGGCCGGAAGCGGGCGCTCGAGGAGAATACGCAGATGCATCACCGACACGGCCCGGACATCGACGAGGCGTGGCTGGCCACCGCCGCCAACTCCATCCGGCGCTGGCGTCACCTCGACGCTGAAGAACGCGCCCGCCTCCTCGATCAGGCGAAGCTGCTCGACCGCACCCGCTCCTGGGAGGGACTCGACGGACTGGCCGTCACGCCCGAGATGCGGGCCCTGGTCGCCGTTTACGCCTGTCTGCTGACCGTGAACGTCGGTATCGGCATGCTCGCCGACGTGACCAGCATCCTGATCGCCCCGACGTCGGCGGTACGCACCGCCAGGCATCAGGTGGGCGAGTCGATCGTGACCGAGTCGGAGGCATGCGTGCTGGGCGAGTCGCTCATGCACGGGCCGGTTCGGTTGGCCTGGGATCGTGTCCTGGAGGAGCAGACCCGGGAACAGGGCCAGTCGGTGGTGATCCACGAGTTCGCTCACAAGATCGACATGGCCGACGGGATAGCCGGCGGGACGCCCCCGATCGCCGACAAGCAGCAGTCGGCCGAGTTCGAGCATGCGGCCGAAATTACGCTCGAAGCTCTCAGGGCGGGGGGCGCGGGCAGGTCGCTCCGGCCCTATGCGGCGGTCAACCGGGCGGAGCTGTTCGCCGTCGCCACCGAGGCCTTCTTCCTCCGGCCGGCAGCTCTCCGATCGGAACACCCCCGGCTGTATGAGGCCCTGGCGGGGTTCTACCGGCAGGACCCGGCCAGCATGGATTCCGGAGCCGGCCGCCCCATCTGAAGACCGCGACCGTATCGACGCGCCCGGCGCCCGGTCGGTTCACCCCTCCGATGAAGACGCGCCGGATCGGCGGGCCCGGCCCCTGCCACCCGCCGCAGGCGCGCCCGCTTGTTCGCCGGCCGCCGGTATGGTCTAGGCAGCGGTGGCATCGTGTATGGGCCGTGCAGCGGCGCCGAGGTGGACCATCGAGCCCATGAGGGCGCGTCAAACACTGGCCCGGCGTCACCACCAACGTCCTCGTCCGCGGGGGTCATCCGTGAACAGCACATCGGCGCCAGGGCTCCGAATCCTCATGATGTCCCTGCACGGCTACGTGGCCGCCGAACCGGAGTTGGGGCTGCCGGACACCGGCGGCCAAGTCGTGTTCGTGCTCGAGCTGGCCAAACACTTCCGCGACCTCGGATACGCCGTCGACATCGTGACCCGACGTTTCGAGGATCAGCCCGAGTTCGACGACATGGGGACCGACCTCAGGATATGGCGCATACCTTTCGGAGGTCCCGAGTTCGTCCGCAAGGAGGACATGCACGACCATCTCGACGAGTTCGTGCGCCGGTTCAGCGACGCCGTACACGAGCGGCAACTCGACTACGGCTGCATCAGCTCGCACTACTGGGACGCCGGCCACGCCGGACAGCGAATCTCCGAAGAGCACGGGGTCCCTCACATCCACACCCCTCATTCCCTGGGAGCGTGGAAGCGGCAGGACATGGCGGGAGATCCTCAGCAGCTCGAGTCCAAGTACCGGTTCGAGGAGCGCATCCGCAAGGAGTTCCTCACCTTCCGCCGCTGCGACCTGGTGATCGCCACCACCTACCAGCAAGTCGAGATCCTCGGCGCCCACTACGACGTCCCCGAGAGCCACATCGCCATGATCCCGCCCGGGATCGACGAAGGCCGCTACACGCCGATCACCAGAGCAGAGACGCTCGCCCTGCGCCGCCAGCTCAAGTTCCGCAAGCACGACGTCTACACGGTCGGCCGCGCCGCGGCAAACAAGGGCTACGACCTGCTCATCCGCGCCCTTCCCGAGCTGAGGGCCCTCATCGGAGATGCGCGGCTTCAGCTGGCCGTCGGCGCCGACTCGCCGGCCGACCAGCGCAAGGTCGACAGCTGGAAGTCGCTCGCCGCCAAGCTCGGCGTGGCCGACCACGTGAGCTGGCTCGGACACATCACCGACGAATGTATGGCGGCGTACTATCGAGCCGCCCCCGTCTTCGCCCTGCCTTCACGCTACGAACCCTTTGGTATGACCGCCGCCGAGGCGATGGCGTGCGGCACGCCGTGTGTGGTCACCGTGCACGGCGGGCTCGAGGAGATGTTCGATTTCGGCGCCCACGCCCTGTTCGCCGACCCCAAACGTCCTCGAGAGTTCGCCGTCATGCTGTCGATGCCGCTGCGCTATCCGCAGCTGCATGAGCGCCTCTCCATCACCGGGGCGCGCTTCGCCCGACGCATGTTCGGGTGGAAGGGCATCGCCAAGCGAACACTGGAGGCATTCGAGCGGGCCCGCCGTCAACACGACCGCCTGTCGGTGGAAGCGGCCGGGCGAACGATTGAGTCAGTCTCCTAGGGCAGACGGATCCAGCTCGGGGAAGGCGCCGGGTTCCGCTCCGGCGCGCAGTGCCGAGTAGGCATGTACGTACGACGCTGCGCTCCAGGCCTGATGCGCTTTGCCCATGGGCCGCCCGGTCCGGCCGTGGAGCCACTCGTTGAACTCCCATTCGCCGTGGATGCCCTGGCGGCAGGCCTCCGCCAGTCCGGCCAGCTCGCGATGGGCCAGCTCGGCTCGGCCGATCTTGGCCAGAAATCGCACCCAGAGCCCGCCGATAAACGGCCAGATGCCGCCGTTGTGATAGTGGTTGGGCAAGTTGAGGAAGTTGACCAGGAAGTAGTCCTTCCAGTCCTCCGCTCCCGACTCGATGGGCGGATAGAGGCACGCCACCGGGAACGGGCTGTTGACCCCGACTCCCCACAGGAAGGTGAAGAGGCGGTCGAGCTTGTCATCGTCGAGCAGGCCCGACAGCGCCGCCAGCAGATTGGCGTAGACGTCGCATCGCCAGCCGTAGTCGAACGGCGTGATCTGGCTGAGCAGGTAGTAGGCCTCGCCCGGCGAGAACCTGCCGGACTGCGGGCCGGCTATCTCCATCAGCTGCATTCCGCTGGGCCAGAACTGGTACAAGATGGCGTTGCGCACCCGGGCGGCGTGATCACACCAGAATTCGCCCTCTCCCCCCACAGCCTCGAGCAAGGCGCCGGTGTCAAGGCACACCTGCCACCAGAGCACCTCGTCGTAGAGCACGTTGTACGAGCGAGGGAAGATGTCCATCCAATCCGACGACTCCGGGATTTCGAGCAGGGCATCGTTGTTGGCATCGTGCGCCGCCAGCCACTGGGTGGCGCGCTCCACCTGCTCAACGATCTCCTCGGCGAAGGCCCGATCTCCGGTGTGGAAAGCCAGACGCACCGCCCCGATTACGAACCACATCACCGAGTCGATGCCGGCAATACCCCCGAGCCCCGAGTAGTCGGGCTCTTCGTCCCGGACGCGCACGTTTGTGGGAATCTGGCCGGAGGGCGTCTGGTGCCTCGCCAGCACCCGGATGGTGCGACGGAAGGCGTCGAGAAGGTCCGCATCGTCCAGGCACAGCGTCCAGAGCCCGGTGATCACGCCGTCGCGGGCCCACACCGATGCGTAGTTGGCGTCGTAAGTGTTGAGCAGGTTGTCGGCCATCGAGGCGGCGCTGAAGCCGATCTCGGTGATGTTCTTGTGCAGGCTTTCGAGGGCGGCTTCGAAGCCCGTCTCGCAGATGTCGGGCGCCGCCGCGCCGGCGCCTCCGAAGAGCTGAGTCTCTTCGAGCGCGGCGACGACATCGTCTTCATCCGGGCGCCGCACCCACATGGCCCCCTTCGGCGGGGTCTTGCCGCCGACGACCACCACCCGGCCCTGCTCGGGCATGGGCTGGGCCGGGCCCAGCACGCAGTACACGTCGGACCATGGAATGAGGAACGCCTCGGCGATATGCGCCAGGGCTTGGACGAGGCCGGCCTCTTCCCCCTCCCGAGGGAACTCCTCCACCAGAACACCGCTGGGAAGACGGGTGATCGACCTCCCCGACGAGTCGATGACGTAGTCCGGCTCCGGCGGCCCGGCAAAGCTTGCCTCCCCGATGTACACCAGGATCGTGTCCGCCCGGATCGCCGCAATACGGTCACCGAGCCGTGTCCACCCGTCGTCCTTGGTATCCCCGAGTGCATCCAGAGCCAGAGCGAGCAGTCGACGGGGAGAACCGCGATCCATCGCCGACAATGTCATGCCGTTGCTCCTGGGTCGGCAGCAGGTTGCCCCCATGATCGCGCCGATCCCAGGATCACCGGGTATCAACCGCGGCCCCAACCGCCGTCGGCGGGCGAATAGAGTCCCCAGCGAGGCCAGCCGGAGGCCATATTGACCGCACAGCGACTGCTCGCCACCGATCTCGACGGCACCTTCATCGGCGACGACCGGCAGATGGAGGAGCTGTGGCGAGACGTCGAAAGAGAGGGCATCCTGCTGGCGTTTTCGACCGGACGCCATCTGCCTTCGATCGAGGAGTTCTACGCCCGTGCCGGGACGCAACGCCGAGCCCATGCCTGCGTTTGTATGGTCGGCACCGAGATATGGCATCGGCGCGGCGATGGCTACGTACTCGATCACACTTGGAGCGACCTCATCGCGGAGCCGTGGGACGAGGACAAGGTCCGGGCCGTGCTTCACGACGTCGGCGGCGTCGTCGAACAGCCCGCCGAGTTTCAGTCGCGCTTCAAGTGCAGCTACTTCCTGGAGCAGGATGCCGATGCGATGCTGGCGGAGATCGAAGGCCGGCTGGAGGCGGCGCGAGTCGAGGCGAAGACCGTCTATTCGGCCGACCGCTTTCTCGACCTCCTGCCCATCCGCTCCGGCAAGGGCTCGGCGGTCCGGCACCTGGCCGTCTCCCTGGAGGTGGACCCGGGCGATGTGATCACGGCCGGCGACACGGGCAACGACCTCGACATGATGCACCCAGACCTGGGATTCCACTCCATCGCCGTCGGCAACGCCAGCCCCGACCTTCGCGACCACCTGGCCCCGAGCGTCTATCAAGCGGCCGCACCCTATGCAGCCGGGATTCGGGAGGGGCTGGAGCACTACGGCTGGATTCCCCCTCCCGCCACAGTGTCAAGACCCGGATAATAGGTCTCGATAGGCCCAGCAGGAGAAGGCTGAAACAAGGGTCTTCTCCGCCAGAGAGCGGCGCCTCCTCCATCGCCGTCATTAGTCCGGCGTCGGTTCGTCGCCGAGAGCGGCGACTATGTC
>Ga0315537_1002325_pt1 | contig 14567 bp, 13 predicted proteins | sample SalMarSW160270MG_FD_203091 | JGI IMG/M metagenome (GOLD analysis project Ga0315537, IMG submission 203091) | Salt marsh sediment microbial communities from the Plum Island Ecosystem LTER, Massachusetts, United States - Salt Marsh Sediment SW1602-70 ... | reverse complement strand
GAGTGTCGGAGCACTCTATTTCGCTTCCACCACCTCACCCTACCGGGAAAAGCAGGCAGCGGCTACTGTTGCCACCGTGCTGGGTATGGATAGGGAAGCCTTCACCGCCGATTTCTCCGGTTCCCTGCGAGCCGGAACGAATGCAATAAAGGCCGCGATGGACGCAATAAACAGTAAGTCTGCCAACAGCGTTCTGGTCTGTGCAGCTGAATGTCGTCTAGGCATGCCCAACGGAAGCAATGAGATGTCTTTTGGCGATGGAGCTGCTGCTGTCCTCATAGGTAACGCGGGTGTTGCCGCCACGATCGATGCCGACTATTCAGTGTGCGATGAGATCATAGACGTGTACCGCTCAGACAAGGATGCCTTTGTTCATTCCTGGGAGAGCCGCTTCGTGCGCGACGATGGTCACGGCAGAGTGCTTCCGGAGGCAGTCTCAGCCGCTCTGAAGAAATGCGGCTTGAGTCCCAAAGACTTCAGCAAGGCAGTGCTCTATGCCCCTGACTCGCGCCAGCTAGCTGCGGTGGCCAGAAAGCTGGGATTCGAGATGGAGACTCAGGTGCAAGACACCTTTTATTCCGAAATTGGGGACACTGGCACAGCCCAACCCCTCATATCGCTGGTAGCCGCACTGGAGAACGCCAAAGCCGGGGACAGGCTGCTTCTTGCCAGCTATGGCAACGGAGCCGATGTCATGGTTATGAGCGCTGGCGAAGAGATAGAGAAGCTCAAGCCAAAACGGAGCATCAGGGACTACATGGACACGAAATTGATGATTCCCACCTACCAGAGATACCTTCGCTGGCGCGGTCTTGTCCCAGTCGAGCCTCCAGCAACCGCCCCGATGGAGCAACCTTCGCCGGTGGCCCTCTGGAGAGACAACGCCAGCGGACTGATGCTGCGCGGCGTTAAGTGCAAGAAATGCGGCACCGCCCAGTATCCAGCTCAGCGGGTATGCATGATATGCAGAGCGAGAGACCAGTTCGAGGAGTACTCCTTCGCAGACAAGGTGGGAACAATAGCTACCTTCAGCCATGACAACCTTGGCATCAGCGCCGACCCCCCGAACACGATAGTGGCAGTTGACTTCCCCGAGGGGGGCAGGATAACGTGTGACATGACCGACCGGGACCCCGCAGAAGTCAAGATAGGCATGCCGGTAGAGATGACCTTCCGGCAACTCAGGTACATAGGTGGCTTCTACACCTACTGGTGGAAATGTCGGCCGTCAAGATAACCTAAGTAAGCGAAACGCGAGGAAGAGAGAAATGGAAAGCATTAGAGATAAGGTCGCCATAATCGGCATGGGTTGCACCAAATTCGGAGAAAACTGGGACAAAAGCACCGACGACATGATTATCGACGCTGCCTACGAAGCCTACGAAGATGCGGGCATAGAACCCAAGGACATAGGGGCGGCATGGGTAGGAACCTATGTCACGGACGTCACCGGACAGATGCTAGCCCGACCCCTCAAGCTGGACTATATACCTGTGACCAGGGTGGAGAATGCCTGTGCCACCGGCTCCGATGCTCTCAGAAACGCCTGCTACGCCGTGGCTTGCGGGGCATGTGACATCGCGCTGGCCCTGGGAGTTGAGAAACTGAAGGACTCGGGATACAGCGGGCTACCGGATTTTGAGCTATTCAGGCGGCAGCTGAATACGTACAGGACCAGGACATACAGCCCACCGGGACATTTCGCCATGATGGCGACGAAGTACTTCGAGAAATACGGTTTGGGTCCTGATGAGGGCAAGAGGGTGATTGGTCAGATTGCGGTGAAGAACCATCATAACGGCTCGCTTGCCCCCAAAGCACACTTCCACAACGAGATCACTATCGAGCAGGTACTGAAGGCTCCGATAATTGCCTGGCCGCTTGGCCTGTACGACTGCTGCGGTGTCAGTGATGGAGCAGCCGCCGCCATTGTGACGCGCGCTGACCTGGCGAAGAACTTCAGAAGCGACCCCATTTATGTGAAGTCTCTGCAAATCAGCGTGGGCCCGTTTGAGGGCTACATGAACCCCGCCTACGATTGGGTCCACGTGGAGGAAACCGTCAGGGCAGGCAAGGCAGCCTACGCCGAGGCAGGCATACGGAATCCGCGCGAAGAGATAAGCTTGGCCGAGGTGCATGACTGCTTCTCTATTACCGAACTGGTCATAATGGAGGACCTACAGTTCAGCCCCAGGGGGAAAGCACCCGAAGACATCGCCGCCGGTTCCTTCACCCTGGAAGGAGTCCTGCCAGTCAATACAGACGGCGGGCTGAAATGCTTCGGTCATCCTATCGGCGCCAGCGGGCTCAGGATGATGTACGAGGTGTACAAACAGCTTCAACAGAAGGCTGGGCCACGTCAGATAAAGACCCCCACGCTTGGGTTGACGCACAACCTTGGTGGTACACCGGCAGGAGCCAGCGTCAGCGTTATCATCGTCGGCAACGAGAAATCGTAGTATAGAAGGTACCCTTCGTCCACCTGACTGTCTGTCTGGCGAGGGAGAGGAGTGAGCAGAGATGTGGCGCAGAGGATCTTGGAGATTTTACTTCGGGCTTCCTCCCTATGGCTTCTACTTCCACAAGACAAGGCCCAGCCCGAGCAAAGAGGAATACCTCAGCATGCTCGAGGAGTATAAGAGGAATCTGGAGGACGAAGCAGAGGTGGTGAAAAAGGAAATCAAGGAGATCAAGAGTGGGCCTTAGGCCTTCTCACTTTGATTTCTGTCTCACATATGACCTATAATGTAACTGTTATGGAAAAAGGCACCTTCAAGACAAAGACCGGACTTGCTCAGATGCTGAAAGGCGGGGTGATTATGGACGTAGTAACCCCGGAGCAAGCCAGAATCGCCCAAGACGCCGGTGCTTGCGCGGTCATGGCGCTGGAGCGAGTACCATCCGACATTCGTGCCGCCGGTGGAGTGGCTCGCATGGCTGACCCGTCAGTAATTGTAGCCATAATGGATACCGTGACCATACCAGTGATGGCGAAATGCCGTATTGGACACTTCGTCGAAGCCCAAGTGCTGGAGGCGCTGGGCATCGACTTCATCGACGAATCCGAGGTACTCACCCCTGCCGATGAAAACCACCACGTTTGGAAGCACGATTTCAAGGTGCCCTTTGTCTGCGGTTGCCGTGACCTGGGCGAAGCGTTGCGTCGAATCAGCGAAGGGGCGGCCATGATTAGAACAAAGGGTGAGGCTGGCACAGGAAACATCGTTGAAGCCGTGAGGCATATGCGGGCGGTGCAGGATGGTATTCGCAAGGTCCAGGCCCTGCCCGAAGAGGAGTTGGCGGCAGAGGCGAAGGCCCTTGGTGCCCCTCTCGATCTGGTGTTGCAAGTACACAAGGCGGGGAACTTGCCTGTAGTGAACTTCGCCGCTGGTGGTGTGGCCACGCCCGCTGATGCCGCTCTCATGATGCAACTGGGTGCTGATGGCGTTTTTGTCGGCTCGGGCGTATTCAAGTCCAGCGACCCTCCTGCCAGAGCACAGGCCATTGTCAAAGCGACCACTCATTTTCAAGACCCGTCCATCATTGCCGAGGTATCCAAGGGGTTGGGGGCGGCTATGCCTGGTCTGGATATCAAAGACATACCCCAGCAGGAGCTGTTGGCCACCAGGGGCTGGTAAAAGGTACCATTGCAGAAACTGATCACCGATGAGCTGCCTGCCTTGCTTGATGTTCTGCCACCTCACATCCGTGAGCCCCTCCACCTCCAATCCAATTGCACCGAGCTACTCGAGATAGTCCTGGACCTAGGACGCCCTCCTGAAGCCCGCTTCCCCCTCGGGGAATTGATACTCGGCTCGAAAGAAGTTGATCGGTCTGACATCGATTATGTAGTGTCACGCATCGGCGAAGTCACTGGCGACAACCGTGCTGGAATCGAACGGACTCTTCACCGCATCTCAACCGTACGCAATAGAAATGGGCGCATTATTGGCCTGACTTGCCGCGTCGGTAGAGCCGTATTTGGCACGGTGAGAATGATTCGGGATCTGGTTGAATCGGATAAGAACATCTTGCTACTGGGTCGGCCAGGCGTGGGCAAGACAACAATGCTGCGGGAAGTGGCTCGGGTGATAGCTGACGATCTCAAGAAACGTGTCATCGTCATCGATACCTCCAATGAGATTGCCGGAGATGGAGACATCCCTCATCCCGCCATCGGGCACGCACGCCGAATGCAGGTAGCTGCCCCCGCCATGCAGCACGCGGTAATGATTGAAGCAGTAGAGAACCACATGCCTGAGGTCATCATCATCGATGAAATAGGCACCGAACTCGAAGCGCAGGCAGCTCGGACTATCGCGGAGCGCGGGGTACAACTGGTAGGCACAGCCCACGGGAACACTCTGGCTAATCTGATAATGAACCCCACGCTGTCGGATCTCGTTGGTGGCATTCAGACGGTTACTCTGGGTGATATAGAAGCCAGGCGGCGGCACACGCAGAAATCCGTCCTCGAGCGCAAGGCGCCACCCACCTTTGATGTCATAGTTGAGTTAATGGACTACTACAAGGTAACCGTTCATCCCAATGTGCTTGATGCCGTAGACGCCGCCTTGCATCAGCAACCGATCCAGGCTGAGATTCGCTGGATGGATGAGACCGGGGAGATAAGAAAGCAGGGAGCAGTGTCTCCACCCATGTCAGAGAGCAACCACACCGTTGTCTTGAACGAGGCGAAGGACACCCAGAAGCAAGCGTTGAGATTCTACCTTTTCGGCGTCAACCGCTCGCGCCTAGAACAGGTTGCCAGACAGGAACAAACGAACTTGAGATTCGCTGCCCACCTTGGGCAAGCCGATATCCTCCTCACCACACGAAGCTACTACCGCCGCAAGTCTCAGAAGATCAGAGATGCCGAAGCGCTCGGGATACCAATCTATGTACTCAAGGTCAACGACGCCGCTCAAATGAGGCAATGCCTGGATACAATCTACCCCGCTGCTTCCCAGTCTCCCTACGTCCACCACCTGCAACAACTCCTAGCCAGGCAACATGACCGCAACCTCGACAACCGTAGCCGGGCGAAAGGGGATGGCGCCACAATGGGAGGATATAGGTAGTCCATTGGGCCTGTTTATTACATTTGAAGGTGGAGAGGGCTGCGGGAAAAGCACTCAGGCGCGCATTCTGTGGAGCAAGCTGGGCCAGCAGGGTATTCCAGCAGTTCTTACTCGCGAGCCAGGAGGCACCAGCCTGGGTACCGAGATAAGGAAATCGCTCAAACGGGTGCGCCAGACCTCCATTTCGCCCGAGGCCGAGTTGCTCCTCTTTGTCGCCTCCAGAGCCCAACTGTTAGCTGAAGTGGTCCGCCCTGCCCTGGAGGAAGGCAAGACTGTGGTGTGTGACCGTTTCAGCCACTCCACTCTCGCCTATCAGGGCTACGGACGAGGACTCACTCTGGATACGATAGAGATAGTCAATAGCCTGGCAACACAGAACCTGAAGCCCGACATTGTGATCCTGCTGGACCTCCCGCCTGAAGAAGGATTGTCACGAAAGGGGAATCTGAAAGACGTCTTTGAGCTGCAGGACCTGTCATTCCACCGCCGGGTCAGGGAAGGATATCTCGAAGCAGCCACAAGCGAGCCAGGCCGCTGGCTGGTAGTCGACGCCCGGTTTACCAAGGCGAAGATTGCAGGGATCATCTGGGAAGAAGTAAGCTGGCTATTGCAGCGTGCCTGCTAGCCTCGAAGAGCGAACCCAGGGCTACAGCCCCCCTACGTCACAGTTCAGCTAGTGCGATATACTTATGCCATATCCATGACCAAGAGTATGATAGCCGTGGCGTTGAGCGGAGGGGTGGATTCCGCCGTTGCCGCCTCGTTGCTCAAGGACGCTGGCCATGAAGTCGAAGGAATACACATGCAGCTCTGGGACTCGCCTACGTCCCAGTACCAGCAACGCCAGGCCGAAGCTCTTTGCAGCAGACTGGGTATCCCCTTCCACTCAGTAGACCTGAGAGGGGAATTTGACCGCCGCGTCGTCGAATATTTCTGCCAGGAATACCAGAGAGGCCGGACTCCCAATCCCTGCGTCACCTGCAACCGGCACATCAAGTTCGGCATCCTTCTCGACAGGGTCCTATCCGCAGGAGCAGACTATCTGGCCACGGGGCATTATGCCAGAGTGGAGCACTCGAATGATGGGTATCGCCTGCTCAAGGCAATAGATGCGAGCAAAGACCAGTCCTATTTCCTCCATACTTTGACTCAGGAGAGGCTGGCGCATATCCTTTTCCCTCTGGGCAACCATCTCAAGCATGAGGTCGAGGCGATAGCAGCCAGAAAAGGATTCCCCGTAGCTAGGCCCAGTCGCGATATCTGCTTCATTTCCCAGAGAAACTACCGCGCTTTCCTGAAGCACCATTCCGCAGGTTCTCCCGGGGAGATCGTGGATAGCCGGGGAGAGGTACTGGGTCACCACCAAGGGACGGGATGTTGCACTATCGGGCAGAGGCACGGCCTGGGAGTAGCCACAGGCAGGCCCCTCTACGTCACCGGGATAGAGCCTGAGCGCAATAGGATTGTGCTCGGCAGCGAACAGCAGCTCTACAGCCAGACAGTTGCCGTCGCAGAGCTTGGCTGGGTGGCGGGCAAGCCTCCGCTAGCACATGACTCCATGGCCGGCAAGATACGCTACAGGTCTCGAGAGGCAGAAGCCACTCTGTTCATAGGGCGAGACCACACCGAGGCCCGCTTTGCCAGGCCGCAGCGGGCGGTTACCCCAGGCCAAGCTATCGTATTCTACAGAGGAGACGAAGTACTGGGAGGAGGCGTAATCGAAAGCTCAGAGCCACTAGGTGAAAATGAAAAGAGGAAATAGGTCAGAGCCTCCCAATCTTGACCAGGAAAACGAGCTCAGGCTTCAGGGATATGAACTCATCGCCGGCATTGACGAAGCAGGAAGGGGAGCCCTCGCGGGGCCCGTGGTGGCCGCCGCCGTCATTCTGCCCAGTTGCGACCACCCCACCTGGCTCGGGCTTGTTCGGGACAGCAAGCAGCTAAGCCCAGGGAAACGTCAGCTCCTCTTCGACTTGATCAGCAAAGATGCGGTGGCTGTGGGTGTAGGCAGCATCGGGGCTCAAGTGATTGATTCCATAAACATCCTCGAAGCAACCAAGGTGGCCATGACCAGGGCTGTGGAAAACCTGCACAGACGGCCAAGCTTTCTCCTGATCGACAGCATCACTCTACCCCAATGCCCGACGCCTCAGAAAGGCATAACCGGAGGCGATAGACGGTGCACCTCGATCGCCTGCGCCTCCATTGTAGCCAAGGTCACCAGGGACCGCGTCATGGAAGGGTTCGGCGAAGCCTACCCCGGCTACGGATTCGCCCGACACAAGGGATACGGTACGTGGGAGCATATCCTCAGCCTCGAGCGGCAGGGCCCATCACCAGTTCACCGCCTCTCTTTTGCCCCAGTGAGGAGGCTTGGCGCCAGCCAGTTCCCCTGCCACGGTGAAGAGCAATAGCCGAGAAGAGGACCTGAGATGCGCATGGAGCGTCAAGAGATAGGAAAACTGGGAGAGAAACTGGCTCTCAGACACCTGAAAAAGAGGGGGTACCGCATCCTCGACAGGAACTTCCGCTGCCGCAGAGGGGAAATCGACATCGTGGCAACACAGAAGGACTACCTCGTATTTGTCGAGGTCCGCACCAAGACCACTGCGGCCTTCGGTACTCCAGAAGAATCCATAACGCAAACAAAAAAAGACCATCTTATTGCCACGGCGCTGACCTACATCAGCGAGCATCAGAAGCTACCGCCACTATGGCGAATAGACGTTGTAGCCATAGAACTCGACCAGAAAGGCAAAAGCAAACGCATCGAGATCATAGAGAATGCCGTAGGCGGCTCCTAGGACTGCTATAATACGTCTGCAAGCAACTAGAAGGAGGGTCCCCGTGAAAGTATTTATCTCATACAGGTTCCCGGAGGCAGCGCTGGCAAGAATCAAGGAGAAGTTCGATGTGTCAGTGAACCAGGAGGAGAGGCTGCTGTCCAAAGAGGAGCTCTCAGCCAGGGTGGCCGCCGTGGATGCATTGGTCTGTCTGGGCAACAGGGTGGACAGAGACGTGATAGACGCAGGCAAGAAGCTGAAGATAGTAGCCAACTACGGCGTGGGCTATAACAACATAGACGCGGAATACGCCGCCAAGAAACAGGTTATGGTAACAAACACGCCAGGAGTCTTGACGGAGACCACTGCCGACCTCACCTGGACTATCCTCATGTCGATTGCCAGAAGGATAGTAGAGGCCGACCGTTTTACCAGATCAGGCAACTTCAACAAGTTTGACCCTTACAGGCTCCTCGGCACAGATGTCTACGGAAAGACCCTGGGTATCGTTGGGCTCGGCCGGATCGGTCAGGCGGTGGCCAAGAGGTCTCTGGGCTTTGATATGAAGGTGCTGTATTTCGCTGTGCGACAGAAAGACCAAGAGACAGAACAGCGCTACGGGGCGACATACGTTGACCTGGATACCCTGCTGAGGGAGTCTGACTTCGTCACACTGCACGTGCCCCTGATGGACTCGACACATCACCTCATCGACAAGGACAAACTTGCCTTGATGAAGCCAACAGCCTTCCTAGTCAACGCGTCTCGAGGAGCGGTGATTGACGAGCAAGCGCTGGTTGAGGTTCTCAAGGAGAGAAAGATCGCCGGAGCGGCACTGGACGTCTACGAAAAGGAGCCGCAACTATCTCCAGGCTTATCTGAGCTGAATAACGTTGTTTTGATTCCGCATCTGGGCAGCGCCACCCAGCAAACACGGAATGCAATGGCAGAGATAGTTGCGGATAACGTTATCGCCGCACTACAGGGCGAACCCCCTCCAAATCTTGTCAACTAGCGGGGACTCCTGCTGAATCGGGGGAATCAAGGGCCGTCAGGCTGTCTTTGTCTTCGCCTCTGCTTCCAAACCCAGTTCCTTGATGGCCGTCTCCCTCATCTTGAACTTCTGGACCTTGCCGGTGACGGTCATGGGGAAGTCGGCGACGAACTTGACGTATCGGGGAATCTTGTAGCGAGCGACCTTCCCCTTGCAGAATGCCTTGATCTCCTCTGGGGTAGCGCTCTCCCCTTCTTTCAACTGAATCCAGGCTTGCAGCTCCTCGCCGTACTTCTTGTCCGGAACGCCAATCACCTGGGCGTTCTTGACCTTGGGATGAGTGAAGAAGAACTCTTCAATCTCCCTGGGGTAGATATTCTCTCCTCCCCGGATGACCATTTCCTTTGCCCTGCCGGTGATTCTGCAATATCCCCTTTCGTCCATGGTGGCCAGGTCGCCACTGTGCAACCAGCCCGCCTTGTCAATCGCCTCCGCCGTGCCCCCAGGGTTATTGTAGTAGCCTCTCATTATGTTGTACCCTCTGTAGCAGATCTCGCCCTGCTCTCCACACGGCACAACTCTCCCGGTATCTGCATCTATTATCTTTATTTCAACAAAAGGCAGGGGTGGGCCCACGGTTGACGTCCTGTCTTCCAGTGAGGCGTCGAGTGGAGTCTGAGTAGCCACTGGAGAAGCCTCCGTTTCGCCGTACGCTATGGTTACCTCACCGGCGTGCATAAGGTCATTCACCTTTCTCATGACCTCCACGGGACAAGGCGCACCAGCCATAATGCCAGTTCTCAGGCTGCTCAGATCAAATTGTCCGAATTCAGGATGCTCCAGTTCAGCAATAAACATCGTGGGCACGCCATGAAGCGCAGTGCATTTCTCTTTCTCCACTGCCTGCAACGTAGCCAGAGGATCGAAGCTCTCAGAAGGAAGAACCATAGTAGCGCCGTGAGTGACGCAGGCCAGGTTCGAAAGCACCATGCCGAAGCAATGGTAGAAAGGAACCGGGATACACAGCCTGTCATTATCAGCAAGTCTCAGTCCCTCACCAACGAAATACCCATTATTGAGGATGTTATGATGGGTGAGAGATGCCCCCTTCGGCAGGCCCGTAGTGCCCGAGGTGTACTGGATGTTTATTACGTCATCAGAATCGAGACAGCTCTGTCTTTGCATTAACTCTTCGCCCGATACCCCCTCGCCCAGCCTCATGAACTCCGGCCACGTGAACGTCCCAGGGTATGACCTGTCGCCCATAAGTATAACGTTTGTCATGTGAGGCAAGCTCTCCGCATGGAGCTGCCCCGGCTTCGAGTCCCTGACTTCGGGGCACACTTCACAGAACATGGAGATATAGTCAGAGGTCTTGAAGCGCTCGATAAGTATCAGGGTGCCTGACTCCGAGTCAGCCAAAGCCTGTTCAAGCTCGTGAGTTCGATAAGCGGGATTGATGTTGACCAGCACCGCGCCTATCATAGCTGTGGAGAACTGCACGATTACCCATTCGGGATAGTTGGTGGCCCAGATCCCCACCCGGTCTCCGCTTCCCACGCCCAGCTTCATGAGACTCTTGGCCGCTTTCCTGCAGGTGTCTCTGAATTCCCGATATGTCCACCTCCGGCCACTGGGAACATCGACCAGAGCCTCGTTTTCCGGGAATCGCGCGGTAGTCTGGTCAAGGAGGTCCGGAATTGTCAGGCCCAACAGAGGGGTCTTCGAGCCGGTGTAGGCATAGCTTGGCTTCCCTGAGTCAGTCACGTTCCCACCTCCTTTCAACTCACACAAGTCGACACAGCCAGGGCAGCCAGAGCCTGCCACAAGCCTGGCGACAATCCTCAGTTTACGTAAGACTGAAGCGCCTCAGGCACCAGTACCGTACCATCGGGTTGCTGGTAGTTCTCAAGGACGGCAATAAGGACACGTGGTAGGGCCAGGCCTGACCCGTTGAGCGTATGAACAAAACGCGGTCTGGCCCCCGGCTCGGGGCGATACCGGATATTGGCTCTCCTCGCTTGAAAGTCGCCGCAATTGCTACAGGAGCTAACCTCGAGCCACTCCCCACACCCCGGAGCCCACATTTCAATGTCATATGTCTTGCAGGCAGCAAATCCCAGGTCGCCGGTGCAAAGCTGGACCACGCGATAGGGTATCGCCAACTTGCGGCAAACATCCTCAGCGGCAAGCAGCAGCTTCTCCAGCTCCTCATCGGATGTCTCCGGCTCAGTGAACTTGTACAGTTCCACCTTGTCAAACTGGTGCCCTCTCTTGATACCGCGGGTGTCTTTCCCTGCAGCCAACTTCTCTCGACGGAAGCACGCGCTGTAGGCAACATAGTAAAGAGGCAGCTCCCTGGCATCCAGTATCTCGTCACGATGGAGGTTGGTCAAAGGAACTTCTGCTGTAGGTATGAACCAGAAATCGTCCTCGTCGTCATGGTAGAGGTTGTCAGCGAATTTGGGCAGATTACCTGAGCCTATCATACACTCGCGCTTCACCATGAACGGAAGATAGACTTCCTTGTGACCATGCTCCCTGACATGCAAATCGAGCATGAAAGAAATGAGCGCCCGCTGAAGACGTGCTCCCAGCCCTTTGAGCACGTAGAATCTGCTTCCCGACAGCTTTGCACCTGCGGCAAAATCTATGATACCCAGGTTCTCACCCAGTTCCCAGTGCGGCAACGGCTTGAAGGAGAAGCTCTTTGGCTCGCCCCACGTGCGCACGATGATATTGTCGCTCGAGTCTTCTCCCAGCGGCACGCTCGGGTGGGGAATATTTGGCAACCCCAGCAACAAGGTGTCAAGGTTAGCCTTGGCCTCCCTGGTCTCCTGCTGTAGTGACGAGACTTCCTCGCCCAACTGGCGCATCTCGGCGATAAGCTCGGGCGGTCTCTCTTTGGTCCTGCCCAGTTGCCTGCTCGTCTCATTGTGCCGAGCCCGCAGTTCCTCCAGCCGACGCAGTACCTTCAGATACTGCCCGTCAGCTTGAAGAATATCTCCCAGAGAAGAGGTCTCCCCTCTTTTCTCCATTGCCTCACGGAAAAGATCCGGGGCTTCACGAATGAGCTTGATATCAATCATCTGACTTCATCTTCAACTGGGGAAACAGTATAACTTCGCGAAGTGATTGCTGGCCGGTGAGCAACATCACCAGGCGGTCGATCCCCACTCCCAACCCACCAGTGGGCGGCATGCCATATTCCAGCGCCTGGAGGAAGTCCTCGTCAGCAATCTCCACATCCTCATCCCCGACTCGCTCCCTTAGCTGCTGCTGAAACCTCTCCCTTTGTTCCACGGGGTCATTGAGCTCGGTGAAAGCATTGGCAACTTCAATCCCGTTGACGAAGGCCTCAAACCTCTCCGCCAGACGCTCATTGTCCCTTTTCCTCTTGGCCAAAGGCGACATATCCACAGGGTAATCAAGAAGAAAGGTCGGCCGAATGAGATCTGGCTCGACGAAAGAAGCCAGCAGCTCATCTATGAGCCTCCCTCTGCCCTTGGCCGCATCGACCTCCATGCCCGCCTCCCCCATTCGTGACCGCAGGGAAGCGGTATCAGGGTAGTCTTCGAAGTCGATGTCACAACAGCTCTTGATAGTCTGGCGCAGATAGCGTCTCTGCCAGGGAGGAGCAAGGTCGATTTCCTTTCCTCCGCAGACGATCATGGTGCTGCCCGTAATCTCACGAGCAACACTGGAGACCATCTCTTCGACCAGATTCATCATGTCGTTGTAGTCGGCATAGGCCTGATAGCACTCCAGCAGTGTGAACTCGGGATTATGTCTTACCGAAATTCCTTCGTTGCGGAAGACGCGTCCTATCTCGTAGACTCTGTCAAAGCCACCCACCACGAGCTTCTTGAGAGGAAGCTCGAGTGCAATGCGCAGGTAAAGGTCTTCATCCAGCGCGTTGTGATGGGTGACAAAGGGACGCGCCAGAGCTCCTCCTGCCTGCGATTGGAGCACCGGCGTCTCCACCTCCACAAACCCCCGCGCGTTGAGGAAACTTCTGACTGCGGCAGTAATCCTGCTGCGCACGCGGAACATGCTCCTGGCTTCCTCGCTGGCTATCAGATCAAGATACCTCTGCCGGTAGCGTTTCTCCACATCAACCAGTCCATGCCATTTCTCCGGCAGGGGGCGGAGAGACTTGCACAGCATGGTGAAGTCGGACGCCTCAAGGGTGATTTCTCCAGCCCTCGTTCGGAAGAGCTTGCCCTCCACCCCTATTACGTCACCGATATCGATCTCCTGAAGGAACTCATAGCTCTCGTCGCCCAGAAGGTCACGCCGAAAACAGAGCTGTATCTTGCCCGACCCATCGCGGATATCAAGGAAGGCCATCTTGCCCATCCTGCGCCTGGCCACAACACGACCGGCAAGAGACATAGACTGCGGACTCTCCCCCTGTCGCCCAAAGAGCGCTACGGCATCCGCGTTGGTATGACTGGGGTAATAGGAGTGCGGGTAGGGATTCACTCCTTTGGAGCGAATCCTTTTCAGGCTGTTCAAGCGCTGCTCGGTTACGCGCTCCAACCTTGAAGTCACAGGTTACTTTCCCAGGATATCCCTGGCCCTTGTAGCCAAATGCTCGGGCACCATTATCTTCACCTCGCCCAAGCCATCCACGGTAAGCCCATAGACCAAGCCAGCACTCTCATAGCTCAAGAGGACCGGGATGCCTTCGCTTTCCAACCTCCCCTGTATTACTCGTGCCTCTACCTGCCGGGCAGTACGGACAGTAACGAATTGGTCTTTCGCAGACATGTGCCCCAGCCTCCGCTATTGTAACAGAAACCTGTCTCCCATCCAAAGCGGCACGCCTCTCCCAGAAACGGACTATCGCCGTTACAGCTTGACAATGACACATCCTTATGTTGAACTTAGCCACAGGCGACTCAAGAGAGGAGGAGGGCAAATCGAGAGATGAAAGTAGCTGCAGTTCAGGCGGCGCCTGCGTACCCAATAGACAAACAGGCTTCTCTGGATAAGGTATGCGCGCTCATTGCAGAGGCCGGGAGGGAAGGGGCAAGATTGGTTGTATTGCCTGAGACTTTCCTGCCCGCTTATCCGAACTGGTCCATCGATCTGAGCAACCCTCAAGAATGGACTAGAAACCTTCTCCAATTGACGAGGAACTCAGTCCAGGTCCCCGGAGATGACCTCGGCAGGGTCGCCGAAGCGGCACAGAAGGCGGGGGCGTATGTCTGTCTGGGCGTAAACGAATGCGTTCCCCGATACGAGGGGATGCTGTTCAACTCACTGGTTTTTTTCGCTCCCGACGGTCGCATAATTGGAAAACACCGCAAGCTCACGCCATCGAACCGCGAGAGGTGCTTCTGGGCCAGGGGCGATGGAACGACTCTCCGGGTATACGATACGCAAGTCGGCAGAGTAGGCGGGCTCATTTGCTACGAACATCTCCAGCCACTGTGGAAATACATGCTCGGCTGCCAGGGAGAACAGATACACTGCGCCTGCTGGCCGGGATGGCCAAGCTTTCCCAACGGAAGAAGCAACAAATCCATCATTGATGTGGCCTCACGAGCGTACGCCCTGGAGAACCAGTGCTTCGTGGTAGTGTCTTCGATCTATGCAGCACCGGAGCTGGCAGCCAAAGCCAACCTGGGAAACGCCAGCTGGACCTTCTTCGGCGGAAGCGGCATCATCAACCCGGAAGGCGAATACATATCCGGCCCGGTC
>Ga0315537_1002324_pt1 | contig 14570 bp, 9 predicted proteins | sample SalMarSW160270MG_FD_203091 | JGI IMG/M metagenome (GOLD analysis project Ga0315537, IMG submission 203091) | Salt marsh sediment microbial communities from the Plum Island Ecosystem LTER, Massachusetts, United States - Salt Marsh Sediment SW1602-70 ... | reverse complement strand
CGAATTCAAGAGGGCAAAAAGGTCTTGGCTGTTGCGAAAATCCCCGATGATTTTTCTTATCGGCGGCGGGGCGCTCTTGACCAAGGTCGGTGTCGCCAAAATCATATCCTCCTCGGCCCTCCGCGGGTCTTCAAGGACATCGACTATCTCAAGAGAGTATTGATCTTTGAAACGCTCAGTCAAAAACCCCTTGAGAGTCTCAATGAGATCCAGCGTCTTTTGCCTTCTCCCGGTAATGTATAACAAGAATGTATACATGGCATACTCCTCAATAGCTCGTCGGTCCTTCCAAAATGCCCGTGGTGGCTGTAATAAGCTGCTTCCTGTCGAACGGCTTGTGCAGGACATCAAAATCCATTCCATCCGCCTCGGCCTTCTTGAGCTGGGCAAAAAACTCGTCGTGAAAGGCTGTTATGATGTAAACAGGCACTTCCCTGTCTATCTTTCGCAGCTCCCGCAACGTCTCGACGCCATCCATCCCCGGCATCTTCAGGTCGAGAAAGATGAGGTCATACTGACCCTGCTTGAGGGCCTTAATCCCGTCCATGCCGGAGCTGACGGTATAGACGCTATATCCTGTCTCCTCAAGGGAGAGGAGAAATAACTTCCGTACAGCCTCATCGTCGTCGATCACTAAAATGCGCTTCATTGCTCTTCGCCCCCTTTCTTCTTTGGGTCGGAATAAATGCGTGAAACACCGTGCCCGTGCCCGGCTCACTCTTGCAGGCGATCTCCCCGCCATGTGCATGGATGATGCCTTGGCAGAGGGAAAGGCCCAGGCCTGTTCCGCTGCCCACGGGTTTGGTGGAAAAAAACGGATCGTAAATATTCTCGATAACTGCCGGTGAGATACCACTGCCGCTATCGGCGATGGAAACCAGAACACCGTCACCATCAGGACGGACATCGATACGCACTTCCTTTTTCTTGCTCTCCTCCAGGGCGTCCAGGGCATTGGTGAGGAGGTTTAAGATGACGTCTTGCATGGCGTTCACGCGCATCCGGATCTTCGGGGTCTCCTCATCAACATGAGATGTTAGTGAAACACCCTCCTTCTCGATACGGTAGGAGAGCAATCTGACTACCCTTTCAAGTATTTCAGCGGGATTCTTTAACTCATATTTTTCCTTTTTCCCGGCTCCGTTACGCGAAAAGGTTAAAAGATTTTTGACAATATCAATACAGCGCCTCGCTTCATGCTCGATGTCCTGCAGCACCGTATAGCTCCGATCGTCCTCAGCAATATGTTTGAGGCAATATTGAGCAAAGTGAAGCATTGCCATCAATGGATTGTTCAGTTCGTGCGCAACGCCGGCAGCCAGTACGCCGACGGCGATCATCTTCGCTTGCTGCGCCAGGATCACGGATTGCCTTTCAAGACGTGCGTAGGCCTTATTCAGTTTCTCCGCATCCTTTATGCGCTCGGTGATGTCACGGACGTTGCATTGGATTACTTCCCTGCCGTCAACCCGATAGACGTTACTCACAAACTCTACGTCTCTACGCCTTCCATCCTTTATTTTGAGCGGTAAATGCTCATACCGAACATATTTGCTCTCTTGCAATTGCTGAAATATTTCTTTGTTTTCCGCAATATCTTTTAATAAACCGAGCTCCCAGAGTTGCTTCCCAATGAATTCCTCGTGTGTATACCCCAGCATCTCCATCAAAAAGGGGTTAACATCAATGATCTGCCCTCTCTTTGCATCGAGAATTAATATGCCATCCTGAGCTGCTTCAAAGAGGCGCCGGTAACGAACCTCGGATACCTTGAGATCTTTCTCTGTCCGTATGCGCTCGGCTATCTCTGCTTGCAATGCTCTATTGCTCCGAAGGACTTCGTCCGTGCGCTCTTGCACCAACTCCTCCAGGTGTTCTCGGTGTCTCTCCAGCTCCTTCTCCATCCGCTTGCGCTCGATGGCATAGCGGATGCTACGCCCCAACACATAGCTGCCCAGGTGGTCCTTGACCAGATAGTCCTGAGCGCCTCTCTGAACCGCCTCGATGGCAAGCATTTCGTCACTGAGTCCGCTTACTATTACTATGGCTATTTCCGGTGCTTCGGCATGCACCCGCTCGAATGTGTCCAACCCCGTGGAATCCGGCAGCGTGAGATCCAGCAAGACGCAATTAACCCCCCCCTCGGTAAGACGCTCCAACCCCGTTGAGAGTCGGTCAACGCACTCCATCTTGACCCGACCCCAACTCGCTTCGGCCAACATCTCTTGGATCAGCCGGCAGTCGCCGGGGTTGTCCTCGATGAACAAGACGTTAATAGTTTTATGTGCCATGTATCCCTCCCTTCTGTTCCATATGGGGGGCATGTATCAAACTATTGGAAGACCTCCATACCTTTCTCATCAATCCACCTCTCGACAGCGAAAAAACGACTTCATTGACCCCTGTCCTTTCTCTTGCCTGGTCCGATAACCGACAAAAAGCACCGAAGCCCCCTCACCCCTTTGTCCGGGGGCGCTGGAGAAAGACAACTCCTAAACCTCCCCGCACCTGAATCCGAGACGCTTCAAGATCGACCTGGCGTCTATCGTGGTGAAGTCGAGGCGGTTGAACTCATTGCCCTTGTATCCCTTGACCTTCAGTACACATTCAAGCAATTGCTTAGGCGGGAACCGCTTCCCATCCACCTCCACATAGTGCTTACGAATCACCTCAGGGCCGCACCCCTGTGCGGCGGTTTCGACGTCTCTAGGATAAAGCTCCAGTTCCTCGCCCCTCAGTATGAATCTCACTCTGCCTCCTTTTTATACTTTTATATTACTATTTTAACATAACAGCATTTTGCGTGCCAATAGAATGATTATGTAGTTTTTTCACAAGATACTGATTTTAAAAGCAAATCAATCGGGAAATTTGGAAGGGGAAATTGAGGAGAAATAAAGCGGGCAAATATTATGTCTGAAACTGACAAAAAATGTCACTTGCAGCGATATCGGGGACATCCTATAATGCCTCCTGTCAAGAGAAAAGGGGAAGATAAAAAAACCAATGAACGCGTATCACAGAGCCTGAGAGTTAGTAAAGGAGAGGGAACGAGCTTCTACATCTCTTGCCCGAGCGCAAACCCTTTCTCAGTAAAGAGCCTCATGCAGACATCAGCCACCTCAGGATCATAAAGGATGCCCCGATTCTTTACGATCTCTTCTAACGCAACCTCAACGCCAAGGGCTGGTCGGTAGGGTCGGTGAGACGCCATGGCCTCCACCACGTCGGCCACCGCCAAGATCTTCGCCTCCAGCATGATCCCACCATCCTTGAGCCCCTGAGGATAACCCGAACCATCCAGCCGCTCGTGGTGCTGCAGCACGATCCGGGCAACGGGCCAAGGAAATTCTATCTTCTTCAATATATCGTAGCCGGCCTGAGCATGATGTTTAATAATATTAAACTCAGTCTCGCTTAATCGACCGGGCTTGTTGAGAATTTCAACGGGCACGCTGAACTTACCGATATCATGGACCAGCCCGGCCATGCGGAGCCCATCAAACTGTTCCTCCGTCAAACCCATCTCCTCAGCCATGGCACAGGCAAGAACGGTCACCCGCCGTTGATGCCCCGCGGTATAGGGATCCCTTATCTCAACGGTCGAAGCCAAGGTGTTAACCGTTGCAATCATGGTGTCTCGTAACTTATCGTAACTGCTTTGTAGTTCTTCCTCCGACCGCTTGCGCTCGGTGATGTCACGCGTTACTCCAATAATTCCACTGGGGCGGTTATCGTGATCTTTCGAGAAGATAGCCGTTACCTCACACCACTTCTTTGACCCATCTTTGCATACCTGTTGAATTTCCAAAATTATCGGCTCTCTTTTTTTCACGTTCATGTGTTTACTGATGAGGTCCATTGCCATTGTATAACTTTCAGGCGTAATGATTTGACTAAAATTGAGTGAGAGCATCTCTCCAACCGTGTACCCTATCACCCGTTCGGCAGAAGGCGTTACAAAGGTAAAGTTTCCTTCGAAATCCATGCTCCAGATGACGTCCGTCACCTGATCGGTGACTAAACGCAATTTCCGTTCGCTTTCCCTTAAGGCATCCTCCACCTGTTTGCGCTCGGTAACATCATTGTAGATAGCGACGACCTCCCCTGAAGGCAACTTACAGATGTAATTTTCCCTCCAACCGACGATTCTTTCATCCTTGTAGAGGGAAATCGGGTGCTGCTGAGCTTTTCCTGTCTTCCATGCCTGCTGGAATACCTCAAAGAGGCCGAACTCCTTTACCCCTGGAAACGCTTCGAGGACGCTCTTCCCAATGAGTTCCTCCCTTTTAATCTTCTCTATCCGCTCGCCTGCCTTGTTGAAATCCTTGAAGATAAAATCCTTCCCATCGTCTATCGCCTCGAAGACTGCCACAGCACTGCTCATATTGTCAAAGAGCTCTCTGTACCGCGCCTCACCTTCCAACAGGGCTTTCTCCACCTCCTTGTATGAGGTGATGTCATGGGATACCCCAAAGACAGCTCGTATAGTGCCGCGTTCATCACGCAAGGGAATAACGCTTGTCTCGCAAATGCCTTCAGTTCCATCCTTGTGGGTGAAGTTCATTTCGCCGGTCCAACGGCCGTCGCGTAATTGCCCTTTGATAAACCGTGTCGCCAGCATGCCGAGAGTCTTGTGAAAGACCTCATCTTTATAGTAGCCGAACATCCGCCCCGCTGCCGGATTCCAGTTTGTGATGTTGCCCTCCAGATCTGTCACGACGATGCTATCTTGTATGTTCTCAAAAATAAGGGCCTGTCCACGTAATTCCTCCTCCGACCGCTTGCGCTCGATGGCATAGCGGATGGTGCGCAACAAAGAATAGCTATCCAGATTACCCTTGACCACATAGTCCTGCGCTCCTTCATGAACGGTCTTGATGGCCAAATTCTCATCAGCGAGTCCGCTCAAAACGACGATCGGCACCCGTGGGGTCTCTGCGTATACCTTGGCAAAGGTTTCAAATCCCTGGCTGTCAGGCAGGCCGAGGTCTAATAAGACCAACCCAATATCATTAGCGACCAGGCGCGCCAGCCCTGTTGCGAGGCGATCAACACACTCCAGCTTAAATCGGGCACCCCTTCCTTCGGTCATCATCTCCTGAATGAGCCGGGTGTCTCCGGGGTTGTCCTCGATCAGCAGAATGTTGATAGGATTATCGTCCATTGTTCCCATCCGAAGGTATCTTTACCAGGGTCAACCAAAGTCTTCCAAAATCATCACGAGTAAAATCAACTGATCCAAATCACCTGGTTTGACACGTAGTAGTCCTTACGAACCGCTTCGGGGCTACTCGTCCGAACTACGGTTTTCCTTTCTTCGTGATTAAGCTTCAATGTTTCGCCCCGGACCGGAGTACGAATCTCATCATCCCTTCCGATCATTCTTTTACTACTATTTTACTTTTAGCATATAACATGCCAACAGGACAGACCTGTACCTTTCTCGTAATAAGATGATTTTAAAAGCAAATCCGATCAGGCAAACTAGGAAGGAGAAATAGAGATGTCAAGAATGGGTTTTATATCATGCCCGAAGGTGACAAAAAGTGTCACTTGCCGTTCCTTGTACAGTGAACAAACTCTTAAAAATATCCAGATTACAGGAACTTGTGATATGTCTCGTGGTGGTACGAAACTTGCTTTATTATTAAGGTAACCATCTGTATTGGGAACTCAACAAAGACGGAGACCGACATTATAGCTTATGTCAACAGAGGTATCCTCCCTTGACAAGCCCGCCAACGTGGGACAGAGCTAAGGATATAGTGTTTTGTATCTCAAGGCAGGATCCAAGGATACGGGGCCGTACGAATGAACCACATAGATCCTAATGCATAACGTTCATATCAACCCGCTTTGACTAAGAGAAAAAAAGGAGTACCCATCAATGGGCAACGCTAACCACGCAATGGATAAATTACTGGAGCGGATGGTCCAGATCAACGCATCTGATCTACACCTGGGGGTAGGGAGTCCTCCCACGTTCCGCACCAATGGGACCTTGACGAGTTTGGAAACTACCCCTCTCAACCCTGAAATGGTAAAGGAAATGCTCTATGCCGTCTTGACCCCAGAGCAAAAAGAGCAATTTGAAAAGGAGAAGGAACTGGACTTCTCCTATAGCCTGCCCGGGGTCTCCCGATTTCGGGGGAACATACTGCTCCAAAGAGGGACGCTGGGCGCCGTATTCAGGGCCGTTCCTGCCAGGCCCTTTACCTTAGATGAGCTGGGCATGCCGGCGGTGCTGAAGAAGCTATGCGATAAACCGCGGGGATTGGTACTCGTCACCGGACCGACGGGAAGCGGGAAATCTACGACCCTGGCCGCCATGATCGACTATATCAACGAAAACAAGGCTGAACATATTGTTACCATCGAAGATCCAATAGAGTTCTTACATCGGAACAAAAAGAGCCTCATTCGACAACGAGAGCTCGGTGCGGATACCAATTCATTCGCCGCCGCCCTGAAGCACATCCTCCGCCAAGACCCGGATGTCATCCTCGTGGGGGAGATGAGGGATCTGGAAACCATCGCCTTGGCTGTTACCGCTGCGGAAACGGGACACTTGGTATTTGCCACCGTGCATACCATCGGGGCCCCGGCCACGGTGGACAGGGTAGTTGACGTATTCCCCCCTCATCAACAACAGCAGATCAGGATGCAGTTTTCGATAATCCTGGAAGGGATCATATCCCAGATCCTCATCCCCCGGACCGACGGCACAGGAAGGGCATGTGCATTGGAAATAATGTTGGGGACCATAGGTGTACGAAACCTCATCCGCGAGGGCAAGACCCATCAGTTAACGAACATCATCCAGTCAGGGGCCCAGCATGGCATGCAGACCCTCGATGCATCCCTCAAATCGCTCTATGAACAGGGGATAATCAGCCATCAAGAAGCTATTTCCCATGCCTCGAACCCCGAAGAATTCCGCCGGATGGCAGGTGAAGAATCCCGAAAGGGCGAGGAGCAGCACGTATCACCGGGCGTTTGTTTAACACAATAGGAAAACGGGAGAACGACACTGTAACAAGTTCGCGCCGCCTAATTACAACAGACAAGCGCGGACGGCGCAGCCGGTCGTAAAAAGAAAATAAAATATATAATAGGCGACGGCGGCGCGAATGCCGAGCTGAGCTACCACTCAGACGACTTGCCGCGCCTGCAGCACGAACAAGTCGCTCGAGCGGAAATCCGCCTAACCCCAAAATATCAACATTTTTCAGTTACCCGGATCCCGCTCATCTCGGCAATATACGGCTCCGGATAAACAGTGCATTTTTTATTGCCTGAGGGTAACAAAAAGGAAATAAGTAGTACACCAAGCGTTATTCCAGCATCTCTCTGGTCAGATCCAAACTTGCTGCCACCCGCTTATGATAGAGCGGGTACCGTTCGGCAGTGTAGATCTTGAGGGCCTCTTCATAGGCGTTGATGGCCTTGGTCAGATTCGCCGCCCGCTCCTTCACCTCGGCAAGGCTCCGGTAGGCAGCACCGAGATTGTTCTGGATCATCGCATAGTCCACCGGATACTCCTCCAGCGTGTACACCCGCAGGGCCTCCTCATAGGCACTCACGGCTTTGACCAGATTGCCGCCTTTATCCGTCACCTCGGCAAGGGTCCAATAGGCAGCACCGAGATTGTTCTGGATCATCGCATAGTCCACCGGATACTCCTCCAGCGTGTACACCCGCAGGGCCTCCTCATAGGCATCGATTGCCTCGGCTAGATTCTTGTCTTTATCCCTCACCTCGGCGAGGGTCCAGTAGGCGGCGCCGCGGTTATTCTGTGTGGCCGCATAATCACGAGGGTACTGTTCAAGGGTCCTGACCATGAGGGCCTCCTCATAGGCATTGATGGCCTTGGCCAGATTCTCCTCCCTATCCCTCACCTCGGAAAGCCCCCAGTAAGCGGCCCCGAGATTGTTCTGGGTAGCAGCATAATCAAGAGGATATCGCTCAAGGGTCCTAATCTTCAAGGCCTCCTCATAGGCGCCGATGGCCTTGACCAGATTCACCTCCTTGTCCTTGATCTTCGAGAGGCTGCGGTAGACAGTGCCGAGATGGTCCATGGTGATCGCGTAGCCAGCAGGGTACTGCTCCCGGAGATATATCCTCATGGCCTTGTTATAGGCACTGACGGCCTGGGTCAAATTGGCTTCTTTATCCGTTACCTCGGCGAGGGCACTGTAGGCAGTGCCCAGATGGTTTTGCGTAATCTCATAGTCAACAGGATAGTGCTCAGGGGTGTACACCTTCAAAGCCTCCTCATAGGCTGCGATGGCCTTGACCAGATACTCCTCTTTGGCACCAGCCTCGGCAAGGACGCTGTAGGCGGTGCCCAAATGGTCCTGTACCGTCGCGTAGCCAACAGGGTGCTTGTCAAAAGTGTACACCCGCAGGGCTTCCTCATAGGCAGCAACAGCCTTAACCACGTTATCCTCCTTATCTCTCACTTCTGAAAGCCCCCAGTAGACTGCCCCCAGATTGTTCTGGGTGGCGGCATAGTCGAGGGGATAGGCATCACGGGTCCTAACCTTCAGGGCCTCCTGAAAGGCCATCATGGCCTTCATGAGATTCGTTTCTGTCTCCTCGATCTCAGAAAATTGCCAGTAGGCCGTTCCGAGATTGTTCTGGGTGGTAGCATAGTCGAGGGGGTAGTCCTCTTCAGTCCTGGTCTGCAAGGCCTCTTCAAAGGCTCTGATGGCCTTGATGAGGTTTTCTTCCGCATCTCTGGTGAGGGCCAGCTGATAGTAACAGACCCCCTCATTATTCTTAATGTGGCTATAGAGCTCTGGATCCCCTTCTTCTGATATAACGTTTAAGACATCTTGGTATATCGTCAGCGCATCTTCGGTCAAATGCTTCGCGAGTAACCGATCAGCGTTATCGATGAACTGGACGCGTCTGTCTTCGTAAAATCGTCGCTCTTTCTGGTGGAATACAAGAGAGGTAATAAACCATGTCAATAACACCCCGATAACCAGGCCGACTATCCCCATGAGCCAGGGGTTTTTTCTGTTTAACGGTAACGTGAACAACTTGTCTAGAAATGGGATTCGCATAGCGATCCTCCTGAAGGTCCAAAAATATTTCCGTGCCCCTGTATCTTATCATAGAGGTCTCGTGTGGACAACAAAAACACCTAGATGTTGATGCACGAGGCCTTTCAGCCCCTGATGCATGTGCCATGGTACATGGCACATGCATCAGGACGAAAGACACAAGAGGGGCTTTTGTATCTTCAAGAAGCGATTTAAAATTGACTATTGACCGACAATATGATAATTATAAACAAAAGGATGAAAAGAAGAAGAAACAGCCAGTATACGGTCGAAGAAGACCCCCGCGAGGGGTTTTTTTTTGAATCAAACGGGATGGGGAGATGTCAGGTAAAGAGATAAAGGCAATCATCGCCCTGGAGGATGGGAGGATCTTCGAGGGGAAGGGCTTCGGTGCCAGGGGGGAGCGGTATGGTGAGATCGTCTTCAACACCAGTATGACCGGCTATCAGGAAATCCTGACCGATCCCTCCTACAAGGGGCAGATCGTCACTATGACCTACCCACTCATCGGCAACTATGGGATCAATCCAGAGGATGTGGAATCCACTCGCCCTCATGTGGAGGGATTTGTGGTGAAGGAGTACGTCAGGCACTACAGCAACTGGCGGGCACAGGGGAGTTTAGAGGACTATTTACAGCAATACAAAATCATCGGGGTTGAGGGCGTTGACACCAGGGCCATTACCCGCCATATCCGCTCAGCCGGGGCCATGCGGGCAATCGTCTCCACTGAAGACCTGGACCCACAAGAACTGGTGCGCAAGGCCCAGGACGCACCCGGTCTGGTTGGGAGGGACCTGGTCAAAGAGGTCACCTGCAACGAGCAGTATCTGTGGTCTTCCAAAGAACAGTCCACGGATGTCCCGGCATTCAAGCCGGCATTCAAAGTAGTAGCCATGGATTTCGGCGTCAAGCGCAATATCCTGCAAATCTTGGAAGGGCTCGGGTGTGAGGTAACGGTGGTCCCGGCTCTTACCAGCGCTGAAGAAATACTCGCCCTCTCCCCCGACGGTATCTTCCTCTCCAACGGTCCGGGTGACCCTGCCGGGGTACCCTCTGTCGTTCAAGAGGTGCAGAAGCTTCTGGACAAACGCCCCATCTTCGGGATCTGCCTCGGGCACCAGATCCTGGGACTCGCCTTTGGGGGAAAGACCTTTAAATTGAAGTTCGGCCACCGCGGCGGGAACCAGCCGGTCAAAGACCTCCGGACGGGCAGCATCGCCATCACGGCCCAGAACCACGGCTTCTGTGTGGATATCGACTCTATGAATAAGGAGGAAGTAGAGCTGACCCACATCAACCCCAACGACGGGACCCTCGAGGGGATGCGCCACAAGGAACTTCCCATCTACTCGGTCCAGTACCACCCCGAGGCCTCACCCGGGCCACACGACGCACGGGGGCTCTTTGAAGATTTTATCGCCATGATGAAAGAGTACCGGGGATCCTGAGATGCCCAAACGGGACGACATCCACAAGGTCTTGATCATCGGCTCCGGCCCCATCATCATCAGCCAGGCCTGTGAGTTCGATTACTCCGGCACGCAGGCGTGCAAGGCCCTCAGGGAAGAGGGCTTCTTCGTGATCCTGGTCAACAGCAACCCCGCCACTATTATGACCGACCCTGAAATGGCCCACCGGACCTACATCGAACCCATCACCCCGGAGATGGTAGCCAAGATCATCGAGCGGGAGCGCCCCGACGCCCTGCTCCCTACCCTGGGAGGACAGACCGGTTTGAACGTGTCAATCGAGCTCGCCGAGGAAGGGGTTCTCGAAAAGTACGGGGTCCGGATGATCGGTGCCAATCAGGATGCCATCCGCAAGGCCGAGGATCGAGAGCTCTTCAAGAAGGCCATGGCCCGGATCGGCCTGGACCTACCTCGTAGCGGCCTCGCCTATTCCATGGAGGAGGCCAAAAGGGTAGCCGAGGAGGTCGGGTTCCCACTCATCATTCGCCCCAGCTTCACCCTCGGGGGGACCGGTGGGGGAGTCGCCTACAACCGGGAGGAGTTTGAGATCATCGCCGCCAGCGGACTGCAGAACAGCATGATCAGCGAGATCCTCATTGAGGAATCGGTGATCGGCTGGAAGGAGTACGAGCTGGAGGTGATGCGGGACCTCAAGGACAATGTGGTTATCATCTGTTCCATCGAGAACGTCGACCCCATGGGGGTCCATACCGGCGACTCCATCACCGTGGCCCCTGCTCAGACCCTCACCGATAAGGAATACCAGGTGATGCGGGATGCCGCCATTGCCGTGATCAGGGAGATCGGGGTGGAGACCGGCGGTTCCAACATCCAGTTCGCCGTCAACCCCAGGGATGGGAGGATGGTGATCATCGAGATGAACCCACGGGTCTCCCGCAGCTCTGCCCTGGCCTCCAAGGCCACCGGATTCCCCATCGCCAAGATGGCGGCCAAGCTGGCCATCGGCTACACCCTGGACGAGATACCCAACGACATCACCAAGGAGACTCCGGCCTCCTTTGAACCGACCATCGACTACTGCGTGGTGAAGATCCCCCGCTTCACCTTTGAGAAGTTTCCGGGTGCCAATGATATTCTCGGTATCTCCATGAAGTCGGTAGGCGAAACCATGGCCATCGGGAGGACCTTCAAGGAGGCCCTTCAGAAGGGGCTCCGGTCTTTGGAGATAGGCCGATATGGCCTGGGGGCGGATGGTAAAGACAACGGCGTTATCCCCACATCACCAAAGAAGCGGGAACAGTTCAGGGAGGAGATCCGGGAGAGGCTTCGCATGCCTCGAGGGGATCGGATCTTCTGGATCAGACACGCCTTGGAGACAGGCATGGAGATCGAAGAGGTCCATCAACTCACCCACATCGATCCCTGGTTCCTGCATCCCATCAAAGAGATCCTGGAAATGGAAAAGGAACTCCGACGCTCTCTGGCCGGATTGAAGAAGACAGCCCGGGGAAAGGACTGGTCCATACCGCAGGAGATCCTGCGCCGGGCCAAGGAACTCGGTTTTTCCGATTACCAGGTGGCGCACATCCTGGGCCTTGACGCGCAGGAGGTCCGCCACTATCGCAAGGGACAGGGGATCGAGGCCGTCTTCAAACTGGTTGACACCTGCGCAGCGGAGTTCGAGGCATACACCCCCTATTACTATTCCACCTATGAAGAGGAGGACGAGAGCCGGGGGGGGGATCGCCCCAAGATCATGATCCTTGGGGGTGGCCCCAATCGGATCGGTCAGGGGATAGAGTTTGATTACTGCTGTGTCCATGCAGCTATGGCCCTCAAGGAAGACGGTTACGAGACCATCATGGTCAACAGCAATCCGGAGACAGTGAGTACCGACTACGACACCTCTGATAAACTATACTTTGAACCCCTCACCCTGGAGGATGTCCTCAATATCTGCGACCGCGAGCAACCCCAAGGCGTGATCGTCCAATTCGGAGGGCAGACCCCCCTGAACCTGGCCCTCTCCTTACAAAAGGCAGGAGTGCCGATTATCGGAACTTCTCCAGAAAATATCGATCGGGCCGAGGATCGAGAGCGATTTCAAGCGGTGCTGAACACACTCGGCCTGCGCCAGCCTCCCAACGGCATCGCTTTCGCAGCCGAGGAGGCCGTGCGCGTCGCCCAACGCATTGGCTTCCCTGTGGTGGTTCGGCCATCCTATGTCCTGGGGGGGAGGGCCATGGAGATCGTCTACGACACAGAGGACCTGAAGGCCTTCATGGAGAAGGCGGTGGAGGCCTCTGCGAAGCATCCGGTCCTCATCGACAAATTCCTGGAGGACGCCATTGAGATCGATGTGGATGCCGTGGCCGATGGCGCCAGGTGTGTGGTGGCGGGGATCATGGAACACATCGAGGAGGCAGGGGTCCACTCCGGCGACAGCGCGTGTTCTATACCTCCCCTCAGCCTGAGCGACAGGCAGATCGCGGAGCTTAGGAACCAGACCTATGCCCTGGCTGCCGAGTTGGGGGTAAAGGGGCTCCTGAATATCCAGTACGCCATCAGGGGTGATGACATATACGTCCTGGAGGTGAACCCCCGCGCCTCTCGCACCGTCCCCTTTGTGAGCAAGGCAACAGGAATCCCGTGGGCCAAGGTGGCCGCCCGGGTGATGGCGGGGAAGACCCTTGCCGAACTCGGGATCACCAAAGAGGTAGAAATAACGCATACAGCGGTCAAGGAAGCGGTCTTCCCCTTTAACCGTTTTCCTGGGGTAGACACCATCCTTGGACCGGAGATGCGCTCTACCGGCGAGGTCATGGGGATTGATCGCGACTTCGGGCGGGCCTATGCCAAATCCCAGATCGCTGCCGGCCAGAACTTACCAAGAGGGGGGACGGTCTTTGTCAGCGTCAAGGACCGGGACAAGCGGGGCATCATCATGATCGCCAGGGGGTTGATGGATCTCGGCTTTCAGATAGTGGCTACGCACGGGACCGGTAAGGTCCTAGAACGCAACGGGGTGCCGGCCAGGCACGTATTGAAAGTTGGCGAGGGGCGGCCTACAGTAGTGGACCTGATAAAAAACGGCGATATTCAGTTGGTCATCAATACGCCGAGCGGGAAGAGGCCCAAGGCCGATGAGGTGGCCATCAGGACCGCAGCCCTTCAATACAACATCCCCATCGTCACCACCATCCCCGGGGCGTGGGCCACGGTGGAAGGGATCGCCGCCCTCATCAAGGGGGCAATCGACGTTCACCCCCTCCAGGAGTATCATCAATCATGATCGCTATCGTCGACTACGGCATGGGCAACCTGCGCAGCGTGCACAAGGCCGTGGAGCGGACCGGCTACGAGGCTCGTGTGACCGACGACCCACAGGAGGTGCTGAACGCATCGAAAATAATCCTCCCCGGGGTCGGGGCCTTTCGGGATTGCATGTACAACCTCGAGGAGTTCCACCTCCTGGAGCCGGTCATCAGATCCATCGATGCAGGCAAACCCTTTTTGGGGATCTGCCTGGGGCTGCAGCTCCTCTTTGAGGAGAGTGATGAGTTCGGCCTGCACAAAGGGATGGGTGTCTTACCGGGGAGGGTAACGCGATTCCCTGAAGATATCCGCGACCCGGAGACCGGCCAGCCCTACCCTATCCCTCATATGGGGTGGAACACCATAGAGATCAAAAAAGAGATCCCCCTCTTTGCCGGAATCAAGAACAACTCCTTCTTCTACTTTGTCCACTCCTACTACCCTCTACCCAAAGACCCCAAGGATATCGTTGCCACGACCCCCTATGGCATCGAGTTCGCCTGCGCCGTACAACGTGATAATATCCACGCTGTCCAGTTCCACCCGGAAAAGAGCCAGGAAATAGGGCTGCGGTTATTAAGGAATTTCGGAGAGATCACAACATAAGAGACAACAGTGTCCTCTGAATTCGTTCAGATGCATATGAGACAGAATTAAGGTATAACCGAGGGGTTACAACAGAAAGGAGGGACCTCTCGGATGCAGGTTTTTGGGCTTCTTAGGCAGTTTCATTACCTCTCCAAGTATA
>Ga0315537_1002322_pt1 | contig 14571 bp, 11 predicted proteins | sample SalMarSW160270MG_FD_203091 | JGI IMG/M metagenome (GOLD analysis project Ga0315537, IMG submission 203091) | Salt marsh sediment microbial communities from the Plum Island Ecosystem LTER, Massachusetts, United States - Salt Marsh Sediment SW1602-70 ... | reverse complement strand
TTGATCGGGTAGAGCACCGTATCGAACTCGAAGCGGTCGAGCAGGGCCAGTGCTGCCTGCTCCGAGTGGGCAGAGAAGCCGATGAAGCGGATCAGACCGTCCTCGCGCGCGGCGAGAAAAGCCTCCATGGCGCCGCCCTCGCCCAGGATGCGGTCGACGTCGGCCATCTTGGTCACGGCGTGAAACTGGTACAGGTCGAGGCGGTCGGTGCGCAGCCGCTCCAGCGAACGGTGCAGCTCGGCTTCGGCACCAGCCCGATCGCGCCGCTCGGTCTTGCACGCCAGAAAGACCTGGTCGCGGTAGGGCTCCAGCGCAGGGCCGAGGCGCTCCTCGGCGTCCCCATAGGCCGGCGCAACGTCGAAATAGTTGACGTCGCGCTCGACGGCCTGGGCGACCAGTTCGTTCGCCGACTCTTGTGACTCGTCCTTGACTACGATCCCACCAAAGCCGACGATCGAGAGTCGCTCGCCGGTCCGTCCCAGCGGGCGGCGCGGCAGCCTGAGCGAAGCCTCATCCACTTCCTGCCCTCGCCCGCTGCAGGCGGCTGCAGCGCCAACCGCAGCCGCTCCGGCGGCGCGCAGGAACGAGCGGCGGTCCATGCGTCGTCTGGTCATGGTTCACTTTCCTTCATCCATGCCCGCAGCACAGCAGCGGCCATTCCTCTAGATTGGTGGATGTGAAGGCCTGGGATCAGCCGCAGCATGCCCCGTCGCTCGGGCCGCACGTTGCTTCCTTGCTGCCCGTCAACGCGGCGCGGATCATCGCTGCCGCGCAGCCGACGCCGCTGTCCACCTGGACCGCGCCGGTCGGACAGTTGCGCTCGCAGGCGCCGCACTCCATGCAGCACTCGGGGTGGGCAAGCTGCACGGCGCGCGGGCCGGCTTCGAAAACGCCGTGCGGGCATACGGCGAGGCACATCTCACAGTTGACGCACAGGCCCGAGTCGTAGGTCAGCGTGTTGAGATCGGTGCCGACGATCACCGTCTGCGCGGTGCAAGCACAGGTCGAACCACAGCACGGAGCCACTATTTCCACGTCCATCTTATCTCCCTATCCACTGAACGATTGTCGATGCCAATGTAAACACGATGCCCAGGCCAAAGGTCAAGGCCATGGGCCGGATGTAGGTGCTCATTTCACGCCGGACCCCGGTCCTGGAGGTAAAGGTGGTCGAGCCGGTGAAATTCAACGCTAGGTAGGCGGTCATCGGTGGCATGGCCAGCAGGTAGGCCAGCGCCCACCCCACGCGCCGCCACAGCGCCAGGTCGCTTCCCTGCACGAAAACCAGGACGGCAAAGGCCGCTGCCATCACGCCACCGAGGATGAATCCTTTGCTGCTGAACTGCTGCGTCGGCAGCCACGGCAGCAGCAGCGGGAACAACACGACGCCCGCCAACAACGCTGTTACCGCGCCGAGCGCAGCCAGCGGCGTGGCCAATAGCCACAACAAGATCGCGGCGAGCGCCATAGGAAGAAGGATGTGCACCAGCTCGACCGGGATCAGGGCTGCGCGGTCGCGCAGCCCGAATCGTACGCGGCGCATCTCTGGCGTCGCCCTGCCCGTCTCCAGGTACTGGGGCAGGTCCGCCGCTCGCACCGGCCCGTACTCGACTGCGAACCCGGAACGCCGCCGGACCTCGTGTGCAACCACGCCGGGCGCGCCGAGCTGGGGCAAGATCAGTTTGCGATGGGCGACCACCTCCGGCAAGCCCGTCGACGCAACGCGACCGACCAGCTCGTCCGTGCCAAAGGTGCCCTTGCCCGCCGCACACCAGACGTTGATCCCCTTTGTGTCGAGAACCAAGATGTAGCCGTCGACGCCTGCCAACGACGAGCGAAGTGCGTCAAAGCTCAGCGTATAGTTGGCCGTGACAAAGACGTGCGAATCGGGGGTGGGGTGTCCCAGAGCATACAAGCCCGGGGTAACTCGGTGTCCGCTGCGGTTTACGCCCCATCGTGCCAGGATGTGGTCCCACCGGTCGTGCCACGCCAGTTCGCTCGTCGTGCGACGAACATCTCCAAGTTCACTCATGATCCATCTCCTCCACATCGGGCAGCAGCGCCTCGACGCCCACCTCGCCGCACAGCACCTTGCCGGCCAGCTCGGGGGCAAAGGTCGAGATCAGCCGGCCGCAGCAGACCGTCAGGTGCTCCTGGTTCAGCGTGTAAAAGTGCTGCCGTCCCTCTTGCCGCACCAGCACCAGCCCTGCCTCCTGCAGCTTTTTCAGGTGGTGGCTGACTGTGGGCTGGTTGACCTTGCTGCCTAGCGCTGTGACAATGTCGCCGACGTTCAGCCACACACAGCACAACTGCTGCATAATCTGCTGCCGCGTATCGTCGGCCAGTGCCTTGGCAAATGCGACCGCGTCATTGTCCATAGGTCTATCCTCTCACAGGTGCTCGCATTGACGATCATCGATGGGATATTATATCGACATTTGTCGATTTGTCAAATCTGCACCGTGCCAATCCGCGCAGGGGCTTTGACACGCCCCTGCGTCGATGATAGAATGATTGCATTGAACGGCCATCTCGCGCGGCCTCGGCCAGCCTGAGCGTCGCTGCGAGCCGACCTCTATCGTGGTTGTGTTTTGCCTGCCCATCCACGTCACCGATCTGTAAAGGAGACTCCCCGTGAAGATCGTCAAGCTGGAGACGTTCCTGGTCAAGCCGCGCTGGCTGTTTCTCAAGATCTATACTGACGAGGGCCTGGTCGGCCTGGGTGAGCCGATCCTGGAGGGACGGGCGCTGACCTGCGCGCAGGCGGTGGACGAGCTCGCGCCTTACCTGATCGGCAAGGACCCGCGGCGCGTGGTGCATCACTGGCAGGCGATGTACCGCCACGCCTTTTACCGCGGCGGCCCGCTCCTGACCAGCGCCCTGAGCGGGGTGGAGCAAGCATTGTGGGACCTGGCAGGCAAGGCACTGGGTGTACCCGTGTATACGCTGTTTGGCGGCCCGACACGCGACCGGATCCGCATCTACAAAGGCGGCGCGCGGCCCGATACGATCCAGGAGTGGGTCCAGAAGGGATTCAATGCCTTCAAGACAGGGGTGTCCGGCGGGCGCCCGGCGCGGATCGTGGAGAACGTGGCCTTTATCGATCGCGCGGTGGCGCATTTTGCCGCGCTGCGCGACGCGGCGGGGCCGGAGGTGGACATTGCGATCGACTTTCACGGTGCGATTCCCCCGCAGACTTCCAAGCTGTTGATCAAGGCGCTGGAGCCCTACCAGCCGATGTTCATCGAGGAGCCGGTCCAGTGCCAGAACGTAGACGTGCTGGCCGATATCGCGCGCGGCACGCATCTGCCGATCGCGGCTGGAGAGCGCCTCTTTACCAAGTGGGGCTTTCGCGAGGTCCTGGAAAGGCGCGCGGTGTCGGTCCTGCAGCCCGACCTGAGCCACGCCGGCGGCATCCACGAGACGCACATCATTGCCGGCATGGCCGAGGCCTACTATGCTGCCGTCGCGCCGCACTGCCCGCTGGGGCCGATCGCGCTGGCGGCGTGCATCCAGCTCGACGCGACGATCCCCAATTTCCTGGCGCAGGAACACTCGTCGCTGGGAGAGGGCTACCTGGTGCAGCCGTTCGTGGTCGAGGACGGGTACGTCAACCTACCGACCGGCCCGGGACTGGGGATCGAACTGGACGAGGACGCGATGGAGGACAAGATCGACCACGACTGGCGGAACCCGGAGCGGTACGACCCGGATGATGGGTCGGTGGTCGATTGGTAGGTGGATGGCGACCGAAGGTCGCGGCGAAAAGAACGTCCGCTATTACGAGCGGGGGACCGAACGTAGAATACGTTCGCTACAAGGGGCCGGGCGCAGGATATGCGCGCTTTGACGGGATACTGAGCGGCGAGGGAGCGAGGTGTGGGGTGAGCGAACCGTTTCTTGGGGCAGATGCGAAAGAACTGGCAGCGGAATTCGATGCCGAGGTACGTGCGCTGCCCGAGCGCAACACGCCGAGCGTGCGCGCGGTCCGGCGACGCTACTCACGGCAGCTCAAGGGTGCTGAGGCCGAGTTCGTGCTGGAGATGGTGCGAACGCTGGTGCACGACTATGGCTATCGTGGGATGGCGTACGAACTGATCGAGAACCACAAAGGAGCATTCGAGCGCATCGGTGAGGAGGAACTGCTCGACCTGGGCCGTGGCATCGATAGCTGGTGGTCGGTGGACAGCTTTGCGCGGACCCTGTCCGGGCCAGCGTGGCTGCACGGTCAGATCGAGGACGACGTGGTTCATGGGTGGGCGCGCAGCGAGGACCGCTGGTGGCGGCGCGCGGCGCTGGTCAGTACTGTTGCCCTCAACGTCCGTTCCAAAGGCGGCTACGGCGACGCGGAACGGACGCTCGCCGTCTGCCGGATGCTGGTCGACGATCGCGACGATATGGTGGTCAAGGCCATGTCGTGGGCGCTGCGCGAGCTCGTGGGGCACGACCCGGACGCGGTGCGCGTCTTTCTTTCCGAGCAGGGCGATGCGTTGGCCGCGCGGGCCAGGCGCGAGGTGCGAAATAAACTGGACACCGGACTCAAGAACCCGAGGAAGGATCGAGCATGAGCGAGGATCTCTCTCATTTCACCCTCTACCTGGTTGGACACGCCCACATCGACCTAGGCTACCGCTGGCGGTGGGGGGAGACGGTGCACCGCATCGCGCGCGATACCTTTCGCGGCGTGCTTCGCATGATGGAGGAGGTGCCCGAGCTCACCTTCGTGCAGAGCCAGTTGGCGCTGTACGAGGCGATGAAGCAGCACTATCCCGACATCTACCGGCAGATCCGCGAGCGCGTCGCAGAGGGACGGTGGATCGTCGCCGATGGCTGGGTCGAGTACGATCAGACCATGCCCGGCGGAGAGTCGATGATCCGCCAGCACCTGATCGGCAGCCGCTATGCGCGCGAAGAACTGGGCTGCGAGGTCACGCTGGCCTGGGCGCCCGACGCCTTTTCCGGGCACGTGCATACCCTGCCGACGATCCTCCAGGGGTGCGGCATCGAGCGGCTTCTCTATGGGCGTGGGGTGCCTGATGATACGCCCTATTTCTGGTGGGAGGGGCCCGACGGCTCCCGCGTGCTGGCCTACAGCCCTTCCTACGGATACAGCGCCGACCTCGGACCGCGCGCCCTCGAGATCGCCCGGATGTGGGAAGAGATGACGGGCGATCACGAGATGCTCTTTCTCTATGGGCGCGGCGACCACGGCGGTGGCCCGCGGGAGGCCGATATCGAGGCTCTGGCTGCGCAGCGCGCCGACCCGCGTGCGCCGCGCTGCGTACACACGACGCCTCAGGCTTTCTTCAACGAGGTGCTGCTGAAAAAAACCGACCTCCCTGTCTATCGCGGCGAGCTGGGCGGAGGGTTCACCGGTTCGCTCTCTTCGGAAGGCCGGGCCAAGCAGCGCAACCGCCAGTTGGAGCACCTGCTGCTCGCTGCCGAGCGCTTTGCCACCTTTGCCATGTTCCTGCAGCGCAAGCCGGCCTACCCGCGCGTCTACCTGGGGGAGGCGTGGCGGACGGTGCTGCACCACCAGTTCCACGACGAACTGCCCGGCACCTCGCGCGCGCCCGTGTACCGCGACATCGATGCCGACTATGATCGCGTGGAGACCATGGTACGGGGCATCCTCGACGATGCCCTGGCCGAAGTCGCGGCGCGGCTCGATACGCGCGGCGAGGGGGTGCCGGTGGTGGTCTATAACCCGCTGGCCTGGGCGCGCAGCGAGCAGGTGCGGGTCACGCTCCGCCTCAGCGAAGAGCCGCGGCGGCTCGTCGTGCGCGATACGGCGGGCGAGGCGATGCCGACGCAGACATTTTCCGTGCGCCAGGAGGGAGCCTTTTGGTATGCCAGTGTACTCTTTATGGCGCGAGACGTACCCTCCCTGGGGTACCGCCTCTTCCGTGCCTGGTCAGAGGCGCGCTGGGGCGGGACAACGGCACGCGCTCTGCTGGTCACGGAAGCGCGCGACGTGATCATCCTGCAGAATGGCTATTTGCTGGTCACGATTGACCGGCATACCGGGCACGTGGTCAGCGTCTTTGACAAGCTCACCGACCGCGAGACGCTTTCGAGCCGCGGGTACACGCTGCAGGCCATCGCCGAGGTGCCGGGCCAGTCGACCGCCTGGATCATCGCCCTGAGCGACGAGGTCGAGACGCTGCGCCAGCCCGAGTCGGTCGAGATCGTCTCGGATGGGCCCGTGCAAGCCACGGTGCGTGTGGCGTATCGCTATCGCGATTCGTACGTGGAGCAAGAGGTCACGCTCACCGAGGGCGTGCCCGGCCTCGACCTGCGCCTCCACGTCGACTGGTACGAACGCGACTGCTGCCTGAAGGCTGCCTTTAGCACGGCGGTGCAAGGTGGGCGGGCTACCTTTGAGGCGCCGCTGGGAGCGATCGAGCGCCCGGCAGATGGCGCGGAGGTGCTGGCGCAGCGCTGGATCGATGTCTCGAACGAGCGCTATGGTGCCAGCCTGCTCAACGACTGTCGCTATGGGTTCGACGTGCAGGAGGGTTGCATGCGCATGACGATCGTGCGCGGCATCCCCGATCTGGACCCGGAGGCCGACGTGGGCGAGCACGACCTGCACTATGTCTACTATCCCCACGCTGGCGACTGGCGTGCCGGGGACACGGTCCGCCGGGGGTGGGCGCTCAACATACCGCTCATCGGGCGCCAGGGGCTACGGCGGGCGGGCGTGATCGCACCTTGGATTGCGGCCGGAGTGAACCATGCCATGCCGCCCTCCTTTGGCTTCCTTGAGGTCTTGCCGGAAAACGTGGTGCTCACTGCGTTCAAACTGGAAGAGGAGGATTGGGGGCCTGGATCGCCCGTGGTGGTTCGCTTCTACGAGACGGCCGGGCAAGAGACAGAGGCACAGGTCAGATTTGCCGCGCCGCTGATGATGCTGGAAGAGACGAACCACCTCGAGGAGCAGATCGAGAGCGACGCTTTCCAGTGGGAGGAGGAGCGGGCAACGATCCGCTTTCGCCCGCACGAGATCAAGACCTTCCGCTTGCGCCTGGCTATCCCGGCCTTTGCCATCTACCGAGGGCTGGCACACCGCGACGACATGGCGCCCGGCGCGGTGCCGGGGTTCGAGGGTGGATAGATGAACCCTCCCGGGCTGCGTGCATTCTCGATGCGCAGCCCGGGAGGCGAGCTGCCTGAGCTAGGCGCTGGGGGCGGTATCGCCGTCCGCGTTGACTCGCCCTTCCCACCCAAAGTTCAGCGACTGGCTGGCCACGGTGACGTGATAGACGACCTCGCCGGACTGGACCATAGCCATGGAGACAGTGACTGTCCAGTCACCGGCAACGAAACGGGTGATCGAGCTGCCGACCAGACCTTCCGGGGTCACATCATCCTCGATCCACGTCGTCTCCTCGGGCGGTGCCAGCCGCTCGACCCGATTACGTACGTAGGCCAGCGCCGCATCGCGCGCCATTGATGCACCGGGCAGTGCAGCGAGGTCCTCCTTTGAGATGCGCTCCTGCGCAAAGGAAACGGCGTAACTGCCTGCGACACAAGCCCCCAGGACCAAGAGCAGTCCGATCAGTGTCCACCTTCTGCACATGACGCTTTCCCCTCCTGTTCCATGCGGTGGTTTCCCCCTTCGATGATCTACAGACGTTGAACGCGCACCAAAGGTTCCCTCAGGCAGGCTCGAGTTCGCACTTGTGCGGGCGAATCGTACTTGACCGAATCGCGAGAGCGCCGTTATACTGAAAGAGGGCCATCGTGGGCAGCAGGAGGTGGGCGTGAGCAAAGCAGTGAAGGCACTGGTTGGGGCGGGGGTGGGCCTGCTCTTGGTCGTTGGGATTACGTTCTACGGAGGGCGCGGGTCGGCAGTATCTGGCTCGGCGCCACAGGCCAGCATGCCGCTGAACCTGGGATTCGAGGGGGACTATGTGGCCTGGGAGGGTGATACGGAGCGCATGGTCGCCCCTGGCTGGAGCCTGTGGTCCACGACCAATTGGCCGGACGAGAGCGGGCAGATCGCCTTGCCGCGGGCCGAGGATGAGGATTCGTCGTATCTCGAAGGGGACAAGGCACAGCTCGTTCGTAGCGATTACTACAAGACCTTTGATGCCTGTCTCTATCAGCAGATCGATGGCCTGAGTGTGGGTGACTTTGTTCGTTTCTCTGTCTCTGCAAAGGTTGTCAGCTCGTTGGGAGCATGGGACTGGCAGACACGAGTCGGGATCGATCCCTACGGCGGGACCGATCCACGCGATATCCAGTTCGAGCTCTATCCCCAATACTGGGATCCGTACGCGGCTGGATCCGAGCAGTGGCAAGAGCTGTCGGTCTTGACCCACGCGCTCTCAGAGACGGTGACCCTTTATGCCTGTGCTCACCCCCGTTGGGCCGTGGATGAGCACTTTTCGGTGTACTGGGACCAGGCCTCGCTTTATTCCGCCACTCCTACCTATGCGTACCTGCCACTGGTCCAGCGGCAGATCTTTGTGCCAAAGCCGGGTACACTGCAGAATGCAGACCTGGAGCTGAACTGGGGAGTGCTGGAAGGATACCAGCCCTATCCCGGCTACGAGAACACGATCAGCACCGCTCCTTACTGGCTACCGTTCTGGAATGATGACTATAACCCGGCGACCGGCGAGAACAAGCAGCCCGAGTATGGTCGCCCGCGCGACGCGCCGCACCGAATCCACACTGGAGAGGCCGCTCAACAGTATGGCCTCAGCGGCTGGGGCGGCTTTGAGGGGGGCGTCTACCAAGTGATCACGGGTGCCATACCAGGGGCAACGTACGAGTTTTCCATGTGGGGGCTGGGGTGGTCGTCGACGGATCCCTGGCCGGAAGACTACTCTAACGTGCGCGAGGGGCTCAACTTCAAGGTAGGAATCGACCCGACGGGCGGTGAGTCCTACACCTCAGCGGACGTTGTGTGGTCAGATCTCTATGATCCCTACGATGCCTGGCACCACTTTGTGGTCACGGCGACGGTACCGTTGGAGACGGATGGGCGGATCAGCGTGTGGGCCTATGCACACCCTGCCGCGTACTGGATCCAGTTCAACCAGGTCTTCTGGGATACGGGCAGCTTGAGCGTGGTCGGCACGCCCTGAGCGATCGGGACACAGAGGCAGCGAGGGCGACGTGCGCGCACGCCGCCCTCGCTGCGTTTGACCAGTCCAGCACGCGGTTCTCCTTACGCGGCGGGCCAGTGCTCGTCCAGCGGCCCGCCCTCGCCATAGACGGGGTCGGCTTCTGGGTGTGGCACGCGCGCGATCCGCTCGTCTGCGCCGGGACGCTCTCCGGCTCGCCCATAGTTCATGTCGGGCCGCCGCCCACCTGGGTAGGCGCCGACGACGCGGAAATCGGCGCCGGATCCGACGTTCTTGTGCGCAACGCCAGCCGGGATCACTACCACGTCCCCGCGCCCGACCTCCAGGATCACCCCATCCGGGCCGCCGAACTGGACCTGTGCCGTGCCGCCGTACACGCCCAGCACCTCGTGCGCCGTGCTATGATAGTGGTGGTAGGTGTACACGCCGTCTCGCCACGAGCCGCCCCAGCCGTGCTGATGAAAGAGCGATTCGATAGCTGCTGCCGGCTCCTCTTTAGGCAGATGCAGTACGCCAACATAGACGAGCAGGGAGAGTCGCTCGTTGTTGGGGAAGGAGCCATCGTCCTCCAGCCTATGCGCGACCAGCCTGGCACCGCTGCTCTCCAGTGGGATGGTATATTCCTCTGTCATCGTACCTCCTTCAATCCACGCGCTTGAGCAGCCACCCGCGTCCCTGCGCCCACTCGAGCGGGATGTCCTGCCGGTAGTGGGAAGAGATATAGCCCGTGATGCGAGGCGCTTGCTGCTCGATATCCCAACGCTCCGGAAAGTAGACGATCCAGTCAGGCGGCTGCGTTTGCAGGTGATCGAGGATCCGGTCCTGCACCCAATCCATCATGTACCACGGGTAGGTAAAGATCCAGGGCGTGGGCGGGAGCGTCTTGGTCAGGTAGTAGAGGTTGGCCGTAGCCTCGTCGTCCGGGAAGATGAAACCACGTTCCCCCGGTGCCTTGTGCTGCATGACCTGTTCCGCTACAGGGACCAAGTCCGAGTACTCGTAGACATACTGTGGCTTCGGATCCAGGAGCGCCCCATAGCTGGCACCGGCGGTGAGTGTCCAAAAGAGGGGCAGTGCCAGAGCTATGCCTGCGGCAAAGGTTCGAACCGGGCTCGTGACTCGCAGTGTGGATGCCAGGACCCAGGTCGACAGCCAGGCGACGACCGGCAGGGCGGGTTGCAGGTGAAAAAAGTGAAAGCGAGGATAGGCCGTGACGGCGCTGGCCACAAGCAGCGCGAATCCCCATCCCACGCGCAGCCATTCATCCTCGTCCTGGCGCGCACGTGCGATCCCTAGCAAAGCGGCAGCAGGTAGCAGAAGGGCAGCCGAGACCAGCACGCCGAGCTGGTCTCGGGTCGGCCACAGCGCAGCCATCGCGCGATAGGGTCCCGCCAGGTTGTAATCCAGCGTCCAATAAACAAAGCCGTGCAGGGTACCCGCGCGCAGCAGTTGGTAGGCGAGAAAGCCGAGCAGAGGCAGCAGCACGGCTGCGCCGATCAGCAGCGTGTCGCGCAGGATGCCGCCAAGCGGGCGGCCTCTCCTCCAGCCGGCAATAGCATTCCATCCCACGAGGGCAGCGAGCACGACGATCGCGTGCTGCTTGATCATCAGGCCTATGCCGCCCAGGAGCCCGAGCCAAAGCAGGGAGCGGACGGAACGGCGGGTGGTAGTGGGATCGTAAGAGAGCAGGATGAGCGTATAGAGCGGCGTCAGCAAAGCCTCGTGCCACAGCTTGCCAAAGCCAAAAACCGGCGACCACACGATCAGGAACCCTGTAGCCCACAGCCCGCCCAGCCAGCCCCCCGCACGCCGACCGACAAGGAAGGTGAGCAGGGTCGAGATCGAGATGATCACCACGAGCACGGCCCTGGCCATGCTGAGCCCGTCGGGAAAGAGTGGTATGAGCACGGACAGGAGCAGGGGAAGCAGAGGGCTGTGCAGGTCGGCGATCTCTTCGTAGAGCAGGTAGCCCTGGCGGAGCAGCCAGGGCTCGAGGATGACCCGTGGGCCTAGCGAGAGTGACAGGCGAGAAGCATAGGCGAATGCCTGTGCACCAATCAGCCCGGCCAAGGTGGGCAGGGTCAACCAAGGCGCCCATCTGCGCAGCATCGGCCTGGCCAACTCACGCAGCCCGGCGCCTAACGGCTCTGCTGCCTCGTTCATCTACAGCTCGATGCCATTGGCCATGCACCACGCCAGGGAGCGCCGCATGCCCTCCTCCAGCTCAATCGACGGCCGGTAGCCAAGCTCCTGCCTCGCTTTGTCGATCGAGCAGGCGATCGTCTTGTTCATCTCGGACAGGACATGCAGCTTCTGATGATAGAAGCCCAGTCGCTGGATCCACTGATCCAGCAGGCGTGCCATTTCGCTGGCCAAAGAGGGCAGCCGCAAGCGCCGGTGCGCGACGGGAAGGCCGAACTCGTTTTCCATCAGCTCTTCGACCGTGTCTACGACCTGGTTCATGGAATACGGCTGCTGGTCCGCGACCCAGTAGGTTTGGCCGTTGGCAGCGGGGTTCATGCTACACAGGAGCATAGCCTGGCACACGTTGTCAACGTAGGACATCGAGCGCAGATTCTCGCCTGCTCCCACGACGGGGACGAGGCCCTTCCGGATCATCCGAAAGAAGGTCGTCTGGCGTTCGGGCTGCCCCGGCCCGTAGAACCACGCCGGCCGCAGGATCACCGTCTCCAGCTTGCCGCGGGCCTGCACCTCGTGGGTGACCCGCTCCATGAGCATCTTGGAGTGACCGTAGCACATGTAGGGATCATAGGGCGAATGCTCGTCAAAGCGGTGGTCGCGACCATGGTTCGTCCCGACGGGTGAATTGGACGAGATCACGATTGCCCGGCGAACGCCTGCCTGTTCGGCCGCCTGCAGCAGGTGCCTGGTGCCCTTGACGTTCACGTCGTACAGGTCCCGCACGTACCGTGCTGGATGGACGAGGCCTGCGCAGTGATAGAGTGTCCCGCCTGCGGCATTCCTGCAGAACGCCTCGACCTGGTCGTGCGAACGCAGATCGCCGGTTACGAGCTCGATCTGCTCCGAGACGGGGAGGGGCGAGGGGTCGATGCCGGGCATCAGCAGGCAGCGAATCCGGCTCGCAGGAGCGGTTTGGGAGAGGACCGTCAGTTCTGGTACTTGCTGCAGTAGAGACTGGACCAGGCGCGTCCCTAGCCAGCCGGGCGCGCCCGTGATCAGTATCGGGGACGTCATCGGTGGTGCGCTCCTCCAGTGCTGTTCCTCGTGGAAGCAATCGGGTGCCAGACGCAAGCGAACCGGGCTGTCGTGGCCTGGGCACTACCGTTGGGTGGCGATAGAGTATGGTCTTGGGTTGTCTGGCTGCTGCGATGACGTACGCTTGAATCCTGAGCAACCTTGCTATGATACACCCATCTTTCCTGTGCTGCAAGTGGTGTCGAGCAGCGCGCTGGCCTCGCGATAGTCAGCCGTCTCGAATCCCTCTGTAAACCAGCCGAGGATGCGGCTCAAGGCAGCGTGGGCTTCCTTGTCCCTGCCCTGATCGTGCAACAGGCGGGCCAGGCTGGTCGTGGCGCGCAGCTCCCACCCTCGCGCACGCTGTTCCTGGGCGACTTCTACGGCGAGCCGGAAGGCGGCCTCCGCGTCGCCGAGCGCTCCCTCGCGGCGCCATAGCTCTCCTCGCAGCCGGTGTAGTTCTGCCTCGCATAGCCGGTGCTGCTGCTCAGCTGCCGCAGCCAGTGCCTCCTCGAGGACCTGCAGCGCGGCTGTGGTCCAGCCGATCTGCACGTAGGTTTCGGCCAACACCACGAGGGCGTTGGACACGGTCACCGCTGCCCCCATACCACGCCAGGATGCGATTCCCTGCCGGAGGTGGGCGATCCCCTCCTCGATATGCCCTGTCTGTGCGAGGCCCCAGCCAATCAGTATCGTGCCCCACCCCTCATAGAGTGGAAAACTGCGCTGCGTGGCGATCTGCAGCGCCTTGGGTGCCAGGTCCGCCACGGCCTCGTGGTCCCGCCGCAGGAGACGGATCAAGGCGGTGAAAAAGGTTGCGACACATGTTGTGAAGGGATGGGCTAGCTCCTCCGCCGCAGCCATCGCATCCTCTGCTTCTTGCAGCGCACGATCCGGATAGCCGAGGTACCACAAGCATAGCGCCCCAAAAGTGCGGCTGGCGATGCCCGTATCGTTGCCAAAGAGGTAGGCATCCGAAGGATAGCGGGCACGATCTACCTGCTCCCATGCCCGCACATACTGCGCCCGCGCATCCTCGAACTGGCCGAGATGGTAGAGCGCTTCGGCGTGCATCATGTATGCGCGTGCAAGATATGCCGGATCGCCTCCCCCTTCTGTCAGGGCGAGCAACTGCTGCGCGTGCTCGAGCGCTGCCAGGAGCCCTCCCCGGAGCAGATGATACCTGCGCAGGCCCAGCGTGATCTGGAAGCGCTGAGAGAGCGTGCACTCTTTATCGCACAGCTCCTGGGCCCTCCCGTAAACGCGCGCGACCTCTGGATGCGCGTGTCCGCGTTCGAGGACGAGCGGCACGCCGAGCGCCACGAGCAGCTCGAGCTCGCGCTTGGCGCGCTGGGGTGTCTCTGGCGCGGCCTCGATCAGCTCCAAGGCCCTGGTCAGCTGGGCGATAGCCGCCTCGTTCGCGTGGTTGCGCTTGGCCTTTTCTCCAGCCTGGAGCAGGTAGGCTGTGGCCTGTGGGATCTCGGCCGCTCGTTCATAGTGATAGGCCAACTCTTCATAGTGTTCCGCCAGGGCTTCGCCGTACAGGTCCTCGATCGCGCTGGCCACGCGCCGATGCATGCCCTCCCGGCGCCGCCGGACGATGCTGCGATAGACTGTATCTTGGGTGAGCACGTGCTTGAACGAGTACTCGACCTCCGGGATCGTCCGCTCCTGGTAGACCAGCGCGCGGTCTTCGAGCTCCCACAGCGCACGGTCGAGCGCCACCTCGGTGTCGATGGCGCGCGCCAACACGCGTCGCTCGAACACTCGGCCGATGACCGATGCCACCTGGAGAACGTGCTGCAGGTCCCCGGCCAAACGATCCAGGCGGCTGAGGAGTACGTGCTGTACGCTTTCGGGCAGCATGACGGTGAGAACGGATTCGCGTATGCGCCATCCATCCCCTTCGCGATAGACGATCTCTGCATCGATGAGGGAGCGAACGACTTCCTCGATGAAGAAGGGATTGCCCCGAGCGCGTTCTTGCACAGCGTAGATCAGGGCTGGGGGTAGCGTCTCGATGCCCAGCAACGAGGACAGCAGCTGCTTTCCTTGCCCACGTGTGAGCTCGCGCACATGCAGCTCGGCATAGGCCTCACCGCACTTTTGTGCAGCGATCGTCCCCAGATGCCAGCACCTATGCTCCCGCTCAGGCCGATAGGCGCATACGAGGAGCAAGGGGCTGTGTGCAAGATCTTCCATCAGCAGCGAGATCAGATCGAGCGAGAGATCGTCCGCCCAGTGGAGATCCTCCAAG
>Ga0315537_1002320_pt1 | contig 14576 bp, 12 predicted proteins | sample SalMarSW160270MG_FD_203091 | JGI IMG/M metagenome (GOLD analysis project Ga0315537, IMG submission 203091) | Salt marsh sediment microbial communities from the Plum Island Ecosystem LTER, Massachusetts, United States - Salt Marsh Sediment SW1602-70 ... | reverse complement strand
CGAGTCATTATCGCGGGTGGCGGAACCGGCGGGCATCTCTTCCCCGCCATTGCCATCGAGGAAGCTCTCGCGAATACCGCCCTTGAGCGACCCCTCCGAACCGTTTTCGTGGGCACTCGCCGGGGGTTGGAGGCGAAAGTCCTTCCCCACTTAGGCAAACCGGTGAAGTACCTGTGGATATCCGGTGTTGCAGGGCAAAACCCGCTGCGCAAAGCATTGGCGATCGTCCAGCTTGTCGTGAGTTTTCTGCAGAGCGCACTCTTGCTTGCAACATTTCGACCGCATGTCGTTGTCGGCACCGGAGGCTATGTGTCAGGCCCGATTCTGTTCTGTGCGCATGTCCTGGGATTCCCAATCCTGCTTCAGGAGCAGAATGCCTTCCCGGGACTGACAACGAGACTCCTGGCGCGATTCGCAAACAGGATATGCGTCCACTTCCCCGAGACCGTGCGCCGACTGCCCCATACCCAGCGCGTTACGGTCACCGGAAATCCTCTGCGCAGCTCGCTGACGAATCTCGATCGAGAGGAGGCTCGCCGCTTCTGGAAATTGGACGCCGAGCGACCGGTTCTCCTCGTTCTCGGTGGGAGCCTTGGAGCGCGAACGATCAACAATGCCATCGCACAATCACTGTCGAGACTTCTGGAATACGCCACGATCATCTGGCAAATCGGCCGGGCAGGTCTTCCCGACCGGGTGGATGTGGCATTTCGAAACGGCGCCATGGCATCCGGCCGATTGGTCATCCGCGAATTCATTGACGAAATGCCCATGGCCTACGGAGCAGCGACACTCGCGCTGTGTCGGGCTGGAGCGGTGACGCTCTCTGAGCTTGCCCTGGCCAGGCTTCCGGCGATTCTTGTCCCCTATCCTTACGCAGCTCACCAGCATCAGGACTGGAATGCCCGCGCCTATGAGACATCCGGAGCGGCGGTGCGCATTCCCGATGCGGAGCTCACCGGCGACAAAGTCTGTGAAGCGGTCACGGAACTGCTCTCCGAGCCGCAGCGCCTCGAAAAAATGAGCGCAGCGATGCAGACCTTCGCCAAACCCAATGCGGCAGCCGATATTGCCAGAATGATTGTCGAACTGGGAGGTTCCTCGTGATCCCACGCCTGCCTTTTCGCCGCGTTCGCCACATTCACATGATTGGCATCGGTGGCTCGGGCATGAGCGGCATTGCGGAAGTGCTCCTGAATCTGGGCTTTCGTGTGACAGGATCAGATCTGCAAGCGACGGAAGTGACCACTCACCTCGCAGAATGCGGCGCGGACATCCGAACTGACCACAGCGAGGACCATGTCAAGGGAGCCCATGTCGTCGTCTACTCCTCCGCGGTACGGCCGGAAAATGTCGAGCTGCGCACGGCACGGGACAATCATATTCCTGTCATCAGCCGAGCCGAGATGCTGGCGGAACTGATGCGGATGAAATTCGGCATCGCGGTGGCTGGAACCCACGGAAAAACGACAACAACCTCCATGATCGGAATGATTCTCCAGGAAGCCGGTTTGGATCCAACGCTCATCGTCGGTGGGATTGTCCGCACGCTCGGGTCCGGGGCTCGACTGGGCAGCGGCGAGTTTCTCGTCGCGGAGGCCGATGAGTACAATCGATCCTTCCTGGAATTATCACCCACGATAGCCGTCATTACGACCATCGAAGCGGAGCACCTGGACACCTACCTCGGCCTGGAGGAAATCCAAGATGCCTTTGTCGAATTCGCCAACAGGATTCCTTTCTACGGATCGGCGGTCCTCCGAGGAGACGATCCCGGCATTCTGCCCGTGATACCGCGTATCAAACGGCCGGTAATTACTTATTCGATTGAAGGTGAAAGCGACTACAGCGCGGCCGAAGTCGAGTTTGCGGCGGACAAAAGCCTCTATCGATTGCACAAGTATGGCCGACCTGCTGTGCGCGTGGAGCTTCGCGTTCCCGGCATTCACAATGTGGCAAATTCGCTTGCCGCGCTCGCGGTCGCCGCTGAAATGGATGTCCCGCTCGATGTTGCCTGTAATGCTCTGAAAGGCTTCACAGGTGTACGCCGTCGCTTTGAAATCTACGGCGAGGTCGACGGCGTTCTTGTCATCAGCGATTTCGCGCACCATCCAACCGAAATCCGAACGACTTTGCAGACCGCACGGCACGGATGGAACCGCCGGGTCGTCGTTTTGTTTCAACCCCATCTTTATACGCGTACGCGCGATTTCGCCGAAGAATTCGGCAAGGCACTCGCGTTGGCCGATGTTGTTCTGGTGGCCGAAATCTACCCGGCGCGCGAAAGACCTTTGCCGGGTATTTCAGGCAAGTTGATTGCGGAGCAGGTGCGCGCTGCAGGTTGCCCTGCTGTCTACTTCTGCTCCGACCGCGGCGCGATTCATCAGCAGATGAAAGAAACGGTGCACGATGGCGATATTTTCATCGTGATGGGAGCCGGAGATATCTGGAAGATTGCCGAAGAGCTACGCGCCAGAGCAAAGTGATGAACGCGCTCTGAAGCGCGCGTTGGAGCACGGCCGAGATTTCGTTCGCGAATGGGAACCTCTCGCGCCGTGGACAACCTGGCGCATCGGAGGCCCGGCGCGACTGTTTGCGCAGCCTCACCGCTTGCAGGAACTTATTTCGCTTCTTGACATTGTCCGTGCCGAGAGACTTCCGTGGTTCTTTCTCGGCCTGGGATCGAATGTGCTCATTTCCGATGAGGGATTTCCAGGCGTTGTGCTTCATCCCGAGGGCGAGTTGAGTGCCATTGATTTTGATGCCGACGAGATCGTAGCCGGGCCGATGGCGCGGCTGCTTGACCTGACAGTTTTCGCCGCTCAGCACTCCCTGTCGGGCGTGGAAGCCCTTTGCGGCATTCCGGGAAGCGTCGGCGGTGCCCTCCATATGAATGCCGGGGCTTTCGGTGCCCAGATTTCGGACAGGCTTCAGCGAGTCGAATTGCTGACTCCCGGTGGTGACATTCAGATTCTGGAGAGCAAAGACATAGGCTTCGACTATCGCACGGCCCCTCGCCTTCAAGATGGAATCATTCTGCGCAGCTGGTATGCTCTCGAGAAACAATCCCCAAACCGGGTGTGGGCAGCCATGCGCAAGGCCTGGAAGGACCGCCGCGAGAAGCAGCCTCTGGATCTGCCGTCGGCAGGCTCGGTTTTCAAGCGTCCGCCGGGCGACTTCGCCGGACGGCTCATCGAGGCGGTGGGAGCAAAAGGAAGTCGCATCGGCGGCGCAATGGTTTCAGAAAGACATGCAAACTTTTTCATCAATATGGGTCATGCCACGGCAGCTGAGATGGCAGCCCTCATTCGAAATGTGCGCGCCATGGTGTTGCAGAGATTCGGCGTGCTGCTTGAACCTGAGGTAAAACCCGTTGGCTTCACGCAAGATCCCTTCGCGATCGCGCAGTGATTTTCTGCAGCGTCAGAAGAGCAAACAGAGGATTCGCCTCACGGTGATTCTGCTCATTGCCCTTTCGTCGCCGTTGTGGGCATGGCCGATCACGAAGTGGAGCGTCAGTCGATTGCTCGACTCATCCACGAGTTATCGCGTCCGCTCGGTGCGCGTCATCGGAGCTCGGCAGCTCAGCGCCGATGAGCTTATCAGATTCTCCGCCATTCCCGAAGGCACGCCACTTTTTCGCGTCAACCTCAAATCAGCGGGAGAACGACTTCGAGCGCATCCCTGGGTCCGAACCGCGACCGTTCTCCGGCGTCTGCCCGACACGATTGAACTGCGAATCCAGGAGGAGGAGCCCGTCGCCTTGATCAATGCACAGACCATCTGGATGGTCACCACCGACGGCGTTCTTCTCCCTCCATGCTATTCGCCAAGAGCCTGCGATCTGCCTCTCCTGCGCGTTCCTCGGATGTCGGCGAGCTATGAGCCCGGCGACCGTCTCCGCGATAGCTCGGCCTGCGCACTGTTGGCTCAAAGCGCGGCCGCCTGGAAATACGCTCCCGGCGTCTGGAGTGATCTCTCCGAGCTGTTCTGGAAAAACGGCGAGATGCGGGCGGTCTTCCAGAGAGGAAACATCGAAATCAGACTCGGCGACGGCACCGAGGAAATCGGCTGGAAATCACTCGATAGACTGCTTGCACAACTGCAGGTGCAAGACAGGTTGACGGATGTCGAATCCGTCGACCTGAGATTTGCCGGTCGCATGGTTGTGCGTCACGCGCAGCATCGATATGCGACCCAGAGCTTGGCTACCGGAATACAGCGAGCACGGGAATCCTTGTGAAACCTCTCGCGAAGACGTGTCAGATTCTCTTTGTGCGATAGAAACAAGAATACCGATCCAATAAAATAGTCTTTTTAGAAAGGAGATGAACATGAAAGCGAATCGCTTCTCTCTTGCTGAGGATGGGGAGCACAGGACGCGTATGAAGGTCGTCGGAGTTGGGGGTGCCGGCGGCAACGCAGTCAATTGGATGATTCAAGCAGGGCTCCAAGGCGTCGAGTTCATCGCGATCAACACAGATGTGCAAGCTTTGGAGGCGAGTGAAGCACCCTACCGTGTTCAGATCGGCAAGTCACTCACTCGAGGCCGTGGTGCCGGATTCAATCCCGAGATCGGTCGCCGCGCCGCCGAGGAGGATCGCGACATGATTTGCCAGATCCTCGAAGGAGCGGACATGGTCTTCATCACCGCCGGATTCGGGCGCGGAACGGGGACCGGCGCCGGACCCGTCGTCGCCACCGCCGCTCGCGAGATGGGGGCACTGACCGTGGCCATCGTGACCAAACCGTTCGAGTTCGAAGGCAAGGAGCGCATGGAGCAGGCCGAAGCGGGTCTGGAGATCCTGAAGGAGCAGGTCGACGCGCTGGTGGCTATTCCAAACCAGCGGCTCCTTAGCATCGTCGGGCGCGAGACAACGCTGATCGAGGCCTTCCATCTCGCCGACAACATCCTTCTCCAGGCGACCAGAGGCATCTCGGATCTCATTAACATTCGCGGCATCGTGAACCTTGACTTCGCCGACATACGCACGGTGATGCAGGAGAAGGGAGACATCTTGATGGGCGTTGGAACAGCTACTGGAGAACAGCGCTCCGTCGAAGCGGCTCGGCAGGCCATGGCTTCACCGCTCCTGGACGGTGTTTGCATTCACGGTGTGCACACAATTCTGGTCGGCATCACGGGTGGCGAAGATCTGACGCTGCATGAGGTCGCCGACGCCACGAAAATCGTTCGCGAAGCGGCGGGAGAAGATGTGGATGTTCGCTTCGGAACCGTCGTGGATCCGTCACGAAACGGAGAACTCTCGGTAACGGTTATCGTCACAGGACTGAATGTGCGCCCTTCGGCGCCTAAGGAGACTGCAAAGATGAGCAACGGGGAGAGTTTCCTTCGCCGCAGGACGCCCCCTGCAAGACCCCAGAAGGATGCACCGGTTCGGCGGGTCACCCATGTGGTGAACGGAGAAGTGCAACCTCTCATCGTGGGCGATGAAGTGCTTCCATTCACTGAATCCGAAATCCCGGCGTTCTTGAGACACTAAACTCGTCCCGACAAAAGACTCTCTCGACAGCATGAAGCCTGCAATTAGATGTTGCGGGCTTCTTCTTTTGCACAATCGCAGACTGGGTGTCTCCGCAGCATAATTTCCTTCTCGCGGCAATCGGACAGATTTAAGCCACAGCGTTGCGTCGGCGCGACCTGTGTCCTCAGAAGGAAACATGTCGCAACAACTTGCGCCAATTCTGCATTTTGCAATCCCTATCTCTCGCCTGTTTCGAAAGTCCTAACCGCCACCATTACAATTTCTTTCGCCATTCTCGCCCTGAGTCTGTGCTGTTATGATCCGCAATCTCGCCGCCCCGTGGGGATGGCACGCGCTTTGTTCATGAAACAAACGAATGACAGGCCTCAGAGGGCAATAGGGACAAGTACTGCAGACCCTATTAAGAATCCATGATGGTATAGGACGCACCGCCAGGCGGTGCGGCGATGTGAAAAGAGTGCGCGACGATGAAATGGTGGGTTATTCGTTGGTTGATACTTCTGCTCGGAGCTCTTGCCTCGTTCTCTCCATCAAGAGCCGGGCTGCGTGACATCCTCCCTCCTCCGCAGCAGATGGGCCATCTCGCAGATGAACCGCTCGAGATTCAGGGTTCGCTCTATCTGGTCACTCCGACCGCACCGAGTGTCAGCGAGGTGAAGGTCATCACCGAAGCTGCGCGACTGATTGAACTCGGCCTTCTGGTACCTCCCACCATCGTTTCCTGGTCTGAGTATAACGGAGAGCGACCGGCACTCTGGTTGGCAACATGCGGGCGGCTGCCCGCCCTCGAAGCCGCTCTCGATTCGGTTGAGATCCCTGCTATGTCGAGCCAGCCGCCACCCGAAGGCTATCACCTTTATGTGGGGTCGGATCGCATTCTCCTTCTCGGGCGGGACATCAACGGGCTGCGCTACGGCCTGTTGTCCCTGTCGAGATTAATGGGCACATTTGCAGGGATGGCGTTCATCGACCGTGTCTATATTCGGGATTGGCCCGACCTGCCTCGTCGGATGATCACCATCAACGAATGCCTGTGGCAGGAAGGCGACCTTGACAAATTCTATGCACGGATCTATCAAGCCTATGAATCGAAGATGAATGAGCTGGAATGGAACAACAAATTCCTGGATGACGGTCAGATTTCCATACCAAGATACCGGGATAGAGCGATTGCGGCTCGCGATTCGGTGCGGGGCCTGGACATGAGACTCGTCATGTCGGCTGATCGCACAGCACACAATGTCGAGAATCCCTGCTGGCAGGAAGGTGTCCCAGTCAACGGGCAAACATTCCTGATCACCAGCGACACAGCTCGCGTCATCACCGATCCAGTGGTTCCAATCATCAATCCCGACTTCGAAGACTTCCACAATGGCGAGTTCGACGGTTGGGATCACATCCACGCTCCCTATCCGACGATCACGCGGGATACTTACGAGAAACATCATGGGAATGCTTCAGCCAAGATCTACCTGACTCCCGAATCTGGGACGGACGCTCCGCTGCTTCTGCAGTATGTGGATCTTGAACCCTTCCGCCTCTACCATGTCAGTTTCTGGTATAAGACATCGGGTTACTCAGGAAAAATCTACTTCTCGATCATTAGGCCGGATTGCGAATCCCAGAAAATCTTCTGCTGGTTTACAAGACCCTCTGCCAGCAGTTCGTGGACCCAGGTTACGATGATAGTTCACAGCCTGCGGTGGGAAACGGATGTGTTTCTCATTGGTGCCAGCGGGGCCGAAAACGGCACTCTGTGGATTGACAACCTCGTGATCGAAGAGAGGAATCCGATCTGGATACTGCGCCGCGACGACACACCGCTTCACGTTTTCAAAGAACCGGGACACATTCCTTTGACGGAGGGTGATGACTTCGTCATTGAGGAAAGCTACTGGAAGGACTACGGCGATTGTTACATTCACTATCCCACGATCCGTCGCGTTTCTGGAGGCCGGCTTGCGAACGGGAATCAAATCTCGATGGACTGGTACTGTGCCTTTCGCTACCAAGACCGGCAGACTCCCTGTTTCAGCCTGCTTGAGCCCCTGGCTGCCTACCAGCAAAAAATCGCCTGTTGCGATAGCCTGTTTCATCCCGATGGCTTCAAGATTCACATCAATGAGATCTCCCTGGCGAATTGGGATTCCCTTTGCCTGTCTCGCAATTTGACTCCCGCTCAAATCGTCGGATCCTATGTACGCCAGATGTACAACATTATCCAAGCCCAACGGCCCGGAGCGCCGGTTCAGGTCTACGGCGATGCCTTTGATCCATACCATGAGGGATCGGAGTGCAGGCGGGCGATTAACGGGAGCATGATGGGGTCTCTCTTTGAATTACCAACGACGATGTGTCTGCTGGCCTTGTCGGAGAAGTACATTGACAGCAGCCTTTACTACTTCTCACAACATGGCTACCCGTCAGTCTCTTGCCATGCAGGATGGAATAGCATGGAGTTGGGCTTGAAAGAGGCGGAAGCCGCTCGGCGCCACGCGGGATGTCAGGGAATCAGTTTCTTCACCTGGGATTGGGATGACTTCGATGACATTCCAAGCTTCGCGAGCATGGGATGGAATCTCGGCCCCCATATCGTTCACCAACCGATCGTTTTCACGGATTCTGCGGCCTCGGCACTCATCACGGCTGAGATTTATCCGGACGCACAGCCTGCGTCCCTCGAAATCACTCTGGCCTCGGAGACGGTTCACTACCGCCTGCTGCCGGGTGGTACATGGCAGTCCGCACCCCTGTTTTTCCAAGGAGCCGACCTCTTCAGCGCGACGATCAACCTGACCGCACCCGGAACCTCCGGCCTCGAGTATTACATCGAGGCTTCCGATTCACGGGAGAGGACGCACTCGGCACCTGCTGACGCACCTTTCAGCACCTTCACCGCAAACTTTCCCAGCTACGGAGAAAGTGACCGCAGCACAACCCTGAAGTCCCCGAGAATCACACTGTCGATCGCCAACGGCCAACCGGTCGTCCGATGGACTCCTGTGGAAGGCGCCGATCGATACGAAGTCCATACCTCCACCGACCCGTCATTCCTCCCGTGCCCTGCCACTTGGCGCGCAAACATTCCAGCGCCGCTTACAGTCTATGTTGAAATGCGCCCGCTGAGCACTCTGCCGGATCGCTTCTTCTACCGCGTCGTCGCCGTCGATTCTCACGCTCCGAGAACAAACGCTCGCGACTGATCTTCTCCAACAATATATTCCCTGCTGGATGGACAGAAAAAGTCCGAGCTTATTTGCCCGGACTTCGTTCTGATCGGATCCCGCCGGCGATGAGCTTCTTGGCTACAGCTACCCTCTCCCCCTCTTCGGACCGCTCGAGTGCTTCCCCCTTGTGCCGTGATCGTGTCCCTCGTGCACGCTGTGTTTCATTGTGGGCCCCTGAACCGGAGACATCTCCCCCGAGTGAACGCGCTCGATTGCCTCGCGGACCGTCATCGAGCGGCAGACATAAACCTCCCATCCCGCCTCCCGCACATCTTCAAAGGCGGCGGGACCAATGTTCCCGACGATAACACGCCCGATACCCTCTTTCCGGAATCGCCCGATTCCGTGGTGAGGCTCCTCGTGCCCGACTCCGGAGAAAGTTGTGTATTCCAAGGTCTCGGGATCCACAACCAGAAAAGCATCCGCATGACCGAATCTCTTGTGCACCTGCGCACCCAAATCAGCCGCCGTTGCGGCAACCAAGTACTTCATTGAATTCCTCTCATGTGTCTACCATTGGCCGAAGTAACCGATGAGTCCTACGCTCAATCCAACAACGAAATTGATCACTTTGACGATGATGAAACCCTTTCGGGTGTGTGCCAGCAGCGGCAGCATCGCATGTCCATCCTGCACGATTGAGCTTGCCAGCAACACGCTGAACGGCACAAGTCCCTGAACATACATGGTCACGAAGATTAGATGAGGCCCGGATTCCGGGATGATCCCTATCAGGCAGGCCACAAGCAGGACTTCAAGCCGGCCCTGTTGAATCCAAGCCTCGATATCCGCATGCTCAGTGATGAGCTGCAAAACAACCAATGCGCCGACAGTCCAGAGAAAAATCTTGGGAACATGGCGCTGCGCGACATGCTTCCACAAGTGCTCCTCCAGAAAATGGTCGGAGACGGTCAGGACGATGAAAAACCCGACCACGGATACCAGAAGGAGAGTAACACGAATCCAATTCCATTCGCTCGGGCCTACGCTGCCGGTCAACAGGGCGAAGAGAAAGAAAGCCAGCGCTGCGCATAGCGTCCCTCGTGCAAGGGAGCATTGTCTGAGCTGCGCCAGAAAGCGACCGCGCGGAAAGCAAGCACCAATTTCCTCTTCATGCACCTCGAAGCCCTCGCAGCCAAGCGTCTTGAGGGTGATCCGCTTGCCGAAGAGCCTGTCTACGAGGCATCCGACGCCAAGCCCCAGAACAAACAGAATCGCGAAGAGAAGCAGGGCCTTTTCAGGCATCAGTGCGAGCATGACGAACGACTCGTCGCCGGCCGTCGCTATCATCGTCGTCACGAGCGCACCGAAGCTCACAATGCCGTGAGCATAGAGCGAAACGACAGCGAAAGCTCCCAGACATCCCGGCAGCGCTCCCAACACACCAGCCAGAAGGTACTGTCCGGACTTACGGCGGGCAAGATTCTCCCGCCATCTTCCTCTTGTTAAGACATTGAGGTACTCAATCACGAGCATCATCACAAAAACAAAGCCCGTGATCATCGCACCTTCTTGAATGGCGCCGATCACCGCTTATACCTTGTCAAAGGGAACACCGTCAACTCCGTGCAATGCTTTCAACCGAGACTACTCCAGCCGTTCGTCAGAGGCGGGTTGTGGACGCGGCATGCGTGGCAATTCTCCCTGCGCATACTTTGTTATAGCGACTTCTGCCGTTCCTTCGCCAGCCTTGAAGACTTCACCGAAATGCTCTTGCCATGCGTGGTAAGCGACTTCGCCAATCTCTTTGACCAAAACGACATCCACGCCGACCTCTTTGCTGTAGTGATTCGCCGCGGCCAGGCCTACCGGAACACCGGCGTCAACATAGGTATTTCTGTCCGTCCTTGTGGAAGTGATCTCTCCGTTCTCCAGAGTCACCACGAGAAACCACGGCGCTCGTCCAAACTGCGCAGCGACTGAGGACGATAGGCCCGTGTTGTCCACAATCGGGACCAAAATGCGCCGCGCAGCTCCCTTATACGGTTCCACATGGAGAATGACACCTTCCACTTCACGGCGTCTTTGGCGCACCGCTTGCGCAGCTTCGTGGACAAGAGCGTGACTTCGGTTGACATCCATCGCTGCCGGTACATGAACATGTCCTTCCACGAAGTAAAAAGGCCCGGCTCGTCGGGCTCGGAGTTTGTGTGTACCTCGGATTCCCGAGATCTCCATCAGCGTATCAGTCACATCCTGCTCGAGTTGCCTGTCGACGGATGCGTCCATCAGGCTCAGCAGGTTTGTCCAGCTATTCCTCGCACCTATCCAGAGCACGAGCCCCGAAAACAGAATTGCAATGACGGCATCCGCGCGAAGAATCCCGTAGTGCGAAGCAAGAAGACCTACAAAGACCAAACAGGAGGTCCCACTGTCCATGCGTGCCTCGTCACCGGTCGTTGCAAGGCTCTGCGAATTCGTCTGGGCGGCGACTCGTTTCAACCAAGCTGAGACCACGAAAGCCACGACGGCTGACAAAAGAGCAACCGCCATCGCAAGCCCCGAAAATCTCAATGGAGTGGGCGTCACCAATCTGTGAATTCCCTGACGCAGCAATTCTACGCCGAGAAACAGAATCACGGCGGAAGCCAGTAAAGCCGCCAGGCTCTCCGCGCGATAGAAGCCATAAGGAAAACGGCGAGTCGGCTCTCGCTCGGCCAACTTCAGGCCGAACCAGGACGCTCCAAGTGCGACGAGATCCACGACAGAATGCAGAGCGTCAGCCAGTAGCGCGGCAGCATTGGACATGGCTCCGGCAATCGCCTTGACCACGATCAATCCCACCGTGATCGCAGATGCAATCGCTACCGTGCGACGGGCTCTGGCCACCGTCTGTCGCGACTCCGGCACAGCCTCGGTCGCAGGACTTCCCTGAGGGTCATCCGTCACAGAGATTCTCCGCACATCTTGCGAATACCGCTCCAGTGGTAACACCAGCGCTTTGCCGACGCATCATCGACCGTCAGATATTCGCATACAGAATATACAAACCTGCCAGAGTGATCAAAACGCCGGAGACTCGTTTCGTCCAGGCAGAGAAACTCGCCACGCCTCGCGACTCGATAGCCTTCTGGACGAATCCCGTCGCGATTCCCGCCAGGACGATCAGCGCGCAGTGTCCAATGGCATAAACGAATAGGAGCACAATCCCGTAAACAACCTGCCCCTGAGTCGCGACGAACGCCAAGATGGCCACGAGCACCGGTGTGGCACACGGCGATGATACAGCGCCAAACAGCAAGCCGAGCAAGAACGCCCCCAACACACCTCGTTGCTTCGGCTGAATCTTCGATGCAAATGGAACCCTGACTTCAAACACCCCCATAAGCGACAGGCCCATCAGCACGGCAACGCCCGCCACAATCCAGTACCAGATTCGCCCCACATCCCCCATCATTCGGCCGAGCAGCGCGGCCATCGCACCGAGGATCGTGAATGTAATGGCAAGACCCAGAGCGAAGACCAGAGCATAGACCGCGGCCGTCTTCCGATCGCCCTGTGCATGACCACTCACATAACCGATGACCATGGGGATGATGGCCAGCACACACGGCGACGAGGCCGTGAGCAAACCGCCCACAAACACCCCCAATATAGCGAATGAAGGGTGTTGTTGCAATGTCTGCGCGAAACCCTCAATCATCTCACACCCATTGCCTCGAATTGCGCAACAATATCCCTCTTGGCGAGAAATCCTTCATGGCGACTGACCTCCCTGCCCTGTGCATCGACAAAGATCTGCGTCGGGATCACTCTGATTCCATATCGCCGCCCCGCCTCTCTGTCTTCTTTGACATCAATCACGGTCACCTTGACTCGGCCGGCGTACTCGGTCGAAAGCTCCGCCAGGATCGGCGCCATCTTCTTACAGGGGATGCAGTAATTGCTGCCCAAATCCACAAGTTCCGGCAGGCGCGCCGATGTGTTCCCAGCAACACTCCCTATTCCAACTCGAAATCCACCCTTGAGGACGACAATCCCGGCAATCGCAAGGACCACCACAAGGAGAACAGCAATCCGTACAGACTTATTCATTCTGCTCCTCTCTCTCGGTCTCCTGCGCCGACTCGGAAAGCCATTTTTTCACCTCCTCCAGCAAGGGAATCTTCCCCGAGCACTTGACCGCGCCATCTATGACCACACCCGGAGTCATCAACACTCCGCGTCGAGCGATCAGATTCGGGTCCTTGATTTTTGTAACGGAATAGCCGTCGCCCGGTTTGAGTCCGAGTTCACTCGCGGCCTTTTCCACGATGGCATAGGTTTTTTCGCACCGGGCGCAACCCGGTCCCAACACTTCGATAATCATTGCACTCGTCCTTTTTGTAGTAGGAAATGCACATCATCTGCAGTAATATCCCATTCAAAGCGGCCTCGCTCGCGCCCGATGCCGTCGAAGAGCACAAGCCGAGGCACATCCCAGACAACCACGGAATCTGCTGCTAAGCTGTCCGAATAGACATCAATGGTCTCGTAGACCACTGAACTGTCACCGGCTACCATCGAATCGCAGAGCGCCAGCGCCGCCTGACAACGCTGCATCGTGCACTCGCAGGCAACCGACGCATAATAGAGAACAAGACGCTGTGTACTCTGAACAGATCCGGCAGCACTCGCTCCAGTCGCTCGCGCCGCGCTATCGCTCGTGCCGGTTTCAGCCTTGCCGCACCCACAAAACAGAAGGAGAATCGTGCCAATCCACACTCCCGCGAACATCATCCGCCTGCTATCCATAGAACGCTCCAAAAATCATACCTGCGACCGTTGACAGCACAATCACGAGGGCGACATACGCGATTGTCCGCGTGACACCCATCACTCGACCAATGACAATCATATTCGGCAGTGACAGCGAGGGCCCGGCGAGCAGCAAAGTCAGCGCCGGGCCTTTACCCATGCCCAGATCCATGAAGGCGCGCACGATGGGCACCTCCGTCAGCGTGCTAAAGTACATCAAAGCACCAAACACAGAGGCCAACAAGTTATTGCCGACAGAATTGCCACCGACCCAGCGCTGAACAACCGCTGCCGGCAGCAACACCTTTATCATGCCCGCAATGAACACTCCAATGAGCAATATGGGGAAAATCTTCTTAACGAGGAGCCAGGTCTCGCGCATCCAGTCCGCCACCTCCGAACCGGAATACCACCGAATAACCAGATAAACGGTGACTCCGAGGAAGAGGAGCGCCAGCAATCCCGAAAGCCACTGCCCCGCGAGTGTCACGCTCAGTCTGCCATCGGGATTATCGAGGTGCGCCGTCACGACCAGCCCCATTGCCGATGCGGCCACCAGAAGCCCCACCATGCTGGCAAAATAGGTGGCAACTTGCCACAGGGGATGCGGCGTTCCATCCTCCGGAACAGCCAGATCATCCCGGCCATTGTGAACTTCTTCCTCTGAGCGCCTGAACAAGAAGGCCATGATTAGACCCACGACGACCGAGAAGATGATCGCTCCAGCCGCTCGAGCTGCGCCAAGATCAAACCCCAAGAGCCTCGCCGAGTAGACAATGGCCAGGATGTTAATCGCCGGACCGGAATAGAGAAAGGTGACCGCAGGGCCCAGACCCGCTCCACGCTGACGAATTCCTGCAAAAAGCGGCAGAATCGTGCATGAACACACAGCGAGGATCGCTCCAGACACCGACGCAACCGCGTACGCCAGCACCCGGTTCGCCTTTGCGCCGAAATACTTGATCACCGCCGCCTTGCTGACGAACACCGCAATCGCGCCGGCGATGAAAAACGCCGGAATGAGACAGGTCAGGACATGGGCGGACAGGTATTCCAGAAGTGCCTGCCACCCACCCTGAAAGAGCGTCGTCATAGTTTTTTCAGC
>Ga0315537_1002319_pt1 | contig 14578 bp, 12 predicted proteins | sample SalMarSW160270MG_FD_203091 | JGI IMG/M metagenome (GOLD analysis project Ga0315537, IMG submission 203091) | Salt marsh sediment microbial communities from the Plum Island Ecosystem LTER, Massachusetts, United States - Salt Marsh Sediment SW1602-70 ... | reverse complement strand
GGTAATCGCCGCCAAAATTTGATTCGCTATATGTTTTTACTGTTCTGAATGGTAGTAATTTAATGAATGCGCTTTTGTGCCTCGATTTACCCGCAAAATCATGACTTTTCGTTCAGACACTAATTATTTTATATTAATCTTGATGGTATTGCAAAAACCAAAAACAATTTTTTTACGAAAGGTTTAAGTATCTTTTACATAGATCCTTACGGTCGGGTGGCTTACCGGGTCAAATTGAATCAGGATATCATTTTGATGTAATTGGCGAACATGAGTTCGAACTGCTTACCGATGAAAGCTTCGCGTCTCCCGGCATCTTTCACCAGGCCCGCCCGGTCTACACCCGAGGGATGGGATAACCATTTTTGGTCCTTTTCTGCCCACACGCTTACATCGGAAATGGCGGCAGCATGGTTGTCAAACTGAAGCCCGACCAGATGGGGTCGTCCTGGTACGGAAATCGCCTCCACTTCGCACTCTGCAGAGGTAACCAGGACTTCTATAGAAATTCCGAAACCTTTGGTTAGATGCGGCCCTTATGGGAAGGTTTTCGGCAGTACCGGTTTCCCCTCCCTTGAGACCTTTGAAAAACGCCCCCTTTTGCTCAATTTCTGCGTCAGACTCAGATTTTAATCCTCGAAATACTCAATGTATGTCTGCGGTTAAAATCTTCGCCTTTCTTGAACTTGAACAAAATTGAGCATTTTTCAAAGGTCTCTACTTAAAGGGCCGCACCGCCTGATGCGGGGATCCAAATTTTGCCTAAAAGGCCATGCTCACGGTTACGCCACCGTAGATAAAGTTCTCGTCGCCGCTGGTCTTATCGCGGAAGCCCGCGCTACGCCATTCCATTTCGTCGCTTGCATCGCCTGAAAGCGGGAAAGTATATGACAACGACGGGGTGATGGTCATATATTTCGTAACGGCGACGGGCAGGCTTGCCGAAATCACCCCATCGTGAAAGTTTTCAAATTTATCGCCCGTAGGCGCGTAATTATCGATCTCGGGATAGGCATCCTTGTCGTCGCTCAGCAAGTAACTGATTGATCCCGAAAGTTCCAGGGAGACCTTTTCCGAGATCTCGAACGCATGAGAGATGCCCAAAAGGAAATACCAACTCGGGGCATTGTCGATATCTTTGTAAACGGTCAGCTTCGGCGAAAGGAGCGTATCAAGACCCAGAGACAGAAAGATCTCCTGGGTGTCATCAACACCGTCCAGAGCGTAATAGATATAGCCCCCTTCCACGCTCAACATACCAAACCCCTTGCCATAGGAAAGCGTGAAATCGGTCTCGTTCCATTTATGATCTTCACCGGATTCGACGTATTTGTCGGTGTCCAGGTTGCCCCAGAGATTGCCTGAAAAACCCATGTAGCTGATCGTCATGGACGGCTGAATAACGATACTGTCACGGCTCAATTCCTGCCCCCGCCAGATATATTGACTCAAAATGGCAACATCGGCGGAAGCGATCGGATTTTCTTCTTCTGCATATACAACATTTAATGAACCAATTACAAAACCCCACAATCCAATGACAGCTGTTAATTTTAAAATCCAAGTTTTCGTTTTCATCTTTTTTTTCCTTTTTGACTTTTTATTTATTTGGATATTCATTCGTTCAGGTGGCGTGCCTGTCCCGGTCCGATGGGCGGCAGGCACGCCCGGGTTTTTTTTCTGTTTTGATTATTCCGATTTTGCCTTATTCAGTCGCCGGATTCAGATCTCTCAACTTGTCCATGCTTTCTTGAAAACTTGTTTTTCCGGAAGATTTGACCGTACCAACGCCGCCGTAAGAGGTAACATCAAAATCCGGATAGGCATTGCCGCCATGTTCGAAGAAATCGAGACCTTCAAGCTCCTCTTCCGCGGATACTCTGAGCCCCATCGTCTTTTCAATGAGTTTGAACAAGATAAAAGCCGTGCCAAAGGTCCAAACGAAACAGGCACCGATGCCCAGTAACTGAACACCGATAATTTTCCCGGAAGTTCCCCCGATGTTAAAAATGCCGGCAGCCAGAGTGCCCCACGCGCCGCAGACACCGTGCACCGATATAGCCCCCACCGGATCATCGACCCTGATCTTATCAAAAAACAGGACGGACAAGACCACAATAATACCGGCTATGGCCCCGATAATTATCGCGCTCAAAGGGGTTACCGTGGCGCAGGGACTGGTAATGGCAACCAGCCCGGCCAGTGCGCCGTTTAAACTCATGCTGATTTCCGGTTTGCCGAATTTTTTCCAGGAGGTAAACATTGCGAAAACCGCACCGGCCGCGGCGGCCAGGTTTGTATTTACAAAAATCATGGCGATGTCCTTGTTTGCCGCCGTGGTAGATCCCGGGTTAAAACCGAACCAGCCGATCCATAGAATAAACACCCCTAAGGCTGCCAACGGTATATTGTGGCCCAGAATCGGTTTGATACTTCCGTCTTTTGCATATTTTCCCGTACGTGGTCCCAGGACGATGGCTCCGGCCAGAGCCGCCCATCCGCCCACGGAATGAACCACGGTCGATCCCGCAAAATCGATGAATCCCAAACCCTCTAGCCATCCGTTTCCATTAAACAGGCTGCCCCATGCCCAGCTTCCGAAAACAGGATAGATGAGCGCACTGACAACGACACTATACAGCAAGTATCCGATAAACTTGGTCCGTTCGGCCATAGCTCCGGATACAATGGTTGCGGCTGTTGCACAAAAAACCACCTGAAACATCCAGAACGCCAGCACCCACGGATCTCCACCCACCTTAAAATCACTCAAGAAAAATCCGGATGTCCCGAACCATCCTGTTTTTGTCGCACCGAACATAATCCCGAACCCTACGGCCCAGAAAGCAAGAGAACCCATGGAAAAATCCATGAGATTTTTCATCATAATATTGATGGCGTTTTTAGCCCGGGTAAAACCACATTCCACCAGGGCGAAACCGGCCTGCATAAAAAATACAAGGGCCGCGGCAATCAGGGTCCACACATAATCCGCATGGGTTTGTACCAGATCTATGGCGGCCTTGTTTGACTCAAGGGTGAGCGGTTCGTCTCCCGCCCAACACCTTGTGATGCTTATTAATATAAATAGTATTGGCAAAAATATTTTTATCATGTCTGTTCCTCCCCCTCATTCAAGAGTTAAACGGCATCTTTTCCGGATTCACCGGTTCTGATCCTGATGGCTTGTTCCACGGTTAATACAAATATTTTACCGTCTCCTATCTTGCCGGTGTTCGCACTTTGTGCAATCGCTGACACAACTTTGTCTGACAGGGACGCATCAACCACAAGGTCAATTTTTATCTTGGGTATAAAATCCACCTGATATTCAGCTCCTCGATAGATCTCCTTATGACCTTTCTGACGTCCAAAGCCTTTGACTTCAGTTATGGTCATACCGGTTACCCCCATTGCGTTTAAGGCATCCTTTACCTCGTCCAGCTTAAACGGCTTTACAATGGCTTCGATTTTTTTCATTAAACACACTCCTTTCCCTGTTAAATTTTCTATCTTTTCCATGGATTAGATTTTTGTCAGATAATACAGCAAGGAGCATGCCAGATTGAGGCTTATTGCAGATAATGATATATCTATTTGGTATTATTTGATTTAAATCGGACAGTCTTGAAGAAAGGTATGAAATATAAATTACTTATTTGTAATATGATCATCTTTATATTACAATATTGTTATTTATGAAGGTTAAACTTTTCAGATGCAGTTTGAAACTATCCGTTTGTAAAATGATGACAGAAAAAGATTGTTCCGACGGGTTAAACATATTATAGTTATTGGAAAAGTGAGATGCTCAACAGGTAATAGATCCTAACGTTGTATAAACAACACATCAGATTATACGTTAAACGGCTCGGACAAAGGCTTTGCGTTGATTGAATTAACCATCATAAGACTCAACCGTTGGTGCCATCCAATGAAAACACCTTTTTTGCTGTGTTGTTTACCTCTCAGGAAAGCCGATGATACCGCATCTCCTGCGTTATCAAGACGTTGCGGTAGACGACTACAGCTGCGGCCTTGATGCCTTGGACCTGCGGTATCCTCAACTTTTGCAACGTTAGGATAGAGACTCAAGAAATATTGCAAACCGGTATTAAAGATGGTTGAAATACATTTTTCCAATTATTGTCTGAAAGAAAATACGTATTATTTTTTATATATTGGCGAACTGAAAAATTACGGTCTGAACCTCTTCTTAAAGGACGCCCTTTCACGCATCAAGGATCGCAACGTTGATTTTATCTCAATTGTTCCCGACGTATTTGAGCAATACAACTATGAAAACCTGATGGTAATAAACCCTGATGCGAAAAATTGTAGAAATAAATATGGCCGTAATGTCAGTTGCAGAATCCCTGCCCATAAGTTTTTAGCCTGCGTTTCGGAAAGCCGAGAAGTAAAAGACCTGGTTGATAAGCTTCTTCACAGGCAGGACAACCTTTATCTTTACCTGTATGAAAGTATGCCGGAGATGACCCTGGACTCTACTACGGGTGTTTCTATTTTGGGTCCGGAAAGTAAAATTGCCGCAAGGCTGAACAACAAAATATATCAATATAAAAACCTGCAAGGTCTTATCCCCATGGCCGACTTTTTCATCTGTGACGGCATAGATGATTTGATTCACACCACGGACACGCTTTGGCCAAAATGGAAAGACGGCATTTTCGTCAGTCTGGAGTATAGCGCTGCCGGCGCCAACAGTATTATTGCCCGCAGTCCCCGGGATATCGTCGCAAGATTCTCTGAGCAGAAGGCAACCTATCTCATCAGCCGCTATATTGCGCACAAGTATGATCCCACCGTTCTGGCTGTGGTTGCGAATGAAGATGATATTTATATCGCCGGTGTTGCCGACCAGCGGATTGAAAATGGAACGCGTTTCACCGGTTCAACATTTCCAACAAAGCTGGGAAATGAAATAGTTGCCGGGCTGAAGAAGCAAACCCGAACCGTGGGAAAGTGGCTTGCCAAAGAAGGTTATCGAGGTATTTGTGGGTGCGATTTTCTTGTCGATTACAACGGCGAAGTGGTTTTTCTTGAAGTCAATGCCCGGAAACAAGGAACAACCATGGAATTTTGCTGCACTCTGGAGCAATCCCTACCTTCTGATTCGCCCATGCTTCCCGAATTGGAATATTATGCGGTGATTCATGGAAAATTTCCCGAAAACACCATAGAGATGAAGGAAAACATCAAGAATATTAACTGGGGGACCTATAACTACAAGATCGATAAAACCGTCTTTACCCAGGGGTATATTCCTCAAAATTCCCATGAACGGCAAGCATTTAAAAAAGTGGCCGACCATAACCTGAACAAAGACTTTGTAATACTGGAGCATATTGGAAGTGATTTTGTGGTGGCAGAGGGTTCTTTTTTGGGACGTATCGTAGCCTTGGGCCATGATCATTCCAATATCCAACAGGGGCTGAATCAGGGCCGAAAAATAATCGAGCTCACCATCGCCAAATAACCCGGAGAAACACCAATGTCCAATGGAAAAATTACTAAAAAGCGGCTGGACCCTTTCACCCGAGAACTATTGGAAGACCTTTTTGCCCCGTCCGATGTCAATCCGTCTTGTCCGCCGGATCTGGCCGGTGAAATTAACGACCTTCTCAGACAATCTGAAAATACCAAGATGACCGCCCCCATTATTACCCTTTTTACCCGGCTTAAAAAAATCAGGAACCGTCAAGGCATTCTTCCCCATGCTTTTGGTATCTCAAGGGATACCTTGATATCTCTGTCTGAAAAGCACCAAAATTTGGACGAGCATGAAGTTTCAATCGGCGGACGGGTCAACATGGCGCTGCCTATAGTGGATCAGGCAAATCTCAGGGTAGAAGAATATCTACAGAAAAAAGATGTTGAAGCACCCAGCGGCATCGAGCTTTGGGACAACATCCAAGCAAATGCCCGGCGGATAAAATTGGCTCTGAATATAACGGATGAGGAGTGGAATTCCTATCCGGGACAGATCAAAAACTGTATCGATTCCGTGGAAAAGCTGTCAAAAATCATTGGACTGCCCGAAGATACTATTGAGAATATCGGCCGGGTGACTAAAAATTACAGGATGCGGTTAACCCCATATTACGCCAGTCTGATCCAACCGGAGAAAGAGAACGATCCCATCCTGTTGCAATCCGTACCCACCGGTGAAATGATCGATAATATCGGCGTCGAAATTCCGCCGGTTGCGGCAGACCATTCGCCTGCCCGGCTAATTGATCAGTTTTACCCTCGAGTGTTGACCATTAAAGCCACCAACATGTGCGCCATGTACTGCACTCACTGCCTGCGTATCGCCCATATCGGGAAAAAAGACCGCATGTATTCCGACACAGCCTATGAAGAGGCGTTGAACTACATCCGCGACAATCCGCGCATTCGGGATGTACTTATCACGGGCGGTGACGCATTGGTTTTACCCAACAAACTCATCAAAAAAATCTTAAAGGCTTTGGATAGTATTGATCATCTAAAGGTAAAACGCCTGGGCACCCGAATTCCGGTAACCGCCCCCTGGAGGTTGGACTCCGAACTTTTGGAAATCCTTTCTCAAAGCAACGATAAAAAACCGCTAAGAGTCGTCACTCAGATCAATACCGCCCAGGAAATTACACCGATTTCCAAAGACGTCTTTAAAAGGATCTCAAAAAGCGTCAGTGCCGTGCTCAACCAGGCGGTGCTTTTAAAGGGTATTAACGACACAAAAGTCAAAATGTGGAAACTGTGTGAGACCATCCATGAAAGCTATGTTCGGCCATATTATATTTTTAACTGCAGCTATAGAAATCCTCAATTCGCCCATTTCAGAGTGCCTCTTGAAACGGGCAGGGATATTGTAGAAAGCATGTACGGCAATATATCCGGGGATGCCATCCCGCGATTCATCGCAACCGCCGGCGGAAAAATCCCGTTGCACAAAAGCAATGTTATGGGTCGCGACGGTGCGGACGTGATCTTAAAAAAGCCCTGGGGCGACGAACAAGTAAAGTATCCGGATGCCGACCCGGACGAATACGCCAACCCATATTTTTCCTTTGCCAAGCACCCATGACCCACGATAACCCCATAACATCCTTTCTCAATGCGCATGAACCGGAGATGTTCGCTCTTCTTGAAAAAATGGTGCGGATCCAAAGCGGAAGCCATAACAAGAAAGGGGTTGACCGGGTGGCTCGTCTGATACAATCCACATTCCAATCCAACACGGTCTCTTGCCGGACCATGGAACAGACGAAATTCGGCAATCATCTCATTGTGAGATCCCTCTGTAACAAGCCATTCCACAAGCAGATCCTTGTGGTGGGACATATGGATACCGTATTCCCGGAAAACACCGACTTTAACGGGTACAGGGAAAATACTACCCACTGTTACGGTCCCGGCGTTATCGATATGAAAGGAGGGCTGGTTGTCGGGATATTTGCCCTCAAGGCTCTGGATTCTCTGGGACTTTTGAAAAAAACCCCCATAACATTTATCTTTAACTCGGATGAAGAGATCGGTTCTCCCGGTTCCGGAGATCTTATCAAAAACGAGGCGGAAAAGAGTGCTTGTGCTTTTGTATTAGAATGCGGCGGCCTGGACGGTGAGGTCGTAACCGGTCATAAAGGGAATCTTTCCGTAAAACTGGATGTTTTCGGCAAATCCGGGCATGCTGCCTTTGCTGGAAAAGACAAAGCCAGCGCCATACTGGAGCTTGCGCATAAAACCATCGACCTTGAATCCCTCAACGACAATAAAAAAGGAATCACCGTCAATGTGGGCACGATCCAGGGAGGCATGGGTCCCAATACGGTTCCCGAATATGCCACCGCACGCATCGATTTCAGGTTTGTTGAGCAAAAAGACCACGAATTCTTAAGAGAAAGCATTTCAAAAATAGCTGCCGCACAAAAAATACCCCATACCCGTGCCAATTATGAAATCATCAGCGCCCGGCCTCCCATGGAACAAACCCGCGCCAACCGGAAACTGTTCCAAACCGTAAAAACCGTGGCCAAAAGGCTCGACATCCCCATCCGGGAAGAATTCAGGAGCGGGGTATCGGACGCCAATATTATCGCCGAGCAAGGTATTCCTGTTCTTGACGGTCTGGGTCCCATTGGAGCCAAAGATCATAGTAAAGATGAATACATGATAAAGGCGAGTCTTTTGCAAAGATCGATCTTACTGGCCTGTTCCATAATCGAATTATCCTTTTTCAAACATTAATGCAGAATTTAGGATTCACTATACGTCCATGAAATCATCCCAGATTTTCTTGACGTTTTCCCGTAAGCCGCGATATTTATTTTCTGGGACTTTGGCAGGTTTCTCCTGGAGGCTGAGTTGGTGAACCGTCGACCGATAGGTCAAATAGGCAACTTGGCTTTGGCGTTTCATGCCGAGCCCCGATATACGAAAGACATTGATATCTGGGTTCAAGCCGGCACCGAAAATGCCGAAAAATTATTGTAGGTTATTTTCATGGCTTCTTCCAATATTTTTCGATCTTGCTCGTCTTATAAACTGTAACGACTTTTGCCGGTTCACCGACGATAGCAAGAATACTACCCATGAGAGGAGTATTCCCAATGGTCCCCTAACCCGAGATTTTCTTATCGCAAGTTTGGGTAGGGCTGTGATCTACCAGAGATAACACAGGTTCAAAGATTATAGATTTTTTAGGTGAATTTTTTAAGCAAGCTCTGCACGAATGTCCCCGAATACATAAGGCTTGCTTTCGTAGCGTAAAAGAAGGGCAGGCATTCATCCCGGAACGCTCTATGCCATGAGGGATTCAGGGATGCTGGAAGCGATAAGCCGCGGCGTGTATCGTCTTGCAAACAGCCCGCCCCTGGCAGTAACAAGCACACGTTCCTTCATTCTTTTAAATAGATACCTTTCGTAAATCAGTATTCCAGCGATTGTGTGCGAGCTTCATCTATTAATTTCTTGTTTTTGTATAGATATTGTTCTATCGCTTAAGAAAAACATCCAATGAGTACAAATAAGGAAATAATTTAAGGGGCCCTATGTGGGGGAGAATAAGGTGCCGGCTGAAAAGTTGAATAAAGTTCTGGAGATCATTTCGCGAAATCTAACCCAAAATAAGATTCCTTTTGCGGTAGTAGAAGCGATAGCCTTGGGATTTTATGGCTTTCCCAGGTTTACATCCGACATTGACCTGATCACCGAAGGTCGCTTGTGGCCCGAACTTGATTCAATAATGGAAAAGCTGGGATATAGCTGCTATCAAAAGACGGATGTGTTTGCTCAATTTGAATCTGAACCGGGGGCTATGGGTTATATTGATTTTATGTTCGTCAACACTCCGGATGGATTTGATATTTTAAATCGCAGTGTTCTCGTTGAAGACGAATTGCTGGGAAAAGTTCCTGTGGTTCAGCCGACGGACTATATCATATTAAAGATGATGGCTATTGCCAACAATCATGATCGCAGTATAAAAGATAAAGCCAATATATCAACTTTTATCACGCTCTACCGAAACCGGTTGCTTCCCGACCATTTTGAACCGCTTGACATGAACCGGATTTACCTGTTTGCAGAACGTTTCGGCCAAACAAAGCTTATCGACAAATACTTTGATCAGGCTTCCAGTGACGACGATGAGAACGGGCCGTTTACACTATGAAAAATCAAATTAAAAGGAATTTTTCACACACAACGCAGCGCAGGATGGTCGTTGAAATGATCAATGCCAGCTGCGATCTGGCTGAAAAAATAGGCCCGCATCCCTTAACCAGAGGCTGCAATTGTATCAACTGTATCCATAAAAGAAAACGCATTCTGCAACCATCCAAAAAAAACTGGAAGTTTAAACTATAAGCTATCTTGCAAATTTCGGATGATTATCGTACCGGTGAAAAATCAAATCAAAAAGAAGCGCCCGGTATGGGATTAACAAGCACACGTTCCTTCATTCTTTCAAATGAATACCGTTCGTAAATCAGACTTCCAGGGGTTGTGATACACTGTTTTTTCGTTACGAGCCCTTATGCATGAGTTTGTACGGTGTCGTTGCTGATTATTTATGGAGCGGTTAAATTAAAAAAACTCCCCGACCCCTCATATATTTGATATTCTAAGGATTTATTCGCCACCGAACTTTGACGGCTTCGTAAAAAGTCCAATTTCTTCGTTGCGCTTCATTTCGTGTTCACTGCGGCGTACATAAGTACGCCTCATTCCACGAAATTCGCGACGCCTTGAACTTGAACTTTTTACTTTGCCGTCTCAATTTTGACTTTTTACGAGTTTATCAACTTTGGCGAATTAATTTTTTGAGCATAACCCCAGAGAAATAGGCTCCGCATTTCACAGGGCAGGCGCAGAGATTGTGCGAAAAGACCATTAATCAACAGACTCATGTCTAAGGGTTCATTAGCTATTTTATATTTCAGGATTTAATAAAAAATCTACCAAATTGATTCTTTGAATCCCTTCAACATCTTTGCCAAATATTTTGTCCATGCTGATAACGTACTTGGGATAATTATCTTTCAATGAAGATAGAACTGAAAACTCTCTTTCGATGGTTTCCGGGGATGCAAGTAAATATGCCACCTGAATATAGATTTTTCGGCTTCGTTTTTCTGCGATGAAATCGATTTCTTTTTTACCTGCCTTACCGATAACAATTTTATATCCCCTTCGTTTTAATTCGAGAAAAACCAAGTTTTCCAATATTCCTGATATATCTCCTTCTCGATATCCAAACAGGGCGTGACGCAAGGCGATATCCCCTAAATAATATTTTTCATGCAGCTCGAGCAATCGTTTTCCTTTGACATCAAAACGGGGAACTTTAAATATTGCAAATGTCGATACAAGGTGTGAAATGTAGTTTTGCATCGTTTCAATACCGACACGAATCTTTTGAGATTTCAAGTAATCGGAAACTTTTTTGGCTGTAAAAATATTACCGATATTATTGAAAATATACTGAGCGATATTTTCCAAAAGGGATACATTGCGGATGTTGTTCCTTTTAATGACATCCTTTAAAAGAATGGTGTGGTATATTGAGTTTATATACTGATAGACGACCTCCTGATTAAAACCAAAATAGTGAATTGCCGGAAATCCACCCACCTTCATATAATTAGAAAATTCTTCATTTTTGCTTTGAATTTTTTTATCTCTAAATAGAAGAAATTCTTCAAAGCTCAAGCAGTAAACAGGTATTTCAATATATCTCCCAGATATTAATGTAGCAATTTCAGAAGAAAGTAAATGAGCATTGGAACCGGTGATGTAGATGTCAAAATCCCCACGGGCAAAAAAAGACGCGATCGCTTTTTCCCAGTTTTCGATTTCCTGTATCTCATCGACAAACAAATATTTTGTCCCTTTAATACCGGTAAAGGTATCTTCCACATAACAGTTTAATTCATTATAGCTTTGAATGAAATCATACTCTAAGGATTCCTTATTAATATACAGGATGCGTTTCTTAGCGACATTCTGGTCACGCAGTTCATTCATAATCATTTGCTGGAAACAACTCTTCCCTACCCGCCGCATCCCTGTAATCACCTTAATAACAGGTTTACCGATAAATGGACGAATTTTTTCAATATATAAGTTTCTTTTATACACTAAAGTTTTCCGTTGATTATTAAAAGTTTTGGGTTTGTCGAAAACTTATCACAACCACAGCCCATGTCAAGAGCTTCTATTATAAAAGAAACTTTAGCATAAAAGCAGCAAAGGTTCAATTACGGATGAATGTTTTATGCTCATGAATTTGGACGAAGCACATTGGCGACGGCACCTCGTTGGTGGCGACCGCCTAAATTTCCTGAGCGCCTTGTAAGGCTTGCTTTCGTAGCGTAAAAGAAGGGCGGCAGGCATTCATCCCGGAACGCTCTATGCCATGAGGGACTCAGGGATGCTGGAAGCGATAAGCCGCGGCGTGTATCGTCTTGTAAACAGCCCGCCCCTGGCCCCTGGAGGTAACAACCACGCTTTCATTCATTCTTTTAAATGAAATACCGTTCGTAAATAAGAGTTCCAGGGGTTGTGTGCAAGTTTTTCATAGTAGAATAGATAACCTGGAAGAATAAATTTGAGCATTGTTGTTCCATATGAGTTTTGACCGTTGCCGGTTTTTTATGATTATCACTGGGTTGGGTGCGGCTGTGATATACCGGAGATAACACAGGTTCAAAGGTTATAGATTTTTTAGATGATTTTTTTTTAAGCAAGCTCTGCACGAACGTGCCCTAGTATTTGGCACTGTATGCCTTTTTTGTCGGGCAGAAAAAGAACTGCGCTCTGGAAACCGAGGGCTGCGGCGATCCGGGCGTAAAATTCAAATAATTTGGCCTGCCCAGAGCATCTCACAAAATATTTTCCACGGCAAAACCGTGACGTTTGAATTCAACTTCCTGGGAAAGGGCTCTTTTGATACGATCAAACGTTTTTTGCAATGATACTCTTCCTGAAAAAGATGAATGCCTTTTGGCCGTTCCTTTACATTGACGGAGGATTTAATTTCCAGGGCAACCTCTGCATCGCCCAGGATAAGGTCCACTTCCGAACCGCCGGCGGTTCTCCAGAAGGTGATGGGAAAATCGAGTCGGCTGTAATGCCGATAGGCCCAGCACTCTTGAAGAATAAAATGTTCAAATGCGCGACCGTATGCCATCGTACCCGGTGAAAGGGATTTATAATTCAAAAGGGCCGAGACAAGCCCCGTGTCAAAGAAAAAAAACTTGGCGGTCTCGATCAATCGTCTTTTTTTTGATTTTTTCCAGGGCATCAGTTGCCTGCCGATAAGGGTGTCTTCGAGAATTTGATAATATTCTCGAATCGTTTTTGCGGAAACGCCGCTGTCTCGCGCAGCGTTCGAATAATTCAGCAGCATTCCGTTGGTTAGGGCCGCGCTGTATAAAAAACGGGAGAACGCAGGGATATTGCGCGTTAATGCCTCGGCCTGGATTTCCTCTTTGAGATAATCATTGACATAGGACTTTAAATCCATTTCGCTGTCCGGTGAAAGGTAATGAGACGGCAAAAGGCCGAAAACCAGTGCCCGATCCAGATCGAAATCATCTTTTAGCTCGGAGGTCACAAAGGGATAGAGCTCAAAACGCCAGGCCCTGCCACCGAGCAAATTCACATTTCCTCTTCTGAATTTGCGGGCGCTGGAACCGGAAAGGACAAATCGGTAGCTTTTGTTTTCAATGAGCCTGTGAATTTCGTCCATCAGATGCGGAATTTTCTGTACCTCGTCAATGACGACCGTTTTAGACGACTGGGCTTCTAAAATCTGCCCCAGGCGAGCGGGTTTTTGGCTGAGCGTTAAAAAGAGATCATAATCCAGCAAATCGATCCAGAAGGCATCGGCGAATTGCTGTTTCAGCAACGTTGTTTTCCCGGTTTTGCGAGGCCCCCAGAGAAAGGCGGATCGATTGGGTGGTAATTGGATGTGTTGTATTCGTTTTACAAGTATATCGTCATGCATGACCTGTTTTATATGATAAATTGAAGCTTTGGTCAAGATATTTGTGATAATTAGGAGCAAGAGTTTATTTATCATAGATATTACGGCAATTCCAACTCCCGAAGAAGGATGCATTGAACAGCTTGCCCGGGATACGAAACCCCGCACCTTCAATACCCTGAAGGAAGGGGTTTTTTGCTTTGCTGCAGCCGGGGCCGCAAGGTTGCAATGCTGGAATTGTGATGAAATGGTTTGTATAAGGTAAAAAATTGAAAAAAATTGGACAATCTTCACATGACAACAATTCGGACTATACGGGTTACGCAAAAGGCCAGGAGCGATTTTCATCTCCTGTGTACGTTTCCGTTATAAAGTCAGAAAATGGTTATAAGCCAATTATGATGCATTCGTAAAAAGTCAAAATAATCAAAAATCGTCCTTATAACCTATTGAAATAATTAAGGGCGAAATGGATAAAATGCCATTTTTCGGACTTTTTACGAGACCGTCAATTATAACAACCTTGAATAGGGCATTGCCGCAGGATTTGAACGGGGTCAGGTGCCATCATATAGCAGTGATCTTAATAAAAATGGGGCGGTAGATTTTTTGTTTTACAAAGCAGATCAAAATGATTCGGCATCAAAACCCAAGAATAGATCTCCATGGCACCGTCCTGGGTCAGTGCTGAGAGGCGTCCTATAAAATCATTGCGATCCGTATTGCTTAAAAATATTTTTTTTTCGCTCAATGCCCCGGCCCATGACATGGTGCAACACACCAGGGGCATCTAATCTGGCTAATCTTGGCATAACCTGCAACTTTTATATCTAACATTAACCGTCAAGCACTTTCTGCACCAACGTACCCTAAGTCTGGTTTTATTTGTCTGTTGTAATGTAAGGAAAAGGCGGTTTAGTTTACATGAAACATCTAAAATGTAAAATTAGACTCGTTTTATTAATCGAAATAATTATTTTATAGAGCCTACGCATAAACTTACTTGAGGCACCCTAAAATTACAAATATGTAACTTTCATGCCTTTGAAGTTTAGCTCAAGCATCCATGGCAGCTTATATCATGTG